>Ga0302320_10017329_pt1 | contig 14635 bp, 14 predicted proteins | sample Bog_T0_3_FD_202130 | JGI IMG/M metagenome (GOLD analysis project Ga0302320, IMG submission 202130) | Peat permafrost microbial communities from Stordalen Mire near Abisko, Sweden - Bog_T0_3 | ecosystem: Environmental > Terrestrial > Soil > Wetlands > Peat | place: Sweden: Abisko, Stordalen Mire...
CCTTCTGCGATGCGTCGGCTTCTAAATGAACGGTGTAATCAATTTTGCCGGAATCTTCCGTTCTTACGATTACGTTTCCCAAATCGATCGCCACATGAATGCGTTGTCCTTCGCGCGTAGGAATGCTGCCCATCAAGTCGGCCGTCAATCGCGGAGCTTGCGCCTGATCCCCTTTCGGCTTTCCGGCGCCATCGGCCCGTCCAGCAGGTGCATAGACCAAAACACACGACGCTACGAGCAGGGAAACAAACAGCAGGTAGGATTTCGAATCGCAGTTGCGAACCACCCGGCGCGGGCGACGGATTTTCCGCACAGAAGAAGTTTTCCGCATTTCTAGAACTTTTGCGCAGGAACCATATCGCGCAACGTCGCCGCGCTTTGCAATCGTATGTACGTGTTTGGATCTTTCTGCATCCGGTCGCGCAACACCGCAAGCACAGCCGGATCCGAATCGATCTCGCCCTTTGCGGCCATGTCGCGCAAAGTATTCATCGCTTCCACGCGCACGCCCGGATTGCGGTCGTTTACCAGCGCGTCCAGCAGCGTCTGTTTCACCAAATCCTGCGGCCCGGCAGAATCGCTCACCGCTTCAAGCGCCTTCAGCCGTACCGCCGCGTTCTGGTCGGTGTGAACCGCCTGGCACAGCGCGGCGCGAACATCGGGATCGTCGCTGCGTTCGCGCAACAAATCCACCGCATCGAGCCGCATGTCCGGATCGAATCGCTGGTTGTTCTTCAGCACATTGATCAGCGCATTCTTCACGTCCGCGTTGTTCACATCTCCGCGCAACGTCACCGGTTGCCGCGCGCTCAATTCCATCTGCACTTGCGGCGGCTCGCTCGGCCCCGACCGAACCACATTCAAGCTCGCAACCTGCGCCGAGCGCAGATCGATCTTGCTGATCGGTGAAGTCGCCAAAGGATCCGAAGCCGACGAGTTGACTTCCGGCAAAGAACTGTTCGCATCGTTCAACGCGCTCAGCACTGCCGCGCTCGAATTCGCTTTCGGCGCAGGCTGCTTCAATAATTTCGGCCCAAACAATCCCACCGAAAATCCAACCACCAGCAGCAACGCGGCGCTAAACGCCGGCCGCGGCGCGAGCAAACTCGGCGGCACAAACACGCCCAGCACTCGCACCAGCCAGCTCTTTTCTTCCGACTGGTCCAGCGCATCCACCAGATTCGCGCGGCATGAAGCCAGTAGGGCCGCATCCGGTTCCACTTGATTCGCGGACATCAACTCAATCAATTCATATTCGCGGGCCAGCGAAGCCGTACACCCTTCGCATTGCGGCAGGTGAGTGTTCACCTCCGCCATTTCCTCCGCGCTTAATTCGCCCGAGGCAAAAAGAACCAGGCGTTCGTCGAACTCCGTGCACGCCATTCGATTTGTCTCTTCGTTGCCGCCCCGCTGCATTCTCTTGTTCCTTTTCGCTTACCGGTTAACGCACGGGTTCCAGACACGCGCGCAATTTCCGCGTCGCCCGGAACAATGAGTTCTTTACTGTCTCTTCCGAAGTTCCCAATACGTCGCCGATGGCCCGCAATTTCAATCCTTGATAGTGTTTCATCTCAAACACCATCCGTTCCCGCGGTGACAACCGGTTCAGCGCGGTCGCAATCTGCTCGCCCAGTTCCTGCCCCAACAAACTTTTTTCCGGATTTGCTGCCGCTCGTACTTCCGGCTGACGGTCGAAGAAATCGCGCGTGGTTCCGTCGGCATCTTCCAGCGCAGGCGCCTGATCCTCTTTCCGGCTCGTTCTGCGCCGCAAATGATCCAGCGCCACGTTCGTCACAATCCGGTAAAGCCAGGTATAGAAACTGCACTCGAACCGGAATCTCTGCAAATTCCGGTAAACGCGCAGAAAGCTTTCCTGATAAATGTCCCGGGCATCTTCAGCGCGATGCACAAGGTTCAACGCCAGCCGCAACACGTCGCGGTCATATCGGCGCACCAGTGACTCAAACGCGAGCCGGTCACCCGCCTGCGCGCTTCTCACCAGCGCGTGCTCCTCCGCCATCTTAGCCGCCGCTGCCTGGCGGGCATCTACGTCAATTGCGACGCTGGTCCCCATCGTCTTTGGCGCCGGTTCGCTTAGAGCCCGAATCTTCGAGTCCGAATCCGTCCCCCGAAGCTGGCTACCGGCATTCAGCCTTTGCGCTTGTTCCATATTGATAGACGGCTGCTCCGCCCGTTGGTGAGCATTTGCGGACTTGGTTTTCCCGCTATCGGACAGCAGCCCCACGTCGCGTCCTTTACCCAACATACTAGGAGATGCGCACGGACGCTATAACGTTGTATATAAGAGGGTTACGGTTAGGTGACTCTTTCCCGTAACCCTCGTAAATCCGCGCCTTTGGGTAGCCTTCGCATTGCACGGGCATAGCCATCGGACACACCGTCAAAACGCCCCCAGGCTGCCCCCAAGCCGGATCAGCAAATACACTGCAACACAGGTTAGAAAATCCACCAAACTCCCCATATCCAGATAGTGGCTGGTGTGCTGCAATGACGGCGGAAGGAATGGCCCGAGCGAGTAGAAATAGATCAGGTTTCCAAGCACCGTCGCAGCCAGATATTCCAGCCAACGACGACGCGTCATTCCCAAGTATTTTTCAGCCATTCGACCGAGTGCCGCCGCTGACCGGCTGGCATTGGCAAATATAAGTGACCCGTCCGCGCTTCGCAAATCCCGAGATGCAACCCGAGCGGTGGTATAAAAGTAGTGACCAAACCGCGCGCCCGGTCCGCGCTATTTCCGATTCCATCGTCGATGCCCACACAGCTCTCGAACTCAGTGAAGTATTTGAAAGGCGTCGGCCCGCAGCGCGCCGCCATCCTCGAAGAGCGCGGCATCGTAACCGTCGCCGATCTGCTCAGCTATCTTCCCTTCCGTTACGAAGACCGCATCCGTTTCACACCGATCGCCGAGATTATTCCCGGCCAAGTGCACACCGTCTTCGCCGAAGTCGCCACCCAAGGCAGCACCGTCGGATTTCGCCGCGGCCGCCAGTCCATCTTTCACATCTCCGTGCGCGACCGATCCGGCAGCCTGCACGTCCGTTTTTTTCACGGCGGCTATCTCGCCGACAAATTGAAGCCCGGCCAGCGCATGGTCCTTCACGGAAAGGTCGAAGCCGATCCGTACCGCGCCGGCCGCTTCGAAATGGTGAATCCGCACATGGAACTCACCGGCGCTGCTGAAGGCGCCGCTACGGACTCAACTGAAATCGGCCGTATCGTTCCCATTTACGAAGCTCTCGGCGGCGTCAGCTCGCGCATGCTTCGCCGCATCATCTACAGCATCCTTGAAAATTTCGATGGCTCCATCCCCGACGCTCTGCCGCAGGACTTGCGCGAACGCTACCGATTCCCCACACGCCGCGAAGCGCTGATGTTCGCCCACTTCCCTCCGAAGGACGAACCGATCGAGCTGCTCAATAGCTACCGCAGCCCAGCGCACATTCGTCTGATCTTCGAGGAGTTTTTCTACTACCAGTTGGCTCTCGCGATGCAGAAGGCAAGCGACCGTTCCCATCGCGGCATCGCCATGCACGTCCGCGACGACAGAATTCGCCAAGCGCTGAAACGCATCTTGCCGTTCAAGCCCACCGCCGCGCAGAAACGCGTCCTTTCCGAAATCGTCGGCGACCTTGAAAAGCCCTTTCCGATGCGGCGCTTGCTTGAAGGCGACGTCGGCAGTGGCAAAACCATCGTCGCGCTCGAAGCCTCTACCATCGTCATCGAAAACGGCTACCAGGTCGCTCTCATGGCGCCCACCGAAATCCTCGCCGCGCAGCACTATCTTTCCGCGCGCCGCGTCTTCGCTCAGGCCGGCTACGGCGTCGAACTGATCGTCAGCGGCCGCAAACGCGCCGACAAATCTGCCGCACTCGATCGCGTCGCCAGCGGCGAAGCTCAATTCGTCGTCGGCACTCACGCCCTGATCGAAAATCCCGTTCAATTCAAAAAGCTCGGCCTGGTTATCGTCGATGAACAACACCGCTTCGGCGTCCTCCAACGAAAGAAACTGATGGAAAAGGGCGCTTCGCCGCACGTTCTCGTCATGACCGCCACTCCCATTCCCCGCACGCTCGCGCTTACGCTTTACGGCGATCTCGACCTCTCCGTCATCGACGAGCTTCCGCCCGGCCGCACTCCCATCGAGACCAACTGGCGCGACGAATCGCAACTCCCCGCCGTTTGGGAATTCCTTCGCCGCGAAATTGCGAACGGACGCCAGGCCTATGTCGTCTATCCAGTCATCGAAGAATCGAAACAGGAACTAAAAGCTGCCATGGCCGAACACGATCGACTGGCCAGAGACGTTTTCCCTGCATCCAAAGTAGGTCTGCTCCACGGGCGCTTGAAAAACGACGAAAAAGACGCCGTCATGGAAGAATTCCGCGGTAACGAAATTCAAATCCTCGTTGCCACCACGGTTATCGAAGTCGGTGTGGACGTCCCCAACGCGACGATCATGGTCGTCGAACACGCCGATCGTTTTGGTCTCGCCCAACTCCACCAGTTGCGCGGCCGCATCGGTCGCGGGAAGGATAAGTCGTACTGCATCCTCGTCGCGCCAAAAAATATCACCGGAGAGGGCCGCGAGCGAATCGAAGCCATGGTCGCGACGTCGAACGGATTTGAAATAGCCGAGCGCGATCTAAAACAGCGCGGCCCGGGTGAGTTTTTCGGCACACGCCAATCCGGCGACGCAGCCTTCTCTATCGCCCAGCCTTTGCGCGACCATGAACTGCTCGAACTCGCCCGCAAAGAAGCCATGCTGCTCGCCGAAAATCCCGCGCGCGCCACTGAGGTGATTCGCCAGCTCGAGGCTGTCAGCCCTTCGTGGCGCAAGCGCTATCAACTCGCTTCGGTCGGGTAGATCGTTACAATAATCGGGTAGGATCAATCGTGCGCGTCATCGCCGGAACATTTCGCAGCCGTCCACTCATAGGCCCGGGCAGGCTGAAAATGCGCCCCACCAGCGATCGTCTGCGCGAAACTCTTTTCAACGTCCTCGGCCCCACCGTGGACGATTCTCTTTTCATCGATGTGTGCGCGGGCACCGGAGCCGTCGCCATCGAAGCCCTCAGCCGCGGCGCGCGTCACGCTGCGTTCATCGAATCGCAAACCGGCGCCGCACAGATCATCAAACAGAATCTTTCCTCGCTCGGTATAGGCAGCAGCGCCGAGCTGATTCAAGCCGACGCGATTCAAGGTCTCGAAAACCTCGCGTCGCGCCGCCTGGTCGCCGATTTCATTTTTCTCGATCCGCCCTACGACGAAGAAGATCTCTACATCCGCACTCTCGAATTTATCGACGCATCGCACCTTGTCGCGCCCCGCGGCATCGTGATCGTCGAACATCGCAACGGCTTCCGGCTGCCTGAAATTTTCGACCGGCTCGAACTCGCCCGCCTTCTTGAACAGGGCGATGCCGCGCTCAGTTTTTATCGTCCGGCCGCCGCCGCGTAAACCCCTCGACCCGAACACGCATCCAAACCGGTCGGGTATAATGAAGAGCTCAATGCAGACCGCTATGCAGTTCGAGCCAGAGCCGGTCGCCGACGCGATCACCGAGCTCCCTTCCCATTCCCGTTTGCCGCGCCTCGATCTCGGCGTCGATTGGGAATCGCCGTGGGAGGAATTCCGCTCGAGTTGGCACGACTATTTCAAGGGCCCCAAACTTCCCGCCGACACATCCCCGCCCGACGACGCTGACCTCAAAATCGAATGGGTCGAAGGTAGACTTTCCAAGCGCGGTTACACTGTTTCCGCCGTGTGGCACATTCTTGCCGTAATTTTGATTTGCCTGCCGATCTGGGGATTTCTCGCCATTAAGCCGATTCCATACAACGGTCCTGAAATTCAACTTTCCTGGACGCCGCCGACCACCGATCTCCCAGCTATCGCTCCTCGAGGCGTTGCACCGAAGCCGAGTCCGAAAGGCGATCCGGCGAAGCCTCTTCCGCAAAAAGGCGCCGATGCGCTCAGCCCGCACCAGACAATTCTCTCGCAGCCAATGCAAGCCAATCATCCGCGCCAAACTTTGATCCGTCCTGATGCTCCTCTCACTCCGCCGAAAATCGATCCGCAAATGCCCAATGTCGTCGAATGGGGCGCCACAGCTCCCCAGGCCGTGCCGCAACTTCACATCACTCCGACAGTCGCTGCCGCGAAAATTCAGCGCCGTGCTGTCACCGATCTATCAGCTCCGGAAATTGTCAACCAGGCGAAAGACCCGGGCGCGCTCAATATCGCCGCTGCTCCCGTCGTCAATCAAGAACCAAAAATGCCGGTCAGCGCCATGTCCGCTGCCGTCCGCCAAAAATCACAAACCGAAACTGGGGCCGCCCCCGAAATCGGCGCTGCGTCGCCGGGTGACGCCAGTCTCCATCGCGTGATCGCTCTGTCTGCCACGCCGGGACCACCCGCTCCCGTCGTCAATGTCCCGCAAGGTAATCTTTCCTCGCGTGTTGCCATTTCGCCCGACGGAAAACAGCCCGGCTCACCCAACGGCGCAGAGCACGGCGTTGCATCCAACGGCGGCTCCGGCGGAAATCCGACGAGCGCGGGTGGCACTGGGAAAAACGGCGGTGGCAACGCTGCAAGTCTTCCCGCAGGCATCAGCGTCAGTGGCGGAAATTCGCGCAACGGCAACGGCGGCGTCGGGCCCGCTGGCGGCAACGCTACTTCCAAATTAAATCTTAAGCCGATGCCGTCCGCCGACGCCATGCCCTCCCCGCACAAATCTTCTCCGACCATCGCCGCCATCGCTCCCGGCATGGCCCCTGAAAAAGTTTTGTCCGGCAGCGAAATTTTCACCGTTCACATCGACATGCCCAACCTCACCAGCTACAGCGGCAGTTGGATCATGAAATTTGCCGAACTGCAAGACGGCGGCCCACCTTACATCCAGAAAACGGGCACGCTTTCCGGACCTGCGCCCGAACGCAAAGTCGATCCGAAGTATCCGCAGTCGCTCATCAAAGAGCGAGTCGATGGTCAGGTGGTTTTGTACGCGATTATCCGCAAGGACGGCTCGGTCGATAGCATTCAGGTAGTTCGAGGACTCGATCCGGCGCTCGATCAGAATTCGATGGCCGCGCTCGCGCGTTGGCAGTTCCGTCCAGCTATGCGCGACGGCGTTCCAGTGGACGTCGAGGCGGTCGTGTTCATTCCCTTCCGCTTCCACCCCACCGAGTGATCTCCGCTACACGCTCTCGGCAAAGCGCGAGCGCCCCGCTAAAGCGACAAACTCTTGATCACCCTCGTGATGTGGTCCGAAGTGTTGTAGATATTCGGTGAAATCCGAATCGCATTCTCGCGCATCGCCGCTACGATTTCCGTTGACGCCAGCCGGCGAAACAGCTTTGGCGTCTCATCCGGCTTTCGCGCCACGATGCACACGTACGGACCTCGCTTCTCCGCATCCGCCGGCGACACCAGCGCCACGCGGTCGTACGGCAGCCGTTCGATCAACTCCGTCGTCAAGCCAAGATTGTATTTCGCGATCGCTTCGACGCCGATGCGCAAAATCAAATCCAGTGACGCTTCGAGCGCCGTTAAATTCGTGAAGTTCCCTGTTTCCGGCGCGTCCCACCGCCGCGCGCCTTTCGCTAGTTTCAATTGATCCAGCGGCAGCGCGCTGAAATTGTCCGAACCTTCAATCGCCGTCCAATTCACCGGACCCAGCTGCAACCGTTCGGCCCATTCCGCACTTACCCAAAAAAATCCCGTGCCGTACGGACCAAATAACCATTTGTAGCCGCTAGCCACCGCAAAATCCGCGCCGAGGCTTTTCACGTCGATCGGAATTCCGCCCGCCGACTGCGAAAAATCGAGCAACAGCGGAATCCCTTTGTCGTGGCACGCGTTCGCCAGCCGCGCCGCATCCAGCCTCGCGCCGTTATCGAATCGCACAAAACTCGCCGACACCAACCGCGTCCTCGCCGAAAATTGCTCGATGTAATCCTCCGGCGCGATAAATTTCCCGCGCGGCGGCACCACTCGCAACGTCACTCGCCCAGCCTTCTGGTACGGAAACCACGTCGCAAAGTGTGCCGGAAATTCTCCGCGCGCTACAATCACCTCATCGCCCGCTTGAAAATCGAGTCCCGACGCGACCGACGTCATGCCGCTCGTCGCTCCCGCTGTAATCGCCACTTCGCTCGCATCCGCGGCGATAATCTTCGCGAATTTCGCCCGGACACGATCCGGCATTTCAAAATAGGCGCTCGCCGGAATCTGGTCCGGGCGCTTCTTCCACTCCAGCGCCGCCTTCGCCGCGGTCGCCGCCGCAAGCGGAATCGGCCCCTGCGTCGCGCAGTTCAGATAGGCTACGCCCTCAAAATCCGCAAATTCTCGTCTGTAATCCATTTTTGAAGTTCCACCCGTGGGGAATTCGTTCGGCACCGCTGGCTGCTTCGTTGAAAATTCTAAAAATGTGAACGCAAATCGCGAAAGCTCGCCAGGATCAACAGTCTCCCCGTACCACTTTCCAGCTCTGCGTGCTCCAGATGCCAGGTATTTGTGTGCGGCAGAAACACCGCATTCAGACCAATTTGGAGCGCGGGATTAATGTCGCTTCGCGGACTATTCCCCACCATCCATCCGTGCGTCTTCACAATTTTGAACTGCTCCACCATCCGCTCGTACACCTCCGGATCTTTTTCCAGCACAATTTCGATCGCATCGAAATACGGCTGCAATCCCGAGCGCTCCACCTTCGCCGCCTGCTCGGCTGCCTCGCCCTTCGTCAACAAAATCAGCCGATGATGCTTCGCCAGATACGCCAGCGTTTCCGGCACTCCATCCAAAATGTGCGGAGGCGTCGCTTCCAACTCCGCGGCCATCCGCTCGATTTCCTGCACCAGTTCGCGCCGCGCCGCGTTTCCTGCCAGCTTCATGTAGGTATCTTCGAGCGAACGCCGAAAGCTTCGCACACCATATCCGTGCTGCCGGATATTGCGCCGTTCCGTTTCGTTCAGGATATGCCGGATGTAGTCGCGCGTATAACCCAGATGTTCGAGCTGTGTGATGAAGTGATCGATCGTGTTCTCGAAGAAAATATTGTTTTCCCAGAGCGTGTCGTCTGCGTCGATCAGAATTGTCTGGCGTGCCATTCAGGTTCCCGGGGATTGAATTTCCTGCGTCAGTGCTCGAGGGCGTTCATGCGCCGGTCAAAATCTACGACGCGCTCACTTTCCTAACGCCCGCTGCAATCTTCTCTAGAATTTCTCGCCCGATCTTTTGCGTCTCGCCGAACCGCACAAGATAATCCTGAAAATCGCGGTTCAGATCTTTCGCCGTCGTCGCGTCAAGCTTCGTTCTTAAAATCATGTCCCGCAAATGGACCGGATGCGGTAGCACCGCGTCGTCGCGCAATTCTTCCAGCGCAATAGACGGATCGTAGTGATACATGGCTCCTCCTTCGTTCAGCGCGAAGAAAGATTCTACTCTGTTTCGGAAGGTTTACAGAAGGTCGTCAAGCAGTCGCGGGAAGAAATTCGTAACGGTCGATGCGTGCCGCAACTCCGCGGCGGCCGTCGTGTGGTTCGACGCGCAACACGCGCGCGTAGCAGCGGATGTTCACATCTCCTGCAAGCGTAATCTGCTGCGGCAGCGTCAACACAAACTCAATGGGCGCGCCCTTTTCCACGGCGACTTCCTCGATCATGAAGTACAGCCCGCGGAAGCTCACGTCTCGTGTCTGACCCTGTTTTTCCAGAATGCTGTCATCGGCCGAAAAGCGAACCTTCAAAGGAAGCATCATCGAAAAGCGGCGTGCGGCGCGACGTTCCGTCTCTTGATCCATCGACCCTCCGCGGGGCGTTCCGATGGCGTCACGCTATCACCGTGCCAACCCTTCTGCAATGGGTTTTCAACCCTAGAATCGCTGCGGAACTCAGGTACATCCCGCCATTCAGCTTCGCGATTCGTTCGCGTTTTCGCGCCTCTGGTTACCGTTCAGGCGAACAAACGCGCAAGCGTTTGACGCCGCCTCCGTCTGCGGCTACGATGATTTGCGATGACCCATGTGGCCACCTCAGTCGATCTCCGCAAAAATCCTCGGGCCCGCCTGAAGCTTCCGGCACGGATCCGTTGGCGCGGCCCTCTCGGCATGCGCCTGGAAACAACTTTTACTGTGGACGTTTCCCGCGGCGGCCTTCTCGTCCAGCGGCTTGAGGAATGCGACGTGCAATCCCGCCTCTGGGTCGCCTTTCCCTTCGATAAATCTTCGACAGCGCCGCCCCAACCCGAAACCCCCGCCCGCGTCGTCCGCGTGCAAGACGCTCCCGGCGGCGGTTATCGCGTCGCGCTCCAACTCGAATTGCCCGATCGGGTAGCCCCGCGCCCTCGTGGCCGCGAGCGCCGCACATCCCCGCGCATTCCCTTCGCGCTTCCGATTTTCGTTCGCGCCGCCGGTTCCCCGTGGCCGGAAGAATCCATGACTCAGGATATTTCCCGCGCCGGCGCTCGCTTTGAAACCGCGAACATTTACGCCCTCGGTGATTCCGTCCTGGCAAAAATTCCGTGGGGCGATTGGGAGCGCTCTGGCGAAATCGCCGCGCGCATCGTCCGCGTCGAAGCCGCTCCCATCGCGCCCGGCCCGGCGCCGCGCTCGAATCCCGGCGCTGGCGCCAGCGGAATTCTTTCCACCGTCTCCATTCGTTGGGACTCGCCCCCGAAAAAGTGACCCACTTTCGGCTCAGCTGCTAAACTTTTGGTTCCGATCTCCATGGCTGACGTCTTTCATCGCACATTTTCCCTCAACGGCCCGGCCGGCAAGCTCGAAGCCATGCTGTGGACCAGTCCACTGGCCGCTCCGTCAATGGCCGCTGTCGTCTGCCATCCACATCCGCTCTTCGCCGGAACCATGCACAATAAAGTCGTCTATCAAATCGCCAAAACTCTTCACCGCCGCGGATATCCCGTCCTGCGCTTCAATTTTCGCGGCGCTGGTCTCAGCGAAGGCACACACGCAGGCGGCATCGGCGAACGAGACGACGTCAAAACAGCGATCGACTATCTCGCGGCGGAATTTCCATCCGTTCCATTGCTGCTTGCAGGATTCAGTTTCGGTTCGTGGGTTGGGTTACGTGTCGGATGCGCGGAGTCGCGCGTAGAAAAACTAATTGGCTTGGGAATTCCGGTGGACGGCTCAGACCTTACCTACCTGCGCGACTGCCCCAAACCAAAACTCATCATCCAGGGCGGCAACGATCAGTTCGGTTCGCAACAAAACGTCGAACAACTCTTCGCCACTCTTCCCGATCCAAAATCCCTGGTCATCGTTCCCAACGCCGACCATTTCTTCACCGGCCAGCTGGAAAAAGTTGCCGCATCCGTCGACCTGTGGTTGGGCACGACAGCCAATCCCGCCGACACCGACGTACGTTAGGCATTGTTTCTCACTCCGCGCGCGTTTTGTGAAGAGAATCCTGCGTGAAAGTTCGTCAGATACTTTTACCGGATGGCCTTCGTTCGGGACCGCTGCTTCTCGATCGCGCAGCCACTCCAGAAATCGCGCGCCTATCCCCTCGGCTCAAACAACCTCATAAACTGTTCCCTCGTCGCCGGCTCTACTCCCAACAATTCCAAATTCGTTCTCACGTGCGCCACCTTGCTCATCCCCACGAGCGCCGTCGTCAACCCCGGTACCGACCTTGCAAACTGCAACGCCAGCGTCGAACCCTCTGGCAGCCCCAGCGCCGTCCCCACAAACGCAGGCAAATTTTTCGTCAGTTGCCCTTGCAACAGTGCCGCGCTCGTCACCAGCGCAATTCCAAACGTCCGCGCCGCCTGCACCATTGGCACCATTTTTCCGTTCACCATCTGATTCGGCCGCGTCAACGCCTCCGGCATCGCTAAATTAAACGGCAACTGCACGAACCGAAAATGATGATCGTCTCCCGCCACATCCTTCGCGATCGCCACCATCTCCTCAAGCGACAAATACCCTTCCACTTTGGGGTCTTCGCGAAATGCATTCCACGTCGCCATGCCGTAGGCGCGAATCTGCTGCGCCGTCACTGCCGATTCCAAAAACAAAAACGCTTCGCGTATCCTCGCCTTGAACTCGCTGCGCGAAATCTCGCTCAACTGCGTCTCCGGATTGTGCAGGTAGAAAACGTCAATCGTCTGCACTCCCAGATTTTTCCGGCTCCGCTCGAGCTGATCCGCCAAATAAGCCGGCGCCATGCAGTGGCAACCGGCGGCAATCTCTTCGGTTCGAAAAACTCCCTTCTCCAGAAATTCGCGTGAAAAATAAACATTCGGATCGGCGGGCATTTCGCCGTCCGGCGTCAGGAATCCCGCCTTCGTGCATACCAAAATCTCGTCGCGCGAAAATCCCTTCGCAAACAGCTCGCGAAGTGCTGTGCCCACCGACCTTTCACTCCGCTGCAATCGATAATTGATCGCGGCATCGATCACATTGATTCCACCTTCCACCGCCGCCGCAATCGCTTCCGCGTACGCCTTGTCCGTCGCCGCGTCCGGCTCGCCCAGATAGGTCCCAATTCCGATCGACGAAAGCACCAGCCCGCCCCGGATCTCGCGGAAATATCCGGCGGCGCTGCGGCCCTGGAATTTGGCCGCGTATCGCAGCGTGCCCTCAGCGGTAGCTGAACCGGACTTCAAATCTTTAGGATATGACGCTGCGGAAGACATGCCCTGAAAGCCCGTTCCTTTTTTCGCAAGTGAAATCGCCGGAAGTATATCAGAACCCCGGAAAAACCCGCTCGAACACGCCCGGACTCTAAAAACAGTTTATCCCGCCGTCGTCCGCGCCCTAGAATCTGCTCCGCCCAACCCCTGGGCGGCAATCAATTCGCGAGCCTCGCGCTGAATCTCCGGCAGCTTCTGCAAAAACCAGTAGGCCCCTAGAATCGCGCCCGCGCCGCCGATCCCCACCGTCCACGGCGCTCCAATCTTTTCCGCCATCGCCCCCGCAAACAGCGACCCCAGCGGCGCCATCCCCATGAACATCATCGTGTACACCGCCATCGCCCGTCCGCGTAGTTTATCCGGCACCATCGATTGAATCAGCGTATTCGAACCGGACATCTGTAGCATCACTCCGTATCCCACCGGAATCATCAGCGCCACCGACAACCAGAAAATCTTCGACAACGAAAAAAGTATCAGCGACGCGCCAAATCCCATCGCCGAAAACGCAATCACCTTGCCCAGTCCCCACACGCCGCGCCGCATCGCCAGCGTCAACGCACCCAGTAGCGCGCCGACGCCGCTCATGCCCATCAACACGCCCAGGCCATGCGCTCCGCGATGCAACACCTGGTCCGCAAACACTGGCATCAACACGCTGTACGGTACCGCCACAAAACTCACCACGCCAATCAACATCACCAGCGCCAGAATCGGCGCGGTGTGCTGCACAAAATAAAATCCTTCCTTGATGTGCTCGTACGGAGACGATTGCTGCGCTCGTCGCTTCCACGGCTCCAGCTTCATGTAGAGCAACCCCGCGATCACTGCGATGTAGCTCACTGCATTGGCGAAAAAGCACCACCCCTCGCCGATCTTCGCCACCGTAATTCCCGCAATCGCCGGCCCGATCACCCGCGCACCGTTAAACATCGACGAATTTAGCGCGATCGCATTCATCAGATCGTCGCGCGACACCATCTCAATCAAAAACGATTGTCGCGCCGGCACATCAAACGCATTCACCACCCCGAGCAGCGCCGCCAGCACGATCACTTCCCACACTTTCACAATGTGCATCAGCGTCAGCGTCGCCAGCGCAAACGCCAGAATCATCGACGCCGCCTGCGTGCAAATCACCACGCGATGCCGGTTCCACCGGTCCGCCGCCAATCCGCCCAGCGGCGCAAAAATAAATATGGGAATTTGTCCCGCGAATCCCACCACTCCCAGCAGCAGTGCCGAGCCCGTCAGCGAGTACACCAACCAGGCCTGGGCGATATTCTGCATCCAGGTCCCAATCAACGAAATCATCTGTCCGCTGAAGAAAAGCTGGAAATTCCGGTGCCGCAGCGACCGGAACATGTCTTTCAGGCGTGAACGGGGATTCGAATCCTGAAACGGTCCGGCAGGCGGCGGAGAGGTTTCGATGTCGGCGGAAGAAGCCATCTACGTAATTGTACGACGCAATCGCACTCGCACCAGTTTCGTTCGCCGCCCTTGTGTAATTACCGCAGCGGCATTTTTCAGTTCGCCGGAGGCTCAATCGGCCGGATCTCCGGCGAAGGCGCGAGCAACCGATTGCAAGCCCTCATAATTCTCCGGTACGGCCACACCTTTTCCTTAAACAATATCTCGCCGTCCCGCGGCTTCGAATAAAACCATCGCGACACCAACGACAAATGCTCCGGCAAATCCACCGCCGCATGTTTCATTCCGAAACGCGCTCTCGACTCCGCAGACGTTTGCGGATTTTCCGTCACTCCCGTCTTGCCAACTTCTCCTAAGCGCCCCGCGTTCTCCGTCCCCTCTTCCTTCTCAAACAATTCCGGTTCGAGCGCTCTTTTCAAGACCGCCTCCGCCGAACGTGGCTCGGCCGTCACATCGCCAAAATTCAGGAACAGTGGTGCAGCCACCAACCCGCCCAAAACTGGAAACACCGCAATCACTTTCTCTT
>Ga0302320_10017341_pt1 | contig 14628 bp, 10 predicted proteins | sample Bog_T0_3_FD_202130 | JGI IMG/M metagenome (GOLD analysis project Ga0302320, IMG submission 202130) | Peat permafrost microbial communities from Stordalen Mire near Abisko, Sweden - Bog_T0_3 | ecosystem: Environmental > Terrestrial > Soil > Wetlands > Peat | place: Sweden: Abisko, Stordalen Mire...
TACACCGATACGACCCGGCGCTCCGCACGCAATGGTTTACGGTTGCTTCGTACTCTCCCCGGTGATCGGGCTTTGTTGACACCGTCGCCGGCAGATTGCTCCACCAGCTTGACACCAGCCTTTGAGGCGTCAGGACCATACGACTTGGCCGTCCGCATCCGGTGCCGTACGTCCTAAGGCACCATCCGCGTCCATCGCATCCTGCCCCGCGTCGTGACGATCGCGAGCGCCCCTTTCAGTGGGACAGGACGGGGATGAATATAGGGGTGATTTGCGATTCTGAAAAGCAGAATATTTTTTCTGGATGGGCTTGACGGCCCTCCTCCACAGACGCCCGACGGGCAAATCACTTAGCCCGCTTTGGAATGCCGTGGGTCGAGGACGCCGCCGTATGTCCATTATTGAAAGTCAACCGGGCTCCCCGGGTGCACGGCGGAAACGACGCTTTTGACTCATCTCGGACATCGCTGTTTGTTGCTCTAGACACAGAGTTTCACCTCGACGATGATTGTTTCGGCTTGCTAGGAAACGACCATGGACGTTGGGGTGTGGTTGCGCGGCCTCGGTCTGGGCCAATACGAGGCAGCTTTTCGTGAAAACGAAATTGGCGACGATGTTCTGCCGAATTTGACGGCGGACGACCTCAAAGAGCTTGGGGTCACCGTCGTGGGCCACCGGCGAAAACTTCTGACCGCGATCGGGAGCCTGGGCGGACCGCTCCCGGCATCCGACATGGCCGCCACGGCTCCGCCGCCACCCCCTCTCCGGGATCGGCATGCCCAAGACACCGCCGAGCGCCGCCAGCTGACCGTGATGTTCTGCGACCTTGTGGGCTCGACTGCGCTTTCGGCGCGGCTTGATCCTGAGGATATGCGCGCGATCGTCGGTGCCTATCACCGTAGCTGCGCCGAGCAGATCACCAAGGCCGGGGGGTTCGTCGCCAAGTATATGGGCGACGGGGTGCTGGCTTATTTCGGCTATCCCCAGGCCCACGAGCACGACGCCGAGCGAGCCGTCGTTGCCGGGCTCGCGCTCGCTGAGGCGGTGCCGATGCTGAAGACCACGACCGGCACTCCCTTGCAAGTGCGCGTTGGCATCGCCACTGGGCTCGTCGTGGTCGGCGACCTGATCGGATCGGGAGATGCGCAGGAACGTGGCGTCGTCGGCGAGACGCCGAACCTGGCGGCGCGCCTGCAGGCGCTGGCCGAGCCGAACATGGTCGCGATCGCCGACAGCACGCGAAAGCTGCTTGGCAATCTCTTCGAGCTCAGGGATCTCGGACCCCAGGATCTCAAGGGCATCGCCGGGCCGACGCGGGCCTGGGCCGCGCTGCGGGCGAGTTCCGTCGAAAGCCGCTTTGACGCCCTGCACATGACCGGCCTGGCTGCGCTGGTCGGACGGGAAGAAGAATTCGAAGCGCTACTGCGGCGCTGGTCGAGGGCAAAGTCGGGGGAAGGCCAGTTGGTGCTCATCTCCGGCGAGGCCGGCATCGGCAAATCGCGGCTCACGGCCGCCCTCCTGGAGCGCCTCGCCGCCGAATCGCACACGCGCTTGCGCTATTTCTGCTCGCCGCAGCATACCGATAGCGCGCTCCACCCGTTCATCGGCCAGATAGAACGCGCCGCAGGTCTGACCTATGAGGACAAACCGCAGACCAAGCTCGACAAGCTCGATGCCGCGCTGGCCCAGACTGCGACCTCGCCGGAGGATGCCGCACTCTTTGCGGAGATGCTGTCGCTGGCCAATGACGGACGCCATCGCGCGCAGGAGCTTTCGCCGGAACAGCGACGGCAGAGAACGCTGGAAGCGTTGTCGACGCAACTCGGAGCATTGGCGCTCCAGCAACCGGTGCTGATGATCTTTGAGGATGCACATTGGGCCGACCCCACGAGCCTGGAGGTGCTTGGCCGGACCGTGGACCGCATTAAAACTCTTCCTGCGCTTATGATCGTGACGTTCCGCCCCGAGTTCAACGCGCCGTGGGTGGGACAGTCGCATGTGATGAGCCTGACGCTCAACCGGCTCGGGGAGCGTGAAGCGGCGGGGATCATCGCGGGCCTGATCGGGAACAAGAATCTGCCGGCGGATGTGTTGGCGGAGATCGTCGTGCGCACCGACGGCATTCCGCTGTTTGTGGAGGAGATGACGAAGGCGGTGCTGGAGGCGGAGAGCGAGGGTGCTGCCCGGCGCACCATCGCGGCGGTTCCGTCTTCGGCCCTGGCGGTTCCGGCAAGCTTGCACGCCTCGCTGATGGCGCGGCTCGACCGGCTGGGCCCGGCCAAGGAGGTGGCGCAGATCGGGTCGGCGATCGGCCGGGAGTTCTCGCATGCGTTGCTGGCGTCGGTGGCGCGGAAGTCCGAGGCGGAGCTGGCGTCGGCGCTCGACCGTCTCTTTCATGCAGGTCTACTGTTCCGCCAGGGCGTGCCGCCGCAGGCGAGCTACCTGTTCAAGCACGCCCTTGTGCAGGATGCGGCCTATGGCACGCTGCTGCGCGAGCCGAGACGCGCGCTTCACGCCCGCATCGCCGAAACCCTGGAAGGCCAATTCCCCGAGACTGCCGAGAGCCAGCCCGAGATTTTGGCGCATCACTACACCGAGGCTGGGCTGACCGAAGCCGCTATCGAATGGTGGGGCACGGCTGGACAGCGCTCCCTGGCACGATCCGCGCTTCTCGAAGGCGGAGAGCAGCTCAAACGGGCGCTTGACCAAATTGCGACCTTGCCAGCCACGCCGGCTTTGCGTCGCGAAGAGATCAAGCTTGAAGTCGCTTTCGCGAATGTTCTGGCGCTGACGGGCGACCTCATGGAAGGCAAAGAGCACTACGACCGGGCACTCGCTATTTACGATCCTGTCGAACACCGTGCGCTTGCGACGCGTTCTGGCCGCGATGTCCTGGTGACCCTCTTGTCATACCGTTCGCCGTGTGTGTGGCAACTAGGCCATCCCGCGGCTTCGCGCAATGACGCCGAGCGCGCAGTCAAGATTGCGCGCGGATCCGGCCATCCGACCAACTTGATGTATGCGCTGAACCGCGCGATACAGAGCTACACCTGGTGCGGTGATTACGCCGCTGCACATGCGCAGCTCGACGAGCTTATCGCTTTGGCAGACGAAAGAGGGAAGGCACTTGAAAACGTAAACCGCGGTAGGATTTTCGCACTGACGGGAAAAGCATCGGATGCAGTTCGGGTGATCACCTCGGGGGTCACCTCACTTCGGTCAACTGGAGCTGGTACTCTCAATGAACCGTGGCATCTGTGGCATTTGGCAATAGCTTACGCAGATCTTTGCCAATTCGACGATGCGCAGCGTTGCATCGCCGACGCCATGGACAAGATAGAAAGATCGAAGGAGAAATGGTGCGAGGCCGAGGTGCACCGCATTGCCGGGGAAATCGCACTCAAGTCGTTAGCGCCGGATGCGGAAAAAGCAGAAAAGCATTTTGATCGCGCACTGGCTGTCGCGCGTCAGCAGCAAGCAAAGTCCTGGGAACTGCGCGCGGTGATGAGCACGGCGCGGCTTTGGCGCGATCAGGGGAAGCTGCAGCAAGCTCGCGAACTACTGGCCCCGGTCTATGGCTGGTTCACTGAAGGCTTCGACACGCTCGATCTGAAAGATGCCAAAGTGTTGCTCGACGAGTTGGCGACATGAACGCGGTCGTCGCCGCAATACGTCCCCGAACGCGCGGAGACGGTCGATTGCAGTCCGATCCTGTTCTCGATGCGAGGCCTGCGTTCGGGGACCGCAAGCGGCCCCGCTTGGGGCGCGCCTCCACAGCACGGAATTCGCAAAAGACCTTGAAAACAGGAGGAATTTTTCCTGCGGGCGTGGGGGAAGCGATTTTTGTATGATTGTGACATAGCTAACTGGTTTGCATGCTTCCTCAATGCTAGATTGAAGAGGATCAAACGTCTGCTTTTCAACCGAACCCGTGGAGAATGCCATGGCCGATACCGAGAGCATTGCTGATAACGGCGTGAACGTCGCCGCTTTGATTGCCGCCCGCGAAGCGCTTACTGACACTCCCGCTGCTGCGCAGTTTAAATGGCGCGCCGCCTGCGAATGGAAGAATGGCACTCACAGTCATTCCACGGTCGAAGGTTTTTACGGCTTGGGCCAGGAACAGCATCACAAGAAAACCTTTTCCTTCGATGCCGACCACCCGGAACATTTTGCCTCCGAGGACAAAGGTGCCACGCCGGTCGAGTACGTCCTGGTCGGGTTGGCAAGTTGCCTGACCGCGGGTATCGCCGCGGTTGCCCAACACCGCAACATCCAGCTGCGCTCGGTCACCGCGACCCTGGAAGGAGACATGGACCTCCAGGGCATTCTCGGCATAGACGACGACGTGCGCAACGGCTTCGGCGGCATCAAGGTAAGCTACAAGATCGACGCCGATGCAAAACGCGAAGACATCGAGGCTCTCGTCGCGCAATCGCAGAAGCGATCGGCAGTCTATGACATCGTGACCAACCCGACGAATGTCACGGTCGTAGTGGATTGAACCGCCGCGGGCCCATTGCCGCACCAGATTGAGAACGACCGCCATTCGCACTGTCACAACAGTCGTTATCGGCGCCGGGCACGCCGGTCTGGCGATGAGCCGTTGCCTCTGCGACCGTTCCATCGATCATGTTGTGCTGGAACGCGGTGAAATTGCCCATAGCTGGCGCACCGAACGTTGGGATTCGCTGCGACTGTTGACGCCGAATTGGCAGAGCCGGCTACCCGGCTTTAGCTACAACGGTGACGATCCGGACGGCTACAGGCCCGTAGCCGAGGTCATCGAACTCATCGCAAGTTACGCCAGGGCGATCTCGGCCCCGGTACAAACCCACACGACGGTCACGTCGGTGCGCAGCACCGAGACGGGATATCTGGTGCGCACCGATCAGGGTGATTGGCTGTGCCGGACCGTCGTGGTCGCTTCGGGGGCATGCAACGTCGCTGTCGTTCCAGGCTTTGCCAGCCAGGCGCCGCGGTCGATCGTGCAACTGACCGCCCAGGACTACCGTAATCCCGAACAGCTCGGCGGCGGTAGAGTCCTGGTCGTCGGTGCATCTTCCAGCGGTGTTCAGATCGCCCATGAAATACACCGCTCCGGCCGCCCTGTTGTCTTGTCGGTGGGCGAGCACATTCGCGCGCCGCGCGTTTATCGTGGCAAGGATCTGGAGTGGTGGATGGATGCGGCCGGTGTGCTCGACGATCGCTACGATGAGGTCGACGACATTGCGAGAGCGCGACGGGTTGCTTCACTGCAACTTGCAGGCACGCCCGATCGATCGACCCTCGATATCAACGCCCTCGCCGAGATAGGCGTGACGGTTGTCGGCCGCCTTGGCGGTATCGGAGAAAACGGCAAGGCGCAGTTCTCCGGATCATTGCGCAACATGTGCGCGCTTTCCGATCTCAAGATGGGAAGATTACTGGACCGAATCGACGAATGGGCACAAAGAAACGGCTTCGATGCCGGAGCCAACCCGCCACATCGCCTGCCGCCAACCCGCGTTGCGCCGGCGCCGCCACTCGGAATGGATCTGGCATCCGGCGAGATCAAGGCAATTATTTGGGCCACCGGCTACCGACCCGACTACTCCTGGCTGGAAGTACCTGTTCTCGATCGCAAGGGCAGGCTCCAGCATGACGGAGGGGTCGTTTCATCGCCCGGCATGTATCTGATGGGGACTCAGTTTATGCGCCGTCGAAAATCCGCCCTGATCGATGGTGCCGGCGACGACGCCCGTGATCTCAGCGCTCATTTGGCGTCTTATCTCGATAGCCGCGATGCTCGGAAAAGACCTTGATGCACGGCCAGGCGGGGTGAACCGTGAAAGCGCTGACCTCAGGGGTGCAAAACTGAAGTACCGACACGCCGCTCACCCGCGCTGATGAAGTCATCGAATAGGACGCAGCTGCTGCAGTGCATGAGTCCAGTTGTGGCACAAAGCGGAAGTGGTTTTGAGCGACAGCGACGCCGGTCTTGCGCTGAAAAGAAGAATATTTTTCGCAAAGGGCCGGACAGACCGCCAAATCAGCAGGTCTCACGGGCCGCCCGCGGGCTGCCCCGGGCATCCAAAGCCGAAATCGGCCCTCAGGCCCGGGCCATCGCCTGCAGGCCTTTGAAGGTGAGGCGCTTGGGATCCTTCACGCCGGCGAGGTAAAACCTGCGGATGAAGGCTGCGACCGTCTCGCGGTCGCAATCGGTCAATGCGACCACGGCATCGACGGCAATTCTCTGGGCGTCCATGGGGTTCCTCGCGCTGTCAGCGGCCTCAACCACCTAAGCCTAGGAGTCGCCGATTAATACGGCGTTAACCGTTTGGCCAGGATGGACGATTCGCGTCAGAGGGCGAATACGCGAAAACACGCATAGCGACTCTAGGACGCAGTCGTTGTCAGACCGCGGGCATCGCGCCGCCGAACACGGACGGACCGAACTCCGCGATCATGAGAAGTATGACCATTGCCAGCACGACCAGGACCACGATCTTGCGCGTCGTCATCGGCTAGCCTCCCAATGCCCCGGCGACCGCTGCCGTCGGTCCCAAGTCCTCTTCCAGCCGGATCAGCTTTCGGCGACGTTGAGTACAGCCTCGGCAAAGGCCTGCGGGGCTTCCTGGGGCAGATTGTGCCCAATGCCGCCCTTGATGGTCCGATGTGAATATTTGCCCGAGAACTTCTTGGCATAGGCGCCGGGCTCCGGATGCGGGGCGCCATTGGCATCGCCTTCCATGGTAATGGTCGGCACGGTGATGACGGGAGCTTCGGTCAGCCGCTTTTCCAGATCGTCATATTGCCGTTCGCCGTCTGCCAATCCCTGCCGCCAGCGGTAATTGTGGATCACGATCGCGACGTGATCCGGATTATCGAAGTTGGCCGCGCTGCGGTTGAACGTGGCGTCGTCGAAGTCCCACTTCGGCGACGCCAGCTGCCAGATCAGCCTGGCGAAGTCACGCCGGTATTTGTCGTAGCCGGCCCGGCCCCGTTCGGTGGCGAAATAAAACTGATACCACCATTCGAACTCGGCCTTCGGCGGCAGCGGCATCTTGCCGGAGTCCTGGCTGCCGATCAGATAACCGCTGACGGAAACCAGCGCCTTGCAGCGCTCGGGCCAGAGTGCGGCGACGATATCTGCGGTGCGCGCGCCCCAGTCAAAACCGGCAAGCGTCGCCTTCTCGATCTTGAGCGCATCCATCAACGCGATGGTATCGACGGCGACCACGGAGGGTTGGCCGTTGCGAACCGCTTCGTTCGCAAGAAAACGCGTCGTGCCGTAGCCGCGCAGATGGGGCACGATCACGCGGTAGCCCTGCGACGCCAGCAACGGCGCCACATCGACAAAGCTGTGAATGTCATAGGGCCAGCCATGCAGCAGAACCACCACAGGCCCGTCGGCAGGACCAGCCTCGGCATATCCGACATTGAGAAGGCCCGCATCGATCTGCTTCAGCGAAGCGAACGAGGTGTGCATCCCCGCTTTGGTCTTGGTCATCTCCATGGGCTTTGCCTTGCCGGCCTGTGCAAGCACAGAGCCGCCGAGGGCGAACTGGGCGCCCGCTAGGGTCATGGCGGCGGTTCCAAAAAAGCGCCGGCGATGATGGTTGATTTCTTCAGACATATCGAATCTCCATGGTCCTGTGGTTGAATGACGGGTGCGGCTGCAACAGCGCCGCCGGGTTCTTTCGGCTACCCGTTCTGCGATGGGCGCAACGATCTGAACGCGGCTCGCACGTCGCTGCTGAAAAGCTGAGGCTGTTCCCAGGCCGCGAAGTGGCCGCCCTTGTCGGGCTTGTTGTAGTAGAGGAGCTTCGGATAGGCCCGCTCGGCCCAGCTTTTCGGGGCCGCATAGATTTCGTCCGGGAACGCGCTCACGGCGACCGGGATCGTGACGCCCCTGACGTCGAAGAACCCTCCGCCGGTCGAAATCTGCGTGGTGTCCCAGTAGAGGCGCGCCGAGGAGATCGCGGTGTTCGTCAACCAGTAGAGCGTGACGTTGTCGAGCACGTCGTCCCGGGAGAGCCCCTCGGTCTTGCCATCGAAGGCGCGGGAGATCATGCCATAACTGCGGATGTCGTGATCCAGCATCCAGGCGGCGAGGCCGACCGGCGAATCCGCAATGCCATAGAGCGTCTGCGGCCGGTTCGACATTTCCTGGGCGTAGCCCAGGCCGCGCCGGTAGAAATCGTCGAGCTGGTCCCACGCATGTTTTTCCTCGGCCGAGAGGCCGGCGGGCGGCGGACCGCCAGCCGAAAGAGCTTTTGAAACATCAGGAGGAACCGTCGCCGCCATGTTGGTGTGAATGCCGAGCAATCCCGGCGGCTGCTGCAGCGCCATCACCTCCGAGACGGCATTCCCCCAATCCCCGCCCTGCGCGACGTACCGCGTATAGCCGAGGCGTTGCATCAAGGTCGCCCACGCACGGGCAATGCTGACGGGGGTCCATCCGGGCGCCGTCGGCTTGCCCGAAAAGCCGTATCCGGGCAGCGACGGAATCACCAGGTGGAAAGCGTCCGATGCGCTGGCGCCGTGCGCGGTGGGATTGGTCAAGGGATCGACGATCTTCAACTGCTCGATGATCGAGCCGGGCCAGCCGTGGGTCACTATCATCGGCAGCGCATTTTCGTGTTTCGAACGAACGTGGATGAAATGAATATCGAGCCCGTCGATCGCGGTGATGAATTGCGGCAAGGCGTTCAGCCTGGCCTCGACCTTCCGCCAGTCATGGTCGGTCTGCCAGTAGCGCGCGAGTTTCTGAATCGTCGCGAACTGCACGCCTTGCGACGGATCCGTAACGGTTTCCTTGTCGGGCCAGCGTGTCGCCTTGACGCGCCGGCGCAGGTCGACGAGTTGCTCTTCCGGGACGTTGACATGGAAAGGACGGATCGCATTGCCGTCGGTTGTCGCTGCGACCGGATGCTCGGGAAGCAGGCTGTAGGCGCCCGCGGCTGCTCCAATGGCGAGCAGGCTGCGCCGGGTGGGCGATGACAATATGGCTGACATGGTCATTCTCTCTCGTGAAAGGCAGGTTCAGCAGCAGGTGCGGCTGCACTTGCTGGCTTCTTGATCTGGACCTTAGGGAGAGGCTCCCTTAAGGTCCCCATTTCAGGAACTTAAATGTTCTGAACCCCGGGCTTAGGGTCGAACCGATGAGCGGCGACCTCGTCAGATTCGGCCGCTTTCGCCTCGATCTCGGACGGCGTGTACTTTGGCGCGACGAGACCGCGCTGCGCCTCGCCAACCGGGCGCTCGACATCCTGTGTGTGCTGGTCTCGGCGAAAGGCAAGGTCGTCACCAAGGACGAACTGATGGCCGAGGTGTGGTCCGGGCTGGTCGTCGAGGAGAGCAACATCCACGTCCATGTCTCGGCGCTCAGAAAGGCGCTGGAAGATGGCGAGAACGGGCAAAGCTACGTCGTTACCGTCACCGGCCGCGGTTATCGATTTGTCGGTCTCGACCCGCCGGCTTCGGTCGACAAGGCCGACACGCAGCAAAACCTGTCGCTCCCCGAACGGCCTTCGATCGCCGTGCTTCCCTTCGCCAACCTGAGCGGCTCCCCGGAGCAGGAGTATTTTGCCGACGGTATCGTGGAAGACATCACCACGGCGCTGTCGCGGGTGCGCTGGCTGTTCGTGATCGCGCGCAATTCAAGCTTCACCTACAAGGGTCGCGCCGTCGACGTGAAGCAGGTCGGCCGCGAGCTCGGGGTCCGCTATATCCTGGAAGGCAGCGTGCGGAAGGCTGCGGACCGCGTCCGCCTCACCGGACAGCTGATCGACGCCGCCACCGGGGCTCACCTCTGGGCAGATCGCTTCGATGGCGGGCTCGAGGACATTTTCGAACTGCAGGACGAGATCACGGCCAGCGTGGTCAGCGCGATGATGCCGAAACTGGAACAGGCGGAAATCGAGCGTGCCAAGCGCAAGCCGACGGAAAACCTCGATTCCTACGACTATCTGCTGCGCGGGATGGCGAGTGTCTACAAGTGGACCAGCGACGATATCAACGAAGCCCTGAAACTGTTCAATCAGTCGATCGAACGCGACCCCGATTTCAGCACGCCGCACGGTATGGCGGCGTGGTGCTATCTCTGGCGCAATGCCAATGGCTGGGCCACCGACCGCGCCGGGGATATCGCCGAAACCGAGCGGCTGGCGGCGCGGGTGACCGAACTGGGCAAGGACGATGCGATTTCGCTGGCCTTCGGCGGGCTTGCACTGGCCTATGTGGCGGGAGACCTCGAAGGCGGCGAGGCGCTGATCGATCGGGCGCTGGTGCTCAATCCCAACCTGATGGCCGGATGGTACGCCAGCGGCTGGGTGAAGGCCTTTCTCGGCGAGACCGAAATGGCCATCGAACATCTCACCCGGGCGATGCGGCTGAGCCCGCTGGATCCGCTGATGTTTCTGATGCAGGGCGTGACCGCGCTGGCGCATTTCGTGGCCGGCCGGTATGACGCGGCGGTAGAATGGGCGGCGAAGGCGTCCCGGCAGCAGCCGAATTTTTCCGGCGCCATCCGAAACATGGCGGCCAGCAACGCGCTGGCCGGACGTCTGCCGGAAGCCAAAAAGGCGCTGGCCCGGGTCCGGCGTCTCGATCCCGCATTGCGCCTCTCCAATCTCAGGGATCGGGTCGGGCCGTATCGACCCGAGGATCTGGCCAGGTTCACCGAGGGTATGCGACTGGCGGGATTGCCGGAATAAGGCTGTTGGCCGGCGCCCCGCCCATCACGAATATTGCATCACCCCGTCATCGATCTTGCCGAAGCGAAGCGTGAGGATGTCGAGCGCGTAATTCTGGTAGAGCCGCCACGGCCGCTTCGAGCCTTGTTTGGGCATTTTCGCCACCGAGCGCTGCACATAGCCGGAGGTGAAATTCAGCGGCGGCAGCTCCGATATCGTGGGGTCGGAATTGTGCGGCATGCATTGCCGGTAGCCATGCCGGTCCATGTAGTTGAGCACGCGGCAGACATATTCGCAGGTCAGGTCGCATTTCAGCGTCCAGGACGCATTGGTGTAACCGAATGCGGCGGCGAGGTTCGGCACGTCGGAATACATCATGCCCTTGTAGTTCAGCGTTTTGGCGAAATCGACGCTGCGACCGTCGACGGCGACCTCGATGCCGCCGAGCACCTGCAAAACCAGTCCCGTCGCGGTGACGATGATGTCGGCTTCGAGCTCGCGGCCGTCCTTCAGCCGGATGCCACCTTTCGTGAAGCTGTCGATCTCGGCGGTCACGACCGACGCACGGTTTTCCCGGATCGCCCTGAACAGGTCGCCGTCGGGCACCAGGCAGAGCCGCTGATCCCAGGGATTGTAGCGCGGCGTGAAATGGGTCGCGATGTCGTAGTCGGAACCGAGCGCCATCCGCACACCGCCGAGGATCAGTTGCTTGACCCGCGCCGGCTGGCGCCTTGCGAGCTGAAAGAAATACATACCCAACAGCACGTTGCGCCAGCGGATGATCCGATAGGCGAGTTTGGCAGGCAGCCGCGCCCGCAATTTGTTGGCGAGCGGATCCTGCGCCGGCCGCGACACCACATAGGTCGGCGAGCGCTGCAACATGGTGACGTGCGCGGCCTGCCGCGCCAGCGCCGGCACCAGCGTCACTGCGGTCGCGCCCGAGCCGATCACCACCACGCGTTTTCCGGCGTAGTCGATATCGTCGGTCCATTGCTGCGGGTGCACGATGCGGCCGGCGAAATTTTCGCGGCCGGCGAATTCCGGCGTGTAGCCTTGCTCGTATCGGTAATAGCCGGAGCACATGAACAGGAAATGGCAGGTGAAGCGCACGATCTCGGTGCCGCCCTCGCCTGCGCTGCGTTCGGCCTCCACGGTCCAGCGCGCGTCCGGGCTCGACCATGACGCGCGTTTGACCCGGTGATGAAAGCGGATTTTTTTGTCGATGCCGTTCTCGCTGGCGGTTTCGCGCACATAGTTCAGGATCCGCGGGCCGTCGGCGATCGCCTTGGCCTCGACCCACGGCTTGAACGAATAGCCCAGCGTGAACATGTCGCTGTCGGAGCGGATGCCGGGATAGCGAAACAGATCCCAGGTGCCGCCGATGGCGTCGCGGCCCTCAAGAATGGCAAAACTCTTGCCGGGGCATCTCTGCTGCAGGTGAAAACCCGCGCCGATGCCGGACAGGCCGGCGCCGACGATGAGGACGTCGAAATGGTCGGATGGTGCGCCGTTCTCCATGGTGCGATTAGCGCGCAAACCGACCGAAAATCAACCAACGGGCGGCCCGCCGATGCTGCACTGCTCCATAACCGGGAATGCGTCGTGGATTTGACGTGGCGGCAGGTTTAATTGTAAAGGATAATATCGCTACTTTGGGTTGACGATCGAATTTTACGGAAGGGATTACCGCCGTGAGGTGCATCCGGCGCCTCGAATTGGGGGAGTACGTCATGAGTGACACCAGCACGGCAGGCAGCATGGACGGCCCGGTTCCGCAGACCGCGACGGTGAGCGATCCACCCTCGGCGCTGAAGGTGCACACTTTCGGGAGCTGCTTCCTGATATTCGCGCTCGTGATTTTTTATGTCCTGGTCGCGACCTGGCCCGTGCTGGTGCCGGTGGACGCTCCGGCAGCTGCCGGCGGCGCGGCGCCCAAGCTCACCTTCAAGCCGTTCGTGCTGTTCGGTCTCGGACCCTACGACTGGGCGCCGGACCTGCGCATGCTGCTGACCGTCATCATCGCAGGCGCGATCGGCAGCCTGATCCATACGTTGACGTCGTTCGGCGACTATGTCGGCAACAGGAGACTGGGCTCGAGCTGGCTGTGGTGGTTCGTGCTGCGCACGCCGATCGGCATTGCGCTCGCGATTATCTCCTATCTCATTCTTCGCGGCGGCCTGATCGTGCCGACCCTGCAGGCTCCCAAAGCGGACGATCTGCAGGGCGCCACCCTGGCGCTGAACCCCTACGGCATCGCCGCCTTCGCGGCGCTGGCGGGCATGTTCTCGCGGCAGGCCACCGACAAGCTGCGCGAGGTGTTCGAAACCCTGTTCACCGCGCAAAAGGCGGTGCCCCGCAACGAGCCGCTGAAGGGCAAGCCTGCGGTCGGTGTCGACCCCGCCAAGCTCAAGCAGGGCGCCGCCCAGGTCCTGACCGTGACCGGTGTTGGCTTCGACAAGGACATCAAGGCGACCGTCAACGGCAAGCCGCGCGATGTGCAGTTTATCAGCGCCACGCAGATCAAGGTCACGACGACAGCCGAGGACGTGGCGACGCCCGGCAAACTCGAACTGGTGATGACAAATCCGAACAACGATACGTTTACGGCGACGGTCGAGGTCGAATAGAAGGCGCCGGCCCAACGGCCGGCGAAACCATTCGTCATACGCGGGCTCGACCCGCGTATCCATCTTCTTCGCAACACTCTTTGAAGGGCGACGGATTGCCGGGTCAAGCCCGGCAATGACGATAGCCGCACGTTGTCGCTGCGCGCCCCGGAATGACGAATTCTCAATACCGGTAACGATCCGACTTGAACGGGCCTTCGGTCTTGACGCCGATGTAGTCGGCCTGGTCCTTGCGCAGCGTGGTCAGCTTGACGCCGATCTTGGCGAGATGCAGCCGGGCGACCTTCTCGTCGAGCGACTTCGGCAGCACATAGACCTTGCTCTGGTACTCGCCGTTCCTGTTGTGGGCGAACAGTTCGATCTGCGCCAGCGTCTGGTTGGTGAAGGAGGCCGACATCACGAAGGAGGGATGCCCCATGGCGTTGCCGAGGTTCACCAGGCGGCCTTCGGACAACAGGATCATGCGCTTGCCGTCGGGGAATTCGATCTCGTCGACCTGCGGCTTGATGTTGTTCCACTTCAGGTTCTTCAGATGCGCGATCTGGATCTCGTTGTCGAAGTGGCCGATGTTGCAGACGATGGCGCGGTCCTTCATCGCGCGCATGTGCTCGATGGTGATGATGTCCTTGTTGCCGGTCGCCGTGACGAAGATGTCGGCGCGGGGCGCGGCGTCTTCCATGGTGACGACCTCATAGCCCTCCATCGCCGCCTGCAGCGCGCAGATCGGGTCGACCTCGGACACCAGGACGCGGCAGCCGGCCTGGCGCAGCGAGGCGGCCGAGCCCTTGCCGACGTCGCCAAAACCCGCGACCATCGCCACCTTGCCCGACATCATCACGTCGGTGCCGCGGCGGATGCCGTCGACCAGCGATTCGCGGCAGCCATAGAGGTTGTCGAATTTCGATTTGGTCACGCTGTCGTTGACGTTGATGGCGGGGAACAGCAGCTTGCCTTCCTTCTCCATGTCATAGAGCCGGTGCACGCCGGTGGTGGTCTCTTCCGAGACGCCCTTGATGTTTTTGGCAAGCTCGGCGAAGTACCCCTTCGGCTTCTCCTTCAAGATGCGCTTGATCAGGGCGTAGAACACCTCTTCCTCTTCGCTGTTGTGCTGATCGAGGAATGCCGTGTCGCCGCGTTCGGCGCGCAGGCCCTGATGCACGAACATGGTGGCGTCGCCGCCGTCGTCGAGGATCATGTTGGGCGTGCCGCCGCCATGCCAGTCGAACAGTTTTGCGGTGTAATCCCAGTATTCGGTGAGGCTCTCGCCCTTGACCGCGAACACGGGAATGCCGGCCGCCGCGATCGCCGCGGCGGCGTGATCC
>Ga0302320_10017343_pt1 | contig 14626 bp, 11 predicted proteins | sample Bog_T0_3_FD_202130 | JGI IMG/M metagenome (GOLD analysis project Ga0302320, IMG submission 202130) | Peat permafrost microbial communities from Stordalen Mire near Abisko, Sweden - Bog_T0_3 | ecosystem: Environmental > Terrestrial > Soil > Wetlands > Peat | place: Sweden: Abisko, Stordalen Mire...
GGGGCGCGTCTCGGCGTCGCGGTGCAGGGCGTCGCGCAATCCGAGGTCGCCTACCAGAACGCCGCCGCCTATGCGAAGGACCGCCTGCAGGGCCGTTCGTTGTCGGGCGCGAAGGCTCCGGAAAAATCCGCCGATCCGATCATCGTGCATCCCGACGTGCGTCGCATGCTGCTGGAGATTCGCTCCTTCAACGAGGCGGCGCGCGCGCTGATGCTGTGGGTCGCGCTCTCAGAGGACGAGGCGCTGGAATCGCCCGACACGGCGGCCCGGCAAGCCGCCGACGATCGCATCGGCCTATTGACGCCGGTCATCAAGGGCGTGTTCACCGACGTCGGTTTCGCCAATTGCGTCAAGGCGCAGCAGGTGCTCGGCGGCCACGGCTACATCGCGGAATGGGGCATGGAGCAATTCGTTCGCGACGCCCGCATCGCCATGATATACGAAGGGGCCAACGGCATCCAGGCGCTCGACCTCGTCGGCCGCAAGCTGCCCAAGGACGGCGGCCGCGCGATCACCGCGTTCTTCGGCGAGGTCTCGGGCTTCCTGAATGAGAACAAGGAAGACGCGGCGCTCGCTCCCTATCTCGCGCCGGTGAAGACCGCGCTCGGGCAGTTGCAGCAGGCGACGATGTGGCTAATGCAGAACGGCATGAAGAACCCTGACAACGCCGGCGCCGCCTCGACCGATTACATGCATCTCTTTGGCTTGGTCGCGCTCGGCTTCATGTGGGCGCGCATCGCCAAGGCGGTGCTCGCGCGTCAGGCGGCGGGAACCAGCAACGAAGCGCTCGATTCCAAGCTCTGGCTCGCGCGCTTCTTCAACGCGCGCATGTTGCCCGAGGGCGGCGCGCATCTTCAAAGGATCGCGAGCGGCGCCGAAACGCTGATGGCGCTCTCCGCGGCGGCGTTCTAAAAGGAAGCCGTCCAGGGAGGACGCGACATGAAAACGGACCTAATGTCCGTCGGTCTGACCGGCGGCTGCCAATGCGGCGCGGTGCGGTATCGTCTCAATGTCGCGCCCCTTCGCGCCAACATCTGTCATTGCCGCATGTGCCAGAAGGCGGGAGCCGCGCCCTTCATGGCGTTCGCGGCCCTTCCGGTGGCGGAATTTGAGGTCGCGCGAGGCGAGATCGCGACCTTCAAGAGTTCCGAGATCGCCGAGCGCGGCTTTTGTCGCGCTTGCGGAACGCCGCTGACCTATCGCGCGCTGGACAGCGCGGACACCAGCGTGACCATCCTCAGCCTCGACGACCCCAACGCCGTGGCGCCCGACACCCAGCTCGGCGTCGAATCACAAGTGCGCTGGCTCGCGGACGCGCTACGGCTTCCCGCGATCAGCACGCAGGAATGGCTGACGCGCAAGAAAATCGCCGACGTCGGCAATCATCAGCATCCCGATCAAGACATCTGAACGCATTTCGAGGAGACCCACATGACCGAAGCCATCATCTATGACGCGGTGCGCACGCCGCGCGGGCGTGGCAAGCCGGACGGCTCGCTGCACACCGCGACGACGCTGCAACTCGCGGCGACCGCGCTGCGCGCGATCAAGGATCGCAACCATCTCGACAAGGGCGAGGTCGACGATGTCGTGCTGGGCTGCGTCGATGCGGTCGGCGAGGCCGGCGGCGACATCGCGCGCATGGGCGCGCTCGCGGCGGGCTTCGGCGACAGCGTGCCGGGCATTCAGATCAACCGCTTCTGCGCCTCGGGGCTCGACGCCGTGAATTTCGCCGCCGCGCAGGTGATGTCGGGTCAGCACGACCTGACGATCGGCGGAGGCGTCGAATCGATGAGCCGCATTGGTCTGGGCGCCGCGGGCGGCGCGTGGCCGGTCGACCCGGCGCTGGCGATCCCCGCCTATTTCATGCCGCAAGGCATTTCGGCCGATCTGATCGCGACCAAATACGGCTTCTCTCGCGACGACGTCGACGCCTACGCCGTCCAGTCGCAAAAGCGCGCCGCCGCCGCCTGGGCGGACGGGCGCTTCAAGCATTCGATCGCGCCGGTGCGCGACGTCAACGGCATCAGCCTGCTCGACAATGACGAGCACATGCGGCCCAACACCGACATGCAGTCGCTCGCGAGCCTGAAACCCTCGTTCGTCATGATGGGCGAGCAGGGCGGCTTCGACACGGTCGCGACGCAGGCGCACCCGGAAGTCGAGCGCGTCATCCATGTCCATCACGCCGGCAATTCGTCCGGCATCGTCGATGGCGCCGCCGCGGTGTTGCTCGGCACGCGCGAGGCGGGCGCCAAGGCGGGGTTGAAGCCGCGCGGCCGCATCCGCGCGTTCGCGAATATCGGCACCGAGCCCGCGATCATGTTGACCGGCCCGGTCGACGTGACGCGCAAGGTGCTCGCGCGCGCGGGGATGACGATCGCCGACATCGACTTGTTCGAGGTCAACGAGGCCTTCGCGGCAGTCGTTCTGCGGTTCCTTCAGGCGTTCGATCTCGACACATCGCGCGTCAACGTCAACGGCGGCGCCATCGCGATGGGCCATCCGCTCGGCGCCAGCGGCGCGATGCTTTTGGGGACCGCGCTCGACGAATTGGAGCGCACAGGCAAGTCAACGGCGCTGATCACGCTCTGTATCGGCGGCGGCATGGGCACGGCGACGATCATCGAGCGTGTCTGAGTTCGGCGCGGCGCAAGCCGCGACGGCGATGATCCCGGCCATGACCAACCTTCGAGGAGGGTTCCATGTCCGGGGTTTCGATATCGACGTTGCTCGCCGCCGCGCTCTGCCTGTCCGACGCGGCGGCGGCCGCCGAATGCAAGGATTTGAAGCAGTTCATTAGGGACGAGACGGCGGGAGCGGAAAAATATGTCGACACCTTCTCGTTTCGTCGAGATCACCGGGCGGACAGCGTTCTGATGCTGGTGAAGGCGACCATGGAAAAAGGGCATTTGCCGCGACGCTGGTTGTTCCTGCATCGCGACGACCTGAACTCCACGGATTTGTGCGTGCAGGGTCGGGGCGAGGAATTCGGACGGCATGACGACCGACACGAGAACGCTTCCGCCCCCAATTTCGGACCGCCCGGCTCGGGCTTTCCGCGATGCGCGGCATCGTCCGACGCGTTGCGCGACTGGGCGAACCGCGAATTGGGAGACAGCATTCTTGTCTATGCCGCCTCCAAGGACACACCGGGCTTTCAATTCGTGATCGGCGACGATCGCGACTGGATCATCATCGAATACAGCGGCAACCAACAATCGTGTTATTTCGATCGCGGCGCGGATGTGCTGACGCGGTTCAATATCACGGTCATTCAACCTTAGACCTTATAGGGAGCTTCGCGCCATGAACCTCACCAACTTCCGCAGCGAAACCGATTCCGACGGCATCGCACTGATCACCTGGGACATGGCCGACCGCTCCATGAACGTGCTGACGCCCGAGGTCATCGAGGAGATCGGCAAGTTCGTCGCGCATGTCGCGAGCGACGCCGCGATCAAGGGCGCCGTCATCACCTCCGCCAAGGAGGGTTTCTCGGGCGGCGCCGACCTCACCATGTTGCAGGGCATGGGCCTTGAATACGCGAAGGTCGCCAAGGCCGAAGGCGAGGAAGCGGCGATGAAGTTCTTCTTTGACCGCACGCGCCAGCTTTCGCTGATCTTCCGCAAGCTGGAGACCTGCGGCAAGCCTTTCGCCGCCGCGATCAACGGCGTCTGCATGGGCGGCGGCTTCGAACTCGCGCTCGCCTGCCAATATCGCATCGTCGCCGACAGCGACAAAGCGCGCGTGGGGCTGCCCGAAATCAAGGTCGGGCTGTTCCCCGGCGGCGGCGGCACGCAGCGCGTGGCGCGGCTGATGCCGACGCCCGACGCGTTGCAGATGCTGTTCAGGGGCGACCAGATCCGACCCGCCGCGGCGAAGAAGATGGGCCTCGTGCACGAAGTCGCGCCGGCCGACGAGATCGTCGCCAAGGCGAAGGCCTGGGTGAAGGCCAATCCGGGCGCCAAGGCGCCTTGGGACGATCCGAAGTTCAAGCCGCCGTCCGGTAAGGTGTTCTCGTCGACCGGCATGATGATCTGGCCCGCCGCCAACGCGATCTATCGCCGCGAGACCTACGACAATTACCCCGCCGCCAAGGCGATCCTCGCCAGCGTGTTCGAGGGCCTGCAATTGCCGATGGATCTCGCGCTCGCCGTCGAGAGCCGCTACTTCACCAAGATCCTGCGCTCGAAGGAGGCGGCGGCGATGATCCGCTCGCTGTTCCTTTCCATGGGCGAACTCAACAAGGGCGCGCGCCGTCCGACCGAGATCCCGGCGACCAACTTGAAGAAGATCGGCGTGCTCGGCGCCGGCTTCATGGGCGCCGGCGTCGCCTATGTCTCGGCGAGCGCGGGGCTCGAGGTGGTGCTGATCGACCGCGATCAGGAATCGGCCGACAAGGGCAAGGCCTATTCCGAGAAGCTGATCTCCAGCCAGATCGCCAAGGGCCGCGCCAAGAGCGCCGACCGCGAGGCGCTGCTGTCGCGCATCACCGCGACGCCGGACTACGCGGCGCTGAAGGGCTGCGATCTTATCGTCGAGGCGGTTTTCGAGGATCGCGCGGTGAAGAAGGAAGCCACGGAAAAGGCGCAGGCCGTCGTCGGCCCGGACGTCGTCTTCGCCAGCAACACCTCGACGTTGCCTATCGGCTCGCTGGCGGAAGGTTCGTTGAAGCCCGAGAACTTCATCGGCATCCATTTCTTCTCGCCGGTCGACAAGATGATGCTGGTCGAAATCATCATGGGCGAAAAGACGCAATCGAAGGCGCTCGCCACCGCGATCGACTTCGTCCGCAAGATCAAGAAGACGCCCATCGTCGTCAACGATTGCCGCGGCTTCTACGCCAACCGCTGCGTCGGCAATTACATCCGGGAAGGCCATCTGATGCTGATGGAGGGCGTGCCGCCCGCGATGATCGAGAACGCCGCCAAGATGGCGGGCATGCCGGTCGGGCCGCTCAGCCTCAACGACGAGGTCGCGATCGATCTGGGCTGGCGCATCCTGCAGGCGACCAAGAAGGATCTGGGCGCCAACGCCGTCGACCCCGAGCAGGAGAAGTTGCTGGAGGCGATGGTGGTCAAACAGCAGCGCTTCGGCCGCAAGAACGGCAAGGGCTTCTACGATTATCCCGCGGTCGGGCCGAAGACGCTGTGGCCGGGTCTCGCCGCCATGGCCGGCAAGACGCTCGATCCCGACACGATTTCCGTCAAGGACCTCAAGGACCGCTTGCTGTTCACGCAATCTCTCGAAGCGGCGCGCTGCATGGAAGAAGGCGTTGTCACCGATCCGCGCGAGGCGGATGTCGGCTCCATCCTCGGCTTCGGCTTCGCGCCCTATACCGGCGGCACGATTTCGTTGATCGACGGGCTGGGCGCCAAGGCGTTCGTGGCGCGCGCGGGCGAACTGGCGGCGGCTTACGGGCCGAGATTCGCGCCGAGCGAGGGGCTGAAGGCGATGGCCGAAAAGGGCGAGAGCTTTTACGGGAAATATGCGCCGAAGGTGAAGACTGCGGCGTAGTGTGCGCAACCCTTCCCCCCCTTGCGGGGGAAGGTGGCGCGAAGCGCCGGAAGAGGGGTTGGCGCCGAATGAAGCGCCATAGCCGACAATGTGACGCGCCAGTTTCAGCGACCCCTCATCCGCCTCGCTTCGCTCGGCGCCTTCCCCCGCAAGGGGGGAAGGATATTACACCCATCCCATCAATTCCCGCCGCGTCACCGCCTCGAGCGCCTTCATGCCCTCGTCCGTGTCGTTCAGACACGGCAGGTGCGCGAATTTCTCGCCGCCGGCTTCGTGGAAATATTCGGCGTTCTCCACGCCGATCTCTTCCAGCGTCTCCAGGCAGTCGGCCGCGAAGCCCGGGGTGATGATCGCCATGCGCTTGACGCCCGCGGCGCCGAGCGCCTGCACCGTCTGGTCGGTATAGGGCTTCAACCATTGCGCGACGCCGAAGCGGGACTGGAAGGTCATGCGCAATTTCTCGGACGACAGCCCCAGGGCTTCGCGCAACAGCCGCGTCGTCTTCGCGCAATGGCAGAAATAGGGATCGCCCTTGTCGAAATATTCCTGCGGAATGCCGTGGAACGAGGCAAGGATCACCTCTGGCGTGAAATCGAGTTTGGCGAGCGAGGCGCGGGTGGACGCCGCCAGCGCGTCGATATAGGCGGGGTCCTCGTAATAGGGCGCGGCGACGCGCAACGTCGGCTGCCAGCGCATCGTCTTCAAGGCGTCGAAGGCCTTGTCGCAGACCGTCGCCGAGGTCGCGGCGCAATATTGCGGATAGAGCGGGACCAGCAGAATGCGGTCGCAACCCTCGCTCTGCAGATGCGCGAGACGATGGGCGATCGAGGGCTTGCCGTAGCGCATCGCCCAATCGACCACGACCGGCCGCTGGTTCGCCATGATCGACATCGCCGCGCCCAGCTTCTCCGATTGCGCGCGCGTGATCGTCTTCAGCGGCCCCTCGTCGCGCTCGTTGTTCCAGATCGAAGCGTAATCCTTTCCCTTCACGCTGGGACGGCGCATCAGGATGATGAAATTGAGAATGGGCCACCAAAGCCAACGCGGCGCTTCGATGACGCGGCGATCCCACAGAAATTCCTTGAGATAGCGGCGCATCGACCAATAATCGGTCGCCTCGGGCGTACCCAAATTGACCAGCAGCACCCCGACCTTCCCACTCTTGTAGAAGGGGTGGGTGGCTGGGGCGGAGGTCTCGAAAGCCTCGTGTTGCGGATGCGCGTTAATGACGGTTCAGCCTCATTCAGGAGGGGGTCAAGCCGGCGTGAAATTCGTGGCGACGCCGTTGATGCAGTATCTCAAGCCCGTCGGCGGAGGGCCGTCGGGGAACACATGCCCTAGATGCGAGCCGCAGCGCGCGCAATGGACTTCGGTGCGCGACATGCCCCAGGAGCGATCAACGGTCGTCTCGACCGAACCCGCCACGGGATCGTTGAAGCTCGGCCAGCCGGTGCCGCTTTCGAACTTCTTCTTCGACTCGAACAGCGGCTGATCGCAACCCGCGCAGGAGAAGACGCCCGCACGCTTTTCGTAGTTCAGCGCGCAGGAGCCGGCGCGCTCGGTGCCATGCTCGCGCATGATGTGAAATTGCTCCGGCGTCAGGCGCTGGCGCCATTCGGCGTCGGTGTGGTTCACGGGAAAAGAATGGGCGTCCATGGAAGGGCCTCCAAGCGGTCTTGTATCAAGCAAGCGTCGGGGTGCGCAACGCTCTCCGGGTTTTCGTCTGGCCCCGGCGAGTTGTTACCCCGCGACAGGTAACTCCGCCGCGGGGGCGGAAGTTTCCGCCTCCGTCCTCGTCATGAATTGCGCCTTGGCGAGCGCGGCGAAGGCGCCGTCCCTTTCCACGAGTTCGCGGAACGGACCGGCTTCGATTATACGCCCTTTGTCCAGCACCAGGATCACATCCGCGTTGCGAATTGTCGCCAGACGATGCGCGATGATGAAAGTGGTGCGGCCCCGCGTCGCCGCCTCGAGCGCGAGTTGCAGGCGGGTCTCGGTGCCCGCGTCGAGCGCGCTCGTCGCCTCGTCCAGCACCATGATCGGCGGGTCTTTCAGCAAAGCGCGCGCGATGGCGAGCCGCTGGCGTTCGCCGCCCGACAGATTGCGGCCGCGCTCGCCGACGATGGTCGCGAGCCCGTGCGGCTGGTTCGCGACGAAATCAGCCGCCTGCGCGCGCTCCAGAGCCCGCGCGATCTCGGCCTCGGTCGCGTCGGGCTTGCCGATGCGCAGATTGTCCTCGATGGAACGGGCGAAAAGGAAAGGCTCCTGAAACACGACGCCGATATTGGCGCGTAGCGAGTTCAGCGTCATGTCGCGGATGTCGATCCCGTCGATGGTCACGGCGCCCTCGGTCGGGTCGAACACGCGGTGCAGCATCGCCAGCGTCGTCGTTTTCCCCGAGCCGGTGCCGCCGACCAGCGCGATCGTGCGTCCCGCCGGCGCGTCGAACGAGAGTTCGCGCAGCGCCGAACGGCCGCCGCCATAGGAGAACGAAACGCTTTCGAACCGGACATGGCCCGCGAGCCTGCCCACGCTCGCCGCGCCGGGCCGGTCGACGACATCGGATTTGGCGCTCATCACCTCGAAGAACTGCGCGATCTGCGGCGCGGTGCCGAACATGAAGTAGACGAAATTGTTGATCTGCTCGAGTCGCCCGATCAGGCCGGTCGCCAGACTCATGAAGGCGACGATCTGGCCGATCGTCGTCAGGCCGCGGATGTCGAGCCAGACCCCGACGACGAAGATCGATGTCAGCGTCAGCGTCGAACTCGCGCGCGTGGCGATATTGGCGAACGCCCACCACGTCAGCACCGGAAATTGCGCGGTGAGGAATCGCGCGCCCATTTCGCGCAGATCCCGCGCCTCGCCCTCGATGCGGGTGAAACTCTGAATCACAGGCAGATTGCCGAGCACGTCCGACACGCGCTTCGACATGTCGGCGTAGACGTCGTTGGCCGCGCCCTGGTTTTCCTGGGTCTGCCGAATTACGTAATTCATCGCCGCCGCGAAGATGGCGACCAGCACGAGCAGGATCGCGCCGAGCCGCCAGTTCACGAACATCGTCATCGGCAGCAGCACGAAAAGCGCGACGAAACCCGCGCAATGCTCGCGGAAGAACGACAGCCACAGCCCGAACATCGCGTTCGAGCCCTCGATCATCACCTTGAGCAACCGGCCCGTATGCGCTTCGGCGTGATAGCTGGAGGGCAGGCGCATCAGGTGCTCGAAGAAATCGGCCATGGTCGCGAAGCGGCGCCGCTGCGCGAGCCGGTCGGAATGGAGCGAGACTAGCACGCCCGCGATGATCGAAAACAGGCCGAACGCCGCCCACAGCGCGAGCCACGGGCCGATATCGCTCCATTGCGGTATCGCGTGCGCCCCCTGCGCGCCCGCCAGCCGGTCGACGACCTTGCCGAACAGCATCGGCTCCGCGAATTGCGAAAAGGCGAGCGCGAGATTGGCGCCGACCAGCACGAGCGATGTGAACAGAACCGGTCGCAGCAGGCCGAGCACGCGGGCGTAAAGGCGCAGAAAATACATGGCGGAATCAAAATTCCTCGGGAATCGCGTGGAATCGCGCGCCCGCGATTGCTTTTAGGACAAGCCCTCCGCAAAAGCATCTGGAATGACCCATCTCCGTTCGAAAACGAAGCGCGCGCTTCTCGCGTTGACCGTCGCCCTGGCCCTTTATACGGCCTTCGCCTATGGAATCGCGCCGCTCATCTGGCGCCATTTCGAGCACCAGGGCGCCCTCGCGGACAAGGCGATGGTCACCACGACCTCCCTCGGCTTTTTCGGCGACGCGCTCAACGTCGGCATCGAAGGCGAGCGCGAAGACATCCTCTGCGCGATGCGCGAGGCGGGCTGGCATGACGCCGATCCCACGAACCTGCGCACCAGCGCGCATATCGTCGGCAGCGTGCTGGCGGGTCGGCCGTACCCGACGGCGCCGGTCAGCGCGCTCTATTATGATGGCCGACGGCAGGATCTGGCGTTTCAAAAGCCGTCGGGCGTCAGTCCCAGCACGCGCCATCATGTGCGGTTCTGGCGGGCGCTCGACAAGGGCGACAATGGCGTGCCGGTGTGGCTGGGCGCCGCGACCTTCGATCGCAGCGTCGGCGTCAGCCATTACACCGGCCAAGTGACCCACCACGTCGCGCCGGACATCGACGCCGAGCGGGACTTGCTGACCCGCGACCTCGGGACGTCCGGACATGTCGAATCGACCTATTCGGTCAGCGGGATCGGGCCGACGCTCTACGCGCGCAACGGCGGCGGCGATCCCTATTTCACGGATGGCGAGATCGAGATTTCGAAGCTGCTCGCGGGCTGCGAGACTCGCGCCGAGCCGCCGACCGTGTTGGCGGCGTCGACGGAAGTGAAGGCGAGGAAGACGGCGTTCGGCTGGGGGGAATCGGCATGGCGGTGGGCGATGGGGAAGCTGTAGGTTCAGCTCTTGCCCTTGACATGGATGGCGCCGGCCATCCCGGATTCGAAGTGGCCGGGAATGTCGCAGTCGAATTCGAAGTTTCCGGCGCGCGTGAACTTCCAGATCAGCTCTCGCGTCTTGCCGGCCTTGACGCCGATGCCGTTGGGATCGTCGTGCATCTCCTGTCCCTTGTCGGACATCGCCGTCATTTCCTTGCGGTGTGCGATTTCGGCAGCGACGTCGCCGAGGATGAATTCGTGATCGACCGTGGACGTGTTCGTGATCACGAATCGGATGGTCTCGTTCAGCTTCACATCGAGGGAATTCGGCTCGAACGAGGCATCCTTCATCGCGATGGGAACGACGCGGTCGACCTTGCCCGGTTTTCCCGGCTCGCCGACGGTGAAGGTCTCGATATGCGCGGCATGACCATGCTTCGGCGACATGTCCATGCCGGGCATGTCATGGGCGTTCGCGCCCGCGAGGCTCACAAGCAACGCAGTCGCCAAAACCGAGCCTCCGGCGGCGCGCGATTGGCGAGAACAAGAGGGGCGCTTCAACATCCGAATTTCTCGCGATTCTGTCGCGTCACGGGCCGCCACGCGCGGCCCGACATCGACTTGTTCCGACAGCGAGGATTCCCGTCAAGCCGCCAAATGACGCACGTCGCCGCCGCCTCAGCTATCGAACACGACCGTCTTGGTCCGATTGACCAGCACCCGGTCCTCGAGGAAATGCGACAGCCCGCGCGCGAGCACGCGGCGCTCGATGTCGCGGCCCTTGCGCACGAGATCTTCGGGCGTGTCGCGGTGGGTGATGCGCTCGACATCCTGCTCGATGATAGGGCCTTCGTCGAGATCGGAGGTGACGATATGCGCGGTCGCGCCGATCAGTTTCACGCCGCGGGCGTGCGCCTGATGGTAGGGGCGGGCGCCCTTGAAGCCGGGCAGGAACGAATGGTGGATGTTGATGCAACGGCCGCTGAGCTTGGCGGCGAGGCCGTCGGAGAGGATCTGCATGTAGCGCGCGAGCACAATGATGTCGGCCTTGGAATCGCGAATGACTTCCCAGACTCTCGCCTCCTGCTCCATCTTGGTCTGCCGGGTCACCGGCAGATAGTGGAACGGGATGTCGTCGATATCGATGTGTTCGTATGTCTCGCGCGGATAATTGGCGATGATCGCGACGACGTCCATCGGCAGTTCGCCGCTGCGCCAACGATACAGAAGGTCGACGAGGCAATGGTCGAAGCGCGAGACAAGCAGCGCGACGCGCTTTTTCTCGCGCGTGGGTCGCATCGACCAACTCATCGCGAATTTTTCGGCGATCGCCGATAGTTGCGCGCGCATCGCCTCGAAATCCGAGGCTTTGCTCGCCGCGTTGAAGGCGACGCGCATGAAGAAATTGCCCGTTTCGGTGTCGTCGAACTGCTGCGCGTCCAGGATGTTGAAGTCACCTTCGAACAGAGCGGTCGAGATCGTGGCCACGATGCCCGGACGGTTGGCGCAAGACAGTGTCAGGACATGGCGTGACATGGGCATGTCGGGTTTCCTCTCGATCGCGCGCCGATCGCGCGCCGCTCGGCGTTGCTAGAGCAATCGCGCGGGTCCGCGCAAGGGCGCCACATGAAGATCGTGAAAGGCGCTATTCCTCGAACCGTTCGCTCGTCCCTTCGCTGCCCCTCGGCGCGATCGTCGCGTCCGGGGCGACCGCGGGCTTGCCGGGGTCGCGGAACCGGTTGACGATGGGATAGCGGCGATCACGGCCGAAATTTCTCGGGCCGACCTTCACGCCCGGCGCGGATTGCCGACGCTTATACTCGGCCAGATACAGCAGACGCTCGATCCGTCGCACCGTATCGGGGTCGAAGCCGTCGGCGATGATGTCGGCGACGCGCATTTCCTTTTCCACCAGGCGGTGCAGGATGCCGTCGAGCACGGGGTAGGGCGGCAGCGAATCCTCGTCCTTCTGGTTTTCGCGCAATTCCGCGCTCGGCGGCTTCGTGATGATGGCGCGCGGGATGACCTCGCCGTCGGGGCCGAGCGCGCCCTTGGGCTTCCAGCGGTCGCGCAATTCGCAAAGCCGGAACACCTCCATCTTGTAGAGGTCCTTGATCGGGTTGAAGCCGCCGTTCATGTCGCCGTAAAGCGTGGCGTAGCCGACCGACATCTCGGACTTGTTGCCGGTGGTGACGACCATCGCGCCGAACTTGTTGGAGATCGACATCAGGATCAGGCCGCGCGCGCGGCTCTGGATGTTCTCCTCCGTGATGTCGCGCGCCTTGCCGGCGAACATCGGCGCCAGCGCGCGTTCGACGCCCTCGACGGGCTCGGCGATCGGCGTGACGTCGTAGCGGATGCCGAGCGCCTTGGCGCAAGCCTCGGCGTCGCGAAGCGATTCCATCGAGGTGAAGCGATAGGGCATCATCACGGCGTGGACACGCGCCGCGCCGAGCGCATCGACCGCCATCGCCGCGCAGAGCGCGGAATCGATGCCGCCGGAGAGGCCGAGCACGACGCCCGGGAAGCGGTTGTTGTCGACGTAATCGCGCAGGCCCAACACGCTAGCGGCGTAATCGCCCTCGTCGCCTTGCTCGACGAGGGCCTTTGTTCCTTCGACGCAAGCCCAGCCCTTGGCGCCGCGCTCCCAGACGGTGCGTGCGACGCAGGCGCGGAACGCCGGCAGTTGCACGGCGAGCGAACCATCGGCGTCGAGCGCGAACGAGCCGCCCTCGAACACCAATTCATCCTGGCCGCCGACCTGATTGAGATAGATCAGCGGCAGGCCGCTCTCGACCACGCGCGCGACCGCGACGCCATGCCGGATCGCGAGCTTGTCGCGCTCATAGGGCGAGGCGTTGGGCACGAGCAGGACTTCGCCGCCCGTCTCCGCGATGCATTCGACGGGGTCGGGGCCCCAGATGTCCTCGCAGATCGGCACGCCGATGCGTACGCCCTTGAACGACAGCGGCCCGGGCGCCGGGCCGGGATGGAACACGCGCTTCTCGTCGAACACGCCGTAATTGGGTAGATCCACCTTGAACCGCACCGCGTCGATCCGCCCGTCGGTCAGCAAAGCGACGGCGTTGTAGAGAAGGCTCTTTTCGACCCAGGGCAGGCCGACCAACACGGCGGGGCCGCCGTCGGCGGTCTCGCGCGCGAGCGTCTCGCAAGCCGAGCGGCACGCCTCCTGAAACGCGGCCTTCAGCACCAGGTCCTCGGGCGGGTAGCCCGAAAGGAACAGTTCCGGCGCGAGCAAGATGTCCGCGCCGAACGCCGCCGCCTCCTCGCGGGCCTTGCGCAAGCGATCGAGATTGCCTTCGATATCGCCGACGACGGAAGCTATTTGCGCGAGCGCGATGACGAGGCGGTTTGCGGGTGCGGACATGATCGAGGTTTAGCGCGGAGGCGGGGCGGGGCGCAAATGCGAAAACCCCTTCTCCCGCAAGGCGGGAGAAGGTGGCGCGAAGCGCCGGATGAGGGTTTGCCCGAGAGGGATAGTCAGACGAAAGTTTCGCGGGCGTGCGTCCCCTCATCCGTCGGCTCCGCCGACACCTCTCAGGAAAACGCTCGAGCGTTTTCCCTGACACCCGTGAAAGGGAGAAGGGTCCCTCACTGAACCAGCGGCTTCACGTCCTCCAGCGATCCCGGCGTCGGCTTCACGCTCTCCGAAGCCTGAAACGGCGCCGACACCACCGTCGCCGTCGTATTGCCGACGGCATTGGTCGCGTTCACCGCTATGGCGCCCAACGTTTCGCCGAAGCTCGACTTCGCGTCGTTCAGCTTCTGCCCCGTGGCGAGGCGCAGGCCGATGGCGTGAACGACGTCGCCGCTCGCGTATTTGCCGTGGTTGGTCGCATCGTCCGAGGCGACCTGCGTGAGATCGACGACATGGACGTTCGCGCGCTCGAGGATGCCCTTGAACGGTTCGGCGAGCGGATCGACGGCGCCGAGCCTGGGTTCGTCGCCCGCCACCAATTTCGAAATATTCAGCGCCCTATCGTCTTGCGAGACGAACAGCGTGATCGGCGCATGCTTGCCGCCCGCTTCGATCTCCGCGATCTGGCGACGGAACACATCGACGTCGATGTCGGGCGCGGCGAGCATGATGTTCTTGATCTTCGGCGACATGCCGTGATTGCGGATCACCATTTGCCTCAGCGCCTCGACGGCGACGAAATTGCCCAGCGAATGCGCGAGGATCGACACCTGCGCTACGTGGGGGTCCTTGTCCACCGCCTGCAACACCGCCTCCAGCGCGTCGCGCGAATAGCTGGCGCTCTCCCGGTCATAGAAGTAGGCGAGCGCCTTGCCGCGTGACGGCCATGTGAACAGCAGCGGAACGACGTCGGCGCTGGAATCGTGCGTGACCTGCGCGAAGCGATACACCGCCTCCTCGAAGCGGGTGTTGTAACCGTGCACGAAGATCAACACATGTCGGCCGGGCGTGGAATCGACGCGCTTGTCGAAATCGGATCGCGCCTGCGCGAGCGTCATTTCCCTGGCGCTGGTGGTGACGAAATCCCGGTTGGGGTCGCCGGGCAATGACGTAGGCCATTGCACCTCTCCGACCTTGCGCGTCGCGTCGGGCGGGATCGACACCGTGATGTCGGCGAAGTTGAGCCCGATCGCGCGGTCGCCGCCGTACATCACCCCGACAGGTTCGGCGACCGCCGCG
>Ga0302320_10017344_pt1 | contig 14626 bp, 13 predicted proteins | sample Bog_T0_3_FD_202130 | JGI IMG/M metagenome (GOLD analysis project Ga0302320, IMG submission 202130) | Peat permafrost microbial communities from Stordalen Mire near Abisko, Sweden - Bog_T0_3 | ecosystem: Environmental > Terrestrial > Soil > Wetlands > Peat | place: Sweden: Abisko, Stordalen Mire...
GCTGGAGGAGTTTCCGACGCTGGAAATGGTGGCCATCACCTGCGGCGGCCGGGGCAGCCTGCTGGTGACGCGCGAGGAGTGGCACCGGCACCCTGGGATTCCGGTGCAGGTGGCGGACACGATTGGCGCCGGAGACGCGTTTACGGCGGCCTTGACGCACTACCTTTTGCGGGGTGCGGACCTGGCCACGTTGAACGAAGCCGGGAATCGCTGGGGCGGTTGGGTGGCGTCGCAGCCTGGGGCAATGCCTCCGCTCCCTGATCCCACCCGCGCCGCCATCACAACTGCCATCGAACAATGAAAAGGGGCTGCCATCGTCAGAGCTATGATTCCACCCATTGATTGGAAGAAGCCGGGGAGGGATTGCACCGAGCACTTTTCCTGTTCCGGATCAAAGCCGTTGTGTTTGCGCGGCGGCTTGCTCCTCACCGCAGTTGTCCTGGCCCTGCCCGCCTTTGCTCAGCAGGCTCCGCACGAGGGTGCTGCCCCGGTCCCAACGGCAGCCCAGGCCGGCATGACGAGCCAGGTGGACCGGAGCACGACCGCCGTTCTGCGCCAGGACGAGATTCACGATTTCGCGATACGGCGCTGCGCTCCTCTGCCGCACGGCGAGGGGGCGCGGCGGATGGGCGAGCGGCTGCGGAAGATCTTCGATGACAATGACTGGCGCGCCGACCCCGCCAAGCCCTTCGAGCGGATTCCCTACTACCAGGCGCTGCTGACGCAAAAGCTGAGCCTGGCTCAGGATCTGATCGTGCGCATGGAACTGGGCAACGAGCAGCTCCGCGCCGGTTTCAGCGCCCGGGCCATCGACACGCTGGAGGATCTGGTGAAGCGCATCGAGCCGGAGCTGGCGCACATCCCCATCGGCATCCAGGCGCGCGTCCACGAGGAGCTGGCCCTTGCCTACCTGCGGCTTGCCGAGCAGGAGAACTGCGTTGGTATGCACAATGCCGATTCCTGCATTTTTCCGCTGCATGGCGGCGGCCTGCACAAGAAGACCCGCGGCGCCGAGGGAGCCATCCGCGAGTACACCCGCGCGCTGGAGTTGAACCCGACCAACTACACCTCGGCGTGGCTGATGAACATCGCCTACCAGGCTCTGGGCCGCTGGCCGCAGGACGTGCCCAAGCAGTACCTTGCCGACCCGGACTGGTTCAAGTCCGAGTACGACATCGGCTTTTTTCCGGAGATGGCCGCGGTGGCGGGCATCTATGCCAACGAGCACGCCGGCGGCTCCATTGTGGAGGACTTCGACGGCGATGGCCTGCTGGATGTGCTGGTGTCTTCGCAGGGGCCGCTGGACCATCTGCATTTTTTCCACAACAACGGCGATGGCACCTTCACCGATCGCACCAAGGAGGCTGGCCTGGACGACGAGATCGGCGGTCTCAACATCGTGGAGACCGACTACAACAACGACGGCAAACCGGACGTCATGGTCTTGCGGGGGGCGTGGTGGGGCCAGTACGGCATGTATCCGCTGAGCCTGCTGCGGAACAACGGAGACGGGACGTTTGACGATGTGACGGAAGAGGCCGGCCTCTTGACCATCGGCCCCACGCAGACGGCAGGCTGGATGGATTACGACGGGGACGGCTGGCTGGACGTGTTCGTGGCCCACGAAACCACGGGCGGGCAGACCAACGCCTGCCAACTGTTCCACAACAACCACGACGGCACCTTTACTCAGGTGAAGGCTCCGGGAGCCGCGGCGGGCAAACTGGGAGTGAATCTGGGTTTTGTGAAGGGCGTCACCTGGGGCGACTACGACAACGACGGGCGGCCCGATCTGTATGTCTCGACGATGAGCGGGCGGAGCTTTCTTTTCCGCAACGACGGGCCGCGCGATCCTGCGCATCCCGATCCCGCCGACTGGGTTTGGACCGACGTGACCGAGAAGGCCGGACTGGCCGGCAAGCGCTTCACCTTCCCCACCTGGTTCTTTGACTACGACAACGACGGCTGGCTCGATATCTTCGCCGGTGGCTTTGCCACGGGTGGCAGCGAGGATTACGGGGGCTTCCAGTTTGGCAGGCCGAACCACGGGGAGGTCTCGCGCCTGTTCCGCAACAACCACGACGGCACCTTTACGGACGAGCCGAAAGCACTGGGCATGGATCGCGCCATCACCGTGATGGCCGCCAACTTCGGCGACCTGGACAACGACGGCTGGCTGGACGTGTACCTTGGGCTCGGCGACTCCTATTACGAGTCGCTGCTTCCGAAGAAGATGTTCCGCAACGACCGGGGCCGTTTCTTCCAGGATGTGACCATGAGCGGCGGCTTCGGCAACCTGCAGAAGGGCCACGGCATCTCGTTCGCGGACATTGAGAACAACGGCAACGAGGATGTGTTTGAGGAGTTGGGCGGGGCCTTCCAGGGCGACCGGTTCATGCCAGTGCTCTACCGCAACCCCGGCCACGGGAATCACTGGGTGACGCTGGTGCTGGAGGGTGTCAGGACAAACCGGGCGGCCTTTGGCGCGCGGATCAAGCTGACGATCGAGGAAGAGGGCCGCAAGCGGTCGATCTGCCGGGCGGTGGGGTCGATGTCGAGTTTCGGGGGCAACCCGCTGCGGCAGCACATCGGGGTGGGCAAGGCAACCAGCATCAGCGAGGTGGAGATATGGTGGCCAGTGACCGGGCAGCGGCAGCACTTCCGCAATGTGGCGGTTGACAAGGCATTCCACATCCGGGAGGGCCGGAACATGCTGGATCCGCTGGTGTGGAAGAGCTTCGAGATTGGAAAGACAAAGATTGCCGAGCCGATGCACGAGCACTCCCATTGAGTCTGAGTTGGAGGGCGAGTTGAGCGGGGCTCAAGGACGGTAAGATCAACTATAAAAATGATTTATCTTGCAGGGATCCGCGGCGGACCGGACCGGGCTTCCTGAGACCGGAAGGCGTGTGAACCTCCGGGCGGCAGGTCTCGGAATTGCATCGACAAATCTTCGGCAGATGCTGTAGTGTTTTTGTTTGGGAGCGGGAGCTTGCAGGATGCCCGCGCCCAGCCAGAAAGGCTACTGGATGGCGCTACCGCGCAAATCGGCAATCAAGCTGGCCCCGCCGCCGGACCAGGACCCGGCGAACCATGTGGCCAAGCACCGGCGCGTGTTTGAGCATCTCCATGCGGGCATCCAGAGCGGCCAGTTGAAGGCAGGCGACCGGCTGCCAAGCGAGGCTGAGCTGGGCAGGCTGTTTGACGCCTCGCGGATTACGGTGGCCAAGGCGGTGCTGGACTTGCAGCGGATGGGCCTGGTTTCGCGCCGGCCGGGCGCGGGAACCCATGTGCTGGCGCAGCATCATGCGGCGGGGCGCACGTTTGGTCTGTTGATTCCGGAGCTTGGGCTGACGGAGATCTTCGAGCCGATCTGCCACGGGATGATGCGTTCGCCCACCGCGGGTGCGGACGCGCTGCTGTGGGGCAATGCGTCGACCTCGGTGCGTGAGAGCGCCCGGGAAGCCGAGCAGATGGCGCAATCGTTCATTGCACAGAGGGTGACGGGCGTTTTTTTTGCTCCGCTGGAGTTGACCGGGGAGAAGGATGCGGCGAACCGGCGGATCGCGCGGTCGCTGGAGCGGGCGCAGATTCCCGTGGTGCTGCTGGACCGCTGTTACATGCCGTTCCCTGAGCGCTCGGCGCACGATCTGGTGGGGGTGGACAATCGCCGCTCCGGGTTCATGGCCACGGCGCACCTGCTGGGGCTGGGAGCACGGCGGCTGGCGTTTCTGGGTGAGGCCAATGTGGCCTCGACGGTGGATGCGCGCATTACCGGATTCCTTGAGGCGCTGCGTTCGTATGGGGTGGCTCCGGAGCGGGACCCGGCCTGGCGCGGCAGCCCGCAAGACGAGGCGTTTGTGCGCCGCCTGTTGGACACGATGCGGCCGGAAGGCATTGTGTGCGCCAACGACCTGACGGCCGCGCGATTGATGCAGACGCTGATGGCCTTCAATGTGCAGATTCCCGACGAGGTGCGCATTGTGGGCATGGACGACGTGAAATATGCCAGTCTGCTGCCGGTGCCGCTGACGACGATTCACCAGGACTGCGCGGGAATTGGCGCGGTGGCGATGGCCACCATGCTGGAGCGGCTGGAACATCCGGAGTTGCCGATTCGCGACGTGCTGGTTCCTACGCGGCTGGTGGTGCGGCGGTCGTGCGGCGCGCCGCAGGGGTAGGGGCGGGCGAAGAGGCGAGCTAGTTGGCGGGCGCTGCGGAGGGCGGGGCAGGTGGCGGGATGGGCTTGTGTTTGGCGCGGAGGTAGGCGACAAGCTGGGCGGCTTCGGCGTCGGTGACGGATTCGCTGAAGGGCGGCATCTTCTGGCCGCCGTTGAGGATCTGATCGGTGATTTTGGCGGGGGTCCAGAGCTTGTCTTTGGGCAGGGCGGTGAGGACTGGGCCTTTCTTGCCGCCGATGCCGGCTTCTCCGTGGCAGTGGGCGCAACCCTTGCTGCGAAAGAGGAGGGCGCCGGCCTGTTGGGCGGCTTTGTCTTTTGCGGAGAGGGCATGCGCCGGGCGCGTGGCGACCGAGATCAGGACGAATAAAAAGAGCAGGCTGAGGGGCTTGGCGCGGGAGATCACGTTGTTGATTTTCTCATGGGGCGGGGCCGTGCGCCTCGTCCTTTGGGTTGGGGCGGGCGGTGTATTCTCGCCGGTATGGCAGAGCAGGCGGGTTGGTATGCGGGGGAGCTGCGGCGGGAGCTGGGGCTGCGGAACCGGGAGTGGGCGCGGGGGCGGGCGCATGTGGAGAGCTATGGAACGCCGCCGGTGATTGTGTATGAGCCGGAGCACCCCGCGGACGAAGACCTATCCCATCACCCCAGCGGGCAAAGGTCACCCGCCGGGGACCCCGTGTCCGCGGGGACCCCGCCTGAAGGTTCCACCGGGACGGATGGGGATCGGCATGGAAACTTCTACGATCCGGCATATCGGGCGATTGCGGCGCGGGCGGAGTGGATGCGGCGGTTCGACAAGATTCATGCGCAGGGACGGGCGCTGCCCAAGGCGGAGTCGGGGCGGCGGTGGCGGGAGCTGGACTCGTCGATGAGTTCGGATGCGCTGCTGATGAATGTGTTTTGTACGCCTGGGGCAGATGGGGTGCGGCGGGCGCTGGGGGTGGAAGGCGAGGGGCTGCCGGAGTTTGGGTGGAAGGCGCGGGTTCCGCTGGCTGGGGGGCGGTTCGACCGGACGGAAGTGGATATGCGGTGGGGCGGGCTGCTGGTGGAGGCGAAGCTGACGGAGGGGGATTTTCAGACGCGGGCGGCGGCGATTGTGGAGGGGTACAGGGACTTTGACGCGGTGTTTGACCGGGAGCGGCTGCCGCGGGTGGAGCTTCGCACGGCGCGACGTCGCACTGCTGTGGAGTTTGCGGAGGAGTTTACGCAGGAGTGGGAGGAGGCCGCGGCCGATGGGGAGGTGGCGCGGGAGTTTCAGGCGGGGATTGTGGCTCGGGCGCGGGAGGCGGAGCCGGCGGAGGCGGGGTATGCGGGGTACCAGTTGATCCGGAATGTGCTGGCGGCGTATGCGGCGGGGGCGAGCTTTTGCGTGCTGCACGACGAGCGGCGGCCGGATTTGCGGGAGGCGTGGTTTGCGGTGATGGCGGCGGTGAAGCCGGCGGAGCTGCGGGTGCGCTGCAAGGTGATGACGTGGCAGGAGCTGGCGGTGCTGCTGCCGGAGGGGCTGCAGGAGTTTCTGGATTGGAAGTATGGGATGGTTCGGGCGGGGCGGGTGGCTTCGGCGGTGGGACCACCTGCGGTGGGGCCAACTTTCTGAGGAGTTGCGGGAAAAACATGTTGCTTTGCGAACGAGTATGTGGGATAACTACGTCATGCGTAGTACGCGAAACGTAGTAGAAGAGGATTTGGGGCCGGAGATGGGGCATTACTCCGATCCGCCGCTGCTGGTGCTGGCGAGCCTGGCGGGTGGGCCGAAGCATGGGCACTCCATGATTGAGGACATTGCGGGGTTGTGCGGGACGCGACTGGGGCCGGGGACGCTGTATGGGGCGATTGCGCGGCTGGAGCAGCAGGGGTGGATTGAGCCGCTGCCGGCGGAGGAGCGGAGGCGGCCTTACCGGATTACGGGCGAGGGGCTGCGGGTGTTCAAGGCGAAGATGGCGACGCTGGAGCAGTTTGTGAAGGCGGGCGTGGCGCGGCTGGGGGCGTTTTGAAGCCCGGGCTGGCGCGGCTGCTGACGCGGCTGTATCCGCGCGGGTGGCGGGAGCGGTACGGCGAGGAGTTTGTGGCGCTGCTGGAGGACGAGGCGGGCGGCGGGCTGCTTGCTGAAGTCCGCGCGGCGGTGAATGTGGTTTGGTCGGCGCTGGGTGAGCGCATTTCCCCAACACCAGGAGGCAAGATGAGTCGAGATCCCCTTTCTTTCGGCGCGATCGTCAGGCACCCGAGTGCCTATGTTCCGATCGCCATGTCGGTCACCGCTCTGGCGCTGTTGCTTGGCCACATTGCATTGTTCGGCACAGGTCCCGAGGTGGTGATCAACGGGCGGCCCGATGAAGGGGCAGTGGCACACCTGTGGCAGTTGCTGATGGCGGCGCAGTTGCCGGTGTTGGCGTGGTTTGCGATTCGCTGGCTGCCGCGGGCTCCGCGGCCCACGCTGGGTGTGCTGGCGTTGCAGGCGGGGGCGGTGCTGGCGGCGATGGCGCCGGTGTTTCTGCTGGGGTTGTGAGGGGCGGGCGTGGGCTGATGGAGGGTGGTTTTCCAGTGGTTAGTGGTTAGTGATTAGTGGTCAGGGGTCAGGGGTCAGTGGTCAGTGATCAGTGGTCAGTTTCCAGGCACAGAAGTGAGATCGGTGCCCCACGGACGAAGACCTGTCCGCGGGGACCCTGGCCTTTGGGCGTCCAGAATCTGTGGCGAATTAGAGATTGAAGATGCGGGTCCTTCGACTTCGTTTGTCGCAAAGGACGCGACAAACTTCGCTCAGGATGACAGGGTTGGTTGAGGGTTGAGGTATCCCACCCATTCCGCAAAAGGCGCGGAATGGACGGGGCACGCGGGCTGTTGTGGGGGTTGGAGACGGGCTGAGCGGAGGGTTGAGGTATCCCACCCATTTCGCGATGAAGCTGCGCAATGGATGGGGCACGGGGCATTTGTGCGCGAATGAGTTAAGAGTCCCTGCTTGTGTGGTGGGTCAGAAGTTCATTGAAGAACAACCGCAGATCCTTCGACTCACCACCCCCAAACTGACGAACGTTTGGGGCCCGATTCGCTCAGGATGACAGCGTTCATTATCTTGCGAACTTCTGACTCAGGAGACTAGAAGCCTGCGCCGGGGATGTATTTGTATTCGATTTTGAGGGGCTCTTTGGGCTTGTCGCCGGTGAGGTCGTGGGTGTGCCAGGGGACGGACTCGCCGGCTACCTCGGGGTGTTTGCTGAGGAACTGAAGCGCGTAGGTGGAGGCGGTGGGGTCGTCTTTCTGGTCGGCGAATTTTGCGGACTCGAGGGCGGCCCTGGCTTTGTCGCCGGTGCGGCGGTAGAGGATGGCGAGCTGGTAATGGGCGGCGAGGTCGTCGGGGTCGATGGCCTGGAGGCGCTCATATGCATCGCGGGCTTCGGGGTAGTCGTGCTGCTGGTAAAAGGAAAAGCCGAGTTCGCGGAGAGCGTCTTTGGAGCGGGGATACTGGGCGAGGACGGCCTGGAGGTCGGCGATGGCTTCCTTGACCTGTCCGGCCTGGCGCTCGACGAAGGCGCGGTAGTAGAGGGCGCGGGGGTCGCCGGGGAGCAGGGCGAGAGCCTTGACGAGGTTGGCCTTGGCGTCGTCGTACTTTTCCCAGGAGACCTCGACGACGGCCATGTTGGTGAAGGCGTCGGCGTAGTCGGGGCGGAGGGCGGCGACCTGTTCGAATGCATGGACGGAGGCCTGGTACTGCTGTGCGTCGAGCAGGGCGATGCCGTAGTTGTTCCAGCGCTGCCAGGGCTTGTTTTCCGCGGGGTCGGGGGGCTGGGGCGGGTTCTCGCCGATCTGGAAAACTCTGGTGGAACTGGCCATGTCGACGATGGGCATGGGATAGGGCTTTGGCTCTTTCTGGCCGGTCTGGGTGATGGCGAAGTCAATGAAGTGCTGGTTGAAGCGGCGGTAGCGGACGGTGGCGGTGAAACTCACCTGGCCAGTGATGTCTTTGGGCAGGCGGAAGCGGTAGCGGACGAGCTGGGAGCGGCCGGACTGGAGGGCGTTGTTGTAGGCCAGCACGCGGTTGTGCCAGATCTGGTGGAGGTCGTTGAGCTCGCCCTTGGTGTTGATGAGTCGGCTGGTGAAGGAGTGGGCGGCGGGGTCGAGGGAGCCATCGGGCTGGAGGAATCCGCTCTCGGCGAGGGTCTTGCCGGAGGCGTCTTTGACGGTGAAGTCGACCCAGGCTTCGTAGAAGTCGCGCAGCTCGGGAACGAGGGAGTGGGCGATGCCCTTGTTCTGGATGACGACGTCGGCGACGAGGGTTTCACCGGCGGCGAGGGAGAAGGCGGTGAGGCCGAGGGGGGCGACTAAGACTTGATCGCCGGCGGTGGCGGCGGCGTTTTCTTTTTCGAGGGCGAAGATGTCTACGTTGAGGGCGCCTTTGCCGTCGGAGGCGTTTTTGAGGAAGGCGACGACCTTCTGTGCCTGCTCGTCGTATTTGAAGTACTGGGGCACGAGGGTGTTTGCGCCGAGCCAGCGGTGGGAGACGAGCTTGCTGTCTTTTGCGCCGGGGTCGATGGCGCCCTCGCCGAGCGGCTCGCGGACCATGTGGCAGGTCTGGCACGTGGAGACGGAGTCTTTGCGGTAGAAGGGCAGGGGCGACTGTTTGGTAAAGCTGGCGGCCTGCCACTCGTCGTAGACGGTGAAGGCGCGGAGCCATTTGTAGTCGTCGAGGGTGCGGGGGATGGCGGCCTTGTGGCAGGCGGCGCAGAACTCGGCGGTCTGGTAGAGGGGGCGCATGACGGCCTTGGAGTGGCGGTCGAGGTGGGCGAGGATTTCGCCGTCGGAGACGGGGCCGGTGATGGGCGCGCCTTTTTCATCGACCAGAACGGCGGGGACGCCCATGACGTAGCTGCCGATGCCGGTGGTATCCGTGGAGACGATGGAGTGGCAGGTGGAGCAGGTGACGCCTTCGTCTTCAAAGGGGCGTTTCTTGGGCATTCCTTGTGACAGGTCGCCGCTGAGCAGGGCAACTGGGTTGTGGCAGCCCTCGCAGTGGCGGGAGAACTGCACGCCCTTCTCGTCGATCAGCATGTTGACGTTCTTCAGATACCAGGGAGCGCGGAAGCTATTGGAGTGAACCGACTGACGCCACTGGCGGTAGGCCTCCTGGTGACAGTGGCCGCAGTACTGGGCAGTGGGGAAGCTCTTGGGGCTCATAAACTGCCCAGTGGTGTTACGCGCATTCGAGGGAAGAAACGGCGTGTCTTTGCCGAATGCGTAATTATAGCGGGCGGCTACGGAGTCGTGGAAGGGTGTGGTGGGGCCGGTGAGCCCGCCGGGTGCGGAGTAGGCCGGAGCGGGTTTGGGGGCGTCGGAGGCGGCTGGGGGAGGGGATGCAGGGTCAGTTGCAGCGCTGACCGCAAAGGCGCCTGCGAGTGGCATGACCAACAGGGAGGCAGTGAAGAGGCGGCGCAGCGCGGTCTGGAGGCTGAACGTGAGCATTTTCCGGCGATCTCCCAGGGAAGCGGTTGGTCCCGGGCGGCAGCGGTGCATGGGGAAGCCGCAGGGAACAAACGAACCATAACAGGGACAGGCGAGGGAAGGATTCCATCGAAAGGTGGAGGGGGATTTGAGCCTCAAGGGAGTCAGCAGGTTGGTGGATCGGCTGGGTTGGTTCACAGGGTGGTATGGGAGGGGGAGAAATAGACCGAACGGGTCGTAAAGTGATGGACTTTCTTCGCCAAAATGGGCCTTGAACTGGTACGTTGATTCAGAAGGATTTGAATTTCGAAGATGGCACAAAATCCCTATTTTTCTCTGGCGGTTCTGTTCCTGGGGGCGCTGGCCTTTGGGCTGACGCCGCTGGCATTGGCGTGGCTGTGGGCCAAGGCGTTTTCCCCCGCGAAGCCGAACCCCATCAAGAATGCGATTTACGAGTGCGGGCTGGAGGGTGGCGGCGATGCGTGGATGCAGTTCCGCTCAGCGTATTACCTGTATGCGATTATCTTTTTGATTTTCGATGTGGAAGCGGTGTTTCTGTTGCCGTTTGCGGTGGCGTTTACCGGGTTGGGCGCGGCGGCCTGCGGGGCGATGCTGGTGTTTGTGCTGCTGCTGGTGGAGGGCCTGGCCTGGGCCTGGGCCAAGGGGGTTCTCACTTGGGCGTGAGGGCGGTTTGCAGTTCTTAGTTCGCAGTTTACGGCCATCGGAGGCTCGGCGGGGAATGCGGACTTGGCATCCGGAGATTCGCCAAGCGTGGGCAGGAACTGATCGGGGACTGAGGGAATTGAGCTGGCAAGAACTAACTGCGAACTGCGAACCAAGAACTGTGAACTGGCTTTGAGGAGCGGAGCGACGATGGCTGTGGATGAGGGATTGAAGATCGAACTGGGCAAGCAGGGGGTCTTCGTGACGACCATCGAGGAACTGTATAACTGGGGGCGCAAGAGCTCGATCTGGCCGATGCAGTTCGGGCTGGCGTGCTGCGCGATCGAGATGATTGCGACGACGATGGCGCGGTACGACCTGGCGCGGTTCGGGGCCGAGGTGTTTCGGCCGTCGCCGCGGCAGGCGGACATGATGATCATCTCCGGCACGGTGACCAAGAAGATGGCTCCGCAGGTGGTGCGGCTGTATAACCAGATGGCCGAGCCGAAGTATGTGATTGCGATGGGGGCGTGCGCCATCTCCGGGGGGCCGTTCAAGCAGGGCTACAACGTGCTGAAGGGGATTGACCGGTACATCCCGGTGGACGTGCATATTCCGGGATGCCCGCCGCGGCCGGAGGCGCTGATTCAAGCCTTCATGACGCTACAGAAGAAGATTGAGGCGCAGCATTTGACGGGGCCGGACCGGCCGCGGTTCCTGAATGCCGAGGCGCAGGGCGAGTTTCCCGTGCCGGTGCAGGGAGAACACGATCTGGAACCGACATCGAACCCGGGGGTGTGGACGGTGCCGGTGGTGATTCAGTGAAGAAGTGAATGAGTGAATGAGTGAAGAAGATGAAGACGGTGGAAGAGATCAAAGCGGCGATTGAGGCGGCGGTGCCGGGCGCTGGGGTGGAGATTGTGCCGAACCCGAGCGTGAGCGGGCAGCACTCGCTGCGGCTGAACCCGAGCACTGCGGTGCGGGTGGCGGAGTTTCTGCGCGACGATGCGGAACTGGCGCTGGACTTTCTGTCGAATGTGACAGGGGTGGATTGGCCGGACAAGACGATCACCGAAAAGGTGAAGGCGACGAAGACGGCAGAGGGTGTGGAGACGACCGTTGAGGAGACGCGCACGCGCGTGGAGCAGGGCTGCCTGGAGGCGGTGTATCACCTGTTCTCGGTGGCAAAGAAGCATGGGCCGGTGGTGCTGCGGATGCGGACGGCGAATCGCACCGACCTGGTGGAGTTGCCGTCGCTGACGCCGGTGTGGCGTTCGGCGGAGTTTCAGGAGCGCGAGGTCTTCGATTTGTACGGAATCGTGTTCAAGGGGCATCCGGATTTGCGGCGATTGCTGATGTGGGACGGGTTCAAAGATCATCCGATGCGGCGCGACTATGTGGAGCCGGACGACTTTGAGTACGAGCCGACGGCGCACGACGCGGTGCTGGCGCGGGCCATGGAGCATAAAAGCAAGGAACAGGGACTGAGGGACTGAGGGATTAAGGGGTAGGGGACTGCATGGCACTGGCGGAGACGAAGATCGAAAAGCCCGAGGGGTGGAACCGTCCGCCGGTGATTGCGCCGGATGGCGACGGAGAGCTTCTGGAAGTCGCGATGGGGCCGCACCATCCGTCGACGCATGGCGTGTTCCGCATGGATGTGGCGCTGGACGCGGAGCGGGTGATCCGGCTGAAGCCGGTGTTTGGGTATCTGCACCGCAACCACGAGAAGATTGCCGAGGGTATCAGCTATCTGGGTTCGATGCCGTTCACCGACCGGCTGGACTATATCTGCCCGCTCACCAATAACTGGGCCTATGCGCTGGCTGTCGAGAAGCTGACGGGGCAGGAGGTTCCGGAGCGCGCGGAGTATCTGCGCGTGATCCTGGGCGAGCTGACGAGGTTCCAGAATCATGCCTCGTCGATCGGATTCCTGATTCAGGAGATGGGGGCCAGCGGCACGCCGCTGATGTATGCCTTCCGCGAGCGGGAGAAGATTCTTGATTTGTTTGAGGCGCTGACCGGGGCGCGCATGATGTGCAACTACATGCGCTTTGGCGGCTGCCGCGTGGATGCGTCGCCCGCATGGCTGAACCAGGCGCGCAAGGTGGTGGCCGGGCTGCCAGGGTTTGTGGACGAAGTGGACCGGCTGCTGACGGGCAACGAGATTCTGATGGCGCGGACGCAGGGCGTGGGCATTCTGCCGCCGGAGCTGGCGGTGAATGCGGGCATTACCGGGCCGATGCTGCGAGCCTCGGGCGTCAACTACGACATCCGCAAGGTGGATGGCTATGGCATCTACAACCGGTTCAACTTCAGGGTGCCGCTGGGCGACCACTGGGATGTGTATGACCGCTTCATGATTCGCATGCTGGAGATGCGGGAGTCCATTCAAATTCTGAATCAGGCGCTGAAGGATATTCCGGGCGGCCCGGTGATGGATGCGAAAGCGAAGATACGCGGCTTCCGGCCGAAGGCGGGCGAGGCGTATGGACGCATCGAAGCACCGAAGGGCGAGCTGGGCTTTTACCTGATCAGCGATGGCGGACCGAATCCGTATCGGTATCGCGTGCGGCCGCCGAGCTTGATCAACCTGACGGTGCTGGAGGATATGTGCCTGGGGCAGGATATTGCAGACGTGGTGCTGATTTTTGGTTCGGTGGATATTGTCCTGGGAGAAGTGGACAGGTAGGGCAAGGAACAGGGTTTTTTGTTGGTGGAGTGGATCATTCGGGCATCCTTATTTGAATAGGGCTCGAGTATCCCGTCGGTGAGAATCGAGGCGGGATGCGAGAGGTAAGGACAGAAGGAAGAGGAGGTCGGAAGATGATTCATCGTGCACGCGTGGCGATTGCAGCAGGAGCACTGCTGCTTGCGGGCCTAAGCGCCCATGCGACGGCAGCCAACTCAAACACCTATGCATTCAGTTGCACCAACCCGTCCCTGACTTTGACGCCGGTGTCGTTTGTTTTGCCGATTACGGCGACGGCTGCAACCACCGGAGCGAAGGTGACATTTGAGCCGTTGACGATCTACTTTGCGGCGAACAAATCGTATCCCAGCATGTTTACCACGATGGTCGAGGGGCAGCACTTCACCTCCTGCACGCTGGTGCAGACGACGGTTGTATCCGGAACGACGACGGTGTACACGTGGAGCCTGAGCCTGGCGATGATGACGGGGCTGACAGCGATGGGGACCGATGCATCGAGTCCCAACTATGCAGGGACCTATGCGCCTACGGGACTGATGCAGGCAAGCTTCATCTACGGCGGGCTCCAGGTCACGGCGAAATAGGCGCCGGCCGGGGATGGATTGGGAGAGATGCGGATTTGAGGTGCATTGAGATGGAGGTTGGCGGGTGCTAGGCGAGGGGATACTGAAGGGGCTGGCGGAGACGGCGAAGAACTTTTTCGGCAGCTTTGTCTCGGCCGAGCGGCTGACGACGGTGGAGTATCCGGAGGACCGGATCGCTCCCATCGAGGCGGCGCGCGTGTTCCCGTTCCTGGTATACGACGGGCTGGACTGGGAGGCGGGGATGCGCTGCGTGGCCTGCCAGATCTGCGAGAAGGAGTGCCCGCCGAAGTGCATCCTGATTGAAAAGTCGAAAGACAAGAAACCGGACGCGCTGGGCAAGCCGCAGTTCTATCCGACGCGGTTCGACATCGATATTTCGGTGTGCATGAGCTGCCAGATCTGCGTGGAGGTCTGTCCGTTTGACGCCATCAAGATGGACCAGGTGTTTGAGCTGAGCACGGACGATCGCTTTGGCGGATTGCTGCTGGACAAGCGGCAACTGTCGCGGTCGAACCGCTATTACCAGCAGATTCACCCGACCGAGGCGGCGGTGGTGGAGACGCGGCTGGCAGGCGAGAAGGCCAAGGCGGACGCCAAGGCCAAGGCCGCGAGCGATGCGGCTGCAGCCAAGCAGGCCGGAGGAGGAATCTAGCCCATGTTCGAGACTTTGGACCAGATCTTCGTACTGCTGAGCCATTGGCTGGTGAGCTTTTTGCCCGCGGGATTGCAGGCGGCGGGCGGTGTGCTGCTGAGCGTTGCCGTCATTGTGCTGCTGTTCCCTGCGCTGTTTGCGCTGACGACGGTGCTGGAGCGCAAGGGGCTGGGCCGCATCCAGAACCGCATTGGGCCGAACCGGACGGGACCGTTTGGGATCTTGCAGCCGATTGCCGACGGCATCAAGTCGCTGACCAAGGAAGACATTGTTCCCAAGAGCGCGGACGAGGCGGTGCATTTTCTAGCGCCGGTGGTGCTGGTGGTGGCTGTGTATATGGGCTTTGCGGTGCTGCCGATGGGCCGCAACATGACGCTTGTGAGCATGGACGCGATCCTGCTGT
>Ga0302320_10017345_pt1 | contig 14626 bp, 14 predicted proteins | sample Bog_T0_3_FD_202130 | JGI IMG/M metagenome (GOLD analysis project Ga0302320, IMG submission 202130) | Peat permafrost microbial communities from Stordalen Mire near Abisko, Sweden - Bog_T0_3 | ecosystem: Environmental > Terrestrial > Soil > Wetlands > Peat | place: Sweden: Abisko, Stordalen Mire...
CATGAAGTTTCGTATTCAATGAATTATTCTTCTGATTCTGATCATTAAGCTCTGGTTGCTGGAATGAATATAAAAAATTCATCAAAATTATGGTCAAATTAACGGAATTTTCAAGTTTATTGATAGTATTTCCTAAAATCAACAAAAGGCTGAAAAGTCCTCCAAGAGTTCCAAAGACCGCAGTTAATGTTTGATAGGATCTATGAGAAGTCATCACATCTCTCGAACTGAAAAAAACCACACTTATTATAGGATCGTCGTTAGATATTGAGAGCCCTATTTCAGATTGTTCATTTTCATAAACGAAGGTCTCAATGATATTGATTTTCGTTTTGATGATGGTTTCGTCAGTTTCAATATATGCTTTTTCGATGTTAATGGTCACAAGTCTATTTAATTTGGCTTCGAGCTTATAAACCGAGCTAATAAATGAATCAACCATTGGCGAATCGTAAGACTTTAATTGGAAAATCGTGTTTTTATAGTTCAAATTAAGACTTTTCATATTGAAGTAGCTATCAATTTCATCGACACTTTTACAAGAATTGTTATTTTCGCTTGAATTTTGACACATATAAAGCTGGATTTGTAAGAAACTATTATAAACATCTCCAAGGCTTCCTGCTAAAGTAAATGTGCTATTATCCAAACAATAGGTATCGACTAATATTATGAATTCAAGAGTATTTTGAGCATCGCTTTCATTGCATGAATGATAAGTTTTTGGCTCGTAATTCAAATTCGGAATTCCCATTGAATTCAAACTTATCGTTACAACATCAATTGTCACATAAAAATAAGAAGGATCCATCACTGATTTGCCTGTGACATCTTTAACAGCAAAAGAAAATGTCTTATTTTGATAAAGGATTGGAGGAGCCAAATTCAACTGTGAGTTTTCAATTACTATCGTTGGATTTAATTTTAAGAAGAAATCACTTTGAGAAAAAAAATAAATCAGACATGAATAAATTATAAAGGAGAGGAAAATTCCAAAATTAGTGGATACTGTATCTTCTTTGACCACTCGCAAAAGTAATGGTTTTCTGAATAAGTCTATATTAGAAAAAAACTGCCAAAAAGTCATGACCCAATGAATTGATGAAAAATATTTTTTTATTTCTATTTTCTTAAATAATAATAATTAATTAATGATTTGTTCTTCAATAAAACTCTCGAATTGCTAAATTGTGAAATTTTAATTTTTTCATATGTTCAGTACTTGCTATTTTTTTTCACTTTTTTGCTTATTTTAATAAAAAAGTTTCTAATGATTTTATCACCAAAAAAAAAAAAAAAAAAAAAAAAATACATCTAAAATATATTAAATTCCTCAATTCTTTTTAAAAAAAATTCCATTTATGAAAAAAAATAAATTCCCCATATCCATTTTTTTTTTTTCTATTTTCAATTTCTTACTATTTTTATGTGCAAGAATCATTCGAAACCTGCTTAAATTTTACATTTCCTTTCATAAACACGTATTTCGAATACACCCCTGTAATGCTGACCGGTTCTCCATAATTATATAAAATATCCAGCTTGAATGGGACTTTATAATCTGTAATGGCTCCATATTCGATCAATGCCCCAGACGTGCAATTAGGAAGCTGATAAGCAACTTCAAAACTTCTGTCAGATTCTATTTTCTCCAATGTTTTTCCGAAATCCATCGATAATTTATTAGTAATGACTATTTCACTTCCGTTTTTGGTCAATTTTGGCACAGGAAACATGAACTTCGTTGAAAAACTTACCGTAAAAACTCCATCATTATCCAATTTCCACAATTCATCAGTCCTTTCAAACGGTGAATAAGTCTCGGTTAAACTCATGGTGCCCTGTCCTTCATTCATTATGTGATTTTCTTGGATCTTGAACTTGGTTCTGTTCCAATCTTCTTCTTCCAGAGTATAATTAATATATAGCATAGTAATATTCTTCAAAATCTGTAAAACAAATCAAAATCATTTGAAAAAAAAAACCTTCGGCCTCAAATGATTCTTTATTCTATTCAACGCCACATGAGTATCAACATCATAATATCCAATCTCCACAGCCTCAATTGCCATTGCGCTCCAGATATCCTGCTCCCAATTCCCCGCGTCCTCTAAAATCCGGTTTAATCCCCCATAAATCTCAAAAATTACTAGTATAATTCGAATAAGGGCTAATCCATGTTCTATTCCTATCATCACATAATAGCTTTAGACCTATATAAGCAACAGCCGGTCCGAGTTTTTCTAACAAAACTGATTCTCCTGTAACATAAGAGCCGACAGGACATTGCACCAAAGTCTGCCATTGCCCCGCCGTCCCATTCTCCGAAACTGCCTCAACAACCACAGATAATGCCTGCTCATACCAATCTGACCCATTGCAGATCGCAAAGGCAATACCTGTCAAATATTCATATTTGCCATATGAACCCACCTGCACCTGAGCTCCGCATGCATAATAACCACTAACAAAGTCGACCCTTCCTAACCAAGTGGCTTTTTTAAAAAAAAAATTTATAATTATAACAATATTTTGAAGAAAATTGGGAACTTCCGTTGACTGTTGTACTGTTAAATTCATTCTCTGTAGTGCTGGCGGCTGAATTTGTTACTTCTGAGAAGATAGTTTGGCTTTTGATTTCCCTCTCTACTTTCGTCTTGGTTTTGGTCTGGAAATGAGAGATCCTCTTATAATTCTCAGAGGTGTGGCTAGGATCTCGAATGAAGAGGAAGAGAGCTAAAACAAGCACGGAAAAAAGAATCGGGAATATCTTCAAACGGGTCATTTTTTATGAGTTTTTTTTATTTCGAAAGGGAATAAATTTTGAAATATTTTATGTTTTTTTGCTCTGGTTTACGTTTTATAAAATTTTCAAATTATTCTAAATTTTTTTAATTTTTTTCATTTATTTCTTTAAATATGGTTAATTCCCGCAGAAATCAAATCTCCGATAATGATCGGTGCCAAATTGATTATCAAAGCGGTGCAGATTACCACACAAAGGCAAATGCACACTTTTGTTCTGGCTTTAGGTCCAACGCATCTTTTCTATAAAATCATGAAAAAATATCCAATTTTGTTGATTTTACAAATAATGTAAGCGGGTTCCAGCTCCATTCGAACCTCCCAACAGGTGGTGGTAACCATGGTGAATGATTTGGCTCATTTCTTCCCAAACCCACCTTACTATTCTTCGCGATGCTCATGGGCACCAATTCGAAACTAACTTGGATTTTCCCTTCATCCTTGTAACTCTACAATTTTAGATTTTATAACGTTATTTTATGAGAATCTTTTTACATATCCTTCTTTCTTCGCGTTTTTGGGTTTTATGATAAACTTCTCTTCCTGTCTCACAACGGTCTTCTTGACACTGTCTCCCCCAGCAGGTTCCACTTTCTTACCAGCAGCCGCATTAGCAGCTGAATCAATAGCAGAATCCAATGATTTTTGGATTTTTTGGGTTATCTCCACCTTTGATTCACCATAAATCTTGATAGAATTGTCGGTTTCACGTGCTTCCTTCGCCTGCTCAGCAAAGTCGAACGTGCATTCTGAAATGAAATCGTTTGGAGAGAAATAATCTTTATCCCAAATTTGGAATGTGATTGTGGGGTTCTCCATTGGCAAAGTTATCGGCCAGACCATTCTCCAATTGAAACTACCAGTTCCTCCTTGAGCTCTGAAATGTGTGTCAGTCTTTTGTTGTTGTTCATTCACCATTCCAGTGATATAAATATCAGAACAATCTTCCACATCATTTGATGGCACATCCTCACAATCCCATACCACGACTCTTAGTTCGTATTCCTATTAGATAATAATAAATTTTTAGAGAAAAGGGATTGAGATATTAATAACCGATGGGGGTTGAGGCTTAATATCCCAAACCATTTTAATGTCTTCCGTGTAAGTAACTGGGATGATTTCAACCCACAGCTGAATTCTGCCTTTATTCACTGTGCTATCAGGATGATGCAGATCTCTTGTTTCAATTGGAACGAAGTTCATTTTTCTCCATCTGCGAGAGAAGAATCGGTTCTCCAGATCAATTATCGTTTCTCCTATCAGGTCATCTTTCACCAGGAAATCTTTGTCCCAAACTTGGACTTGCATTTGAGAAGATCCTGGCAGGACTGATTTGAACTCGAACATTTTATAGAAATCACAGTCAGTTTTATCAGTTTGGTATTCTTTTTCATTGTCTTGGACTTTATCTCCTAGTTTTATTTTCAAATAAGGGTCAGATGGTGAATCTTCGTCCATGTGAGCAAGAGAGAAGGCTTTTAAGACATATACCCTAATGATCACTGGTGTCTTTTCCATGAACTCCTTATCAATGTTGATGTCCTTGCGTCTAGAGTCGACACTGATCGAAGAAAAGGATCGTTTGGTGGCCATGCCAGGCAACAAAGAGTTAAGTTTATTCTTTTCTAGGAGGGTTTTATCTGTATGAGAGATGATCTCGATCCATCCTTTGAACTTCCCTACAATTTTCTCACCAACATCAGTGCCAATTAATTTCGAGAAGAAACTATCTTCAACAATTCTTTTGCCTCTATTGATATTGAATTCATCGAAGGTGTTTTTGTCCATGAACTTTGATTTTTCAAGATCTGTGTTGAGGTAATATCTATAATGACGTTTAGGATTGGGATTTGAGACCAGTTTCGCATTTTTCACTGTCACTTTTGCTGCAAGTTTCCCTTCCTGTTCCATTGCAGGTTGTCCTTGAATTTGTGGTTGATTGGCTTGATTTCCACCACCTTGGCCAGAAAAATCACCTGGCTTTGGTATTTCTTTTTTGGATCCTTGTTGAGAAATAGATTTCTCTTCAATTAATCTACTTTCTTTATCATCAAACCCTATTGCCATGTATTCATCAGGATTCGGGACATCTAGTTCCAAGGCTGTTTTTTTCTTTGTGTCAAAGGCATAGGTCGCCCTAATGACAATTTGATCTGAATTTATGCCTCCGGAAGGTTTAAACAGAGGTGGTCTTTCTTTTTTCTTATGAAGATCCTCCAGAGATATGATCATTGGGTCCTTTTTTTCTATGTCTATGACCACAGGCTTCTCCTCTTGTAATCCATGATAACCTTCCTTTTTGCTTCCAACTGTCACGGCTTCAAGAGATACTATCCCCTTTTGTTCTTCTTTCACATCACCTTTCTTTTCTTCTTCCTTCTGGGCGATTCCCAATCCTCCCAAAGAACCCAAACCTCCTAATGATGGTTGAGTGGGTGGTTTTGGTTGTCCCAATCCTCCCAAAGAACCCAAACCTCCTAATGCTGGTTGAGTAAGTGTGCTTGGTTGGGCTCCTAATCCTAAACCGCCAAGTCCTCCCAATTTCGGTTGTGTGCCTGAAGGGAATCCCAAACTGCCCAATTTAGGCTCACCAGGAAGTTGTCCTGGCTGTTGTTGAGTGGAAGGGGCACCAAGGATATTTGATCCAGTTCCACTGACTGATTCAGGCAATTGAGGACGAAGGAACATATTAAGTCCTCCAACACCAAGGGTCTTGTTGATCAAGGCTTGAGAAGCTTTTCTCAGTTTCCTGGCATTTCGTTCACGTCCTAGTTTGATGAAATCTGACAGGTTGATAGAGAATACACCAAGGACAGGCTGTGACAAGCCTTTCATAATACAATCAAAGACGACACAATTCAATGATGGGCAAAGCAGGTAATTTTTTGGCAGGTCCACTTCGATTTGAATCATTGTAGAAAGGTTAGGATCTGTGCCAGTTTCTTTCGGTTGAGTTTGGATGAATTGTTTTTCCTTGAGGGCTTGTTTCTGAGCTCGAGGTTTCAAAGAATTGATATCAAACTTGATAAAAGGTCGTTTCACAGGCAAAAGCCCCAACGATTTAAGGTTTCTAAGTCCTAATATCTTGACTTTCATGTAATATTTCTCCATTTCCGGGTAACAAGCCGGGAGGCCTTTATCAGGTAAAGCGTCAAAGAAATTGAAGGATATAAGTATCCGTCCACTGTTGGTCTGGTTATCTGGAAGAGAAAATAGAAAGAGGAATAAAGAAACGAAGTAGAAATAAAAAATATCACTCACCGTATTTCAAATCGACCCATTTGGGTTCTGGCAAATTTGGTTTATTATAGAAGATCCAGCCTTCTTTGATCCCATCTTGCACATTGACCACTGCAGAGCCTAGGAAATCTCTCCCAATGACATCATAATCAAACAGCTTCACAATGACAGGAGGACTTTGATTGGCTGGGAAGAATGGGATCTGAACCTTTCTGCTTTCATACCAAACCTAAAAACAATAAAAATCAGATAATATCATAATTTATTACTGGATTCAATGTCGATTTAATATGCTCGTTATCATGACCTTCCTCAACTCCATAATAAGAAATTGTATAGAAAGGGTCAGAATTCCCATCGTTATCAGCAGGGATCAAATCTTGAGCATGATAAATATTCGCATACAAATACCCCATCCTATAATTTGGCTTTCCCAAAGGCTTATCCCAACCTCCAGTGCTCAAATCATCGAAGATGTCAGGTGGGCCAAAAGTGCATCTGATTTTGACTATCCCCGCATCGAAATCCTTGAGTTTCGGCATCTTGGATTTATCCGGCTTGAAGTAGAAGAGTTGTGGTTCGCCCAAAAGCATGGATTGAAGGAAATGCACATCTTTCCTCACATAGGAAATCCTTGTGTCACCATCACAAAGGTAGATAAAAAGATCTGGAAGCTCGTCACCACTCTTGTAAGGGAATTTACATTTCAATGGCTTACGGTCATACCATTCCCAAATTCCATTTTTGCCTGCAAGAGCTGGGAAATTCAATTCTTCATCAGCCCAACGGAATTGAATCGAGTATTTCCCTTCTTTCTTGGGGAAACTCAAACCATAGTAGACCTCACACATCAATTGCCAGTCAGTTACATCTGATTTCGCAAGGATCTTTTGAGTAGCTTCATCAAGTGGCTCGGGTTTCATACGGTCAGATAGTTTCGGATTTTCCATTGGGAAGGAATCTAAAGCCAAAAGAATGCGCCCTTTCCAAAATGTCCCCAAGGCAGGGTTGGCATTCATAACTTTGGAGTTCTCCTCATCACCCTGGAGTTGAGCTCCGTACACGTTGATCCAGAAGTAATCTCGGTACTAAAGAAAAGATAGGAGAAAAATTTGAGGAAGTAACCTTCTTGCTCAGAATGTCCCTCTTTGCAAAGGAAGTTGAACCTACAATTTCATCCTTGGTAGCTCTATCGTAATCATACACTTGAATGGTCAAAAGATTGTTCAAAGTCGGCTCTGAATAGGGCATCTACAATTTTTTTTAAAGTTATTTGTAACCAAAACATAAACTCAGTCCCCCCCCCCCCAAAAAAAAAAAAAATAAGAGATATATTACGTAGATGTTGACACCCCAAACTGGATTTCTGTCCTTCATTTTGATCCTGGTCTTGAACCTCGCAGATCCGAACTCGAAGATCAAATAGGCATCAAGGGCTCCTGAGAAATCCATCTTGACCAAATGTTCGGCTCTTGCCAACTTTATCAGCATCTGTTGTCCTTTGGTTTGGATCTGTGGAGGCAACAACACCTTTCCTTCGGACATTGGTCCATTTCCACCTCCGAACATTTGTTTTCCATCTCCTTTTTTGAATGTTTCAGGCTCAAGTTGGATCTGAGCGTCTCCTGGCCCTACACAAGACGCACTGAATTTCAAGAATCCTTTGATTTCTTCGAAGTTTTTCTTGAAATTACTCAGAGCGACCCATTGATGCTGCAAAGCGTGTTGATCTGAGAAAAACACAGAGACCAAATCTATTTCGAATTCTCCAATCAACGAGTTGGCCAGGAGTGTGTTATGATCGACGACCTCAATTTTCAGTTTTTCGAGCTCGAATTCTGCAGGGGCATTGATCTTTTTGTTGAAGAACATATGCTCACCCCAATAAGTCATACCAGTCCCTCGATTGTCCTTCGTCTTGGTGTTCTTAGAAAGATCAAAAGCTTTCACCTTCACCAAAGGGTCAACAGTACTCCTAAATAAAATTTCGAGGAAAATTTAAAAGAATTTTGGTACGAAGTATCAGTTGGATGGACCAAACCTCGAGTTTCCTCAAGGAAAACGTGAAGTTCGTAATCTCCGGTTTTGAGCAGACGGGTGTCGATCACAACTGGTGGACCCTCGTCTTTCTTCTCCTCCTTGATTTCTTCTGGCTTTTCATCTGGGTCAGTTTGATCTTCTTTGCTTTTTTTATCCATTTTTTTTGTTTTTTCTTTTATTTGTCTTTTTTATTTCAGTTTTTGGTCTTTGGATTAATATCTTATATGCACTCCCATTTAAATTTGAAAAATTTGAAAGTGGAGTTTTATCCAAATTGCAATTTTTTTTTAAAATGCAAATTTTTCAATTTTTTTTACAAAAAAAAAAGTGGAAATTTTGGAAAAATTATGTTTTTGATTTTTGCAGAGAGAAAAAAAAGTTGAGGAAAATTTAATTCATTAATGATAGTTTACTTTTTAAAAGACAGACAATGGTTTTCTTATTTTAGAAATTTAAGTTAGAATGAAACTGAAAACTTTTTAATGAACGAAGGTAATGATGATCTCAATGAAATGTTTTTATCTATCTTCAACCCTTGTTTCATTGAAATGTTTTTTTAAAAATTTGAAAAACATTTTTATCTGTTTTACGTTTTTGAAAAACATTCTGAATTACAAAACATAATATATCTAAACCTGAAAAAATTATAATAAATTTCCCACAATATCATAAAAAAAAACTTTTCTTGGATAGACATCAGGTTTAAACATTCAGGTTTAAAGGATCCTTCAAAGGATCATTTCTTCGCTAAATTGCTTGAAATTCAAGCACAAAAACTATTTCTTAATTATAGCGCGAATTAATTCTTCAATCCCAAAGCGATTAATTAACGAAATTAAATGAACCAAATGTGATGAATCAAAGAAAATGCCTCCTGATTCATGTCAAGGAAGAGCAACAAGCCGAATGAACAGTCAAAATAATTGAAAAATATCAAAAAAATGAAGAAAAAAGTAAAAATTCGTTGAAAATTTTACCAAAAAATTAATAGTTTCAAAATTCATATTTAGAATATAGTTATCCTTCAAAATAGAAAACCTTATTTTAAACAAATAGTCGCCTTTGGTCGATACCAAACGAAATATCGAAATATACAATTCGTCTTATGTCTTTAATAATATGCCTTTTTGGCTTTTTAATTATTTTTTTGGGTGAATGTTCACCACAAACATAGATAATTATACTTCGATATTACGTTTGGTAATAACCACTGCAACTATTTTCTATGTCCTAAGGTTTATTTTTTTGCTTGTTTTAATACATTTTTATGTATAAAATTGATCATACAAGCAATATAAAAACATAAATGTTATACCTTTCTTGTTCTTAACTGTCGAAATCTCTCTAATAATTTCTTCATTTCTTGTTTTTTTAAGTGGGTTTCAATCTAAAAGGAATTATTCATTTAGGTCTGAAAGGAATTTTTTATTTAGAAGAATGCATTTTTTTCTTTCTAAAAAATCTTTAATTTTTTTGTGTATTGTTATATTTGGAAAATTTTGAAATAACTAAAATCTGAACTAACGTAAAATCTGATTTAACGCTAAATCTGAATTAAAGCGAAATCTGAATTAACGTATTAAGAAAATCCAAAATTTCGCTACTTTTTCCATTTATAAAAAAAAAAAATTGAATTAATCTCAAAAACAACACCATTTTTCTTAAAATATCTCCAAAACCCGAAAAAAAACTAAAGAAAAAGTTAAGAATTTTCTTCCATAAACACATTATGATTTTCTTCGATGACCCATTCATCTCTTCCAGTCATTAATCTAATTTCTGTCTCCATCTCTTCCTCATTGAACTTTCGATTTCTCTTAGAATCATAGCAAAAATTCATGATTCCTGCACTTGGACTATTCATGAACCTAAAGCAAAGTCCTCCGAGTTGTAATGTGGTTGTTGATTTATTTGAAATATCTAGCTTCTTCGTTAAAAGTACCAAAGTGCCAAATTTCGAAAAGTTATCTCTAATAATTAGCTTGTTATTAGATCGGTTGAAATCTATTTGAGCGTGAACTCTTGAAATAGAGATGTCTGAGAGCTGAAAATCGCATTCTTTGCCTCTTCCCTTGAAAAAATTAAGTTTGTTGAAAAAAGTTTAAAAATCATTTTTACCAATTTGAAGGAGGATTTATTGGAGAAATTCAGAATATGAAGTCCCTTAGATTTAAAGGATTTGCTAGAAAAAATCTCGAAAATAGCAAATATCTGGAATTGGCGTTTGGCAGTTTCAACAAAATCAAAGACCTTTCCTTTATGAGTGAGTTTTCCTGGAGAAATCTGATTAAATCCATCAAAAAACAAAGAAAAAATGTAACCGATTCTTCTTTTGCAGAGTTCGCATTTGAAGTTCTTTTTTAATAAAGTCAGACAATTTTCATTTTGTTGCAATTTCCCAGTCATCCATTTGAAAAGACAAAGCCAATGTACGAACTTCACGCTGCCAATGCAATTGCAAGGTGAAACTAAAGGGTTTTCATTATATTCTGAAGTATTTTCTTCCAGACAAATACGACAAAATATCGGTTGTTCCAAAGTAAGTTCTGTTGAATAATGGACTCTGGGGCTCATTGTCCTTGAGGTAAATTGTTCATCAAGAGAAAGAAAGGGTTCGCTCATAATGGGTTTTTTAACTTTATATAATAGATTCGGCTCTCTAGAAGCCAGCTTCTGGAACTCTAGAAGCTTAAAAACTGATCTTCCAAGCTTTATATGATCACCAATCTCAAGAGAATAGCCTTTATTTAAGTTATAATCCTTAACCACTAGCCAAAATCCGTCTTTGGCTAGGTTTTCATTGATTTTTTCTAACGAAAAATTCTTGGATTGTCTATTATAATCTAATTTCAACATAGGCTTGAAGAATTCAGGGGTTTTCTCATCATTTGATTGAAAAATTATAGAGTTTGTATGGGTTTTCATTAGCAAGCCTTAAAATGTCTTAGATTTTCTCAAATAATGAAATATAAGAAGACCTCCTTTTTCGGAGATTGCAATTTTATTTGTCACTAGTTTCATTTGATCCTCATAATCAAAGAGGCCAAAGTCACCCTTAGTGGAGTATCTCACCTCCAATTCTAATATTCTATAAAAAATAACATAAATTTAGCAAAGAAATGTCAAATGACCCTGTTAAATAATCCTGTTGTTGGCAATTTCCCATGTTTTAATTCAAAAGTTATTGTTTTTAACAGTTAAATTTAGTTCTTTTAAAAGTCTTGTGCTTTCTTTATTTATTAACATCCTCCAACATTTCATCCACCTGCGAAATCTTCGCCTCTTGTTTTTCTAAATAACTCATTAATTTGTTCGTCCGTTCATCATATTTCCTAGCCTCCAACAATTTCTCCGTCTGATCCAATATAGCAATTTCCACGTTTTTCTTTAATTCTTCCAATTTCATCAGTTTCTCCAATAAATCCACCTTAGAATCCTTAATTTCGCTATTTTCCTTCACAGTATTCTGATATACATGCATCAATTGAGGTCTAAGCACTGAAACCGGGTAATATGCATAAACCTGAGGAAAAACCAGGGTTTTCACGCATAAAGGCCATGTGGAAATGGGTTGCGAAACCACCAATTTCCTCACAAAGGTCCTTAAATATAGCGGTTCGATATAATTTATGTTTTCTTGCCATAAATAGGCTTTATTCTCTCTGACCGGCATGACATTTTGTTGTGGGGCAATATATTTCTTCAATGTTTCTTCAAGAACTTGAAATCTATCGAGACTTTTACCATCGGTTGCAGCGATTTCAGTGTTTTTCCTTTTTTTTGGCTCTGAGGAAAGATCTGATTCATTTGGAATTTCATTTAAAGGCTCATCTTGGGCTTTTGAGTCCATTTCAATATTTTCTAAAGAATTCTCATCCTGACCTTTTTGGGTGTTTTCAGTTGGAAGTTCAATCGGGGCTTTGTTTTGACCTTTAGTGGATTTAACAGAGTTAAAATTGGCTTTTTCAGATTCGATATTCATGTTTTTATCTAGAAAATCATTGGATTCTTCGTTTGAGGGTTCATTAGAGGGTTGATGAGCTATTTTTGGCGTTTCTGTCATATTATGGGTTCTTTTCATGGGAACCAAGAAATCATTGTTATTGGAAATGAGGTCTAAATCCTGTTGTGCTGATAACAGCGCAAATGAGAGAAAAATTAAGAAGAGAGGCTTCATTTTACGGAAATTTATGTTTTTAAATTAATTTTATTTGGGAATCTTAGAACTTCATGACCGATTTGAACTCCACGCCCATTTCCGAGCTGATTTTAAATAAAATGTTCAAGACTTCTTCCGCATCGATTCGTTCCTTCGCTTCAAATCTCACCATTTTCATAATCAATTCCTTTACCCCTTGTAATTCTTCCACATCATTCATTATTTTTAAGTGCGACTTCGGTTGCATCAATCCCTGATCATAAACAAAGCCCCCTGTGATCTTAATTTCAAAAAATAGATAAAAATATAACAATCCTAATGACCATATATCAGTCTTTGGGGTAATCTTATGATGGGAAACCTCATTTATGATCTGTTCAGGAGCCGCGTAACCTGGGGTAAAGGCTGCCGAACAAGTTATATCAAAATTACTGATTTCCTTAGAAATGCCTAGATCTGTTATAAAGACCTTCAAAGATTCGTCCAAAAGGATATTTGATGGCTTGAGATCAGCATGAACTAAGGGGGTGGAGCCTGTATGGAGATGATAGACTCCTTGGGCAATTTGAAAGGCTATTTTGAGTTTTTGTGCGAAGGTTAATTGTTTCTTCTCAATGAAATCCTGTAGGTCACCAGCGGAGAGTTCTGTTATTAGGAAGAGATCTGCAGAATTTTCTGTGTACTCAGCAGGTCTGTAGGAAACTCCATAAATTTTCACAAGCCGAGGGTTTTCGTTCTTGCGTAAAAAGGCAGCTTCTCTTAAGACTTTATTGATGAATTCGAAACTAACGTTTGGTATTTCCTTTAATGCATAATCCTGCTTGTTGTAAGAGGCATTATAAACATGTCCATAGCCACCGGATTTGATAAGCCCCTTCTTTTCAATCATTGGATAAGGGATGTATTTCAAATGTAAGGCGATGATGGTGGCTTCGATGTCATGATAACTGTTAATACAACAGACACCTGTTTCTAATAGTTTCGTTTGCACGTATTCATAATTGTTTTGAAAGACCTCAATTGAAGTTTTATGTTCTTTGGGTTTTGAAATGCCTGCAATTTCAGGATGTAATTGAATAGTGTGATTTTCGATTGTGGGTCTTAAAAAGTTTCCCATTTCAGGATGCAATTGCATGGTTTTATTCTCGGTTGTGGGTATTAAAATGCTTCCCTTTTCAGGATGCAATTTTATGGGTTTATTTTGAGGTGATTCCGCTGATTTTATGGTTTTTTCTTGATGGTTCATGAAAAATGGCTGCTTAACGGGTTTTGGTGAGGTCGCATTTTCTTCCTCTTTGCTTAAAAAACAGTTAGCATCGGTAGAGGTTGGGTATTTATAGAGTGGCAGGTTTTTCAAATTACGTTGATGAAATAATGGGTTTTTTGAAAGTTCTTCGATTGAAATTCGGTTCGGCGGGTTCGGTTTCAACATCATTATGAGGATATCTTTGAGTTCTTCAGAAACATTTAATTGATCAAATGCAGGAAAAAAAAGATGAGGGGAAGTTTCCAAGACCTGAAGACGATATTCGATATTTTTTAAAACCTGCATACGGTCGTTATTCTCATTAATGGCATCTCCAAAGGGATATTTTTTGAAAAGCAGCTCGAAGAAAATCACTCCTAATGACCAAATGTCTGATTTTGTGGTGAGTTTCTGGCCTAATTTATAAAACATCAAATTTAAGAAAAAATTATAAAACTTGTTAAGAGTTCTGGACTCATACACAAAGGACTTGCGAGCAAAAATGGGGAGGTCTCCTGACCGTTTTCATGAATGGCTGAATAAAAGCCTGTGATTTTCAGAGAATCATTGTTAATCACTATATTGTTGGGTCTTATATCTCGATGAATTATTCCTAGAGTCTTTAGGATCTTAAAGGCCTCAATGATTTGACCCATATAATCAAGAACCAAATCCAGAGAAGACTCTTCATCTTTATGAATGAATTCGTCAAGGCTTTTCTGATTGTAATATCGATAGACCAAATAAATGTGATTAGGGGTAGAAAAGGAGTCCACAATCTCATTGAATTTATCATAATGGGTGGAAAGTTTTTGCAAAGTGCTTATTTCAGTAATACAGGAGGGAAGGTATTTTGTATCGACACGCTTGATTACGAAATATTCATCTTGTGGTAAGGAGGAATATGAAGCAGAATGGTTAGGCTCCAAAGGAAAGAGCTTCGTGGCTTTGTAGAGAGTAGCAATTTTGCCTGACGAGATGATATCTTGTTCATTGATGTGGTAATTGGAAACTCTGATCATTTTTTAAACGCTGATAATAAAAAATATTTTTAGGGAGGGGTTTATTTTATTTTTATATAATTAAACTGTTAGTTTTCTTTTATTCTTATAATTATTAACTAATTCATGGTT
>Ga0302320_10017347_pt1 | contig 14624 bp, 13 predicted proteins | sample Bog_T0_3_FD_202130 | JGI IMG/M metagenome (GOLD analysis project Ga0302320, IMG submission 202130) | Peat permafrost microbial communities from Stordalen Mire near Abisko, Sweden - Bog_T0_3 | ecosystem: Environmental > Terrestrial > Soil > Wetlands > Peat | place: Sweden: Abisko, Stordalen Mire...
CGCGCGGCGTATTTTGAACAACTGCATGCCAAGGTTGCAGAAGTTCCGGGAGTGCTCGTCGCGGCGATCTCAAGCAACGCCACGCCGCCGTCGAATGGGCGCGACACCAAGTTTGAAATTCTTGGCAGGCCGGCCGCACAGGAGCAATCCTTCAGATTCAACATGGTTAGCCCCGAGTATTTTCCGGCTTTGCACGTTCCTCTGCTGCAGGGTCGAATCTGGGATCAGACCGAAAATCACCGCGGCGCGCCGATGGTGGTCGTCAACCAAACATTTGCCAAGCGCTACTTCCCTGCCGGCGACGCTCTTGGCCATTCCATCAAACTTCCGGAACTGAAGGCGCAACCACCGTTTCTGCTGACGTCCCCAGGGAGTGAGGACGGTCTGTTGATTATTGGGATCGTGGCGGACAAACGTGATGACGGTCTGTCGAATCCAATTCTTCCCGAGGGCTTTGTTCCCTACACCGTTGCCATGGGGATGTACACGCAGATACTTGTTCGTTCGCAGGGCACACCTTTGGCGCTGCTAAATGCTATTCGAATGAAGGTGAACTCAGTCGATCATGACCAGCAGACCAACGGCGATGTGCGCGATCTGGAGCACTGGATCACCATGGAGCCGGAATGGGCACGTGGCCGGTTGATTGCCTGGCTGTTCGGCACCTTTGCTGCGCTGGCCCTGGCGCTTGCCGCCGTGGGACTTTACAGCGTGGTCTCTTACACAGTTGTGCAGCGCACAAATGAATTCGGCATCCGCATGGCATTGGGGGCACCCAAGGGACATGTGCTGAAGATCGTCTTCACGTCAACCATAGTGAGCGTGGGAACGGGCATCATCGCCGGACTTGTGCTCAGCGCCGCTTTGAGCAAGGTGATGGCGCATTGGGCAGAGGAAAGCCAAACCGCAACACGCGATCCTATGCTGCTGGCTGCTTCAACATTCCTCCTGATCCTGGTTGCTGTTATCGCTTGCGCCGTACCGGCGTGGCGGGCGGCAGAAGTGGACCCAATGAGGGCCATCCGCTATGAGTAGTAATTTCGACCTGGCGCGGCGACGATCAGCGCAGGCCGGTATGGAGATATGCCAGCAACGCCGTCATCTGCTCTTCGTCAAACCGGCCAGCAAAACCGGGCATCAATCCCCTGCCGTTGAGGACGTTGAGCCGAACGGCTGCTTCGGTTGCCGGAATGCCGCTGGGCAACGCCTTGTGCTCAAATATATCGTGCAGGTCCGGCGGAACTTTCTTGAGCGCGAGGTCGTTGTCCTCATGGCAATGGGCGCAGCGAACTTGGTAAAGATGCTTCCCTTCTGCCTGCTGAGGCGTTAGGGAGGGAGCGGAGCGACAGCCGGCCGGCGAAATCGCTATACAGGCTGCCGATACCAGGATCAATAGCCATCCCCATCCGCCGCCCGGTACCGCCAGTCCAACGCCGTTAAGCCTTCTCGGCAAATTTCCCACTCACATAGTCCCAGTTGAGAACCTGGTAGAACGCCTTCACATAGTCGACGCGTTTATTCTGATACTTCAGATAATAGGCGTGTTCCCACACATCAACGCCAAGTGCGGGCTTGTGGCCTGCGGTGAGCGGGCTATCCTGGTTGGGAGTGGTCTCAATGGCGACTGAACCGTCAGGCATCTTGACCAGCCACGCCCAGCCGCTTCCGAAGACGCTCAAGGCGGCTGCGGTCAGCTTGTCTTGAAATGCGGAGACCGAACCGAACTTCGCGTCGATAGCCTTGGCAAGCTCGCCTGTAGGAGCTGCGCCTCCCTTGCCTAAAGTTGGCCACCAGAACGAGTGATTCAGGTGTCCACCTGCATTGTTGCGCACGGCATTCCGTGCCGATTCGGGAAATGTGCTCCAATTGACGACGAGCTCTTCGAGAGTCTTGCCAACCAGCTCAGGATGGGCAGCTACAGCCGTATTGAGATTGTTGACATAGGCCTGATGATGCTTGTCGTGATGCAGGTGCATGGTTGCAGCGTCAAAACTGGGCTCCAGTGCCTCATACGCGTAAGGTAAAGCCGGCAAAGTGAAGGGCCCGGTTGGTGCCGCGGCAGCCGCGGCGGCAGGTGCTTGGCTGTCGGTGAACCTTTCGGCCACAAGTTTTTCTGTCAGCAGCAGCGCACTTGCAGCGCCGCCAAGGTGCTTGATTGCCGTTCTCCGATCCATCATGATGAACCTCCTTTTGTTCGTTGCTCCAGATAGAAAAAGTCTGCGGGGAAGAGGTGCGGACCGTCAAGGCATCGCCCCGCCTTCGGTATGCTGTCTTCATGGTACTTCCATCTCTTGCCCAGATCCATGAAGCTCAGAACATTGTCTATCGACACATGCCGCCGACACCGCAATATAGCTGGCCGCTGATCAACGAACGTCTCCGCACGGAAGCATGGATCAAACACGAAAACCATACTCCTCTGGGCGCATTCAAATTGCGCGGCGCGCTCGTCTATGCATACTGGTTGAAAGAAACACAACCCGGGGTTGCAGGGGTTGTGGCTGCCACGCGCGGAAATCATGGTCAGGGAGTAGGCATGGCCGCTCGGCTACTGGAGATGAAAGCCGTCATCGTGGTCCCCTACGGCAACAGCAAGGAAAAGAATCGGGCCATGCTCGCCCAGGGCGTCGAACTGGTAGAACACGGCAATGACTTTCAGGAGTCGCTGGAGTTTGCGCGGACACTTGCCGACGCATTGGGCTACGCATTGATTGACTCCTTCCACGAACGGCTGGTAATGGGAACGGCAACGTACGCATTGGAATTGTTTGAGGCCGCGCCGCCGTTGGAAACGGTTTATGTGCCCATCGGGCTGGGGTCGTCGATCTCTGGTGTGTCCGCGGCGCGCAATGCTCTGAAGTTGCAAACAAAGATTGTTGGTGTGGTGGCCGCTCAATCCCCTTCATACTCTCTAAGCTTCAAAGAAGGAAAGGTGATATCGGCGCCGTCGCGTACTGAAATCGCAGATGGTCTTGCCTGCCGTACCCCGAGCCCCCTGGCGATGGAGATCATCTGGAAGAATGTCGATCGGATCGTAGAGCTTTCCGACGCGGAGATAGCCGATGCAATGCGGGCTTACTACCGCGACACGCACAATTTGGCGGAAGGGGCTGGAGCGGCGGCGCTTGGGGGTGCGCTGAAAGAAAAGCAGAACCTTAACGGCCAGAGAATCGGCATCGTGCTTACCGGCGGCAACGTCGACGTTGAATCCTACACCGCGGTATTAGTAGGAAAGCTCTAGCGAGGATGCATGACAGAAGCGGTAGGAAAACTCACTCCGATGGTTCACTCAGCGCAAAACCGCTGCTTTGGCTGCGGCGCTGCAAACATCAATGGGCTGCATCTTGAATTCCTGCAGGCGGAAGACCGGTCGGTGGTTTGCTTGGCGACAATTCCTGACACGTTCGAGGGTCCGGCGCGTTACATCCACGGCGGCATCATCGCCACGTTGCTTGACGAGACGATGAGCAAGGCAGTTCGAGCAAAGGGCCATACTGCCATGACCCGGCACATGGAAGTGGATTATCTTCGCCCCGTTCCATCCGCCAAGCCCATTCGCATGGAAGGGCGGGTGACTCACAATGAAGACCGCAAACATTGGGCGGAAGCGCGCATCCTAAATTCCGACGGAACCGAATTGGCCAGGAGCAAAGGACTCTTCATTGAGATTTGGGCGCGCGCTTGAGGCCCGCTCCGCGCCACCAACTCACTGCAGTCCTGAAAGCCAGCGGATGATGGTGCTTTCAAGAAAGATTCGATGATCGGACCAGCTGTGGTCTGTTGCCGCGTGCATGGTGGTAACTTTCCGGCCGTTACGCGCAGCAATTGCCTTGACCAGCTCATCCGTCCTTGGAGCCAGGCCGTCATCCGCAGACAGCACCAAGAGCGGAGTTTGGCTAAGCCCTGCGGCGGCATTGTCTAGACTGAATGCCTTCGCATTGGCGATAACCTCGTCTGCCATGCCTTCGGCGCTCGCGTTGAGCGACTCGCGATCTCCCGCCATCAATGCGATCACTTTCTCGCGCGGCAATCCTGCAATCGCGCCCATATCCGCCGCGCTTATGAGAATAGCGCCAATCAGCGCATGGTCATGGGCCGCCGTATGCGCAGTAACCCATCCACCCATGCTGTGCCCCGCGATTGCGATGCGCTTCGCGTCGATGCCGAACTTGGCAGCATTGGCAGGATCACGCAGAAAAGCGAGAACTGCGTCCGCGTCCTCAAGATTTTGCGCGAACCGAAATGATCCCGGGCTCCCCCACGATCCGCGATAGTTGAACGTAACCGTATTCCATCCTGCGCGACGAACGGCTTGAGCCAAGTCAAGGTTCTTTTCGTTTCCCGGCAAACCGTGGCAAATCACCAGGGTTGGATGGGGTCCGGGTCCTGACGGCTCGTAGATGAGCCCGTTGATCGATACACCATGCGAAGGAATATGAAGCACAGCCATCGCGGCTGGATGAGCTGCATCGACCGCGGAATCCGTGAAGATTGCAGCCGGAACGGATTGGGCCAACGCGGAAGATGCGGCGAGAGATAGACCCACAATTCCGAGAACAGCAATGCGCATGAAAAAACTCCAGTGATTCACGATCGGCGGCTAGTGTTCTCTCGAATCGTACCAGCCCGCGCTCAGGACCCCGACTCTTGCCGCTTTGCATACCAGCCACAAAGCAGCAGAAAGAAAGCGCCAGCCGCATACGAGAATGCAAAGGCGGGCGCAGCGTTCAAGCCGATGTGACTTTCGATTCCCCCCGATGTCAGTGTGTAGGCATGAATCACTCCGAAAAACGCAAGAATGCCCGCAGCCCCAATCCATCCAGCGGCCACATAGAATCGGCGATCTATCACGAGCGCTAGGGCGGCCGCCCAGAGCATGGATGTCAGCAGGCCTCCTTGCCCCAAGGCCAACAAGCCTCCCAGCGCTAACTCCGTGCCCATCCCCGGCAGGACCGCCGCCAGCGAACTTCCCGCCTTGCGCGCGACTGTGTCTGCAATCCCGGCGGCCCATTGCGCAAGCATCGGGACCAACCCAAGCACGACTGCTATTGCCTGCGAGCGAGGTACCTCTGTGAATGCTTGTGCAACGGCCACCAACCCAAACCAAACAATAATCGGGCCAGCCACTTCAAGCGGAACAATGCGCAGGACTAGAGGCAGAAGTCCGGTTGTGCAAAGTGCAAGCGTGACCAGACCGTTGAGAACGGAGTAGCCGGAGCGTGCGCCATTGGCCTTGTGCGCCGCATGGCCAACGTAGAGCGTGGTGGGAAATGGACTGCCCAATGCCGCTGCAGCCAGCGTGCCAAGACCGTTCATCAACAGCGATGGCGTCGTCCGGTAATCATCGCCGGCGATCTTCACACTTTCAAGAATTTGCAACGACGCAAGTGTGTCCAGCGAAGCTAGCGGCAGAATGATCGCCAGATAGCCCCACCATTCGCGCTGGCTCAAGATAAACCACAGGTTTACGGGATGAGGCAGGTAAAGGCCAGGCGCTGTGATGGATGGTAATCGGGCGTTATACAGATGAAGCCAGCGCAGCACGGCTACCAGAATTGCTCCTAGTCCGATTCCTACGAGTCCCGGAGGTATTCGCCAAGGCGGCTTGATCTTCGAGCCGTAGAGCGTAAACAGCACCAACATCGGCAATAGAGCAATCGACGCCTGGTCAAAAACACCGAATATGAATCCCAGGCAGAGATAAGCTAGAGCGAGCCCCGCGAGCGGACACAACAAAGCGGCACGGGGCGTATGGCGCCTCAGCCAGTCTGTACAGAAAGCGCCGGCGGTTTGCACCCCGCCGCTGATAAGACTTGCAAACACTCCGGCCTGCCAGGCCAACGTACCGGAGTGGGTGCGCGCATAAACCGGCCCCATAATAAGAAAAACGTAGGCAAAAATCGTGGGCGTATTCACCCCAAACGGAATAGCGGTTACGTTGTCTCGGTCCGTTTGCGCAGCAAGGCGTCGCGCCTGCCATGCGTAGAATAAATTTCCTCCGAGAACGGAGAAGGCCACACCAGGCAGCACTTGACGCGCCACGAAATTCGGCGAAAGACCGCACAATGGTGCTAGTCCGACAATCAGCAACAGGTCAGGAAAGCCTGAAAAGAAGAGGCCGAAGAATCCATCCACATCCCCCGACGTAAACCAGGGAAGGCGGGGCTGATACTCCTCAGCAACCGGGGGACTGGCTAGGCTCATGCGGTACCGTACTTGAATCCGATGGAATGCAGCCATTTGCGATACGCAATGGCCATTCGGTCAGAACGCAGGTGAAGTTCTGCCTGCAAGTCGAGCGGCAGCAACTCAGGCCTTTGCGACTCAACGACAACTCGGTCCTGCTCGCTGACACGGTCCTGAAAACGCAACAGCTCATCGTCAGGGACCTCATGGCCGTAATTCATGCTCATGATCAAACGCGATTCGCAGGTTTCCTCGTCGATTGGGGCCACTTGGGCAAGCATCGCGAAGCGCTGTGCACCGTTTGTCTTGATGAACCCCGCCGTAAGCGGCCCGCTGACCCAATATTGATAATTCACCATTGCGGCCGCGCCTGTGCCGTCTGGATCTGGTTGCCAAATTCGAATCTCTTTGGCTTCGGGGCCATGGAGATTCTCTCCATCTTCTCCCGCGACTACATCGTAGTCTTCAATCTCACCTCGCTGCGGGTCACCGAGCAGCCCGGCATGCACAAACCCAAGGTGCGCCACGTCCAGCAGGTTCTCGATGACTCGTGGACCCTGAGCGCGGAATCTGTATGGCCCCGCGAGAATTGTTCGGAAGCCAGCATCTTCCGCGGGCGCAAATTCGGGAAGTGATCCTGGCGTACCGATTGTCACCCACACCACGCCGTAACGTTCGCGTGCTTCAAATGTTTGAGCGCGCGCTTTTGCAGGCGGCCTCAAATCAGGTTGCGATGGGATGCGGACACACTCGCCGGTCGGCGCATATTCCCATGCGTGGTAGGGACAAACAAGGCAATCTCGCAAAGGTGCACAATCAGAAGATCTTCCATCACCCCCTTTGCAAATGGTGCCTAGGGACAGTCGCGCTCCGCGATGGGCGCACAAATCGAGCCAACAATGAAGACCTTCCTGCGAACGCCAAAGGACGAAGTTGCGCGCCATCAAGCGCCGCGCGAGCAAATGCCCGTACGGAACCTCCCTCGACCACGCGATGGCAAACCATTCTCGTTGAAGCAACGGATCGTCAATCTGCAATTGTGATTGGGCTGCCCGATGCGATTCCGCTTCCGCTGCCATGTTCTCGCGTCGCCTCCTCAAAAACGGTGAATCACCGGAAGTGACGCTAGTGTACACGCCGCAGTGTGGAGTTGCAGAGCGCGTGAAATGCGTTGCCGCTGACAAGGTCGCGGTGGATCAAGACACTTCAGGGGAATATTCCTGATTAGGTCTTCAATGAATCATGTTGATGGTTTCCTGGGTGATGGTGTCAAAGGTGGTAATGGTCTTTGAGTTGGCCTCAAAGGCGCGCTGCGCGATGATCAGGTCAGAGAACTCGGCGGAAATATTGACGTTCGACGCCTCGAGAGCACCATCCTCCATGGTTCCAAGACCTGCGGCTCCTGAAGCGCCAATTGACGCAGTACCGCTGGCCAGCGTGGTAGCGTAGTCCCCATCACCCAGCATCTTCAATCCTTGCAGGTTCGCGACGTTTCCAAGCGCGAGTTGACCAACGGTTTGATTCTGTCCATTGGAATAGCTTGCGGAAACTGTGCCGTCTGAACCGATGGTGAACGTCTGATATTGACCGCTTGAATAACCGTCCTGGGTACTGGAAGCAACTGCGGATGTGGCATCCACCTGGCTGATGCTTGCTGTTCCACTGGCGCCGAAAAGGTTCCAGGTAAGATTCATCGCGGACGCCCCGTCGGAGAGACCCGAAAATGTCATCCCGCTCACGTTCGCAGATGGACTAGTGAGATTCCCGTTGGCATCAAAGGTCAGTATTCCGGCCACATTCGTCGATGAAACAGGGTCTTGTATTACGCTGCCTGCGGTCGTGATCCCGGGGCCCGCGATACTGAATCCGCCCGGTGTGGCAGCGATTGTCACCTGCGCCGGATCAATGTTTGCCGCTGAGAGCGCACTCTGAAGAGCCAAAATGTAGTTGCCGATCGTCTCGCCGGCGGTTACAGCGGGTGCTGCCGTGGTCGCCGTTCCGCCGGTCGTCGCGGGCCCTGTGATCGTCAAGTTGGATCCGGGATCTACGGTAGCGGACGTGGCCCCGCTTGAACCGAAACCATAATTGATTGTTGTTACGCCTGCAAGTGAAGTGCTGGAATTGGCGATCAGATTGTCCGGCAGTGAAGCGCTATAGGACCATTCATTGTTCGCAATTTTGCTGTATGTAACTGTGGCTTCAAAGCTCTTGCCCATGGAGTCGTAAACCTGCACGGTACCGGGAACAGTTGCGCCAACATCAGCTGCGGAATCAAGTGTCGCCGTCATTCCAAAACTCGTGGTGGCTTTGGGAGGCTCAACCTGACCAATCGGAATATTAATGGGCGCAAGGGGCGCGTTGGTGTTGACTGTCCCATTCATCACCGGGTAGCCCATCACTTCAAGCCCGTTCTGTGTAACCAGATTCCCGTTAGGATTTGTCCCAAAGTTCCCAGCGCGCGTAAATTCGTAACTACCTCCATTGTCAGCAACAAAAAAGCCATTTCCCTGCAAAGCAACATCGGTGGAAATCCCGTTTGAACTCGGCGATCCGTTTGTAAAGTCGGTTGATGTGGTTGCAACCTGTGTGCCAGCGCCAACCTGAATTGGATTGCCTGCCCCGGTTGAACCAACTTGCTGATAGAAAAGATCGGAGAAGTTGACAGACTGCGACTTGAAGGCCGTGGTGTTCATATTGGACAGATTGTTGGCGATCGTGTTCAATGCGGTTGAATCAGCATCGAGGCCCGTTAGCGGAATGTAAAAACTTGCCATTGTGAATCTCCTCTGTTTGTTTTCTGCGGTTGTGCTGGCCTCGCTGGCCGGCAAGTAAGCGGGCCTACTGGGCGCCGGGCAGCCGGGATGCAACTGCCTTCGCATGGATTCGCCCGTTCAGCGCACGAGCCACGCTCTGTGCGGCGGAGTTCACTGCAGGAGCGCTGAGATTTCCAGGGGCGAGTTGCGCCACCGAATCGTGAATGGCGTTTGGAACGCTCGATTTCCAGGATGCGGAGCCTGGATTGGCTTGCGGGCCTTGAGCTGCCTTGGTTTCGAGTGCTATGGGTTTGGCCGTCGCCGTTGATCTGGCGGAATCAGCGGACGCGGAACTACTCGAAGCATCCCCAAGCGCAGTCGACACATTTTGGTTGATATCAATTAACTGTTCCAGGCTATTCACCTGCACCAGCTGATTGATGTACTCATTGGGATCGGTGTCGGCGGTTGGATCCTGGTTCTGCATCTCGGTCACAAGTAAGGTAAGAAAGTCGTTGGCTGAAATGGTGGAAGAGTCGCTGCTTGCGTTCGATGATGCGCTGGTACCCGTGGTTCCACTGGCCGCGGCCATCGGTTTCGCGCTGAGATCTGCTAGAGACTTTTCTCCTGCCAGATGATGATTCAAGATTCCTGCTATCGCTGCCATTGATTTCTCCTAGCTTCTTCCTGATTGGCAAGAGTTTCATTTGTGTTCGCTCCGACCATGCAATCCGCTCGATCTGTCTCGGTGATAAGGCTGTCTCCGTCTGCCTAGGCGATTACGGAGACATGCGCGCCCGAACCTTTGAATGACTCGATTCCACGACCCGCGACGCCGGTCTGTGTTGGCTGAGTCGCAACATTTAGCGATTGAGAAATCGATCGCGTGTTGCCATTTCGAATTCCCTTCCCGGGTAAAGGCTCGCCATCTTTGCCATTGTCGGATTGCTGATGTTCACCCTGATTCATTCCATGGTGTGCCTGCGCATCTGCGCCTGAATGCAACGAATGATGCTCAGGTTCCGCGAGTGTTACTGATTCCACAGACGTATTGCGGGCGGCGAGATATGAGTTCATTCCCTCCAGATGTCCCCCCAGTTCTTGGGCAGCATCGGTCGAATTCGGAATAACCGTGGCATGAATACCATTTAGGTCGACTTTGGCCCGAACACCAACCCATCCAAGAGTTGGGTCCTGGAATCCTGCTTCGGCCAGCTGTGCACTCGCACGAATCCATGTCGGCGTCCTCACAGTTACACCAGTGTCAAGGGATTCAAATGTCTTGCTGACTCCGGATTCGACCGAAGCACCGGCGCGGATCCTTGGGTTGGCTTCCGACTGGTGCGCGATGCTGCGTGTGGCCCCAGGGTCCGTCAGCGTGGCTAATCCTTCTCCCGCGTTTTCACAGGCCTGCGCACTGACGGAACGGCTTCGTTGCCCCGGCTCACGCGATACCGTTCCCCGCGTTGATCGCGACGCTGCAGGATCGGAAACTCGCTTCGTCTCAAACGTAGGGTCCACAGGCGAAGCCGGCTGCAATTGGTTGGGCTGCGCCGTGAACGAGTCGTCGGCTAGAGCTGCGGATTCTGGGCCCGGGAGTGGAGTTGGAACTGCGATGGGGCTTGCCTGAGACGTATGAACCGTGGACTCTGCCGCCTCTTGCGATGGGTTAGCAGGCGGATTGTTCTCGGTTCGTGACCACTGTTGTTCGCCGGCGAACTGGGCCGCGGTCGCATCAGCCTTTTCCGTTGAGGTTTTGTCCTGATCGTTGATCGGATGGAGTTCCGTCCCATTCCCTGCAGAAGCGGAATGGCTCGGGATTCGAGCCGAGTCCTCATTCTCCTTCGCATCCTTGCCAGTCATGCGGTCAATCGAATGAGAGAGGTCCGTATCCGTCCGACCTTTGTCATTTAGATTCAGCTCTGAAGGCTGTCCAAATGCAAGCATGGCCGAAGAAGCTGTTGCCGAAGTGTTGTTCGGTAGATCGGCGGATGGGAAATGAGCCGGTGCGGCAACATTCGCCACAAACCTAAGGACGGGCAGGGGCAAAATCGCAGTTGGGTCTGTTGCCGCATTAGCGACACTTTGCTCAGATATCCTTTCTTTGTTCCTAAACTGGGCAACTGAGCGTTCATCATTTGTCCCCTTCGATCGGCCTGTGGCGGATTCGCTCGACGATTGTGTTGCTGGCGATGCCGTCATGATCAGCGGGTCATACAGTGTCGATGAAGGCTCGGCACCGGGCCCCTTATTCGGATGGGCTACGGATGCGAGCTTCATTGCTTGCGCGGAAGGTTGCTGGGTCATTCGAGCCATCGGTGCCGCGGACGATGCATCGCCAAGGAACTGAGCAGCGCTCTTTCCTTTACCAAAGACGGTGCGCACCGCGTTCCCGCCTTTGTCGTCTTCCTCGACCTTTGCCTTCGGCGTACTGACCAGCGATTGCCAGTTGGCGCGGAAGCTTGGAACAGCCTGATTAGAAGACGAAGAGACGTTTGCCAGCGTCAGTGCTCCCGGGTGTCGAGACGTGGCGGACGCTGCTACCATCGTTCGAACTTCCTCCATCCGCCCACTTGCTCCGGAGTTGGTTTCTAAACCTGTCGCCGCATTCATGCAAACAACTTAGGCAGTTGCTGTGCCAAAGAAGAACTGCGGAGATTAAAGCTTTGTCACTTAAGGGAAAGCCTTCAATTCAGAAAAACTCGAAGCCTGCCAATTGGATTCTTCCTCATGTTTCGCTTGGACGGTCACACATTGAATTCAGACGACGTGTGATACGGAGCAGAACGAATGATCGAAACAGCGGCTTTCCTCTTGCCGCCTGCTATTTCGCCTTTTCACGCTGCAATCGGTTCAGGTACCAGTCGCCGAGCGCCTGCTGGGCGCGCCTATCCGCATCCTCCGCATCTAGCTTCTCAGTTTCATCAATGAGAGTTTCGGCTTGGCGCCGATGGACGCGGGTCAACAAGAAGTCTTCACGGTGTTCTGCAACATCGGCTTCACCCTCGGCCATCATCGGAACCAATGCGTCAGTAAGATATTGAGCTCTGCGTATCTCCTCAATTCCGGCCAGCCGATCAGGAAGATCCCCGCTGCGTACACCGGATTCAAGCAACCGGCGACCCTGACAAACCGCGTCGAAGGCCCGTCTGTGCGCGTTTTCAACCTGTCTGAGATGTGCTAAGGATGAGTCGAGCGCCATCTTGCTTTGTTCTTCCTCGAGAGCGCGGATGTGAAACAGACGGCGCAGTGCTCTAGATACAGCCACGGTTCACACCTCTGCGGCCAATGCAGCGAGGCGGCGCACACACTCAGTGAAACTCACATGCTCATGGGAATCCTGCGTCATGAAGGCACGCATTGCTCCCCGGGCGCGCAGGGCGCGGTCCAGGTCAAGGTCGATGCCAGGTTTGTACGCGCCAATTCGGACCAGGTCTTCGGAGCGCATGTAAACGGCCATCAGCCGCCGCAGAAGCGCAGCCTGTTCTCGATGTTCCGGTTGGGTGACCGCTGGCAACAGGCGGCTGATTGAGTCCAGCAACTCGACAGGAGGATACCAGCCCTCCGCAGCCAGGCCCCGGGATAACACTACGTGCCCATCCAGCAGCGACCGCACCGCATCCACAAGCGGATCCTGCTGATCGTCGCCTTCCATCAGCACGGTATAGAACGCGGTGATCGAGCCTGTCCTGAACTGACCGCAGCGCTCCACCAGTCGAGCCAGTCGAGTGAACACTGAAGGTGTATACCCTTTCGCAGTTGGTGGTTCGCCTGCCGCGAGCCCAATCTCGCGCGCAGCCATGGCGAAGCGCGTCAAGGAGTCGATTACGAGAAGCACGTGCTTGCCCTGGTTGGCAAAGAATTCAGCAATCGTCGTTGCCGCCAGCGCCCCCTTCAGCCGCATCAGTGGCGACTGGTCGGATGTGGAGACCACCACAACGGAACGTGCCCGGCCTTCCACGCCGAGCGCGTCGTCGAGAAACTCCGCCACTTCGCGACCACGCTCACCCACCAAGCCAACCACCGTCACATCCGCTTCGGTGTTCCGGGTCATCATACCGATCAGAGTGCTTTTACCTACGCCCGATCCGCCAAAGATCCCCACCCGCTGTCCTCGACCGACCGTCAGTAGCCCGTCGAGAACTCGGATGCCCGTTCCTAGAGGAGTCCGAATGGGAACACGATCGAGCGGCGAGCGCACCACCCCATCAAGCGGCATTACAAAACTGACATCCGGGACCGGGCGTTCATCGATCGGTGCGCCGAGCGCATCGAGCACCCGCCCCATTAATGCAGATCCCACTTGAATCTCTGGATTCACCCCAAGGGCCGTCACAACGTCTCCAAAGCGTACGCCGTCGGTAGTTCCTACCGGCATGGTCAAGACGTGGGAGCCACGAAATCCAATGACTTCTGCCAGATGGGCGCGACCTAAGTGATCGGTAATCTCACAGCACTCGCCCACTGAACTTAATGGTCCGCTCGATTCGATCGTCTGCGCTACGGACTCCACCACGCGACCACGCCATCTCCATGGCTGGCTTCGACCCAGAATTCCAAAATACCTTTGCAGAAGCGGGGTGGGTTCCGGCGTCATGGGCGTCGCTCTCTTTCCGCGCCTGCATCCGAGTGAGCTGCGGGTCGAGCACTGGAAGAGCCGGCACGGTCAAAGAAACCGCGCTCTATCTCTGCCAGTTGGGCGCGAATCCCCAGGTCCACTGTCCCCAGTTCTGTTTTAATCGTGCAATCGCCCAGCCGCATCTCTTCTCCCACCAGCACTTCGGGCTTTACGGGAAGATTGGGCAGGATCGCAATCGACTCGATCCACATGGCCAGGTCAGACTGGGGAACGCGCAGCTGAACATGGGTCGAGGTGGAAAGCTGACCAAGGGCGACGCGCACCGCGCCTGTCAAGAGCAACGGATCCATTTGTGCTTCGCGACGCAAGATCCGCGCAGAAACTGCAAGTGCGAGCATTACTACTTCACGCTCCGCGGCATTCAAGTATCGATCGCGTTCTTGTGCGAAGTTGTCGATCAGGGAAGCCCGCTGGCGAATGTGTTGCTCACGCTCGGCCACACCGGATGCGGCATGCGCTTCTTCCCCGGCCCGGCGGCCCTCAAGACGTCCCTTTTCGCGTCCGGCTTCATAGGAGCGACGAGTCTCTTCGCCAAGCCGTTGCTCGAATTGCACCTGCAAGTCCGATTCGGCGTGTAATGGAATTTGCTGGCCTGATTGTTGATTGCTCGAAGTTGTATCTTCAAGCCAGTCATATTCACAGGACACAGCCTCGGAGCCGGGGTCGGCAGGATAGTCGAACCTCTGAATTTTATCGTGCCGGCCATTTCCGATTATTGGTCCCGTTGGCATCCTGTTCCTTCTCTGCGAAATCGCAGACACGGCGCTCCTGGTGCGTTATGCCGGGGCTCTACGCGAGCATCTCGTCGCCGCTTTCCAGCTTGAGAACCACCTTTCCTTCTGCTTCCAGCCTTCGGGCAAACGTGAGAATGTCTTGTTGTGCCTGCGCAACTTCGCGAGAACGCACCGGACCTAGAACCTCCATGTCCTCTTTGAGCATCTCCACCGCGCGGGAACTCATCGATTTGAATATCTGCGCGCGCAACTCATCGTTGGCGCCCCGAAGCGCCATCGCCAACTGCCGTTTATCGACCCCGCAAACGATCT
>Ga0302320_10017349_pt1 | contig 14621 bp, 14 predicted proteins | sample Bog_T0_3_FD_202130 | JGI IMG/M metagenome (GOLD analysis project Ga0302320, IMG submission 202130) | Peat permafrost microbial communities from Stordalen Mire near Abisko, Sweden - Bog_T0_3 | ecosystem: Environmental > Terrestrial > Soil > Wetlands > Peat | place: Sweden: Abisko, Stordalen Mire...
CGGAGGAAAACGACTTGAAACTATCACTGACATTCGCACTACTTCTCGCAACCGCAATATCGGGACAAGCCAACAACGTGTTGTCGTTTGGGCCCGTGACCGGCCTCAACGTGGGCGGCGCCTTGTCTTTTGACCTTGCTCTTAACTCTACCGATCCTGTTTATGGTTATCAGCTCGATCTCGATTACCCCACCTTCCTGAATTTCGTGGGCGTTGCGGATGCCGGTGATTTCATCACGGACGGCACTGGCGTCTTCTACGATTCTTTCGACGATTCCGTCGGTGTAGTTACTGGCGTTGTGGGTCTGCTGACCGACCCGTTCCCCGGTTCCGGCGATATCGTCAATTTCCAGTTTGAGGTGGTGGCGGCCGGGACGGGTTCGATCAGTACGGCAAACGAGTCGCTGTTCGACGGAGACTTCGACACCTTTGCGGTCACCCCTCCGAATTCGATGTCGATCACCACGGTCGACGCGGCAGCGTCCACGCCCGAGCCTTCCACGGCAGCGCTCACCATCCTCGCCGGAGCTTGCATGTTCTGGAAAGTTCTTACCGGAAGAAACACCATACGAAGGTAGTAATCTGCCTGCCGCTCACCGGCATCGCGCCAGGACGGCGCCAGCAGGCTCCGCCGCCTTATCGAACCGGCTCGATCGTCCTAGCCGAATCGATGGCTCGCCCCAACGGACCCCGGAGATTTTACACCGGCGACGATCCAGCCTGGGCCCAACCCGCCTTCGATGATTCCACCTGGGAAACGGTAGACCTGGCGCCTCTGAAAGGCGGGGCCGATCCACTTCTCGGAACTTCCTATAAGCCAGGCTGGACGGGTTCGGGCCATCCCCGTTATCACGGCTTTGCCTGGTACCGTCTTCGGGTAAGCCTCGCAAAGCCGCCTCGGGAACCGCAAGTTATGAACTGGCAGGCAACAATGGAGCCTCCGTTCCGTACTGCTCTAACGCCTGCTGGCCCGGTTCAATCAAGAGCATTTCCAAGTAAGAGGTGCGTCCCCAAGGTTCCCATACGTGTTCAGTTTGGGTTTTCGGGGCCGTCCTTTCCTCTCGGCTTGGAAGGTCCTCAGTTTCACCTCAAGGCCGCGCAGTTTCCGCTCGATGGAGCGCGTTCCCTCGACGACAGATGCGCTTTGGACAGAGATACCCGCACCGCTTGCCGCGCAACGCGAGGGATAATGATTCCGTCTATCGTTTTATGGACGCAACGCCGAATCCCGACCCGGCTTCAAGTACTTTGCGCTGGGTGCTGCTCTCGGTCTCGGCGACGCTGCTGGCGCTGTTGCTGATGTCCGGGGTTCTGGCGACCAGCATTCTCGACCGGATGCACGCGCAGCAGCAAGCCGTCACGCACGCGCTGGCGGCGCGTACGCAGATGCTCTCCGGGTTGCTGCTATCCGTGCAGAACTATAACCAGGCCGTCGGGCAGTTTGTGGCGCAGGAGAAAGCCGATCGCGATGAGGCGGCCCGCCAGCGCCTGGACCGGCTGACGGTGGAAATCGCCTCCGACTTGAAGCATTACCCCAATGATCGCGATCCCATAGAGACCGCGTTTCTGGACGGAATGGAAGGCCTGTTCGCCCAGCAGCGCACTCTCTACATATCCGTCCTGGAAGCAAAGCCCGACGAGCGGCGGCGGCAAGCGCAAGGCTTGATCTCCGACCGGACGAGCCCCCTTCAGAAACAGATGCTGGGCTGGTCCGAAAAGCTGCGGGCGTGGAATGGAGAACGGCTCCAGCAGGCCGATGACGCTCTAACCACGGATTTCGGACGCTTGCAAGGCGGCTTGTCGCGGGTGCTCACGATCGGTTTCGGAAGCGGCCTGATCCTGGTGTTGGGCAGCATGGCCTACATCGTGAGGCTGGAACGGCAGACGCGCGGCCGGTACGTGCTGCTGGCGCGAAGCCAGCACGAACTGCAACAGCTTTCCTCCCGCCTGGTGGACGCTCAGGAGACGGAGCGGCGGAACATTTCGCGGGAACTTCACGATGAGATCGGACAGTCGCTGGGCGCTCTGCTGGTCGATATAGGGAGGCTCACGAACGCTCTCGGCGGTGATCGGCCCGAAGTGAAAGCGCAGCTTGATAACATGAAATCCGTGGCCGAAAGGACGGTTCAAGAAGTAAGAAACATCGCGCTTCTGCTCCGGCCCTCCATGCTGGACGACCTTGGACTGGTTGCGGCGCTGGAGTGGCAGGGGAGGGAAGTTTCCCGCCGCAGCGAGATGGAGGTAGCCGTGGAATCGGAGAACGTCCCCGACGATCTGCCCGACGAGTACCGAATCTGCATCTACCGGCTGGTGCAGGAAGCTCTGAACAACGCCGTGCGGCACTCCGGGTCCAGGACCGCGAAGGTGACCGTCGGGCAGTCGGCCAAAGGCATTGCGGTTCGGGTTAGTGACGGTGGCCGCGGGTTCGATTCGCGGCGGGCGCGCGGGTTAGGGATACTGGGAATGGAAGAGCGCGTGAAGCGGCTGGGCGGGACGTTCACGGTGGAATCCGAACCCGGCGGTGGCGCCGCCATCGTGGCGGAGCTTCCGCTTCCTCCCACAAACGGGAACCACTCATGAACAAGATTGGCGTGCTGCTGGCCGACGATCACAATCTGATTCGCGCCGGTCTTCGCCTGGTGGTGGAATCTCAGCCGGACCTAACGGTGGTCGGCGAGGCGGAGAACGGGAGGGAAGCGGTGACCATGGCCCAGGCGTTGAAGCCGGACGTGGTGGTCATGGACATCGGGATGCCGAGCCTGAACGGCATTGAGGCCACGCGCCAGATTCGCGATGCCGTTCCCGGCGCGCAGATTGTCATGCTGAGCATGCATTCCGACGAAGGGTATGTCCTGCGCGCGCTGAAAGCCGGGGCCAAGGCGTATCTGTTGAAGGATTCCGCCGAGGCGGACCTGGCGCGCGCCATACGCGCGGCGGCCGCGGGCAAGTCTTTCTTCAGTCCCGCGGTGGGAAAGGTGCTGCTGGAAGACTACATGCGGAAGTTGCAGCGCTCCGGGTTGGAAGACTCCTATGAGCTGCTCACGCCGCGCGAACGGGAGATCCTGCAACTGGTGGCCGAGGGCAACTCCAGCAAGGAAATCGCGGATCTCCTGAATCTCAGCGTGTATACGGTGGAAACGCACCGCGCAAGGGTCATGCAGAAGCTCAATTTGAGGGGCGTCCCCGAACTGATTCTGTACGCGGTGCGCAAGGGGATCGTGTCGTAGGCCGCCGCAAGCGCATACCCAATCGCCGTATCTCAGAATACCGACTTCCCGGCTACAACCACTTCCAGCCCGCTCCGTCCAAGGAAATAGAGGCGCCAAGGCGGCTCGCATCTTCGAATTGGAGGGTAAGTATATGATCGAACGAAGTTTTTGGAAGCGTCCCCAAGCCGTACTGCTTTCGGCGGCGCTAGCATTGGGAATCGGCGGCATCGGCTTCGCTGGCGTAGACCACCTGGCGTCGTTGCATTCCGCGTTGGCCTTGAAGGTGGCGGCAGATCAGGCGCCCGAGCACACCGGCTTCGCGCCGGTCGTGAAGAAGGTTCTGCCCGCTGTGGTGAGCATCTCCTCTACCATGGTCTCCAAGGCCCCGGCGCAGTCTTTCGGGGATATGCCCGACGATCCGCTGTTCCAGCAGTTCTTCGGCAACGGGTCCGGCCGGCAATCGAACCCGCGGCAGGCGCCGCAGGATCAGCGCGAACAGGGCATCGGCTCGGGTATCGTCATGACTCCCGACGGCTATATTCTGACCAATAACCACGTGGTGGACGGCGCTACCAACGTCACCGTCACACTGTCGGATAAGCGCGAACTCAAGGCCAAAGTGGTCGGGACCGATCCGAAGAGCGACATCGCCGTTTTGAAGATCGACGCGGCCAATCTGCCCTGCATCACGGTGGGCGACTCCTCGAAGGTCGAGGTCGGCGATTATGCGCTGGCCGTCGGCGATCCTTTCGGAGTCGGCACGACCGTCACCATGGGGATTGTTAGCGCTACCGAGCGCACGGGCCTTGGCATCGAGGACTACGAGAACTTTATCCAAACCGACGCTCCCATCAATCCGGGCAACTCCGGCGGGGCGCTGGTGAACGACCGCGGCGAGCTGATCGGCGTCAACACTGCCATTCTCTCCCACGGGTCGGAAGGCAATCAGGGCATCGGCTTCGCCATCCCGGTGAACATGGCCACAGCCGTCATGCAGGAGATCGTCAAGAACGGCAAGGTCACGCGCGCTTATCTGGGGATCTACCCGCAAGACGTGACGCCGGCCATCGCCAAAGCGTTTGCCGATAAGGACACGGCGGGCGCGCTGGTGGGCAACGTCAGCGACGGCAGCCCGGCTCAGAAGGCCGGCCTGGTGAACGGCGACATCGTCGTGGACATCAACGGGAAACCCGTGGCGGACGCCAATGACCTCCGCATGAAGATCTCCATGATGGCGCCGGATACCGACGTTAGCCTGCGCGTCCTCCGCAATGGCGCGGCGCGGGAAGTCGCGGTGAAGTTGGGTGAACTCCCCACGACGGAAGCCGCCCTTCAGCCTGAGGGAGGCAACGCCGGGAGCAACGCTCTGGCAGGCGTGTCGGTCGCAAACCTCGATGCCGGTTCGGCGCACGATCTCGGCCTGCCGGCGAACACGCGAGGCGTGGTGGTGACCAACGTGAGCCCGTCGAGCCAGGCGGCCGACGCGGGTCTGCGCAAGGGCGACGTGATCCAGGAAGTCAACCGCAAGCCCGTTAAGAATACCTCCGATTTCGAGAGCGCGGTTCACGCCTCAGGGGATCAGCCTCTCCTGCTGGTGAACCGAAAGGGCAACACGATGTATCTCGCCGCCTAAACGGCGTCTGGCGGGATGGCCGGTTCCGGCGCTGCTCCTCGGCGCCGGGACCGGCCTTTTTTGTTTTCCAGGGCCTGCCGCAAATTCTTCTGAGAACTTTTCCCTCGCCGGCGCACTTCATCTAGATACGCCCATGCCGCTCTTTAAGACCCAAAGCGCCGCGATCTACGGCATCGATGCAAGGCTGATCGACGTGGAAGTCGATATGCACGCCACCGGCAACCCACGCGATTCGGTGACGGTAGGGATGCCCGACGTAGCCGTGCGGGAGAGCCGTGAGCGCATCCGGTCGGCCATCGTGAACTCCGGGTTTCGCTATCCAAACAAACCGTTTACCATCAATCTGGCGCCGGCCAACGTGCGCAAGGAGGGCGCGGGGTTCGATCTTCCCATGGCGCTCGGCATTCTGGGGGCCATGGGCGAACTGCGCGCGTTGGGCCGGCATCTTTTCATCGGAGAGCTCTCGCTCGATGGCGCCGTGCGCGGGGTGCGCGGAGCGCTTTCGATAGCCGTCTGCGCGCGTGACAAGGGCATTCCCATCGTTATCGTGCCGGCTGAAAATGCGGCCGAAGCCGCGGTGGTGGATGGCGTCAGCGTATACGGGGTGCGGCACTTGGCCGAAGCCGTGGCGCTGCTAACGCGTCCGGAAGAGTTCGCGCCGGTGACGCCGAACGCCGTCATCAGGCCCACCGAGTCGGCTGCCGCTCCCGATTTCCGCGAGGTGCGCGGACAGACAATGGCCAAGCGGGCGCTCGAAGTGGCGGCTGCGGGCGCGCACAACGTACTCATGATCGGCCCGCCGGGCTCGGGCAAGACGATGCTCGCGAAGCGGCTGGCCGGCGTGCTTCCGCCGCTCACCTTCCCGGAGGCTATCGAGACCACCAAGGTTCACAGCATTGCGGGAGCGCTCGGCGGCGGCACGGGACTTCTGCACGTGCGGCCCTTCCGCGCGCCGCATCACACGATTTCCGACGCCGGCCTGATCGGCGGAGGCGCGGGCATGCCGCGGCCGGGCGAAGTTAGCCTTGCTCACAACGGAGTGCTCTTCCTGGACGAGTTTCCGGAGTTTCCCCGCGACGTGCTGGAAATGCTTCGACAGCCGCTTGAAGACGGCGGCGTGACCATTGCGCGCTCCGCCATGACGCTGTGTTTTCCCTCGCGCTTCATGCTGGTAGCCGCCATGAACCCGTGCTCCTGCGGCTTCTACGGCGATTCCACGCGCGAGTGCCGCTGCACGCCGGCCATCATCCAACGCTACCTGGGGAAGATCAGCGGACCGCTGCTGGACCGCATCGATATCCACGTGGAGGTGCCCGCCGTGCCTTACAAGGAACTGCGCGGAAACTCGGCGGCGGAATCTTCCGACGAGATCCGCGCGCGGGTGGAGCGAGCCCGAGCCGTGCAAGAGACGAGAGGGTATTACAATTCCGCGATTCCCGCCCGCATGATTCGCAAACACTGCGCGCTCGACGATGCCGGCGAGCGGACCCTGGAAATGGCGGTGCGCCGCATGGGCCTCTCGGCGCGCGCCCACGACCGCATTCTGAAAGTGGCTCGAACCGTGGCCGACCTCGACGAATCCCAGAACGTCACGGCCAAGCACCTGGCGGAGGCGGTTCAGTACCGGAGCCTGGATCGCAATTACTGGAGTTGAGCGTTCCCCGAAACGGGGCGGTTGGCCGCTGTCCCCAGTTCGCCCCCTTAGCCCGCGCGCTCGCGTTTCGCTGTATCGTAGAGGATGCGACGAAAAGATCGCTTATGCTGACCAGATTGAGAGTATCCGGCTTTAAGAACCTTGTCGATATCGACGTCCGATTCGGGCCGTTCACCTGCATCGCGGGCGCGAACGGCGTGGGCAAGTCGAATCTTCTCGATTCCATCGGGTTTCTCAGCGCTCTTGCGGACAATACTCTTATTGACGCGGCAATGTCGATTCGTGACGAGGGAAGGAAGACAACTGACGTTCGCAGCCTGTTCCATCGGGTCGGAGATCAGTACGCCCCGGAGATGAGCTTTCAGGCCGAAATGATCATTCCTTTCGAAGGAACTGACGACCTCCGTCAGCCGGTCACTGCCGGAGTCACCTTTCTGCGCTACGACCTCCTGATCGGATATCGGGACCATTCTCCAGGATCCCCTTCTCCGGGTCCACTCGAGATCCTGAACGAGAAGCTGAACCACATCCGCCTGAGAGATTGGAATCAACATTTGCTCTTCGAAACCAAGAAGCCATGGCGCGACTCTGTTTTGCGTGGGCGGAGGGTTGCACCTTTACTTTCGACTGACCAGGTCGGAGGCATACGGGTGATTCGAATTCACCAGGATGGCAATGCCGGAGTTCCAAGGAACGTTCCCGCCGAGAACCTGCCCAGGTCAGTGCTCTCCACCGCCAACTCAGCGGAGAGTCCGACGGCGGTATTGGCAAGGCGCGAGATGCAGTCCTGGCGACGGTTTCAACTCGAGCCGTCGTCCCTGCGGCGTACTGACGAGTTTTCGACATCGGGGCATCTTGGCACTGACGGGTCGAACCTGGCGGCGACACTCTACAGGCTCGCCAGAGTCGGGCCTGGTCAGGAGGACGTGGCAACGTCGGTGTACGCCCGGGTGGCCAACCGTCTCTCCGACCTGATTGGCGATGTGCAAGAAGTCTGGGTAGACCGCGATGAGAGACGCGAACTGCTCACGGTTCAGGTCCGGGGAAACGGCACGCCCCACCCGGCCCGATCTCTTTCCGACGGGACACTGCGTTTCCTTGCGTTGTCGGTGTTGGAGCAGGATCCGGAATTCACGGGCCTGTTGTGTCTGGAAGAGCCGGAAAACGGAATTCACCCGGAGCGCATCCCCGCGATGCTGGAGTTGTTGGATGCGATCGCGGTGGATCCCAATGAACCAATTGGAGTCGAAAACCCGTTGCGTCAGGTAATCGTGAACACCCACTCACCTGGAGTGGTTGGGCAGGTACGCGACGAGGATCTATTGATCGCGCAGCACCGGGAATATAGCCGGGACAACAAGCGATACAATGCACTCGTTTTGAGGGCGCTCCCCGGTACGTGGCGGGTCACAAAGGGTCATGCGCCGGTGGCGTCTCGTGGAGCGCTACTCTCTTACTTGAGCCCTTTTCAACCTCGCCAGTCGGACTCCCGGTCTCGGGGAAGAGTGATCGACCGGAAGGATTTGCGGCAACTCATGCTTCCCGGCTTAGGAGCCGCTTCCTGAGTGAATATCCAATTCACTCTGCTTTCGGAGGGATCGTCCGATCAGGCGTTGCTTCCGATCCTGTCCTTCGTGCTCAGGGAGCGCGGCGCCGAAACGGTCGAGCCTCAATGGGCTGATATCGGGCGCCTTCGTGAGCCGCCGCAAGCGCTTTCCGACCAGATCCGAACGGCCATCGACCTGTATCCCTGCGACCTACTGTTCGTTCACCGCGATGCCGATCGGGTCGGGCATGAGTTCCGAAGGGAAGAGATCATCCGCGGACTCGACGCAGCGGAAATCGACGTGGCGTCGGTCTGTGTCGTGCCGGTGAGGATGACGGAGACATGGCTCCTCATCGACGAACATGCAATCAGAGAGGCGGCGGGACGGCCTCAAGGCCGGGCTGCCTTGAATCTTCCTCAATTACGCCGTCTTGAAGAGGAGGCGTACCCAAAGGCTGCGCTACACCAAGCCCTCCGCGATGCCTCTGAGTTGCGCGGACGCCGACTCCGCGACTTCCCTGTCACTCAGCGAGTGCGTCGTGTGGCGGAACTCATCGGGGATTACAGTGCATTGCGCGGGCTCTCCGCGTTTCGAGCCCTTGAGCAGGAAGTTCGAACCGCGCTCGATCAGTTTGCGGACCGGACGGCCCGTCGCGACTAGACACGGAAGCCGGCGGGCAGGCGGGAGGTAACCCATCTGCTGCCATGCCAACCATGCAGTTGTTGTCCGCACGGGTGCTCCTGCGGCTTCTACGGGGATTCCACGCGCGAGTGCCGCTGCACGCCGGCCATCATCCAACGCTACCTGGGGAAGATCAGCGGGCCGCTGCTGGACCGCATCGATATCCACGTGGAGGTGCCCGCCGTGCCTTACAAGGAACTGCGCGGAAACTCGGCGGCGGAATCTTCGGACCAGATCCGCGCGCGGGTGGAGCGAGCCCGAGCCGTGCAAGAGGCCAGAGGGTATTACAATTCCGCGATTCCCTCGCGCATGATTCGCAAACACTGTGCGCTCGACGACGCAGGGGAGCGGACCCTGGAAACGGCCGTGCGGCGCATGGGCCTCTCGGCGCGCGCCCACGACCGCATTTTGAAAGTGGCGCGGACGGTTGCCGACCTCGACGAATCCCAGAATGTGACGGCCAAGCACTTGGCGGAGGCGGTTCAGTACCGGAGCCTGGATCGGAATTATTGGGCCTGAATCGGTTGAGCGAAATCCGAGTCGCATCCGCAGCCGACATCCCCGACACATCCGCAACCGGAATCCGAGTCGCAGGAACAGCCGGTGTCGTCCACGCACCCGCAGCCATAGTCGGAGTCGCAGGAGCACCCGATACCGTCGTCACAGGCGCAGCCGGTGTCCGAATCGCAGGAACAGCCGGTGTCGGAATCACAGGTGCATCCCGAATCCGAGTCGCACGAGCATCCCGTGTCGGAAACGCAAGGGCAGTCGCCCGGCACGCAATCGCAGACGCACGCTCCGCCGTCCGGTATCGACGCTCCGCAGCCAATTGTGTAAACGACCCCGCCGCAGATGTACTTGATTCCGGTCGATGCCGGCGAAGACGCCGCGATGTCCATGAAACAGACCGGAATGCGGCTGCCCGACGGCAATCCGTACAGGCGTATGCTCTTGCCGGAGGCAATGGAGAGGCGCCTGTTTTGGGTATCCATGGCGGCGGAGAGGCACGGGCCTTCGTTCGCCTCCATTTCGCGCACCAACGTCAGTTCGGGCGCGGAATAGAGTCGCGCCGGCGCGTCCGTATAGGCGATGGCCAGGAGCGCTCCATCGGCGCTGAAGGAGAGCGACGCCGCGTTCCGGTTTTCCACCACCGTTACGGGCGGGACCAAGCTTGGGAAAGCGTAGATGTACAGGCGGGTTCCATCGTGCGCCGCGAGGTAATAGCCGTCCGGGCTTAGAGCGAATGCCTTGCCTGCCACCGTTTGCTGGATCGCTCCCGTCGAGAGCAGGCGCAGATGCAACTGGCTGCCCGAGGTCATCAGAAGACGTTGCTGCGGCAGCGACCGCCTGACCGGGAGACGGAACCGGGCGCTCGGAGCGCTTTGCGGCGTGGACCCCGGAACTGCCACATAAACCATCGCGTCGGTCGTGTCGGCGAAGCTGTTCAGCAGGATGGCCTCTGAAACCGACCACACTTTAGTGGTTCGATCCAGGCTGACTGAAATCAGTTGGCTGCTGTCGGGCGTGAATGCCACTCCGTTGACCGCGTCGGTGTGTCCCAAGAGCGGGCGTCGCACTGCGCCGTCGGCCGACCAAAGTTCGAGATAACCCTTGTCCATCGCGACGGCGATCTGATTTCCATCGGGGCTCACGGCCGCTTGGAAGGGAACGGCATCGGTGGCGAGCACGCGGAAAAGAGCGGCGCCCGGAATGGTCCAGAACTTCACGAACTTGTCCCGCCCGGCGCTGACCAGGCTCGTGCCGTCAGGGAAGAAACTCAGGCTCTCCAGGAGGAGAGCGGAGACGCCGGGAGCTTCTCCAGCCTGGCGCGGAGGCAGGGGGAAACCGAAAATCCGGTCCTCAAAACGCTTCTTTTTCAGCGGCATCCATCAGCCTCTCCAAAACACTCCGCCGGAAGCGGCGATCTTTTCCAGAATCTGGTCCTTTGTCAGCGCGCGGCTGATCTCGCATCGACCCGCGCCCGCGAACTCCGCGGAATCCCAATGAAGGGCCTTGTGATAACAGTCGCCGGCGCAACTCCATTTCGCGAAGCATCCGTCGCAATACTCCAGGCGGTCGACGGTGTGCGCGCGCAACGCGGAGTATGCCCGTTCGTCGAAATCAAAGCCGGACGTTCCCGCCGAGAATCGCCCATAGAAGAACCGCTTCGCCCACGGCTGCTGTTCGTCGGCTACCTCATGGCAAGCGCTGATATTGCCTGCCGGCGAGACGCAGAAATTGTCATTCGCCACACCGCAGAAGCGGGTAGTTAGCGTTCCGAGGCGAGCGCCGGAGAAGCGTAACAACCTCGCCGCTTTTTGGGATGTGCGGCGCGCCGCCCGGTATGCCTCGATGAAAGCCGCCGTCTCCGCTTCTGCCGCGTCGCGCCCTCGCCCCATCCGGTAAAGCGGTTCCACCTGAATGGCCCGCGGCCGGAAGCGGCGGCAAAGAAACGCAACGGATTGCGCCAGGCGCTGGACGGCCTCGGCGGCGACCGTCATGCGGATGGAGTATCGAAAACCGGCGCGGTCGAAAGCTCGAAGCGTGGTGAGGACGATATCGCTCGAACCGCGTCCGGACGGAAAACGCCGGTTCGCGTCATGGACTTCCGGCAAGCCGTCGAGCGAAACATTGGCGCTGTCGAGGTGCGAAACGATCCACGCCCTCTTATCCGCGGTGAGCACTCCATTGGTCGTGAGCGAGCCCCGCAGCCTCAGACCGCGACTTTGAGCTACGCCGCGGGCGTAGAGATGCGATTCCACGAGGGTGAGGGACAGGTCTTCAGCGGATGGAACTGGTCGCCCGATGGGCGCATGTTGGCAGGCTTTCTCAACCGGGATGATGGGGTTGTGACCTATTCGCCGGACTCGCAGACATTCCGCAGATTGACGGAGCATGGCTCGGACCCGGCGTGGCTGAGCGACAACCGCCGCCTATTGTTCCTGAACAATGGGAAGATTCACCTGTTGGACAGCGTGTCCGGAAGATCGAAGGAGCTTGTGTCGGCGATGCCTGAGGAGATCGCCCGCCGGGGGTTCGCGGTGAGCCTTGACGATCGCCGAATCTATTTCAGCGTGAGCACGACCGACGCCGACGTGTGGATGGCGGAGTTCGAGAATTAAGAGACTGCCGTTCTCGTCCCACTTGGGTTCGATCATGCACAATTTGCTGTCGCAAATGCAAAGTTCGCACACCGGGGAGCCTTCCGTCACAGTGCCCTAAGGCGATCCTGGCGCAGTCCATACCTCGTGTAGTGTCCACAAAATAACTGGGCAAGCCGCTTTGGTGGGGCGGACCCCCCGGTCCGCGGCCGGCCCCCTGGTCGGCCTGTCCGGTGGCGCGATTGGCTTCGCTTGGCAGGTGAAGAAGCGGGTCCGGGGGGACCCGCGCGGACCAGGGGGTCCGCCCTACCGACCTCCGGACCTGTCCAGCCAATTAGCAGACACTACACTAGCATTTCCGAGTTGTCAGAGATTGGTCCGCCTCGTGCATATGAGAAGCAGGTTGCCTACGCCTGAAGGAGGGGAAACCATGCACGAGACGCACCGGAAGGCCGCCGAGCAGCACGAACTTGCGGCCCGGTCCCACCGCACCGCCGCGGAACATAACGAAAAAGGGGATTTCACGGCGGCAGCTTGGCATTCGGAGCGGGCGTTGGAGTATTCGGATCACGCTTACACCATCGCTAAGGAAGCCCACAATAAATCTGGGGAGATAGAGAGCCTCTAAATGTCCAAACGTTACAACAACGGATCCCATTACGAGAATCATCAACGGGCCGCCGAATTGCACGATATCGCCGCCCACGCTCATCGCAGTGCGGCCGAGGCCCATGAGAGACAAGACCATCAAACCGGACAAGAACTGTCCCGACGGGCTCTTGAGTACTCCCGACAGGCCCACGAGCATTCCGGGGAGACGCATCGGAACGTTGTGAATGAACACGGCATCGCCATCTTCGGCCACCAGGATACCGCAGTGTTGGCTCATGCTCTGTGGCAAGCCAGAGGCTGTCCGGAGGGATCGCCAGACGCGGACTGGTTCCAGGCCGCGCATGACCTGCGGGCACGCGCGGAGGTTCACCAAAAGTGATAGGCGCGGATTCCTCGGCGATCCGGGAGAGACGCTAATCGAATTCTATGAATACGCCAACTCTCTTTACTCCTGTCCGTCTGGGCGCGGTCAATGCGCCGAATCGCATTGTCATGGCCCCCCTCACGCGGATGCGTGCGGGACCAGGCCGGGCGCCAACCCCGTTGATGGCGGAGTATTATTCGCAACGCGCGTCTGCGGGCCTGATCGTCGCGGAAGCCACTGCGGTTTCGCAACAGGGGACCGGCTGCCCCAATACCCCTGGCATCTACACCGCCGGCCAGGTTGCGGGTTGGCGTCGTATCACCGATGCCGTGCATCATGCCGGAGGCCGCATTTTCCTTCAGCTTTGGCATATGGGCCGCATTTCGGACCCGAGCTTCCAGCCGGGCGGCGGGCTACCCGTCGCGCCCAGCGCCATTGCTCCGCGGTCCGGGCAGATACTAACGGTGGTGGGCCTGCGGCCGTATGTCACGCCGCGCGCCCTGGAGACATCTGAATTGCCGGGCATCGTAGCCCAGTACGCCGACGGGGCGCAACGGGCCAAAGCCGCCGGCTTTGATGGCGTCGAAATTCACAATGCCAACGGCTATCTGCTGGATCAGTTCCTCCGCGATGGCACGAATCACCGCACGGATGAGTACGGCGGCCCCGTCGCGAACCGGGCCCGTCTCACTTTGGAAGTGACCCAAGCCGTCACGAAAGTGTGGGGATCGGACCGCGTGGGCATTCGCTTCTCCCCAGGCGGCGTCTTCAACGACATGCGGGATTCGGACCCGCTGGCAACATTCAGCTACGTCCTGAGCGCACTGAACCCTTTCCGGCTTGCATATGCACATATCGTCGCGACCACCGAAGACGACTTGCGGCACGGGGCGGCGCTGGCGCCTCTGGCAACCCTCCGGCAAGAGTTCCACGGGCCGTTTATCGCCAATGGCGGCTTCACTCGCGATACCGCGACGCGCGCGCTGCAGGACGGCATCGCGGATGCTGTGGCGTTTGGCAGGTTGTTCCTCGCCAATCCCGATCTTCCGGAGCGGTTCCGGTCGAACGCGCCGCTCAACACGCCGGATGAATCGACGTTTTACGGTGGCGCGGAAAAGGGCTATACCGACTATCCAGCGCTTGCCGCCCAATTAGTTGAACGCTGATTTGAAATGGCTGCGGGGCTTCGACGTCGACCTCCCAACCACCAAGTTCACGATTGATGTTAAGATGATATGAATGACGCCGGGAACCCGCAGCAGCATTTTGTGGCCCATCGTCTTATTGCTTGTCGCCCCGCTGGGGCAAACATTAAGATCCGAAACCTTCGCCCCGCGCGAATATCGCCTTCGTTTCTATCACACACATAGCAACGAACGGCTCGATATCGTTTATCGGCGGGGAGATGCCTACTTGCCGGAATCGTTGGCCAAACTCGACCACTACCTCCGCGACAGCCGCACGGGAGATGTACGCCATTTCGATCCTCACCTGTTCGACCTGCTCTACGCCCTGACATCGTCGGTAAACGATGACGGCGGCGAGATCGATGTCGTCTGTGGATACCGCACGCCAAAGAGCAACGAGTTCCTGCGTACGCGCAGCGCGAAGACGGGCGTCGCCGTTCATAGTCTTCACATGCAGGCAGAGGCCATTGACATTCGGCTGCCGGGAATTGCAACCGCTAGAGTGCGGGACGCCGCGCTGCGCCTGCAGCGCGGGGGTGTTGGCTACTATCGGGATTCCAATTTCGTCCATGTGGACGTGGGCCCCGTACGCCACTGGTAAACCGCCTTCGATCTTTCATTCAGGATACGGAT
>Ga0302320_10017350_pt1 | contig 14619 bp, 14 predicted proteins | sample Bog_T0_3_FD_202130 | JGI IMG/M metagenome (GOLD analysis project Ga0302320, IMG submission 202130) | Peat permafrost microbial communities from Stordalen Mire near Abisko, Sweden - Bog_T0_3 | ecosystem: Environmental > Terrestrial > Soil > Wetlands > Peat | place: Sweden: Abisko, Stordalen Mire...
CCGCTGTTCCAACGTAACGCTGCTGAACATCTCATCCTGAACTCGCTCGTCTCCACGCATACTCAATAGACGAAACAGACTCCAAATCAGACCGAGACTGGAACCTTTTTCAACAAGCTCCTAGAGCAACAGTCGATATTATCCTATCTCCTTCTCGTAGTTTGGCGGGCCAGCCGGATCCAGCTAAATATGCGAAGAGCCCTTCGACCTCGGACGGCCGAAAAACAAAACGTAGCCATCCGGATCGCTGATTTCGAAACCGCGCAAACCGTCGTGCGTATCCTTGAGCGGTTCGCTGAATGCCGCGCCATGATCGGCAAATTCGGCGGCAAGCGAATCGGGGTCTGGTGCATAGACAAAGGCGTCCAACCGCAGGTGGGGATGACGTTTGTGGTTCGGGACAGGCGAAACGTCTCTCTCGGATTTGATAAATATTTGCGCTCCATCGCGTCCGATTATGGCGAAAAAAGGATTCTCATCCGGCGCCAGGAATCTCGTCTCAAAACCAAGCTTGTCGCGGTAGAAAGCGATGGTCTGCTCGACATCGCTGACGATGAAACATACTGAAATCGCCGTCGTGGCCGCTCGTGTCATAAGCATCGCCTCTCTTGCTGCGGATCAATCGCAGAATATCAGCGACACGGCCGACGATGGAACCCCGCATCCACAACGCGCAGTTAAAAATAAACGAACCAGCCCGGCCGAGTCCATGCGCGAAATGGGACACTCCCGCGGCGATTCACGGCGGATTTTTTTCATCCAACGTATCGCGGGCATATACTGACCTGTCTCTCCCTCGAATTGGAGAGCCGGCCTGGGAGCCCGGCATTCGAGGCAGGTCGACGGCAATGCGAAATTGAACGCATTCGAGCCCGAGATGTATAACCGGGGGCAAGAATCCCCAACACACGAGCTGCAAGCTGTGCTCAAAAAATCGAAAAGCGGAGGCTGACCATGGAAGTGGAGTTCACCGCCAGACAAGTAAAGATCTCCAAGACGCTGCGTGCGCAGGCCGTGGAGGGATTGGAACGCATCGCCCGGATTTTGGGCAAGACCGCGCGCGCCAGCATCACCTTCGGCGCGCAGAGGCACCTGCAGCTTGTGGAACTGACCGTGCAGTTGCGCATGCAGACCATCGTGGCCACCGGCAAAGCCGACACCGCCGACGCTGCGCTCAAAGAAGCCATCGAGCACGCCGTGAACCAGGCCCGCCGCTACCGCGACCGGCGCCTCGAAGGCAAGCGCCTGCCCAAGGAAGAGAAAATGCTGACCGCACCGCCCGTGGCCCGTCCCAAGGCGCGCGCAGCGGCCCCGGAAGACAACGGTGAGGAACCCAAGCCCGCTCGCGCCAAGGTCCGCGCGTCCATCGCCGTGCACTCGTTTCCCAACCGGGCCACCGTGGTTGAGCCGCATATTTTAAAAAGCGGCGAAGCCATTTCGCGCGACTTTTGGTTCGATTGGTTTTCTGGACGATTGCCGAAGGTGAGATTACTCAGCAACTACAGGGTTGGTCAGTAAGCCAAGGCCCTCGACTGTGATGGTGACGGTTTCACCAGGCTGGAGCCAGCGCTTGGGGGTGCGGCCCAGGCCAACGCCAGGCGGCGTTCCTGTGGAGACGATGTCGCCGGGAAGCAGCGGCGTGATCGAAGACAGGTACTCGATCAATTCCGGAATCTTGAAGACCATGTTGCTGGTGTTGGAGTTCTGCAGTTGTTCGCCGTCGATGCTGAGGCCGATGTGCAGCACGTGCGGATCGGGGATCTCATCGGCGGTCACGATGGCCGGGCCGAGCGGGCAGAAAGTCGGGAAGCACTTCGACAGCGACCACTGGGTCGAGGCGAATTGCACGTCCCGGGCGCTGACATCGTTGACGATGGTGTAGCCGTAGACGTGTTTGCGCCACTCATCCGCCGCAAGACGATATCCGCCATGCCCGATGACGAATGCGAACTCCGCCTCGTAGTCCGGCTGGGTGGAGTTGACCGGCAGCACGATCGGGTCGCCGGGCCCGACGATGGCCGTCGGCAGCTTGAAGAAGACCACCGGCGTGGTGGGAATCTCCATGCCCGACTCTTTTGCGTGGTCGCGGTAGTTGAGGCCGATGGCAAAAATGCGCGGCGGGTTGGCGAGCGGCGCGTGCAACCGGACTTCGCTCATGGGATAGGCGGGGAAGGTGTTGCCGGGATCGGGCGCAGTGATGCCGGCGGCAATGACGGCCAGGGTGTCCGCATAGCCGGCGGCGCTGAGGTCAACCACGAGATTGCCCTCTTCAAGAAGGGAACCGGGACGAATGCGGCCGTCGGCGAGAGAAAACGATACGAGTTTCATGCGCGCTCCAATCTTTCAAGTAGGTGCAGAAGAATGTGTGCAAAGCTCAGGCGGCCGTCCAGCCACCGTCGATGGTGAAGATTGAGCCGGAGACAAATGCGGCTTCGTCTGACGACAAATAGCGCACCATGGAAGCAATTTCGTGGGGCTGCCCCAGCCGGCCGACGGGCTGGCGGGCGCGCAATTCGGCGCGCGTTTCTTCCTTGTTGTGCTTGTGGAATTTCTCCAAGTAGCCTTCGACAAATGGCGTTTCAACCGTGCCGGGGCAAATTGCGTTTACGCGCAGTGCCTTGGGGTAATCGACGGCGAGTTGGCGGGTCATGGCGACGACCGCGCCCTTGCTGGTGCAGTAAGCAAAGCGCTGTTTGATGCCGACGAGGCCCGAGACAGAGGCGATGTTCACGATGGTACCTGCACGGATGATCCATCGATGGGCGTCGAGCAGCAGCGGAAGGAAGGCGCGGGTAACGAGGTAGACGGCGCGTACGTTGACATTTAGTAGGCGGTCGAAGTCTTCAGGCTCGGTGGTTTCAATGGAGCCCACGTGGCCGATGCCGGCGTTGTTGACGAGGATATGAAGACGGCTGACCTGTGCGACGGCGGCGGCGATGGATGCGGAACTCGTCACGTCGAGATGCAGTGCCTGCGTGGAAGGGATCGAAGCTGCTAGGGCTTCAGCGGCGTCACGGTCGATATCTGCGATCCAGACGAAGGCGCCGGCTCGGACCAACTCCTTCACAGTGGCTTCGCCGATGCCGCTGGCGCCCCCGGTAACCAGGGCGTGGCGGTGGTCCAATCGAAATGGTTGCCTCTCGTCAGTCATGCGATTGGCCCGTTGACCCACGGAAATCTGCAATGACTTTGAGATAGGTTTGTGCGGCCGCAGTGATCACTTCGGGCCTTCCCTCGTCGATGGCAGCGAGGTTCACGAGGTCGCTGCCCACGCCCAGTGCGCGTGCTCCGGCCTCAAGAAAGCTTACCGCGTTGTGGTGCGTGACTCCGCCCGTGGGGATGAGCTTGAGGTGCGGGAACGGCGCGAGCAGCGACTTGAGATAGCTGGCGCCACCCATGGCTGAACAGGGAAAAATCTTCACGTAGTCTGCGCCTTCATTCCACGCCGTGATGACCTCGGTGGGGGTGAGCGCGCCGGGAATGGAGAGCTTCTTATGGGCTTTGGTGACTGCGATGACCGCCGGATGAAAGCTGGGGCTGACCACGAATTCCGCGCCGGCTTCGATGGTGGCTTCAGCCTGATCGGCAGTGGTCACAGTGCCGGAGCCGAGCAAGCACTTCGTGCCGTACTCGTTCTTCAGCTCTTTTAGCAAGTTGACAGCGCCGGGGACAGTCATGGTGACCTCAACCACCGTGATTCCGCCCGCCAGCATGGCCTGCACAACCGCGTGCGCCTGGCCGGCGTCGCGGGCGCGCAGTACCGGGATGAGGCCGACGCGTTCGAGTCTTTCAGCGGTAGTTTCAGTCTCGTGCATGGTTTCCTTTTCGCGCGCCGCGTTTATCTTGCAATTCTCGCCGACCCGCCTTTGATGAGGCGCTCAACTTCCACAAGCGTTGCGGTGCTGGTATCGCCGGGGGTGGTCATGGCCAGCGCGCCGTGAGCCACGCCGCAGCGCAGCGCCCAGTCGATGGGCTTGCCGGCGAGCAGACCGTAAATGAGGCCGGAAGCGAAACTGTCTCCGCCGCCTACGCGGTCGTAGATGTCGATGTCGCGCTGCGGCACGTGAACGATGCTGTCTTCATAAAGCGCGATGGCTCCCCAAGCGTTGCGGCTGGCCGTCGATGCGGTGCGCAGCGTGCTGGCAATCATCTTCAAATTCGGATAAAGCGCAGCTACTTCGCGCAGCATCTCTTCGTAGGCGGCGATGGGCAGTTCGTCGAAGTTTTCAGACACGCCTTTAAGCTGCACGCCGAGCATGGCGGAGAAGTCTTCTTCGTTGCCAAGCAGAAGATCGACCTTGCGAACCAGTTCGCGGTTCACCTCCTGCGCTTTCACCTTGCCGCCGATGCTTCTCCACAGGCTGTCGCGGAAATTCAGGTCGAAAGAGACAAGCGTCTGGTGTTCGCGCGCGGCGTCCATCGCTTCCGCAGCCACCTGAGCGGTAGAGGCCGAGAGCGCAGCGAAGATGCCACCGGTGTGGAAGTGCTTCGCACCGTTCTCGATACCGAAAATCATTGGCCAATCGAAGTCGCCAGGCTTGAGCTGGCTTACCGCAGTGAGCCCACGGTCAGAACAGCCCACTGCCGCACGCACACCGAAGCCCCGCTCGGTAAAGTTGAGCCCATTGCGCACCTGGCGGCCGACGCCGTCATAAGGAACCCACTTGAGAAGCGAAATGTCGACGCCGCCCTGCAGGATGAGGTCTTCCACCAGGCGGCCAACGGGGTTGTCGGCGAGCGCAGTGGCAATGGCCGTGCGCAGGCCGAAGCAGCGGCGCAGGCCGCGGGCCACGTTATACTCGCCGCCGCCCTCCCAGACCTGAAATTGGCGGGCGGTATGAATGCGGTTTTCGCCGGGATCGAGGCGCAGCATGACCTCGCCGAGCGAGAGGCAGTCCCAGCGGCGAGGGAGTTCGGAAATGATGAGCGGGTTCATGATTATGAAGGCTGCTTTCACTTGACACTTTATCGCATCGGCGTGAGGGAGGGGTTGCGGCGACGGATACGCGCGGGTAAATCGCCTTACATGATAGTGTTTTTGGTTGGGACGTGGCTTGGAGAGTTGTGCGTCGATGAGCAAGGGGCTTTTTGATTTGACCGGACGCGTCGCGGTGGTGATGGGCGGCACCACAGGGCTTGGCCGCGCGATTTCCCTGCGTCTGGCGGATGCCGGCGCCGATGTGGTGGCCAGTGCCCGGCGCGCGGAGCAGGTGGAGCGGACCGCGGAAAAGATAGAAGCACGAGGAAGGCGGACGTTGCGCGTGACGAGCGATGCGTCGGATCGGCCGTCCGTGCAGGCGCTGCATGACGCGGTGATAAATCATTTTCAGAGAATCGATATTCTTGTGAACGCGGCTGGGATTACCTTCAAAGCGCCGGTGCTGGACCTGGACGATGCGGCCTGGAGTCGCGTAATGGATACAAACTTGACTGGAACCCTGCGCGCATGCCAGATTTTTGGCGCGACCATGGTGGCGGCAGGCTACGGCCGGATTGTGAACATTGCTTCACTCTCGACGTACGTAAGTTTTTATGAGGTAGCGGCCTATTCGGCGAGCAAGGCGGCGGTGGCGTCCTTGACGAGGAGCCTTGCGGTGGAACTGGCGCGCAAGGGCGTGAATGTGAATGCAATTGCGCCGGGGATTTTTCCGACGCCGCTGAATGCGAAGCTGGTTGAGGGCACCGCGCGGGGCGCGGAACTACTGATGCGTACGCCGATGGGACGGTTCGGGCGGACTGAAGAAGTCGCCGGCGCGGCTGTGTTTCTTGCATCGGAGGCAGCATCGTTTATTACCGGACAGGTTATTGCGGTGGATGGGGGATTCCTGGCTAGCGGGGTGAATCGGTAGGGCAGGGAACAGGGAACAGGGAAAAGGGAAAAGGGAAAAGGGAACAGGAAACAGGAAACAGGAAACAGGAAACAGGAAACAGGAAACAGGAAACAGAAGGCTTAACTTAGTGGAAGTCGTGGAGAAGTTATTCGATGAAGATTACTAACGCTTATGTGAATGTAACTTCGCCGGGGAGGAACTTTGTCACGTTGAAGGTGGAGACCGACGAAGGGATCTATGGGCTCGGCGATGGAACGCTGAACGGGCGTGAGTTAGCCGTGGCGAGTTATCTTACCTACCATGTAATTCCGTGTATCATCGGCCGCGACCCATTTCAGACAGAAGATATCTGGCAGTATCTCTATCGCGGAGCCTATTGGCGGGGTGGGCCAGTGACCATGTCGGCGATTGGCGCTGTCGATGTGGCGCTGTGGGACATCAAAGGCAAGGCGCTGAATACGCCGGTGTATAACCTGCTCGGCGGCAAGAGCAGGGAGGGTGTGCTGGTCTACGGGCACGCCAATGGAAAGGATACGGAGAGCGCGCTCGAAGACGTGGCTCGGCACATTGAGCAAGGTTTCAAGGCGGTTCGAGTGCAGAGCGGGATTCCGGGGCTGTCATCAACCTATGGGATCGCCAAGGGACCGGGACGGTATGAGCCTGCGGAGCGTGGCCTGCCGTCTGAATATGAGTGGTCGAGCGAGTTGTATCTGCGCCACGTGCCTACGCTGTTTGCGCGGGTACGCGAAGCGTTTGGCGAGGAGCTGCACCTTCTGCACGATTGCCATCACCGCCTGACGCCGATCGAGGCTGGCCGGTTGGGCAAGGAACTGGAGCCATTTCATCTTTTCTGGATGGAGGACCCCACAGCAGCGGAGTTGCAGGAGGGGTTCAAGGTGATTCGCGAACACACCACGACACCGATTGCCGTGGGTGAGGTATTCAATTCCATCTGGGACGCGCACGACCTGATTCGCAACCAGTGGATCGACTACCTGCGCGTGACTCTCGTCCATGGCGGCGGATTTACGGCGCTGAAGAAGACGGCGGATTTTGCTGCGCTCTATCATGTGCGAACTGGCTTCCATGGCGCAACGGACCTGTCTCCGGTAACCATGGCCGCGGCGCTGCACTTCGATACAGCGATTCATAACTTCGGGATTCAGGAACTTATGCCGCACACCGACGAGACCGACGCGGTGTTTCCGCACCAGTATTTCTTCAAGGATGGGATGATGTTTGCCGGCGACGGGCCTGGGCTGGGTGTGGATCTCGATGAGAAGTTAGCAGCGAAATATGAATACCAGCGCGCCTATCTTCCGGTAAACAGGAAGTTAGATGGAACTCTTACCGATTGGTAGGTTGGTTTGCCGATGAAGTTATGAAGGAGGCGAAAAAGTGAGCCGGAAGTTACGCATGGGGATGGTTGGCGGTGGGCCTGGAGCCTTCATTGGTCCCGTCCACAAGATGGCCGCGGAGTTGGACGGCAAGATCGAGTTGGTGGCGGGAGCATTCTCCCGGTCTGCGGAACGGTCGCGCGCAGCGGGCGCGAGCTTTTCCATTGACCCGTCGCGCGCTTATGCGAGTTATGGAGAAATGTTTGACGCCGAGAGCCGGCGCGACGACGGAATCGACTTCGTGGTGATTGCGACGCCGAATCATCTGCACCTGCCGGTAGCGGAAGCGGCGCTGGCCGCGGGGATTGCCGTGATGAGCGACAAGCCGGCCACGGCTACCTACGACGAGGTGCTCAAACTAATGGCAGTTGTGGACGGTGCGGGTTTGCCCTATGGGTTGACACATACTTATGCGGGGTACTCGCTGGTGCGCGATGCGCGCTCGCTCTGCGCTGCAGAGGCTCTGGGACCGATTCGCAAGGTTGCTGTGGAGTACCTGCAGGGTTGGTTGAGCCGGCCGCTGGAAACGTCGGGACAGAAGCAGGCGGCCTGGCGGTCAGATCCTGCGCTGAATGGGCCGGGAGGGTGCATTGGCGACATCGGCACGCATGCGTTTCATCTAGTTGAATATGTGACGGGGCTGAAGATCACTAGCCTCAACGCCGCATTGCGGACGGTGGTGCCGGGGCGCACACTCGACGACGACTGCAATGCGCTGCTCAGGCTGAGCGGCGGAGCCACCGGGACGCTGATGTGCTCGCAGGTGGCGGCGGGCGAGCGGAACGGACTGCGTCTGCGGGTCTACGGTGAAAAGGGATCGATCGATTGGCATCAGGAGGACCCGAACCGGCTTAGCGTGAAATGGCTCGACGGCCCTGAGGAGACGCGGCACGCCGCCGGTGGCTACTTGAGCCCAGATGCGTTGGCCGTGACGCGATTGCCGGGCGGGCATCCCGAGGGATACATTGAAGCATTTGCGGTGCTCTACCGTGAGTTTGCAGATGCGGTGACCGCGTGGAAGGCGGGAAAGCCGGTGGCGCTGCCGAGCACGCTGCCAGGAATTGAAGCGGGCGTGCGCGGGATGCGGTTTATCGAGAGGGCGATTGAAAGCAACAGAACAGAAGCTTGGGTCGAGTTCTAGAATTGGCAGTTTTTTTTCGGGAGAGGGACGATGAAAACGATTAAAGGGCCGGGGATTTTTCTGGCACAATTTGCTTCAAACGATGCGCCCTTCAATTCGCTGGATGGAATGGCGCAGTGGGCTGCGAGCCTGGGCTACAAAGGGGTGCAGATTCCCACCTGGGACGCGAGGCTCTTCGACTTGAAGCAAGCGGCTCAGAGCCAGGATTACTGCGACGAGGTCCTCGGCGTGGTGGGTAAGGCAGGGCTTGCGGTAACGGAGCTTTCCACGCACCTGCAGGGACAGCTTGTGGCTACGCACCCGGCTTACGACCTAGCGTTTGCGGACTTTGCGCCGGTTGCGTTGAAGGATGACGCGAAGGGACGGCAGGCTTGGGCGGTGGAGCAATTGCAATTCGCCGCGAAAGCAAGCCAACGAATGGGGCTGGCGGCGCACGCTACGTTTTCAGGCGCGCTGGCGTGGCCGTTCTTTTATCCCTGGCCGCAGCGTCCAGCGGGCTTGATCAATGAAGCGTTTGCCGAGTTAGGGCGGCGCTGGAAGCCCATTCTCGATGTGTTTGACGAGGCCGGAGTGGATGCATGCTTTGAGCTGCATCCGGGCGAGGATTTGCACGATGGCGTGACCTTCGAGCGCTTCGTCGACTCGGTGGGCGGGCACAGGCGCGCCAACATTCTTTACGATCCGAGCCATATGATCCTGCAGCAAATGGACTACCTGGGTTTTCTGGATGTCTATCACGAGCGTGTGCGGGCGTTTCACGTGAAAGATGCGGAGTACCGGCCGAGCGCGCGCAGCGGCGTCTACGGCGGCTATCAGGATTGGATCGACCGGCCGGGGCGCTTTCGTTCGCTGGGAGACGGGCAAATCGATTTCAATTCCATATTCAGCAAGATGGCGCAGTACGACTATCCGGGATGGGCGGTGCTGGAGTGGGAGTGCTGCCTGAAGCATCCGGAAGCCGGAGCAGCCGAGGGTGCTGCGTTTATCAAGGAGAAGATCATTCGCGTGACGGATCGCGCGTTCGACGATTTTGCCGGCGGCAGTGCGGATGCGGAAAAGAACAAGAGAATTCTGGGGCTGAAGTGAAGCATTGCAGTTGGCGGGGCTGGTCTGCTTAGTGAGCTCGATAGCTTCACCGGAAGCCGACGATGGACATGGGGCCAAGGCGCTAGTATTGGGGGCATGGAAGCTTTGTTGTTGGATGGCCAGGCGCTGAAGCTCAAGGATATTGAGGATGTGGCGCTGCGCAGACGGCCGGTCGCGATCGCTACGGCAGCTTCGGAGCGGGTGCGGGCCAGCCGGGAACTGATCGAAGGGATTCTGGCCAAGGGGCAGACGGTTTACGGGGTCAACACCGGGTTTGGAAAGCTGTCGGATGTACGCATTCCCGACGGCAGCCTGGCGCAACTGCAGACCAACCTGGTGCGCAGCCATGCGGGCGGGGTAGGGCAGCCTCTGTCAGTGGGCGAATCGCGCGCCATGCTGGTGCTCCGCGCCAATGTGCTGGCCAAGGGCTTGAGCGGCTGCCGGATTGAACTGTTGGACCTGCTGGTCGCGCTCTTGAATGCCGGTGTGCATCCGGTGATTCCGGAGAAGGGGTCGGTGGGTGCGAGCGGCGATCTGGCCCCGCTGGCCCATCTGGCGCTGGTGGCGATTGGCGAGGGAGAGGCGTTTTACAAGGGCGAGAGACTGGCCGGGGGCGAAGCGCTGCGGCGGGCGGGGTTGCGACCGCTGGCGCTGGCGGCCAAAGAGGGGCTGGCGCTACTCAACGGTACTCAAGCCATGACGGCCGTGGGCGGGCTCGCGGTGGCCCGCGGGTTGCGCGTGGCGAAGCTTGCGGATGTGGCCGGGGCCATGGCTCTCGAGGCGCTGATGGGAACGCCGGCGGCCTTCGATGCGCGCATTCACGAGGCGCGGCCTCATGCGGGGCAGAGCGCCGCGGCCGCACATTTGCTCAGCCTGGTGGAAGGGTCGGAGATTCGCGAGGCGCACCGGGAGCACGACTCGCGGGTGCAAGATGCATACTGCCTGCGCTGCATGCCGCAGGTGCATGGGGCGGTACGCGACGTGCTGGGCCACGTTCGATCTGTGTTGGAGATTGAAGCGGGGTCGGCGACCGACAATCCGCTTGTGTTTGTGCAGAATCCCGGCGATCCGGCGGGAACGGCAGCGGTGATCTCCGGCGGCAATTTCCACGGCGCGCCGCTGGCGTATGCGTTCGACTACGCGGCCATCGCGCTGACCGATCTGGCGAATATCACCGAAAGGCGCATCGACCGGCTGCTGAATCCGGACATCAACGAAGGGCTGCCTGCGTTTCTGTCGCCCGATCCGGGGCTTTCTTCCGGGTTCATGATGGCGCAGATCGTTGCCGCGGCGCTTATCAACGAGTGCCAGGTACTCTCGCATCCATCGTCGACGGGCAGCATTCCTACCAGCGGGGGCAAGGAAGACCACGTCTCGATGGGAATGACCGGGGCTCTCAAGCTTCGCCAGATTGTGGAAAATGCCGAGCGGATCGTGGGCATTGAGCTGATGTGCGCGGCGCAGGGGCTGGAGTCGCGCCGGCCGCTGAAATCCGGCACAAAGATCGAGCGGGCCTACGACGCAGTGCGAAGCGTGGTTGCGCGGCTGGAGCAGGATCGGGTGCTGGCTACGGACATAAATGCGATGGCGGATGCGGTAAGGGTAGGGGATTTCGACGAGTGGTGCGAATAACGCCGGCTCATTTGATTCCGATGTCGCCATCCACGTCGACTACCAGATCGTCGCCCTGGATTTGCACGGAGTGAATCTTTAGCCGCTCGAGGGAAACCTTGTAGCCGGAGGTGGCGGTTGAGTTTTCCAGAGCTTTGCGCAGCAGGTCGGCGGCGTTGACCTTCATTCCGGAAGGGACCTGGCGGCTCAGGAAAGGTGTGAGCACAAAATTGAGTTCGGTGTGGTCGCTCACCCTGTCCACGCGGGCGTCGCGGAAGCCGACGGTTTCTCCTTCGCCGTCAGGGGCCAGGGAAACCTCGGCGGGAAGGGTGAGGGCGATGCCGATGCAGGCGCCGGCGACCTTCTGGCCGAGCCGGGCGTGGGCCTTGAGCTGGACGACGATCCGGTCTACGGCAAAGGTAAGCTTGGGGTTCTCGGCGTAGACGTAGCAGGGCGACTGGGCGTTTCCCTTGATATAGTAGCGGCCGTCGGGTCCGTTGAAGAGCTGCTGCTTGAGGGTGCGTTCCAGAGCGTCGCGGGTGACTTTGAGCTCGACGGCCCCGGCCTGGGCCACGGCGCAGACGAGCAGAACGGCGGCGATAACCCGGAAACGCCTGAATATTGTCATACTAGTACTGTGCCACCGGAGAGCGGGTTATGGCGAGTTTTGAACAGACTGAGATGACCTAGGTCATGTATGAAGAAAGCATGCTCGGTGGTTAATCCTTTCTGTGAGAGGAAGATAGATGGTTCCAGTCTGAAACGGGCGGGGCGAATATTGATGCAGAAACGGTTCATTTTCTTATTGATTTTTGAACCAAAAATCCGTAAAATAGAAACCTGTAATGTCCTCGTGTGCGACAGGCGCCCCCCAAGCCCGTTGCCGGGGAAGTAAGCGAAAACAAACCAATTAAGGAAACCAAATCAATGGCAAAGCGTCGTGGAAATCCGAATTGGGGCAAGCCGGAGCCCATAGGGCCGGTTGTCCCCACGGTGACCTCCTTCGAGCAGATCGTGAAGGAGTTCAAGCTCAGCCCGGATCAGTATATCCGGTCAACCCGTCTGCGGGAGTGGGCTCGGAGGAACAAGAACTCGAAGTATATCCCTGAGGCGTTGCTGGAGGCCTGGGGGTTTGAGATTGAATCGACGTTGTAGCGTTGCAGGCTGAGAATCGTTTCCAAGAGCGCCGCCTTCGGGCGGCGCTTTTGCTGTCCAAGAGATTGGTTGAGCAATCTGCCGGATGTTATTGAATCAAAGTGAATTAGCGATGATGCGTTCCGCAGTTTCACAATTTCACAAACGGGGTGCTTCCGTGGGGTTCCGCTTGGCAGGTGATTGATTCTGATAGGCTTGAGTCCAACTCCGCAGTTTCACAGCCGGAAATCCGCGTTTGTTTTCATTTGGCTTGAGAATCGGGGGTTGGCGCGGAGGCGGGCATGCCGGCGGTGAAGGAGCGCGCGACCCGGGCCAGACCGGGAAGATTGAGGAGAAGGTCCTGCACGACGGCGGAGACGGAGGTGTCGTTCTTTGCGGCCCAGATACGGGCCTGGCGGTAGGAATCGTCGCTGACGGCTACGGTGATGTTGCGCATGGTTGGCCCCCTGGATTTGGCGGGATTTTGGATGGTTGTTTCCATTGTGCGCCGAGGGCGAATAATTATGTGCAACAATCTGCGGCGGGCGGGCGCGGAGTGGGCGTGGTTGAGGTTCGCGGTTTCCTATGTCTCAAAATCGAGATGTGGGGGCACCCGGCATATAGGAATATGAAGTGCTGTTGTATAAGTAATGTCCTAGGACGGGACGGAGATTGGGGGGCTGGACCGTTGAACTTGCGACTTTTCGGCGGGACTGCGAAGGGCGCGCTTTGGGGGGACGAGGTTTACGACCGTTCGCTAGAAGGAAGCGAAGGGATGGGGTACGGGTTGGACCGAGATCCCAAATTCCAACCGTGGACCAGCCAGAATTGCCGTGAATACGTACTGGAGTGAACCGCTATTTCCCGAATACCCGCTCATCGCGAATTTGCCGCCAACCCAGAGGGCACCCCGACTGGGCACAGCTTCTGATACCGGGTTGAGTGGCCCACCCGACTCAATTGCTCCCCAAACTGCTGTTCATCGCCAAACGATGCCCTGAACTCCCGCACCGTCATCGTCCGACCACCCTTGCTTTTCAATCGTTTCCTCATGAGAACACGACTATCGCTTTTTCTTCTCCTGAGCAAGCTTGGTATTCATCTTCCCCTATTTCTCAATCTAGTAGAGCTGGTGGGTAGTGGGTCAGTTTGATTTCCACAGGCTTCGCTTGCGGTTCGATGGCCGTATAACCATTGAGGCATGGGAAGCAAACTGAACCTGCCTCGCGACTCGCTCCAACGTGCCAAGATGATTGGCGATATTGCAACGGGCCAAGTCACTACAAAGGCCAAGCCTTCAATGCCAAGTCAGCCAAAACCTTCTGTCGCTGAGCGATCTCGATCTTTGTCCAAGAAGCGTTCGTAGCAACCATGCTCGTGAGTTCGTAAGGGCTGTCTTTGTATACCAATTTCTTAGCGGCGAAACCGCTGCTTTGGAGATCGGAATTGGTCTTCGCGAGGAGTAGAGCGAGATTCCCAATTCTCCGGGTATACAGTCTAACTTCATCGTCATTGAATTCCGGCCAGTTCTGCTCCGGCTTCTCGGGCAAAATGTGCTCAAGGTTAATGACCTGTTTGTCATCGTTGGGGATAAACCAAGGGTCAGTCTCTCCCTTGGCTGCTCGCTCCAGTGAACGAAGGTAATACCGGGCAAATTGAGCTTTTGAAACCGTAGCCGTCTCGAACTGCTTGCGGAACTCTTCATTGACGGGGATAGTGTCGTTCACCTGCTTTCGAATCCCTTTTGCGGTTGAGATTTTACTAGTAAAAACAAGATGCGCAGCTTCCGCCAATACCTCGTCAATTGACCCCCTGCTCGTGTTTGAGGTGATTATGAACCTAACGCCCCAACTGATAAACATGCGATACGCTTCGCTTGCTTCCTTGGCTTCAAATTGGGCAGCTACAGCCAACATCAACGGACGCAACCCTTTGATGTTTAACAGATTGAGCGTTTTGATCGCATGCCTAATGGCGTCTGGATAGGAATTCCATCGTTCATGCTCGGGGTTGAATATCGCGATGTAGACCGCAGAAAGAGACTCAAGGGAAGTTAGGAATTGCAGTGCGGTAACAGGGCCTTTCGCCTTCTCCTGCACTGCTTCGTATACCTGGCTCTCTCGAAGGTGTCCCCTGATTGCGATCATTGCCTGGCGCAGAAAAGTGACAGTTATATCTTCTTCTTCCAGCGTTTCGAGGCTGTTTCGCATTCGTGCCCATTTTTGTTGCGCCTCCAGTTTTCGCTTCTCTCCGGCTTGCTCCAGAAGATAATTTTTGACCAGATCGGCCTGAGAGGTTTTCAATCCCCTGTCGTTGAGAGTTTCGAACATCTTGTAGGCGTTAGCCCCGGTGGGAACTTCCAACAGGATGATTCTTGCGCCGTGCTCTAGGTAACGCATCCACCTATTGATCGCATCCC
>Ga0302320_10017351_pt1 | contig 14619 bp, 14 predicted proteins | sample Bog_T0_3_FD_202130 | JGI IMG/M metagenome (GOLD analysis project Ga0302320, IMG submission 202130) | Peat permafrost microbial communities from Stordalen Mire near Abisko, Sweden - Bog_T0_3 | ecosystem: Environmental > Terrestrial > Soil > Wetlands > Peat | place: Sweden: Abisko, Stordalen Mire...
ACTTTAGCAGGACGTTGAGGCTACGGACGAAGGCGCGCCCGTTAGCGCTTGTGGACGAACTCTGAACCATCTTTCACCAGGGAGGGACGGCTGCTCCTGAATCTCGATTGAAGTGTACTAGGACGAAAGATTGAGGAAATAGGCCGATAGTACCAATTTGCGGAACGGTGGCTGGGGGTGAGGTAGCGGATTCGCCCACGATGGCTCATGACATGGCTCAACGGGCACTCCATTCGAAGTGAGGCGCGCGCAAACGCGAGCCTGTGCCGCGGCCGACGCACATCGAGGGCGGGAAAACGGATGAGCGGATTGCGGGAGGAGCGGAAGAATCGGTGACTAGGCGGGGAGGCGGACTTCGACGTCTTGGCCTTCGAGGGCAGGACGGACGCGGCGGATGACTTCGCTGACGGACAATTTTTCGCTGAACAGGACGAGGGAGCCGTCTTCGAAGCCGCAGGCGGCACAGAAGAAATAATTTTTGTAGGCGGCGTGGTATCCGTCGATGCCGCGGCGGGCGAGATCACCTTCGACGGCGGGATCGGGAGCGGAGGCGAGAGACCCGGCTCGAACGCCGAAGGTTTCCGATTGGAAACGATCGAGGAGGGTCTGGAGGATCTCGATCTCGGGAGCAGCGACGACGATGACGCGTTTGCCCGATTCGCGAAAAGGAATTTTGTGCAGCGTGCAGTAGTCGCCGACGCGATCGATGTGGCTGAAAAAATCGAGGACCCAGGGTTCGGCGGCGGCGGCGGCGCGAAGAACGCGAGACCAGACGCGGGAAGCGTGCTCACCGCGGATCGGTTCGCGATTTTCGTCGGCTTCGGTTAACTCAAGGCTGATGGAGCGAACGTCGTCGCCGAGATCGAGCGGCTCGATTTCGAGAAGTACCATCGGGCTATTCGTCCTCGGGGAGCGGCGGAAATTTTTTCTGGAAGTCGGCAGATTGCTTGCGGACTTCGAGCCAGTTGAAGAAAGCGTCGGGAGTTTCGAGCCAAATACCGAACCAGTGAGCGATTTCCTCTTTTTCGGCGCGCTTGCGAGCGTCTACTTTGTGATTGCGTGAAATCATTTCGGCGCGGCGGCGGCCGAGGCGAGCGACTTCGCGAGTGCGCTCGATAGCGGGCGATTCGTGTTCGCGCGTAAATTTCCGGTGAAGTTCGTCGAGACGGACGATGCACATTTCAGCTTCTTCGAGAGTGGAAAAATGGAGAAGGTCGGCGAATTCCTCCTCGTAGAGACCTTCGGTATCGGATTTTGTGGACCAGACGACGCGCATGCCAGCTTCTTCAAGGACGCTGACGACGTAATCGGAGGAAGTTTTTCCGGCGGCACCGAGCTGCGAAATGAGTTTGCGGCGAATCTGCTCGATTTCGGCGGGCGTGAAGCGCGGTTTGCCGAGTGCTTCGGCAGCCTCCAGAATGAGAGCTTTCTTGGTGGGCGAGCCGGCGTCGTGGTGATCGTCGTGAGGATGATCGGATTTCACGAAGGACCTCGATGCACGGGAGTTTTACTGCTGGACGCCGATGCGGCGGGGGTGGAAGCTGCGTCGCCCGATAGTAGTTTGCGGTACCTATTGACGTTGCGATTGTGCTCGGCGAGGGTCTTGCTGAAAAAATGGCCGCCCTGAGTATTGGCTACGAAATACATGAAATCGGTTTGTGCGGGAGCGAGAGTAGCGCGCAGAGAAGCTTCGCCGGGATTGGCGATGGGACCGGGCGGCAGGCCGCGGTGCTCGTAGGTGTTGTAGGGCGAATCGAATTTCAGATCTTTGGCGCGAACGTATTTCACGGGATGTCCGGCGAGTTCGAGCGCGTATTGGACGGTCGGATCGCACTGCATGGGATCGCCGTGGCGCAGCCGATTGTAGAAGACTCCAGCGACGAGCGGGCGTTCTTTGGGTTGCGGCGTTTCCCGTTCGACGAGCGAGGCGAGAGTGACGGTCTGAATGGGAGTGAGAGTGGTGGTGGAAACCTGGCCGCCGGCGGAATTCAAAGATTCCCAAACGGCGCGGAAATTTTGCACCATGCGATGGACGATTTGCTCGCAATTGGTATGGCGCGTGTATTCGTAGGTGGATGGAAACAGAAATCCTTCGAGGTTCTTTGCGTCGGGAGCGAGATCGGAAACTTGCGATGGTTTGGCGGCAGCGGCCAGGAAATCCTCGCGATTGCAAATTCCCTGCTGGCCGATTTCGCGGGCGATGTCAAACATGGTCCAGCCTTCGGGAATGGTGAAGGTGCGGACGTAGATGCGGCCTTGCGCGATCTGCCAGAAAACTTCGCGGGAATTGACGGGATGATCAAAATAGTATTCGCCAGCCTGAAGAGGAACGCGAATATGCCAGATGCTGAAAAGCTCGAAGGCGAGGCGATTCCGGATGACGTCATTCTGGCGGAGAATTCCAGCGATAGCCCAGCGGGACGTGCCGTGCGGAATTTCGACAAATATTTTTTCGGGGCGATGGCCGCGGTAGGGGCGAGTGATCTGGGAATCGAGCCAGCCGGCACCGGCGCCAATGAAGGCAATCAGCAAAAGAGCCAGTAGACCAAGACGACGCATTTTCTATGAGTCCTTGGGGCCCGCGCCGGTCGTATGGTGATGGTGGTGACGATCCAGGTACTCGCGCAGAAGGATGGCGGCGGCAACGTCGTCGAGGTGGCCACCGCCTTTGTGACGCCGCGAAGTAGTCGAACGATCCGACATCGTTTGTGCTGCCTCCCAACTGGTGAGCCGCTCGTCGGCTAGTTCTACCACGATACCGAGTTCTTTGCGCACTCTCGCGGCAAAGCGGGCGGCTTCGTCGGCCATTTCGCCGGCTTCGCCGGTGATATGCAGCGGGTGGCCCACGAGAATACGCGCAATATTGTGGGTTCTGCAAATGTGGCGGAGGCGGACGAGGTCGTCGCGGCGATTTTTCCGGGTGAGGGTGAGCAAGGGTTGAGCGGTGAGCAGCAGTTCGTCCGAGATGGCGACGCCGATCCGCTTGCGGCCGTAGTCAAGAGCGAGGATGCGAGACGGCTTTGCAGAAGGCGAAGCGGGCACCGAGATTTTGTGAATACTCAAGAGCGGTGCGGAAGTCATCCTTGAGTATTTGATTATACGCGACGAGGGAGGCGGAGTCTCGGATGCATCGTTCAGGACTCTAGGGTTCGCGGCCGCGTTCGGCGCGCTCCCAGATGGGCCAGAATCCGGCTCCCTTCATCCCGGCATCGAGACCGGTCTGCATTAGGAGCTGCTCGACCTCGGTGCGCGACTGGCGAGGGCCAATGCGGTCGGTGCTGTCGGCAAGAGCGAAGGCAGTGACGGCGGCGATGGCGACCTCTCGCTTTACGGCGGCGATGTCCACTTTATCGAAAGTGTCGGATGAGGCGTGATAGTTGAGCATGTAGTTGGCGGGCTCCTGATTGGCGACGAGAGTGGGGATGCCTTCGAGCAGGAAATCGAAATTGTCGGTGTCCATGCTGGCGTCGAGAGTGAAGTCTTTTATGCCGAGCGAAGCGGCGGGCTCGAGAATTTCGCGGAGTGCAGCGACGGTGTCTTTGCGTCCTCCCACGGAGAACCCGGTGACTTTGCCGATACCGGAATCAAATACGACGGCAGCGATCATGTTGTCGAGCTCGCTGCGGTGGGAGTGCGCGTACGCAGCGGAGCCGAGCAAGCCCTGTTCTTCTCCGGTGAACAGGACGAAACGGATCGAGCGGCGAGGAATAGTGCCGGTGGCATGGATGACGCGGGCGGCGTCAATCACCATCGCGGAGTTGCAACCGTTGTCGAGAGCGCCAGTGCCGAGGTCCCAGGAATCGAGATGGGCGCCGAGGAGCACGAATTCGGCGGGCTTTTCGCGGCCGCGAATTTCGGCGACGACGTTTTCAGATTCTACCGGGCCGGTGGTGTGATTGGGCATATCGAAGTGGACGTGAACTTTGGTGCCTGAGGCGAGGAAGCGGCCGATGCGCTCGGCGTCTTCGCGGGCAACGACGGCCTGGGGCATTTTTTCGAGCTGACCATCGACGGTTACGGTGTGGCGATAGAGGAGCAGACTGGGGCGCGATGACATCCAGAAGATGGCGGCGGCGCCGGCTTTCATGGCGCGGGCGATGATGGGCGGAGCGATGTCGTATTCGTTCTCGAGTTCCTCGAAGGTGGTGAGGAAATTCGAGTGAACGAGGACGATGGCGCCGTTCGCAGCAGAGCCGATCTTGGCAAAGGCAACGTCATCGCCGAAGCCGACGTCCACGAGGTCTGCGGTGATGCCGCCCTCGGGAGTGGCGGGCGACCAGCCGATGGAGACGAGACGAACCGGGAAGGGTTCGGGCGCGAGGACTTCGACGCGCGTGCGGCCTTCGGACCAACTGGCGGGGATGGTGTATTTCTCGGTGTGGACTTCGTCCACTCCAGCGTGGCGGAAGGCTTCGACGGCCCAGCCGACAGCGCGGTCGGCGGAGGGCGATCCAGTAACTCGGCCGCCGATGGTATCGGTGAGGTAGCGGAGGTTTTCCTCGAGGGGCGAGACACCGACGGCTTTTTTGATCATGATGGGGGCGAGATCGGAGCAGGAGGACTCGACCGAACAGGAGCCCCCCGTTTGCGGCATCTGGCTGGAGAGGGGAGCGGGCGCGACTTTCGGTATTTGAGCGGAGGCAGAGAGAGCTACGGAAAATAGAAGCGAGACGAAGAGAAATGGGCGGTTAAAGTTGTCCAACGGACGATCTCCTCGAGGAGTTCGCGGAGTAATTTTGCCGAGCCAGTGTAACCCGAAACGCTCCGATCTGGCTCACTTCCTAGGAGTTGCCGACGATCGTGGTGCTGGGACGAAGCGCCGCAGATCCGCCGGATTCGGAAAATTCGGGCAGAAATTGCAGCAGTCGCGCAGAAACTACCTAGCGGGCATCGAAACGAAAGCGAAGCGGAGAGCGTATCTGTCTCATTTTGAGTCACTTAAAAAATATGGGATTTGGTACGCATCCTGCCATGGCGTGCGTGCGGTACCTAAGGTATTTCCTGTAGAAAGGCACATCGGCACTTTGGAAAATCGACACTTACGATTCCCCGAGAGCCACGGTCTTTCTGAAACATCGAGCGCGATCAGCGGCAAAGAACCAACCGTAACCAAGTGCAAGAGCAAACGAAAAACAGAATCCAAAGCTTCGCCGAATGCCATCCTGGGCGAGCAGACGGAAGGGTCCTAGTGAAAAAGGTACGCGCGTTTCCGAAGTTGGTGGAGAGCGACAAGAAATTTAATCAGAAACATCCAAGAGTTTTTGTGTTTTGCGATACCAATTCCGGGGCGCCGCAATTTCGAAGCGAAGCGGCGGCAGATCTGGACTGCACGGTGGAACGAATAGCGGGGCAACTGGCGATGCAATGTATGGTTCGCGGGAGCGACCCGAGAAATTTTCAGGTTCTGGTGCCCGCGGAAAGTACTTTGATCGCAAGACTGGTGGCGCGAGCGGAGGAGCTGCTGGAAGAAGGGCGGTCGATCGCGTGCCCGACTTCGCTGAGCGCGCGGCAACGCGAAGTGCTGCATGCGGTGCTGTGCAACCGGGCGAACAAGGAAATCGCGACGAAGCTGAACATCACGGTGCGGACGGTGAAGTTTCACATTTCGAGTTTACTGAGCAAGTTCGGAGTGGAGTCGCGCGCCGATCTGGCGCAACGCGCGTCGGGGTTCATGCGGACAGCGCCACCGGAATCGGAGAACATACCGACGGGTTTCGATTATTCGCCAGCACCCGAGACACGATTGCAAGCCGTGCAGTCCAGAATACCGCTACAAATCAATGAAAAATCGCGCGGAATTCGATTCCCAGGCCGGGTTCTGACGGCTTAAGTCTCGGAGATGGGCACCCCTTCTGCTCTTCATCCATCCGGCTTGCGAAGCGGATGGATGAGGGCCTCTAGAGTTTTGTCCCGATTGTTGTAATACTTATCGAAGTACGAAGAATACTCCCCACTTCGCACGTCGCGAAGCCAGCCAGCATTTTCACGATACCAATCGATTGTTTCGCGAACACCTTCCTCGACATCAACTGCTGGTTTCCAACCAAGCTCGCGTTCAATTTTGGAACAATTGAGGGCGTAACGGCGATCGTGGCCGGGGCGATCTTGAACGTGAATGATACGCGATGCCGGTTTTTCCGTGAGACGCAAGACACGATGCGCCATGGAAATGTTGGTCTCGCCGTTTGCCGCGCCGACGTTGTAGGTGTGGCCGATCTGACCACGATCGAGAATTGCGACGAGGGCGCCGCAGTGATCGTCCACGTGTAACCAGCTCCGCTCTTGTTTCCCATCGCCGTAAATAGGCAGCGGTTGGTCGTCGAGGGCGCTTGAGATCATCAACGGCAGAAATTTTTCGGGGAACTGGAATGGACCGTAGTTGTTGGTGGGCCGGACGATGATGGCGGGAAAATCGAAAGTGCGCATGAAGGAGCGGACCAACAGGTCTGCGCCAGCTTTTGAAACCGAGTATGGATTGCTGGGATGGAGGGAAGCGGATTCGCCGGCAAACGTGCCGGGTGGCATCTCGCCATAGACCTCGTCGGTGGAGATGTGGATGAAACGGCGGATGCCCAGCGCTCGGGCGGCCTGGAGGAGGACGAGCGTGCCGGCGATGTTGGTTTGGGCTGCGGGTGCTGGGTCGTAGATGCTGCGGTCCACGTGGGATTCAGCGGCGAAGTGGACGACCGACTCCGAGCCAGCCATCGCAAAGGCAACGGCTTCGGGATCGCAAATGTCGCCCTTGATGAAGCGATAGCGAGGATCGTCGGCGACCGGGCTCAGGTTGGCCAAGTTTCCAGCGTAGGTGAGCTGGTCGAAGTTAACGACCGGCCCCCCGCTCGGCTGAGCGAGGTGGCGACGGATGAAGTTCGAGCCGATAAATCCGGCACCGCCAGTGACAAAGATGGGCTTTGAAGCCACCTAGAATCAGCCTCCGATTGAGATTGTGAGACTTCTGGGTGGTTTCCGCCACCGGGAGTTTCCTCGCATCGAAGCAGTTCCGTTATCCCCGCGCTTTGCTCCTCTGAGGTAGCTGATTTTAGCCGAAACAACGGGTTCTGAGCCCGGTAAACAGGTCCTGCTGGTTCGCGACGTAGAGTCTGAGGTTCGCAATTTGTTCCCTGACCGCCAATATCGAGCCGCGCAAAATCGAGCGTCCATGGGAAATCTCGGAATTTTCCGGACAGGTGTGGCAGACCAGCGAGCGATTTCGCCAGACAGGCGATAGGGGTCCAATGCGGATGAACAGGTGCGCCCACGCGAAACAGGCCCTAAGTAATTGATAAATATAGGGTAAGGACACCTGTCCGGGGGAGGAGGTCAGGTAGCGCGTGGGCCGTGTGAACAGGCGAAAGCGGTTGAACCATCTTGGTTCCTCTGACCAGTAGTTGCGTCCGGTGGCGGTCCCTACACTGGCCGTGACATGAGAACCCACAACCCAGTCCAATCAAAGCACTTCGCAGCCAACGTCTCGCGCTTCGAGATTCCAGTCAATCGCTCGGCCCAGCCGCTCGTCGTCCTCGTGCTGATGGCCGCCATTTTTGCGATTATCGGGCTATCGAGCTGCGCCGCCTACACGAGCGCGGCGAAGACCGGCCCCTCGAGCACGGGTTCGGGTGTGCTTTCGGCCAGCGCAACGACGGTGACGTTTGGGAGCGTCGCGGTCGGCAGCAATGGCAGCCAGAGCGTGACGATCACGAACACGGGTACGTCCACCGTGAACATCTCGCAGGCATCGTTGACCGGGACCGGGTTCTCGGTGACGGGAGGCAATCCGTCTGGGTCGCTGGCAGTAGGACAGTCGAGCACGGTACAGATTCAATTCGCGCCGACGGCAGCGGGCGCGGTGAGCGGAGCGCTGACGGTGATCAGCGACGCATCGAATTCGCCGCTGATGGTTTCCCTGAGCGGAACGGGAACGCAGGCCGGACTTTCGATTTCGCCTTCGACGCTGAATTTTTCGAATGTGACGGTAGGCCAGTCGAGCACGCAGAACGTAACGCTGACGAATACGGGCAACACGAACGTGGTCATTAACCTGGCAACGGTCGGGGGCAACGGCTTCGGAATTTCCGGGCTGTCGCTGCCGAAAACGATTTCCGGCGGCCAGTCGCTCTCGTTTAACGTGCAATTTGCACCGACCGCAGCGGGCGCGGCAACGGGCAGCATCACATTTACCGACAACGCGCCAGGATCGCCCCAAGTGCTGGCAATGTTGGGCAATGGCGTTTCGACGACATCGACGCTGACCGCGAATCCGGGCAGTGTGAATTTCGGCAACGTGCAGGTGGGCAGCAACAATCCACAGACGATTACGTTGACCAACTCGGGCACGGCGAACGCGACGGTCTCGCAGGTGGTTGCGTCCGGCACGGGATTCAGCATCAGCGGCTTTTCGACGCCCGAGACGATTGCAGCGGGACAAAGCACGAGCTTCGTGGCGACGTTTACGCCAACGGCGGCGGGCGCGGCATCGGGCAGCATCACGATTAACAGCAGCGCGAACGATTCAACGGTGACGGTACCGCTGACGGGCAACGGAACGCAGGGCAGCCTGGCGGCGAATCCTTCTTCGGTGAGCTTTGGAAGTCTACTGGTGGGCACCACCGGAACAACGAACGTAACCTTGACGAACGCGGGTACGGCGAGCGTGACGGTTACATCGGCGACGGTGACGGGTGCGGCGTTTAGCGTGACGGGACTTTCGACGCCGCTGACGTTGACGGCCGGGCAGAACGCGACGTTTGGGGTGAAGTTCGCGCCGACGACGGCTGGCGCGACGAGCGGCAGCATTTCGATCGCGAGCAACCTGCCAGGGTCGCCGCTGACGATTGCGCTAAGCGGAACCGGGACGGCGGGCCAGGCGCAACTGACGCTGAATCCGGCGAACGTGAGCTTCGGAAACGTAGCGGTGGGCGGCACGGGAACCGAGACGGTTTCGTTGACGAACTCCGGCAACGCGACGCTGACGGTAACGCAAGCGGTCGCATCCGGTGCGGGTTTCAGCATGACAGGCGGATCGATGCCGATGAGCATCACTGCGGGCAGCACGGCGTCGTTCACGGCAGTGTTCAAGCCGACGGCAGCGGGCGGCGCGACGGGCTCGATTTCAATCGTGAGCAATGCGCCAGGATCTCCGGCATCGGTAGCACTGGCGGGGACGGGTGTGCAAGGCCAACTGACGGCGAATCCGAATAGCTTGTCTTTTGGTTCGGTGACGCTCGGCAGCAGCGCGACACAGACGGTGACGCTGACGAACTCCGGTTCGGCGAATGTAAACATCTCGCAGATTGCGGCGAGCGGGACGGGGTTCAGCGTGACGGGATTAGGTACGCCAACAACGCTGGGCGCAGGACAAAGCGCGTCGTTTACGGCGCAATTCGCGCCGACGGCAGCGGGAGCGGCGAGCGGCAGCATTGCGATCACAAACGATTCGCCGAATTCGCCGATTACGATTGCACTGACGGGAACGGGAGCTCAGGCGCAGCTTTCGGCTTCGCCGGCGTCCGAGAATTTCGGCAGCGTGTCGGCAGGCAGCAGCAGTTCGCAGCCGATCACGTTGAGGAATGGCGGGACGGCAACGCTGACAATCTCGCAAATCAGCGCGTCGGGAGCAGGATTCAGCATCTCGGGAATTTCGGCACCGGTGACCTTGACGGCGGGAAAAACGGCAACGTTCAACGCGGTTTACGCGCCGACGGGATCGGGCAACGCGACGGGAAGCATCTCGATCGTGAGCAACGCGCCGAATTCGCCGATGACGATTTCGCTGAGCGGAACCGGGACGTCTTCACAGCTTTCGGCGAACCCAAGCAGCGCGGCATTCGGAAACGTAACGACGGGACAGAGCAACTCACAGACAATCACGCTGACGAATTCGGGTACCGCAGCGACCACGATTTCGCAGGTAACTTTCACCGGGGCCGGGTTCGGCGTTTCTGGAATCAGCGCGCCGCTGACGATCAACGCCGGAGGAAACACGACGTTTAACGTGAGCTTCGCTCCGACGTCGGGGGGCGCAGTGAGCGGTTCGGTGGTAATCACCAGCAACTCGCCAAGCTCGCCGCTAACGATTGCGCTGAGCGGAACGGGCGTTGCATCCACCCACTTGCTGAGCCTGAGCACGACGAACCTGAATTTCGGCAACGTGAACACGGGCAGCAGCAATTCGCTGAGCCTGTCTGTGACCAATACCGGGAACGCGAGCGTCGCGATTTCGGCAGTGAACGTCTCCGGCACGGGCTTTACGACGAGTGGAGTGACCGCCGGGGAGATTCTAAGCGCGAACCAGTCAGCAACGTTGACGGTGGAATTCGCACCGACAGCAGCCGGAGCCGTGACCGGAAGCGTAACGATCACGAGCAACGCAACGAACTCGCCAGCGACGATTTCGCTGAGCGGAACGGGCGTTGCGGCGACGACGCATACGGTGGGGTTGACGTGGAACGCGAGCACGTCGTCGGTAGTTGGATACAACGTGTACCGTGGAACGACCGAGGGCGGACCATATTCGACGAAGCTAAACACCTCGGCGCTGCCATCCACCGCTTACACCGATGCTTCGGTTAGCTCCAGCACGACTTACTATTACGTGGTGACCTCGCTTGATTCGAACAACAATGAAAGTGCTTATTCGAACGAAGCAGTGGCCACGATTCAGTAGCACGAGCAAAGGAAAAAAAGCCCGGGAAGGCTGACGGCCGGCCCGGGCGATAGGAAAGCGAAAAGAGCTTCGAAACGCGAGCGGTGCTGCCCAGAAACCACCGCAAAGAAAGCGGTTAGGGCAGGACTGTTCGTACGTACAGGGACAACACCTGTCCCAACTGTGTACTCAGGGCCAGTAGTCCTTCCTAAACGGCACACCTCACAATGGCAGTGGTCATGAGGCGTGTCTCCATTTGCAAAGTCGCAGTACCGCACCGAGTGCTTCCGGTGAAGCAGCATCCCGCATCGTTTTGCCTGCAGACATTTCTAACGGCGACACTTGCCGTGGCGCTGCTGATGACCTCGGGCTGCGTGGGAGTGACCGGAAAAGGGGCAGTGGGCGGGGCTGGCTCGGTGGCGTTAAGCGTGTCACCGGCAGCGATGAGCTTCGGAAATGTGAGAGTGGGCACAAGCACGACGCAAAAAATCATAATCACGAACGACGGAACAGCGAACCTGACGGTGACTTCGGTGACGGTTTCTGGAAGCGGATTCACGATCGGTGGAATGATCGTGCCCGCGACATTGAAACCCGGCGGAACCGATTCGCTGGAAGTAACGTACACGGCATCGAGCGGCTCAGCGAGCGGAACGCTGACGATTAACAGCAACGCAGACAATTCACCGACGAAAATCGCATTGAGCGGGAACAGCGCGACAGCGGCGCTGACGGCGACACCGGCGGCGATCAGCTTCGGAGATATTTCGATCGGAAGCACGTCGACCGAAATCGTGAAATTGTCGAACACGGGCACGGCAGCGGTGACGATTTCGAGCGCGGCGATCAACGGCACAGGCGTGACGCTAACTGGCCTTGCGATTCCTTCGACTTTGCAGCCGGGGCAAAATGCGGACGTCACGGTGGTGTTTAAGCCGACGACAGCGGCGGCGGAATCGGGAGCGATGACGATCGCGAGCAACGCAAATGGTTCGCCGGTCACGGTGGACTGGACGGGAACAGGAACGGCATCGGCTCTGAGCGTGACGCCAGCATCGGTGAACTTCGGAACCGTGACGGTGGGAAGCGACGTGACGCAGACGATCCGGCTGGCGGACGGTGGATCTTCGTCAATCACAATTTCAGGATTGAGCGTATCGGGATCGGGAATGAGCGTATCAGGAATCACATTTCCCTTTACGGTGGCGGCGGGACAAAGCACGACGTTTACGGCGCAGTTCAAGCCAACGAGCGCATCGACGGTGACAGGCGCGGTTGCGGTCGTCAGCAACGCGTCGGGATCGCCGGCGAACATTCCGCTGACCGGTAAAGGCACGACGGCGTCGGTCACGTTGAGCGCGAGCGCGACGACGCTGAGTTTCGGAAGCGTGAACGTGGGAAGCGCAGGTTCGGCGAGCGTGAAGGTGACGAACTCGGGAAATTCCAATGCCAATATTTCGAGCGTGACGGTTTCGGGAACAGGCTTCAGCTTGAACGGATCGGGCGGCGCGCAAACGCTAACACCGGATGAGTCGAACACGTTCACAGTAAATTTCGACCCGAAAGCTTCGGGAAGCGCGAGCGGAACGCTGACGATTACAAGCAATGCAGCGAACTCTCCGCTGAAGATTGCGTTGTCGGGAAGCTCGCCGAGCACCTCGAGCAGCGCGCACGCGGTCGGGTTGACCTGGGACGCGAGCACGTCGAACGTGACGGGTTATTTCGTATATCGCAGCTCGAAACCGAGTGGACCGTACTCGAAGCTGAATGGGTCGCCGGAGACTTCGACTTCGTTTTCGGACACGTCGGTGACCGATGGACTGGTTTACTACTATGTGGTGACATCGGTGAACTCCGGCGATATCGAGAGCACGTATTCGAATCAAGTAAGCGTCACGATTCCCAGCAACTAGAACAGCCGCCGCAAACCACCGGCATTTTCTGCACGTAGCTCCGCCGTTCGATTCCCTTCTTCTTTTTGGAATTTCAAGCAGACCGATGCGGGAGCACCGAATTTGGCCTCCGGAAATGTCCGGAAGCGAAATGAAATCCAGTTGCGCTTACGACTTGATAAGCAGGAAGTTACCGATGATGAGAGCGTCGGCGCCGGAGCAGAAGTAGCTGCGGACGGCGTCACGGGGGGTTACCACGAGTGGTTCACCAAACAAGTTGAAGGAGGTGTTGACGAGAATCGGCGCGGGATTTTTTTCGCCGGACTTTTTCAGCAACCGATATAAAAGCGGATTGGCGCCGGCGGTGACGACGTGGAGGCGCACTAAATCTCCTTTGAGCAAAAAGCCTTCAGGCAAGCCTTGCAGCAACTCGCGGCCTTTGGCGTTGGCAGTGGCCATGGTGGCCATGAAGCGGCCATTGAACGAGCAATTGAAATATTCCGAACAGGCATCTTCGGCGATCGAAAGAGCGAAGGGGCGGAACGACTCGCGATGTTTGACGTAATCGTTGAGATTTTCGCGAACGTAGGGCGCCCACGGAGAAGCGAGAAGACTACGATGGCCGAGCGCGCGACGGCCGAATTCGGAAGCTCCCTGAAACCAAGCGAGAATTTTCCCAGCGTCGAGAAGGCGGAGGGCTTCGTCGATCTGGTGAACGTCTGTGTCGCAATAACGATAGGGCAATTTGCAGTTGTCGAGAACACGCTTCACCTCTTCGTTGGTGTAGGACGGTCCCCAGTAGAGACTGCACATAGGCTGAATGCGAGGCTGCTTAAGAATCTGGTGCCAAGCAAGCCATGCGGAGCCGAGCGCGGTGCCCTCGTTTCCGGATGCCGGCTGGACAAACAAACGATCGAAACCGGTGTTCGCTTCGATTTCGGCGACGAGAAGCGGATTCAAAAATAAACCGCCGGCGACGCAAGCGGAACGCGCTTCGGTTTTCAGGCGGAGCGCTTCAAGCCACTCGCCGATCAGGACAGCCATCGCTTTTTGGAGGCTCGCAGCGATGTTTGCACGTGCCGCTTCGTCAATTTGTAAACCGCGACGAGCGCCGATTCCGAGCTTCTGGTAGAAGCGATCGCTAAAAGTGAGCTTGCCGGAAAATCCACGATTGAAGTAACGAGAATTCAGGTGCGGCGCGCCAGCCGCGTGCTGGCGAAGCATCTCAAGAAACATTCCCGAGAAGACTGGCTCACCGGCAAGACTGAGCCATTGCAATTTGTGTTCGTCAGCGTGAGGAGTGAAACCCAGCAGCGAAGTGAGCTGAGTGTAAATCCAGGCGAGGGAGTGAGGCAGCGAAACGGAATTGAGCTCGCGGATTTTTGTACCTTCGCCCATGCCGACGAATCCCGCGCGGCCGTCGCCTTGTTCGTCCAAAACGAGAATGAGAGCGCGGTCAAGCGGTGAAGCGTAAAACGCACTGGCGGCGTGGCAGAGCTGATGATCGAGAGCGATGACGCCGCGCGGCGTGGCCTCCGATTTTCGCCGGAGAACGCGCATATTATTGAGATCACGACCGAGTTCGCTGAAGGATCTATTGAGGTAATAGGCGCTCGATGTAGGAGAAAAAATCGCCAGGGGGGCACGAAACAAAAGTTGGCGTCGCCATTTCGAGCTCGGCCGGGTAGCGACGGTGACGCATTCCAAATCCTTCCAATCGAGCTGCGAATGATCGAGGCAGGAGCGAATGGCGGCATCGGGCAAGCCTTCGATTGAATGAGTGCGGACGAGCTTCGCCTCTTCGATGGCGGTAACAACTTTGCCGTCGCGTAGCAGCGCCGCGGCAGGGTCCCGGCCTAAAGCCGAAAGGCCAAGAATGTTCATCGCCGGTTCCCAGATGAGCGGTACGCCGAAAAAATAGCCACAAGTTTCTCCCTATCGATCTCGGAGTGATCGCAATATTGAGGGATACGTACCATTTTACAACGCGGGCGGAAGGACCCCACTTGAGAAGTCAACGTTGTATCCAAGAGGGTTACCGTTTAGCGGTTGAACACACGGAAAGGTAGGCTTTCCCGCGGGGAA
>Ga0302320_10017352_pt1 | contig 14619 bp, 12 predicted proteins | sample Bog_T0_3_FD_202130 | JGI IMG/M metagenome (GOLD analysis project Ga0302320, IMG submission 202130) | Peat permafrost microbial communities from Stordalen Mire near Abisko, Sweden - Bog_T0_3 | ecosystem: Environmental > Terrestrial > Soil > Wetlands > Peat | place: Sweden: Abisko, Stordalen Mire...
GAATACGTAATTGCTGCCTTCATACCGGAATGATTCCGCCAGTTCCTTGGCCCTTTGTTGGGCTGCCTCCTGGCTCATGTGACCCGCCTTGGCTTCCTCCGCCAAGTAGGTAATCTGGTTATGAATGCCGTCCACCACGTTTCGAAGCCCTTCCTTTTTGGAGGAAATCAAAAGTTTGTGAACATTAGGGAGCATGTAACTAGCGATGAGGGCCAGAAACAGAAACATTGGAATCATGGCTGTACCAAAGACTTTGCCGACCAGGGAGTTGAAGTATGATGGAGTGGTTCGTTTTGACATTCTGGATCCCCAATCTAGTTGAAGCTTTCAAGATTGTACTGAGGTTTGAGAATGTGCATGAAATATCTTCGGGAATGGAAGGCACGGGAACCAAGGACCTTGCATAGGTCCTCCACAGGTTTTTCATGCCGCGCCCCAACTGAATCGGAGTGCCCATCAGCTTCACGAGAGCCAGGAAACCAGGAATCGGGCGGGCGGAAGGTATTTCCACCTCGGTCAGATTGCGCCGGCTGCGCTGGGGGGGTAAATGAGCGGGGGCGAACCCCATGGAACCGATGTCGAATCCCTCATTCTCGGAGAGGCACCATGCCAACCAAGGAAGAGACAGAAGCGCTGGTGGAGCATCTGGAGGCCGTGCTTGTGCGGATGTCCCAGAAAATGAATCTTGGAACAGAGCAATGAAAGAGCATGCTATTCACTTGACGCGTAACTTTTTGAATACCCTTATCAATTCCATTCCCTTGCCTATCTTCTTCAAGGATGCGGATGGGTACTACCAGGGCTGTAACGATGCCTTTCTAGATTATGTGGGAAAGCCCCGTCAGGAAATTGTTGGGCGGACCGTTTTTGACATCTCACCACCGGGGTTGGCGAACGTCTACTTTCAGAAAGACAAGGACCTTATTAGCGATCCCGGAGTTCAGATCTATGAGAACCAAGTTCGTTGTGCTGACGGGAGCATTCGGGATGTCATCTTCTGGAAGGCCACCTACCAGGATCCAACGGACCAGGGGATCGGTCTGGTCGGGGTTATTGGTGACATCACTGCCCGCAAGGGCATCGAAACGCGCCTCCAGGAAACCCTGGATCTAAACCAGAAACTGCTGGACGCATCCCCTCTTGGAATCACGGCCTACCGGGCAGATACAGGCCATTGCGTGCTGGCGAACCCGGCGATGGGAGTCATTGTTGGCGCCACCCAGCAGCAGATCCTTGCACTGAACTTCCGGGGTCTCGCCTCGTGGAAGGATTCCGGACTCTACGATATTGCGGAAAAATGTCTGGAAGACCAGGAGACCAAGAAGGTGACCGTGGAAATGCACACTACTTTTGGAAAGAACATATGGGCCATGGCCACTTTCACACCCTTCGAAACAAACCATGAACCCCACCTTCTGCTGATGCTGGAGGATGTGACGGAACGCATTCTCGCGGACCAGAAACTCCAAGAGGCCAATGGCAGGCTGGAGCGTTTAGCGCGAGAGGACGGCCTTACCGGGTTGGCCAATCGCCGTCATTTCAACGAAAGGCTCGAGGCTGAAATTCGCAGAACCCGCCGCGTGGGCAAGGGACTTGCCCTTATTACTTGTGATATCGACTATTTCAAACGCTACAACGATAATTACGGTCATCCCATGGGAGATGCCTGCCTGATCACCGTGTCAAAGGTTATGCAAGGGCTCTTCAAACGTGGAGGCGATCTGGTAGCCCGCATCGGCGGAGAGGAGTTCGCCATTCTTTTGCCGGAAACGCAACTTGAGGCAGCAACAAAGTTGGCGGAGGCCCTGCGCCTTGCTGTCGAATCCGCGGGTATTCCCCATGAATATTCGAAGATAGCCCCAGTCATCACGATAAGTCTAGGTGTAGCGGCAGCCTCAGTCGAAGAGGAGCGCAGCTCAGAATGGTTCATGGGAGAGGCCGATGGTGCGCTATATCGGTCCAAGGTAGGAGGGAGGAACCGCGTTTCCATTGGGGAGAGCACTCTCGAGAATTTGGGCTGAGCAAGATGCCCGCATTGGCTGGTTCACGTTTCCAGGATCCTGTGTGCGAGAATTGGTCAAATGCTTCTATCGCTTTGGGATCGTCCCACCGCGTTCATCACATAGGTCGTACATGGGAACCCTGGTTTTCCGCATTCTCCGCAGGGATGCTGGGCTTTACCGTGCTCACCGCGAAGGACGGCCTTGAGGCAGTCGAGGTGTTCCGCCAGCACCAGGCTGAAATCCGCTGTGTGCTTACCGACCTGGCCATGCCGCGCCTGGATGGTTGGGGGTTGCTGTCGGCGTTGCACCAAATCGCTCCCAATCTGCCAGTGATCCTTGCCAGTGGCTACGACAAGGCCCAGGTCTTGGCGGGAAATGACTTCTGATCGCCCGCAGTCCATCCTGAGCAAGCCTTTTGATCTCCAGCAACTTCAGGACGCATTGGACCATTCATTGGAGGCCAACACTTGGGCTAGAGGGGCAGCCGGATGAAGAAGCAGGTTCCCTGGCCATTGGATTCGAAAAATATCTGCCCCTTGTGCCGCTCGACCACGGTGGAGTAGGCGATGGCGAGGCCCTGCCCAGTGCCTTTGCCGACCCCCTTGGTGGTAAAGAAGGGATCAAAGATCCGGCCCTGGATCTTTTCCGGGATGCCCGCGCCGTTGTCCTCGAACCGGAGTTCGACGACCCGGTCGAGACGCGCGGCGGCGATGGTGATCCGGCCCGGGGACAGGTCTCCCTTCCCCATCCGTTCGCTGATGGCTTGTGCGGCATTGACGATGAGGTTCAGCACAAGCTGCCCGATCTCATCACCCAGGCAGGAAACGGGAGGCAGGTCCGGCTCAAACCGCAACTGGAGATCGGCGACATTCTTCCACTCGTTCTGGGAGACGATCACGGCGGTCCGGATGATGCCTTCCAGATCTTCCGGCTTCATCACCTCGCCGGACGGGTGGGAGAACTTCTTCATGGCGTTGACGATGGTCGCGATCCGCGTCAGGCCTTCCGCGGACTGTTCCAGCGCCATCGGCAGCTGCTCGCGCAGGAAAGCCAGATCCGCGTCGTCGGCGGCGGCATCGAAGACGGCGAGCCGTTCAGGGCACTGCCCGCCGGGACGCACCGCCTCGGCCAGGTCCCGGGCCGCGTCGAGCACCTTGAACAGAGGCGCGAGCGAAGACCGCAGGAAGGTCACGTTGTCGGAAACGAACTGGGTGGGCGTGTTGATCTCGTGGGCGATCCCGGCGGCCAATTGGCCGATGGATTCCATCTTCTGGGCCTGCAGCAGGCGGGTCTGGGTCAATTTCAGCTGGCCCAGGGCGTTCTCCAGGTCGGCACGCTCCTTGGCCAGTTCCTGGGTCTTGCGGGCGACGACCCTTTCCAGGGAGATGTTCTGCTCCAGCGTGTTCAGCGCGGTCGTTCCCTGGGCCCGGGAATCCAGTTGCCGCTGGATCAGGACCGCGATGGTCTTGTCCCGCGCCGCGAGCAGCCGCTCCAGTCGCTCCATCCGCTCCGGTCCCGGATCGGCCCCGGTCACGCCTCACCCCCCCGCCCCAGGGCGATGCCCGTGAGGGTCTGATTCACATGAAGGCCGTTGATCTGCTCACCATAGGTGGAGAAGCCAAAGACCTGGTGCCGGGCGAGGAAGTCGCCGACCTCCTGGTCGATGCCGAGGTTCTCGAACTCGAGCCGCCGCAGGATGCAGTCGCAGGCGAGGATCGCGAAGGGATCGGGGACTTCCGCCAGCACCCCGGCGAAGGCCTGTTTGAGCGCCGGGAGTGATTCGAGGCTTTTCCCGATGGTAACGACCAGGCCGGTGTCGATGGCGCAGTACAGGCTCAAGGACAGGTCGGGGTTCATCCTGGCGATGGAACGGACGAAATGCTCGCCGCCGATGCCCAGCAGCAGGGGGTGGCGGGAGAACACCTCCGGGCCCAGCCGCTCCACCGGGACCCCGATCGCCTGGGCGTAGACTTCGGCCGCCGCCTCGCCGTTGAACTCCCGGATGACGCGCTTCTCGGGATCGGCATCCGTGATCACGAGGTTGACCTCGCCAGGCACGAAGTGCTTGAGCATGAACGGAGCTATGGGTCCGGCGGCCCAGCAGGCGGCGAGCACGGCGGCATCGGACAGGAAGCGGCCATCGAAATAGACCTGGGTCTGCTCGAAACGCAGATCGTCGCCGGCCGAACCACCAACGATCGGCACATTGTCGAGCGCCTGGTACAGGGCGGAAGCGACCCGTTCCTCCATCATGGACAGCCCGTCGATGACCAGGAACCCGAAGGGGTGGGAACCGGCCAGACCGGACCCTTCCCCCCGGAAGGAGGCCGCGATGCTGATGGCCTGATCCTGATAGTCGGCCAAGGGGTGGATCAGGTGGGGCACCACCCGCAGGCAGCCGCCGCCAAGGCCGATGGCCGTCATGCCGCCCCGCTGGAAACCGCTGGGGCCGATCTGGCCGGAGGAACTGCAGCCGACCACGGGACATGGAAAGGACCGTTTGAGCTCGCGTCCAACCACCTCCAGGTCGTACAGGGGGGAACAGAACAGGAAAACCACATCGAGTTCCGCGCCACCGACCTGGGCGGCGATCTCCGCCACCGCGGCGGCGGCGTCGACCGCCATGGACACTCCTTGCTGGGCCGAAAAGGTCATGACGCGCCTTTTTTATAAATGATTATCAGCTTTCGTGCAGGGAGGCCACCACGGTGATGGGCTCGCGAATGCCCCCCAGCCGGGAGAAGTTGCGGAGCTTTTCCAGGTGGATCAGGTTCAGGCGGGTGCCGGTGGGCACCAGGAGCAGGCCGGTGGCGGTCTGGATGTCACTGCCGAGCAGGTGGCCGAGGCGGAGTTCCTTCAGGGAGACCTCCAGGATCTGCGTCTCTGCCTCCTGGGGCTCCAGGCTCTTGATGACCCTGGAGAGGCTGCGGATGACGGTGAGGTCGTACCACGCGGTCCGGTATTCCATTTCCGCCAAGGCCAGCTTGGGTTCGCCCTTGATGGCGAGCAGGTTCAGGTAGTCGGTGATGACCCGCAGGATCCGGCCCCCCAGGGGGATGTCAGGCCCCTTCAGGTGATCTGCGGGGAAGCCGGTGCCGTTGAAGTTCTTGCTCATGTATAGGATCGACTCGGCCACCGCTTCCAGCCGCGGGATGTGGCGGAGCAGGTTGGAGCCGATCTCCGGAACCCGGTTGGCGATCTCCCGCTCGTTGCTGTTGAGGAAGCCCCCGGTGTGGATCTTGGACACCAGGGCATCCGGCACGGTGAGGATGCCGATCTGGCTGAGGATGGAAGCGATCCCCAGCACCCACGGGTCCGGCATGGCCAGGTCCCGGGCCACGCCTTCGGCCAGGGCGGCCATGGTCTGGGCCCGGCCGAAGGAGATGGGGTCCAGAATGCTGAGCAGTTCCACCAGCATGGCCAGGGTGCCCTTGAGGGTCTGCTCCAGCAGCTGTTTCTCGGCCGTGACCAGCTCGTACTGCCGGATCCCCGCCTCCAGGGTCGCGGCAAGCACCTCGGAATCGCAGGGCTTGGTGAGGAAGCGGAAGATGGAACCCCGGTTCACGGCCTCCATGGCCGTGGTCTGATCGGCGTTGCCGGTGAGCATGACCCGGGTGCTGTCGGGAAAGCGCTCCTTGACCTGGCTCAGGAACTCCACCCCGTCCATGCCCGGCATGCGCATGTCCGACACCACGACGGCGTACGGGCCGGACTGGGCCATCAGCGCCAGCGCCTCCGCCCCACCCAGGGCCACGTCCAGGGTGAAGCGCCGCCTCAGGACACGGGTGTAGGCCTGCAGCACATTGTTTTCATCATCCACCAGCAGAACCTTGTTCACCATTCCCCGCTCCCGGCCCGACTTCTCATTCGTGGCTGATATACACCGGCTCCTGGATATCCAGAATGTCCACCAGATCCCGGAGCAGCAGCAGGTGGGCGGCCCCCAGCTTGAGCCCCGCCATGAGCACCGGCCGCCCGCCCCGGGTGAGGATGCTCCGGGCGAGGACCATGCCCTCCTTCAGCGCCTCCACGGCGCAGACGCTCTCGGCGGCGCTGCCGCCCGCCGCGGCGGGCGTGCCGAACTGGGCGTAGAGCGCCCCCAGGACGCGCCCGTCATAGTGGACCTGATGCAAGGCCATCTCCTCCAGGGCCACTTTCCGGCTCTTGCGCTTCAGTTCGAGGTCGGTGAAATCGGTCACGACCTTGAGGATCCGGGCGCCCAGGGGAATGTCCTCCCCGCCGACGCCGTCGGCGGGATAGCCCGACCCGTCGAAGCCCTTGGCATGGTACAGGACGATCTGAGAGACCTGGCGCAGGCGGGGGATGTTCGCCAGGAGCTGCGCTCCGGTTTCCGGCACCCGTCCGAGCAGGGTCCGCTCGCGCAGATCCAGAACCGCGCCAGATTTCAGCCTGGCGAGGAGTTCCGGAGGCAGCGCGATGCGGCCGATGGGCAACAGCAGGGCCGCGGTCTCCAGATCCCACTCCGCCAGGAAGCCCAGCGCCCGGGCCAGGGCCACGGCCCGGTCCCGGAGCATCCGGCCCCGGCCGAACAGCTCGGGGTCCAGGTTGGACAGCAGATCCGTGAGCACCTGGAGGCTGCCCATGAGCGTGTGCTCCAGCAGCTCTTTTTCGGCGATCACCAGCTGGTGCTGCCTCAACCCTGCCTGGATGACCTCGGCCAGGTGCTCGGGACTGCAGGGTTTGGTGATGAAGCGGAACACCTGCCCCTGGTTGACCGCGTCCATGGCGGTGCCCTGGTCCAGGTTGCCGGTGAGCATGATCCGGGTGGCGTCCGGGGCGAGTTCCTGGGCCGAGCGCAGCAGATCCAGGCCGGTCATGCCCGGCATCCGCATGTCCGAGACGATCACCGCGAACGGACCGTGGTGCTCCAGGGCCAGGAGCGCCTGGGGACCGCCCATGGCCACCTCCAGCCGGAACCTCCGGTGCAGCACCCGGTGGTAGCCGTGCAGCACGTTCTCCTCGTCGTCCACCAGCAATACTTTGTCAGCCATGGATATCGCCTCCCTGTTGGGCCTTCTGGGCCCGGACCGCGGTCCGCCAGGGCTCCACCCGGTCCGCCAGGCCGAGCCGGTCCAGGGTGGTCAGGTCGAAGCCCCCGGTCCTGAAGATGGGATTCCCGCCCAGCTCGCCCACCAGGATGTCCGCGGCATAGACTGCCAGCACTTGGCTGATGCCGGGATCGGTGATGAGGTGGGGCGTGTGGTGCATGCTCACGATGTCCAGCACCGGCGCCGGGATGCCCCACAGGCCCAGGAGGTAGGCTCCCACTTCGGCATGGGTGACGGCGAATTCCTGTTGCTCCACGGTGGTCAGGAGCGCCTTCTCCGCCAGGAGGGACTCGATGGCCCGGTCATAGGCCTGGGGAAAATTGGAAGCCAGCACGAGGATGCCCAGGTCCTCCAGAACGCCCGCCACGAAGACTTCCTCGGCCTGGGCCCGGCTGAGCCCCTGGGCCAGGGCGATGGCCTTGGCCGCGGTGGCGGTGTCCAGACTGTGCCGCCAGAGATCCTCCATGGCCAGATGCCTTGTGCCCAGGGGCTCGGCCCGCTCGAAGATCGAATTGACCAGGACCAGGCCCTTGATGGTGTCGATGCCCAGGTAGGTGACGGCTTCGGAGGGGCTGGAGATGCTCCGGCGCAGCCCGAAGAAGGCGCTGTTGACGATCTTGAGGATCTTCGCGGTCATCCCCATGTCCTGCTCGATGATGCCGCCCAATCGGTTGGCGCTGACGTTGGGCTCGGCCAGGGCCGCCTCGAGGTTCCGGAACACCGCGGGCATGGTCGGCAGGCGGTCGATGGATCCCAGGGCATCCTTGATCGGGTCCGTGACCCGGTCGCCGCCGATGAGGCAGGCGTTGTGGATCATGGTCTTCAACTGCTCCGGGTCGCAGGGCTTGGAGATGTACTGGTGGGCCACCCCCAGGCACTGGGAGACCAGGTCCTTGTCGGCGTGGCCCGACAGGATCAGGCGGACGGTACTGGGGTGCCGTTTCCGGATCTCCGTCAGCAGCTGGGCCCCGTTCATGACCGGCATGCGCATATCCGTGACCACCACGTCGAACGTGCTCTCGGCCATGGCGGCAAGGGCCTTTTCGCCTCCATCCACGAACACCATGTCCCATTCGTCCCGCAATGGCCGCAGCATCCGCTGCAGGCCCTGGAGAATCATTGGCTCATCATCAACAAAGAGAATCCGTTTCTTCATGGGATCTCCGGGCCAAAAGGAAGGCGGAGGATGAAGGTCGTACCTTTGCCCACTTCGCTCTCCAGGTCAATGGTGCCACCATGCCGCTCCACGATGGCGGAATAGGTGATGGCCAGGCCCTGGCCCGTGCCCGTGCCCACGGGCTTGGTGGTGAAGAAGGGGTCGAAGATCCGGGAGCGGATGGCTTCCGGGATCCCACAGCCGGTATCCGCGACCCGGATCTCGGCGAAGCCCTCCACGGCCCGGGTGGTGATCCGGATCAGGCCCTTTTCGGCCTTGGTGGTCTGCAGGGCTTCGCCGATGGCGTGGGCCGCGTTGATGACCAGGTTGAGGATCACCTGGTTGAACTCGTCCGGGAAGCAGGGCACCGGCGGCAGCGCCGGAGCCAGATCCAGTTCCATTTCCGCAACGTATTTCCATACGCTCCGGCAGACCAGGGTCGTGCTTTCGATGGCCCGGTTGAGGTCCGTGCGCGTCTTGCTGCTGGAGCCGGGGTGGCTGAAATCCTTCATGGCGCTGACGATCCTGGAAACCCGCCGCACGCCTTCCAGGGATTCGCTGATGGCCCTGGGGATCTCCCCCTCCATGAAGCCCAGATCCGCCCGGTCCATGGCCTGTTGGGCGGCCTGGACCAGTTCGGGGGGCCAGACGCCGCCCTGGGCGCCGGCCAGCAGGTTCCGGGTGGCCTCCACCAGGCCCCAGAGATCCTGGAAGGTTTCCCGCAGGAAGATCGTATTGTCCCCGATGTACTGGGTGGGGGTGTTGATCTCGTGGGCGATCCCGGCGGCCAGCTGGCCGATGGATTCCAGTTTCTGGGCCTGGCGCAGCTGGATCTCCATCATCTTCCGTTCGGTCACGTTCAGGTGCATCAGCACCGTGCGGGGTGTTTCCTGGGTTCCGAAGCGGGTGGCCAGGACCGTGAACCACTGCCGCCGCAGGTCCAGTTCCACGTCGTATTCCAGGCTGACGTTCTCCCGGGTGCCGAGCAGGACTTCGAGGATCTGGGCGGCGATCCTCTCGATCTCCGCCCGGCCGGGATCCACCGCCCGGCACAGGGCGAGGTAATCCGTCCCCACGCTGGCTCCGGCCATGAAAGGGTTGGCGGACCGGGTTTCCTTTTCCCAGTGCCGGTTGGTCACCAGGATGACGCCCGCGCCGTCCAGGATCGCGATGAAGACGGGCAGGGCATCCAGGGTGGCCGACAGCAGCAGCTGGGTCTGGACCAGCTGATCCAGGCGTTCGGCCACCAGCTCCTCCAGATGCTCCTGATAATCCAGCAGCTGGACATCCCGGGCCTGGATCTGGCCCAGCATGCCGTTCAGGGAGTCGGTCAGGGCGCCGATCTCCCCTCCCTGATCCTGCCGGAACCGGAGCTCGTACTGCTTGTAGAACGAAACCATGTCCAGGATTCCCAGCACATCGCCCAGGGGCCGGAGCAGGTTCTTGCGCAGTACGTAGTAGTAGGACAGGGTGAGGGCGCCCACCAGGACCAGGGCGATGCCCATGGCGCCGCCGAGGATCAGCCACTTGGCCTGGTCGATCTCCTTCGCGGGGTAGGCGGCCATGGCCGTGAGCCCCCAGGGACTGAAGGCCTGGCGCCGGACCACCCAGGCCGCTCCGTCGATCCTGCCGTCCCGCAATAGCTCCCGGGTGGTCGCGGGCGACAGGGAGCCGCCTGAAAAGAGCGGGTGGTCGTCCTGGTCCACCAGGGCCAGGAACCCCCGTTCCAGGATCTTGACCCGGTGGACCGACTGGTAGATCCGGCTGAGCCTGGCCAGGGGATATTCCACGCCGAAGGCGCCGATCATGGCCCCTTCGGCGTTCCGGATGGGCTCGTAGTATGTGTACTGGAGATCGTCGAACAGCTGGGAGGGGCCCCAATAGGAACGCCCCTTGCCCAAGGCCCGGCTGGCCGCGCTGGCCGGGTCCATGATCAGTCCCACCGGCGAGGTGCCGTCCGGCAGAAACCCATTGGTGGAGAGGCAGAGGAGGTCCTCGCCGCGCCCGCTGTAGATGGCGATGGACCCTTCCGTCATCACGTTCAAGGATTCCACCATGGCCATGAGCTGCGCCTGGGAGACCCTGCCGAACAGGATGTCCGGAACGTACCGGGATCCGGCCCGCAGCTCCGGGCCCCGCCTGCCGATCCCCAACCGGCGGGCCTCGGACTGGAGCACCTTCATTTCCGAGTCCATTTTCGAGACCAACTGGTCGTGGGTCAGGGCCAGGGTATCCATCAGGTTCGCTTCGGCGACCTCCATGTCGCGCTCGGCTTCGTGCCGCTTGTGCGTCACCTGGACCCAGGCCAGCGTCCAGGAGACCACGAACGCCGTGATCAGGACGATCACGGCCATGGGCACGATGACTTTCTTGGCGATCGTCTTTTTCATGGGGGCCCTGGCGGGAGGCTTGGCTGGAGGGTGTCCTGATCGGCTCTAGGTTAAGTCATTCTTCCAGGCTTTTGAGAGTGCATAATGGTCCCACGAAAATTCAGCCGGATCCTCCCGTGAAAATCCGGCGTGGGCATGTAACCTGAATTCATTCCGGGAGCCTCAGTGGTGAGTGAAGATCTGGTTGATGTGGTGATGGTCGGCGCCGGGATCATGAGCGCCACCCTGGCGACCCTGCTGCACGAGCTCCAGCCGGAGATGACCTTCAGGGTCTTCGAGCGGCTGGAGGACGTCGCCCTGGAGAGCAGCAAGGCGGCGAACAACGCCGGCACCGGCCATGCCGCCAACTGCGAACTGAACTACACCCCCGAGAAGAAGGACGGCACGGTGGACATCGGCAAGGCCCTGGCCATCAACTCGGCCTTCGAGACCTCGCTCCAGCTCTGGTCCTACCTGGTGGAAAAGAGCGCCCTGGCCGAGCCCGGCAACTTCCTCACCCAGGTGCCGCACCAGAGCATGGTCTGGGGCGAGGCCAACACCCGGTTCCTGAAGGCCCGCCACGCCCAGCTCAGCGCCCACCCCATGTTCCACGACATGCAGTTCAGCGAGGACCCGAAGCAGCTGACCGAATGGATGCCCCTGACCATGGAGGGCCGTGAGCTGGACACCCCGCTGGCGGCCACCCACGTGCCCCGCGGGACTGATGTGGATTTCGGCCGCCTGACCCGGCTCCTGTTCCAGGGGCTGAAGGCCCACGCGAACTTCGACCTGCGCCTGCGCCACGAGGTGCGGGACCTGGAGCGGGAGCCGGACGGCACCTGGCGGGTGCGGGCCATGGACCTGGCCGCGGGACACATGAGCGAAGTGCGGGCCAGGTTCGTCTTCCTGGGGGCCGGCGGCGCCGCGCTAACCCTGCTGCGCAAGTCGCGGATCGTCGAGGGCAAGGGCTACGGCGGCTTCCCGGTGAGCGGCCAGTGGCTGATGTGCACCAACCCCGAGGTCATCCACCGGCACCATTCCAAGGTCTACGGCAAGCCTTCCCTGGGCGCGCCGCCCATGTCGGTGCCGCACCTGGACACCCGGCACATCGACGGCGAGCAGGCCCTCCTGTTCGGACCCTTCGCCGGGTTCACCACCAAGTACCTCAAGACCGGATCCTACCTGGACATGATCCGGGCCATCGGGCCCGGCAACATCTGGCCGATGATGGCCGCCGGCTGGCACAACCTCGACCTGACCCGCTACCTCATCGGCCAGGTGCTGCAGTCCCCGGAGCAACGCCTGGCCGAACTGCGCAAGTTCGTGCCCACGGCCCGGCTGGAGGACTGGAAGCTGGAGATCGCCGGCCAGCGCGTGCAGATCATCAAGGGCGACCCCAAGCTGGGCGGCAAGCTGGAGTTCGGCACCGAGGTGGTGGCCGCCGCTGACGGTTCCCTGGCGGCGCTCCTGGGCGCGTCGCCCGGCGCCTCCACCGCCGCCACCACCATGGTCTACCTCATCCTGCGCTGCTTCTCCGAACAGGCCCAGACCGCGGTCTGGCAGGCCCGCCTGCAGAAGATGGTGCCCTCCTTTGGCCACGACCTCACCAAGGAGTTCGACCTGCTGCGCAGGGTGCGCCAGCGGAGCGACACGGTTCTGGGCTTGGCCTAGCGATAGGAAAGGCGCCATGTCCACCGTGGAAAGACCGTCGATCCCCCCGCCCGCCTGTGAGGAGCTGAGCTTCGGCCTCAAGGCGGGCGGGTTGCGGCTGCGGGCGAAGACCATCCTGCCCCCGGGCACCTCCCTCACCGGCACCCGGCCGGCCCTGGTGTTCCTGCACGAGGGGCTGGGCAGCATCACCCAGTGGCGGAACTTCCCCATGGCCCTGGCCTGCGCCACCCGGCTGCCGGCCCTGGTCTACGACCGCCGCGGCCACGGCAAGTCGGAGCCCCAGCCCAGGCCGCTGCCCCCGTCCTTCCTGGAGGACGAGGCCTTCCAGCGGCTGCCGGAGGTGCTGGCCGCCTGCGGCATCGAGGCGCCCATCCTGGTGGGGCACAGCGACGGCGCCACCATCGCCCTGCTCCACGCTTCCCGCTATCCCGGCGTGGCCCTGGGGGTGATCGCGGAAGCGGCCCACCCCTTCGTGGAGGCCCGGTGCATCCAGGGCATCTGGCGGACCCTCGCCGCCTTCGAGACCACCGAGCTCCGGGAGCGGCTGAGGTACCACCACGGCGACCAGGTGGACGGCATGTTCTACGGGTGGAGCGACGTCTGGCTGTCGCCGGCGTTCCGGGACTGGACCATGGTGCCCCTGCTTCAGGCCATCCAGTGCCCGGTGCTGGCCATCCAGGGCGAGCGGGACGAGTACGCCACCCCGGACCAGGTCCGGGCCATCCTCCAGGGGGTCTCCGGTCCCGCGGAGCGTCTGCTCCTGCGCGGCTGCGGCCACGTTCCCCACTTCCAGGCCCGGGAACTGGTCCTGTCGGGGATGACCCGGTTCATCGACGCCATCGTCGCCCGCCACAGTTCCGGGGCCGGGTGATAAGCCGTTGTCTAGAATTAACCTGAACAGGTCGTTGCGGCCCCGGCATAAATGGCCGTAGCAAAATGACCTGAAATGCACAGGTCATTTCGCAACGGCCACTAATTTCACCCTAAGGAAAAAACCGTTCGGGTGCAGAATGGGGAACGCTATTTATCATCCCCCAGCGCCGGAGCCTCCATGGGTGCAAGCGCCGTCCAGCCAGCCAGGATCGTCACCGCCGCCGCCCTGTTCGACGGGCACGACGCCGCCATCAACCTGGTCCGGCGCCTGCTGGTGGACCACGGCGCCCAGGTCATCCACCTGGGCCACGACCGCAGCGTGGCGGAGATCGCCAAGGCGGCGGTGGAGGAGGACGCCGACGCCGTGTGCGTCTCCTCCTACCAGGGCGGGCACATGGAGTTCTTCGGCTTCCTGGCCGAGCGGCTCCGGGCCGCCGGGGCGGGCCGGGTCAAGGTGTTCGGCGGCGGCGGCGGGGTGATCCTGCCCGAGGAAGTGGGCCGCCTGGAGGCCGCCGGCGTCGAGAAGATCTACACCCCCGCGGACGGCATGCGGCTGGGGGTGGACGGGATGATCCAGGACCTGCTGGACCGGATCACCGATATCAACGAGGGGGGACCGCCCGCTCGCGTTGCTCGCTCTTCGTCCCCCCTCGTACTCCCCCTCGTCATGTCCGGGCAAAGCCCGGCCATGACGTCTGACATGAACGTCCCTGCCTGGGAGGACCGGCTCGGCCTGTCCCGGCTGCTCAGCGCGGCCCTGGCCCGGGGCCCGGTCCCGGACGGCCCCCCCGAGGTGCCGGTGCTGGGCATCACCGGCCCCGGCGGCTCGGGCAAGAGTTCCCTCTGCGACGAGCTGATCCGGCGCCTGCTGCTGGATTTCCCGGAGCTGCGCGTGGGGGTGCTGGCCATCGACCCCACCCGCAAGCGCACCGGCGGCGCCCTGCTGGGGGACCGCCTGCGCTGCAACAGCGGCGGCGACGAGCGGGTGTTCTTCCGCAGTGTGGCCGCGGAGGGCGGGCCGGACACGGTGGCGTCGGTGCGCCGGGGGGTGGCCGTGCTGAAGCGGGTCTGCGGCCTGATCCTGGTGGAGACCAGCGGCATCGGCCAGGGCGATACGGACATCATCGAGATGGCCGATCTGCCCGTGTACGTCATGACCAGCGAGTTCGGCGCCGGCACCCAGCTTGAAAAGATCAACATGCTGGATTTCGCCCGGATGGTGGTCATCAACAAGTTCGAGGACAAGCGCGCCGAGGACGCGCTGGCCCTGGTGCGCCGCCAGCTCCGGCGCAGCCGCCGCTTCCCGCCCCCGGCCTCGGACCTGGACCCGGACCGGGACCTGCCGGTGTACCGCACCGCCGCCGCCCACTTCAATGACCCCGGCGTGGACCGGCTCTATCTGGACCTGCTGGCCGTCCTGCGGGAGCGGGGCCCCGAGCCATGGCGCTCCAGCCTGCCCGATCCGGGTCCGGCCGCCT
>Ga0302320_10017354_pt1 | contig 14619 bp, 13 predicted proteins | sample Bog_T0_3_FD_202130 | JGI IMG/M metagenome (GOLD analysis project Ga0302320, IMG submission 202130) | Peat permafrost microbial communities from Stordalen Mire near Abisko, Sweden - Bog_T0_3 | ecosystem: Environmental > Terrestrial > Soil > Wetlands > Peat | place: Sweden: Abisko, Stordalen Mire...
TGCCTGTCGCGCAGCGGTGAGCGCCGCTGCACGCTGCTCGATACGCCTGCGGCTTCAATCGACGCATTCCCGGGTACCGCCGGTGCCGCGCTGATGCCGGATGTCGATGGCGCGGGGTATTACCGATTCAGCCTGGACGGCGCGGGCTGGGATCGGCTCATCGGCGCGTCCCCCGGGATGCCGGGCCGGGAGGCAATGGCGGTCGCCGACAATCTTTGGGCGGATTTCGCCGCCGGCCGGACGAGCTTCGAGCGGGTCGTGCGCGGCGCGCGAACCTTGAGCGACAATCGCGAACGGCTGGCCGCGGTTGAACTCGGCATGCATCTGCAGCGCATCGCCGACACATTGCTGGCACCTGAGCAGATGCCCGCCTACCGCCGGCTGATGGGAGCGATCTACGGCCCTCGATTGACGTCGCTCGGCACCGACCTTGCGGCGGGGTCGCACGCCGCAGAGCCGGTCGAGAGCCAGGCCTTGCGCGAGTCGTTGATCAGGCTCATGGCGGTCGAAGCACGGGATTCGAAATTACGGGCGGCCCTCGCTTCGGCGGCGGCCGCTTATCTCGACGGCGACGCTCATGCCCTGGATACGGCATTCAGACGGACCGCCTTCGCTGTCGCGGTCCAGGACGGCGGAGTCGCGGTCATGACGCGGCTCAAGGACGTGCTGCTCGAGACATCGGACCCGCTGCTCAAAAACGATGCCAGTGTTGCCATCGGAGCGGCAGACACCGCACCGCTGGCCGAATCGGCGCTGTCGATCGCTTTCTCGCCCGGTGTGCCGACGACCGAGTCGCTGTGGATCATCTTCAGCTTGTCGAGCCAGCCCGACGTCCGGGAGACCACCACCAGCTACATTGAAAATAATTGGGTGAAGCTGATGGACTATTTCCCCGGACCCTTCCGCCCCTTCATGGTGCGTCTGTTCGAGGGGTACTGCGGGCCCGGCGATGTCGCGAGGATCGAGGCGTTTTTCCGACCCAAGCTCGACGCGATGGGCGGCGGCGAGTTGGAACTCGCCCAGACCGAAGAGCGGATCGGATTGTGCTCGGCGATGAAGACTGCGAAGGGTTCCGAAATCCAGGCGGCGCTCGCCAACCAGTAACCCCGCGCCGCCGTAGGCGGTCAGTCGTCCGCCAAATCCTGGCCCGGAAAGAGGGCGTCGGTGAACCCGAATTGGCTCAAATCGCGGATCCGGCGCGGATACAGAATGCCGTCCAGATGATCCACCTCGTGCTGCACGACGCGGGCATGGAAGCCGGCCACCGTGCGGTCGATGGGCCGGCCTTCGGCGTCGACGCCGGTGTAGCGTAACTGCCGATAACGGGGGACCAGACCGCGCATGCCGGGGACCGACAGGCAGCCCTCCCAGCCGTCCTCCATGTCCTCCCCGATCGGCGTGAGTTGCGGGTTGATGAGCACCGTGAAGGGCACCGCTTCGGCCTCGGGGTAGCGCGGGTTCTGCTCCACGCCGAATATCACCACGCGCGCGCCCACTCCGATTTGCGGTGCCGCAAGGCCTGCGCCATTCAGATCGCGCATGGTATCCCGCATATCGGCCAGCAGGCTCTCCAGTTCCGGTGTCCCGAAGGCCGAGACCGGTTCCGAGACCGCCAGGAGGCGCGGGTCGCCCATCTTGAGAACGTCGCGTATTGCCATGGTTCCGGGTATCTTAGCGGCCTTTCCCACGTCAGCCTACCGCGAGTCCATGCCCGGCCTTGTTTACATAAAGACATTCGGTTGCCAGATGAACGAGTACGACTCCAGCAAGATGCAGGACGTGCTCGAGGCCGCCGAGGGCATGACCCGAACCGACGACCCCGCCAAGGCCGACGTGCTCTTGGTCAATACCTGCTCGGTGCGGGAGAAGGCGCAGGAGAAGGTTTTTTCTTTGCTCGGCGAGTGGCGTTTGTTCAAACAGCAGCGCCCGCACGTGGTGATCGGCGTGGGCGGTTGCGTCGCGAGCCAGGAGGGCGAGGGCATCACGGCCCGGGCCCCCTTCGTCGATCTGGTGTTCGGGCCGCAGACCCTGCACCGCCTGCCCGACATGCTCGAAGGACTGAAGGCATCGGGGCGCTCCCAAATCGATGTGAGTTTCCCCGAAATCGAGAAATTCGACCGATTGCCGGCGGCCCGGGCGGACGGCGCCGCGGCGTTCGTGTCCGTCATGGAAGGCTGCAGCAAGTACTGCACGTTCTGCGTGGTGCCCTACACGCGCGGCGAGGAAATCAGCCGGCCGTTCGAGCAGGTGCTGGCCGAGATCCGGGTGCTCGCCGGGCAGGGCGTGCGCGAGGTGACGCTCCTCGGCCAAAACGTCAACGGCTATCTGGGCGAAACCGCCGACGGGACCTTCGCCGATCTTGCGACCCTGATTCATTTCAGCGCCGCCGTGCCCGGAATCGAGCGCATCCGCTTCACGACCTCTCACCCGCTCGAGTTCAACGACAGCTTGATCGAGGCCTACGCGAACGTCCCCAAACTCAACAACTTTCTGCATCTGCCGGTGCAGAGCGGCTCGGACCGGATTCTCGCCGCCATGAAGCGCGGCCACACCGTGCTCGAATACAAGCAAAAGCTGCGCAAGCTCAGGGCGGTTCGCCCCGACATCTGCATCTCGACCGATCTCATCGTGGGGTTCCCCGGAGAGACCGAAGAGGATTTCGCGGCCACCCTGAAGCTGATCGCCGATGTGGGATTCGACCAGTCTTTCAGCTTCATCTACAGCCGCCGGCCCGGCACCCCGGCGGCGTCGCTGCCCGATGAGGTGCCGCACGAAGTCAAGCAGCAGCGCCTCGAGCTCGTGCAGCAGCGCCTGAATGTCCAGGCGCGGGCGATCTCCGAGCGCATGGTGGGAAGCCGCCAGCGGGTGCTGGTCGAGCGGCCGGCAAAGCGCAACAAGCTGCAGCTCGCCGGGCGCACCGACAACAATCGGTGGGTCAATTTTGACGCCCCGGCGGACCTCATCAATCGATTTGCCGACGTCGTCATCACCGAAGCCATGCCCAATTCACTGCGCGGACGTATCGTGGCGGAAGTCGCGGCGTGAGCTCCGTTCCCATGACACGGGACTTGCTGCTTGCGCCGGCCGACAACGTGCGGCTGGTCGAGTTGTGCGGGCCCCTCGATGAACATCTGCATCAGATCGAGGCCGCGCTCGGCGTCGAAGTGCGGCGGCGGGGCAACCGCTTCCAGATCATCGGACTGCCGGCGGCCATCAAGCGCGCGGAGACCGTTCTCCAAGATTTGTATGCACGAGCCCAGCGCGAGCCGGTCGACTCGGAGCGGGTGCATATGGCGCTCAAGGAACTCGACATGGACGGCGCCGACCCCAAGGCGGTCGAAGCAACCGATGAGCTCAAGGTGCGCACGGCGCGCGGCGCGGTGCGCGCGCGCGGCGCCAATCAGACCGAGTATCTCAACAATATCCGCAACTTCGATCTGACCTTCGGGATCGGACCCGCGGGCACGGGCAAGACCTATCTCGCGGTCGCGTGTGCGGTGGAGGCGCTGCAGTCGGAAAAAGTACGGCGCATCGTCCTGGTTCGCCCGGCGGTGGAGGCCGGCGAGCGGCTTGGGTTCCTGCCCGGCGACCTCAGTCAGAAAGTCGACCCGTATCTGCGCCCCATGTACGACGCGCTGTACGAGATGCTGGGTTTCGAGCGCGTGGCGAAGTCCATCGAGCGGAACATCATCGAGGTGGCGCCGCTCGCGTTCATGCGCGGCCGTTCCTTGAACGATTCCTTCGTGATTCTCGACGAGGCTCAGAACACCACCAATGAGCAGATGAAGATGTTTCTGACCCGCATCGGCTTCGGCTCGAAGGCCGTTGTGACGGGCGACATCACCCAGGTCGATTTGCCCAATTCCAAACAATCGGGTCTGCGCACCGTGATCGACATCCTGCGCGGAGTGCACGGCATCGCGTTCACCATGTTCAGCTCGCGCGACGTGGTTCGCCATCCCCTGGTGCAGCGGATCGTTCAGGCATACGAAGCGAAGACGCCCGACGACGGCGTGTGACAGCGTGCGGGCCGCGCTCGATGTCGAAGTAACCTATGCGGCGCGCCGGCCCTGGGCGCCGCGCCGAATTCAGCTGGAAGAGTGGGCAGCGCGCGCGCTGTCGGACGCCGCGCGTCGCGGTGCGCCGGCGGCGTCGAGGCGCAGCTTGCTGTCCGTCGGGGTGGTCGGCACCGCCCGCAGCCGCACGCTGAACGCGCGCTACCGGCGCAAGGATCGGCCGACCAATGTGCTGTCGTTCGCGGGCTCAGGGACCCTGCCCGACGGGCGGCATTTCCTGGGAGAGCTCGTGATTTGCGCGCCCGTGGTGGCTCACGAAGCCAGGACCCAGGGCAAATCGGTCGAGTCGCACTGGGCGCATATGACCGTCCATGGCGTCCTGCACCTCCTGGGCTTTGACCACGAACGGCCGGCGGAAGCGCGAAAAATGGAAGCTGTCGAGATTCAAATCCTTGATCGGCTTGGGTTTTCGAACCCGTATGCCTGATCGAGTATCCTGATTGCCCATGTCTGATCAGAGCACTGGCAACACCGGCCGCTGGTTGAAGCGCATCACGCAGTCGATGTCCGGCGAGCCGCGCGATCTCGCCGAGCTCATCGAGGATCTGCGCGAGGCGAGCGAACGCGGGTTATTCAACGGAGATGCGCTGGTCATGCTCGAGGGCGTGCTGGCGGTCGCCGACATGCAGGTGCGCGACATCATGGTGCCGCGGGCGCAAATGGTGTTCGTGGAACGCGATGAGTCGCCGGAAAAGCTGGTCGAGCTCGTGGTCGAATCCGGCCATTCGCGCTTTCCCGTCATCGGCGAGGACCGCGATCAGATCTTGGGCATTCTGCTCGCCAAGGATCTGCTCAGGCTCAGCATCGAGGGCGGCGAATCGTTCGAGATTCGCGAATACATGCGGCCCGTGGTGTTCGTGCCGGAGAGCAAGCGGCTCAACGTGCTGCTCAAGGAATTTCGCCTGAGCCACAACCATCTGGCGATGGTGGTCGACGAATATGGCGGCGTGTGCGGCCTGGTGACCATCGAGGATGTGATCGAGCAGATCGTCGGCGAAATCGACGATGAGCACGACGTCGAGGACGACCAGACCATCCGCCGCGAGAGCGACCGCGAGTTTTCGGTGCGCGCGCTCACGCCGATCGCGAATTTCAACGAGTACTTCGGCACGGCCTTTTCCGATGAGGAGTACGACACCATCGGCGGGTTGCTCATGCAGGAATTCGGCCGGCTGCCGCGCCGCGGAGAGACGATCCAGGTCGGCGACCTGGAATTCAGGATCTTGCGCGCCGACCGGCGGCGCATCGACCTGTTGCGCGTGATCTCGCCGAGGCCCATCGAGCCGCCGGCGCCGGACGACAGCGGCTGACGGCTCGCCTCAGCGACGCGCGAGGATCGCCTGCCAGTTGAGGATGGCGTTCCAGAGAAATCGCTCATCGCCCCGGTTCATATCGCGGTGCAGGGGGTTGAAGTTGAAGGCCACCACACGGCCTTTGCCCACCGGCATGTCGTAGATCGCGGGATGTCCGATCAAATTGTCCCCGCCCCAGGCCTGTCCGCTCACCACCAGCGGCGCACCGTCCTTATCGCCCCACTCCATGACCACTCCGCTGGCATCGACCGGACCGTCGAGGCACGTGGTGCAATAGGACATGCGCAGCCAGCGCAGGGGAACGGCATAGAGCGCGTAGTTCTGGCGGAATACATGGGTGTGCGCCGGATAGCCGTAGGCGATGGGATGATCGGGTTGATCGAAGGTCACGCGCAAATGGCTGCCGGGCGTGCGTGTCTCGGTGAACTGCGATGCCGCGGCGGAGGCGCTGCCGCTGCCCGCGCTGCTGCGGGGCACGCCGCCGGATTCGCGGCGCACGCCGCGAACGAGGCCGCCCTCGAGCGCCAGCATCGTGCCGTTTCCCAAGGTGATCATGAGGCCGCCGTCCTCCACGAAGCGCTGGATTTCTCCGAGTCCCTGGTAGCCGATACCCCCGGTGATGTCGTCCGATTCGGCGGGCGTACCGTGACTCGGGGTCGCCGCGGTCTTCTTGAACGGCATGGGGCCCCAGCGCCTGGGCAGCCCCTCGATCTGTTCGGCGAGCTCGAGATCGACATGGCCGTAGAGCAGAATGTCGAATTGCTTTCGCAGATTGCCTTTGCGGATGTCCTCATCGCGCACATAGGTGTAGGGAATGTGCCGCTGATCGAGCGTGTAGCGGACCCATCCGATGCTGTCGGTGTCGGCCCAGGGCACCCAGAGGCCGAGGCGCGGAGTGGGCGCCGGATGCGATGCGGCTTCCGGCACGGCGGCGGCGCGCTGAAAATCGAGGCCCAGCTTGGCGGCGGTCTCCGTGACCGCTGCCTCGAGCCCGCTCTGCGCTTTCAGGATCCAGGATCCGTGCGGATAATCGATGCCATCGACACTGAACGGCCGTTCGGCGATGGCGAGATTGAAGCGCGACAGTCGAAACCGCGCCTCGAGCAGGCCTTCCTGCCCGGTGTCCTTGAGAAGGTACACAGGACCCGCGCCGGCCACCCGGCCGGCAGGATGCGGCGCGTCGGCGAGCAGCGCGAGCGGCGCCTCGCGAACCTTCGGATCGGCGGTCGGCACCACGGTCAAGTGATAGTTCGCCGGCAATTCCCATGAGATGTCGTCGTACGGCTCGCCCGCCTCCTTGGGATAGAACTTCGCCGTCAGCAGATCCACCGCATAATTTCGATACGGCTGATCGAGCCGCACCACATAGGTGCCCGCCGGATAGGTGCCTTCCTCGAGGGTGATCTCGCCCGTCGCACGATGCACCTCGATCCCTTGCGCCAGCAGCCGCGACACGAGTTGGGCGACACGCATGGGATCGCCCTGATCATGCGGAATCAAGAACGCAAAGGGCGCCTGGTCGAGACCCTTGCGCCACGAATAGACGCCTTGATGATAGAAATTGCGCAGCAGCGTTTTGGATTGCTGCGCAGTGAGGTCGAGCGCGGCGAGCGCCGCGGTTTCCATGTAGTTCACGTTGTCGCGCGCCGACCAGCGGAAGGATCCGCCCGGCGGCGGATCGGGGCGGTACCACTCGCGGCTCACCTCGTCGGGATACGAGGTTTGCACCAGGGTCTCCGCGGTGCCGTTGCCGAAGGTCTCGTACCCGCGCCCCATGGAATTGTGGTTGAGCGCGACGGAATCCATGTACAAATGCGCGAAGTCGTCGCCGAAATTCCAACTCCAGACGCCGGGCATCCCGAACCCGGTAAGCGTCGTCACTTCGTGAAAGCTCATCTCCAGCCGTTCATCGTAGGTCAGGGGATCGACGTTCTCGTTGGTCGGGCCCGTCCCGTTCCACGTGACCAAGAGTGAGACGCTTTCGTGAAGGTCGTGAATGACCGTCGGATGCCAGTCGAAGAACATCCTCTGCACCGCCCTGGTGGTCTCGTGGGTCAACTGCGTCGCGTCGCGGTTGATGTCGACGTAAGCGTACTTGGACCAATAGGGCGGAGCCCCGCGCGGCAGCGTGGCGAGATCCGTCTTGCCCTTCAAGAATCGATAAAACCACTCGACCTGCTTGTCGCGCCCGTCCGGATTGGAGACGGGGTTGATGAGCACCACCACGGTTTCCCGGATCCGCTTGATCATCGGCTGCTCGGAGACGGCGAGCCGATAGGCGAGTTCGAGCATGGTCTCGGTCGAGCCGGTTTCATCCGAGTGCAGAGCGGCGTTGAAGTAATAGATCGGCCGCGCCTCTTCCACGAGCCGCTCCGCGGCCGCCGCGTCGGTCCTGCGGGGATCGGCCAGCGCCGCGGTTGCCGCCTTCAGGCGCCCGAGATCCCGGATGCCTGTTTCATCCGCAATCGCGATCAGCACGATGTCGCGGCCTTCTTCAGAGCGTCCGATGGTGAATACGCGCACCCGCGGGGATGCGGCAGCCAGCGCCCGGCTGTAAGCATAGGCCGTTGCAGAATTCACCAGCTCGCCGGGAGCTCCGGGGATGCGGTGCAGGAATTCCCTCGGTGAGGGCACGGTTGCGGAGGCGGGCAGATAGGAGACCCACGGGGATAGAAATCTCGGGTCGGTGGTGGCCGCGGCGATCGCGGCGCCCGCGATCTCGTCGGCCGTGTCCGGCCCCGCGGGCGACGGCGTGGCCGCCGCGGCCGGCCAGCACAGCAACATGGCCAACACGCAAGATGCCGTTCGAATCATGGGCGCTTCCCCGTTCGCAATTGAACGATTGAAAAGTAATTCTAGTCTATGGTGCGGCGTGCGGCGACCCAGGTTTGGAATTCCGGATCCTCGAACCGGTAGGCGCCGTGATCGACCCGCGCCATGAGCTGCAGCTTCGCGCCGGTGAGGCGGCGGATCGACGCCCGGGTGGTGTTCACCGTGGCGTCGTCGGAGCCGAGCATCTGGCGCAGCTGCGTGAGCGAGGCCGCGCCGTAGAGATCCTGCACGCCGCGGGACGCCATCAGCAGCACGGCACGATCCGCGCGGCTCAGCTCCTTCCAGGTCCTGGCGTAATTGGTGTCGTCGTGCACGCGCCCTTTGGTGTAAAGCAGCGCCTGTTCGGAGCCCTGGGATTGGTACATGACGTAGCGTTCGATGTACCAGCGGAAAAACTCCGGGGTCTCCTTGAGCGCGGCGTAGGCCTTGAGCGCCTCGTCGAGCTTGAGCGGGTGTTTCGCGACCTTGGCGAGCTGACGCACCATGGCCTGGACGAATTCCCGGCCGAGCAGCGGAAAGGGTTCGACCGGCGCCCAGTTATAGAAAGGCGCTGCGGAGCGCGAGAACATCTCCCGAAGCGCGGCCTCCGAGGAGCCCGCGAACAGCACCTTGACCCCGGGCTTGCGGATGTCGAGGCCCGCCCGCAGAGCATGCGCAAGGGCGCTGTGTTCGGGGCTCGCGAGCACCTGCGCTTCGTCGATCACCAGGAGCAGGCGCTTTTTGGACTTGTCCGCCGCCTGCAAGGCGGCCTGAATGGCGGGAATCGCCATTTTCTCCTTGTCGTCGAGGTCGAGTTCCACCTCCAGGGAGGCCTCGATGCCGAGGGGCAGCTTGCCGCCCCCGGTAAGTTTGCGGATCGGCGTATTGAGCCCGTCCCAGAATTTGCGCAGGCCTCGATGGCGGACCGCGAGCAGAATGGCGGTGGCGATCGCCTGGCCGGGATGACCTGTGGAATCCCATAGATTCGTATAGGCCGCGAGATACCCGGCGCGCAGCGCGGCGGGCAGCAGGTCGTGCTTCAAGAACTCGCTTTTGCCCATGCGCCGCCTGGCGAACAGGCCGCGGGCGGACGTCAGCCCAAGGTCGAAGCCGCTGAGGTAAGCTTCGGCAAGCTCCGGGCGCGGAAAATGCCACGGGTCCTTTATGGCGCTCATCTGACAGATTCTGACAGGTTTCTGTCAATTGACAATCTTGGGTCGCATTTTGTCAGGACGTAACGTCGGGGTGAAGATGAAAATATTGGTCGCAGGAGAAATAGACTTTCCCGCCGAGAACCGAACGGCGGTGCTCGAGGGCGCGCGCGAGCTGATTGCCATGGCGCTCGCCGAGCCGGGCTGCCGCAGCTATACCTGGACCGCCGATCCCTACGACGCCAGGCGCGTGCACGTGTTCGAGGAATGGGACTGCGCCGCGGACTTGCAGGCGCACCTGGACGGTCCCGCCTACCGGCGAATGTTCTCCCACTTGAGCGCATTCTCGATCCTCGCCGCCGACACGCGCAAGTATCGCGTCGAGGCGAGCGGGCCGGTGTACGGTGCGGATGGGGTTGCAACGGCGGCATTCGACTTGAGTCATGCAGACTGATTCTTTTGCTGGAATGTTCGATGAGAACGCAGATCAGTGGGCGCGGCAAGAGCCCATGATCCTGTCTGATTTCACGGCCAGGCCGCTGGTGCTCGAGGAACTCGCGCCTTTGTCAGGCAAAGACGTGTTGGATCTGGGGTGCGGAGAGGGATATGTGTCGCGTCTGGTCGCGCAGGCCGGCGCTCGATCGGTGTTCGGCATCGATATCTCCGGCGAGATGGTCGGGCGTGCACAACAGGCGGCCGCGCGCGGCGCGCCTTGCCCGATGACGTTCAAGAGCGGCAATGCAACGACTTTTGAGGAATTCCCGCGGGCGAGATTCGACCGCGTGATCGCCATCTTCATGGTCAGCTATTTGAGCTGCCGCGAAATGACCGCGGTTTTCCGCACCGTGCATTCACGCCTTGCTCCAGGCGGCCGCTTCATTTTCACGGTACCGCACCCGTCTCTGCCCTATATCCGCCCTCTCGAGAAGCCGGTCTACTTCGATTCAAAGGGACGGGACTACTTTGCCGGAGTGGATGACTCCTATGAAGGGTATATCTGGAGACGGGACGGCAAAGCCGTTCCGGTGAGTTACATGCACAAGACCTTTGCCGACTATTTCGACGCCCTGGCCGCCGCCGGATTCCAGTCACTTCCCAAGGTCATCGAGCTCAAGGTTACGGAGCAGCATCTGGCTCTCGACCGGGCGTTTTTCGAGGGTGCCGTGGGATATCCCCTGCAGGTGTTGTTTCGCATTGACGCACCGCAAGCATCGGCCGTTTGACCGACATCACGGCCACGCGGAACTCTCGTGAGCGGGCCGGTCATGTTTCGTTTTGTCAGACACCTCTACGATGCGAATCATGGGTGTCAGGGATGCGATGGCGAGCCAGATTGAGCGATGGATTCGTGAGCGAATCGTCGAAACGGGTTCCCGCCATTGGGTACCCTTGAGGAGAACAAATCGCGTCGAGTCCGATCCGTGCCGCATTCCAGACGACTGTGCTGGTCCCACCGCGAAATTCTTCTGACGTTGGCGGTCGCCATGGCCGGTGTCGCCGCATCGAGGCCGCTGACCGAAGCCGAGGTGGCGACGTTGCGGGCGGCTCCGGCAGACACTCGCACCGTCGAGTGGCGCACCCAGCATGCACTGGCCGAGAGCCTGGGCAAGGAACAGAACGTGGAAGCGATTCCCGTGCTGGTCGAACTGCGTCAGCCCCACGAGATGAGCGCGTTCGTGGAAGGCTACCAGCTTAGAGGAGTGCGCGATGCGACGCCGGAGATGGAGGCGCTCGCGCTTCGACTCGCCCACGATCCAAGCTACGACCGTGACGAGCCGGGCTGGGAGACGCGGTCCGAATTCTACCGCCTGCTCATCCACTATCAGTCGCGCGAGCTGTTCGATCTGTTCTACGCCTCGGTGCAGCGGCAGCTGAGCGCCAGCAAGCGGGGCGAGCGCGGCGTATTGCCGCTCACGGAACGCCCCCTCAGCGAACACAGTCTCAGCGGCGGCGTGTTGAACGCGCGGATTACCGGTGTGGAGGAGCAGATCGCGGCTCTGCTGCCGTTGATGACCGATGCCTGCCAGGGCTACGCCTATCTTCCTTATCTGCGGCGGCAGCGCTACTTCCCCGCCTTCGAGCGCGTGCGCGATCTGTACGCCCGCATGGGCATCTCGAGTCTGGGCTGCGACCGGGAAGTCACTGCGACGATCGCGATGTCCCAAAGTCCCGCGGCCAGCGAGGCGCTGGTGGAGCGTGCCCGCTGGCTGCTGACTCAGTCGGCCGACAGCACGCGCGATGCGGAACTGCTGGAGGTCATCGGTTCGCTCGGCGGCCGCAGCGCCGACGCTCAGGTGGATCTGGTGGCGCTGTCGCGCGAGTTTCTCGCCGCACCGATGCCGCCGGAGCTGCACACAAAGCTCGCCGGCGACTTCGACATGCAAATGAAGGCCGCGAGCCGCGCCACGGAATTCACCGCGGAGAATCTGCACTACTGGATCGATCTGCGAGCGCTCGATCTCGTGCGATCGTTCCTGGCGCATGGCGTGGACGCGAACAGTCCCGACGCTCGCGGCGAGACCCCGCTGGTACGGGCTGCGCGCTTGAGCGAACCTGAGATCGCCGCGGCGCTGGTGGAGGCCGGAGCCGACGTCAATCGGCCCGATTCTCAGCGCGATACGCCCCTGATCGTCGCATGCGGCGGCGCGCCGGGAGGCCCCCATGCGGCAGATCTTCCGACATACCTGCTCGCGCACGGTGCGCTCGCGACCGCGGCCGATGCGCTCGGCCTGACCGCGATGCATGCCGCGGCGCGTTGGGGGAAATCGGCGTCCATCGACGCCTTGCTGGCCGCCGGTGCCGATATCGAGGTGCGCTCGAGCAGGCGCCATTTGGCCAACGGCTTGCCGGACCCGGCGGACCTGGTCTTCGGTGCCGCGTCCTTTGCGGGCGCCACGCCGCTGCACGTCGCCGCCGCCCAAAGCATGACGGAGACCGCCGAGCATCTGGTCGAGCGCGGCGCCAAGGTGAACGCGCGTCTGCCGAGCGGTGGCACACCGCTGCTGCTTGCGGTGGCGTTCAAGAATCCGGCACTCGCGCGATTTCTCATCGAGCATGGGGCGGATGTGAGCATTGCGGCCAACGGCGGTCTCACTCCCGTGATCATGGCGCACGAGAATGGCGATGCGGAAACGGAGCGTCTACTGCGAGCGCATGGCGCGTGGCTGAATCCCGTCACGCTCGCGACGCGCGCCGCCGAGCGGGCGGTCCTGGAGCAGATCGCCGCCGGAATGAAATGAGCACGCGGCGCAAGTTCGCTGTTGGCCGGCGACGGCAACGATTCGCCAGGTGATCAGTCCCGCAAGTTCAAGGATCGGAGGGCATCGGACCCACCAGGTGGCGATTGCGACCCGTGTCATTTGCGTCGTTCTCCCGAGTTGTTGTGGTCGACAGGGCATCTTCAGTGTCCGCCGCGGACGCAGCCTGCGAATGCCCGCGGTGCGGCGCCACATCGGTCAGATTATGCGTCCGGCCGCGAGCGTCGCGGTCAGGATGAGCTTCAATCAGGGGATCGGCCGGCGAGGTTATAATGCTCCATGGCGAAAAAAATGGAACCGGTTGATCTACTGCTGGATGCTCTGATTTGGATGCGACGCAAAAAGAAGAGGCGTGAGCCCGTGGATGAACTCGTCGATGCCTTGGTCAAGATGCGGCGGAGAGCGAGGAAAAAGCTGGTAAAACGAAAAAGGATCAAGCAAAAGAAGAAGCGTAAGGCGAGGGCGCCCACCGCCCGCTAGAATACCGGCCGATGAACTCGCAACCTGCCCGATTCACGCTCTATTCAGGCCCCCTCAGCATGTTCGGCGCCAAAGCGCAAATCGCTGCATTGGAGAAGGGTCTGGATTTTGACCTGGTCATGGTTCCATTTGACTCTCATCTCGGATATAGCCCCAAGCACGCTGAAGTGTTGCGCATCAACCCCAAGGGGCAGGTGCCTGTGGTAGTCCACGGCAGCCTGGAGATTTTCGATTCGACGCAAATCTTCGAATACCTGGAAGATCTCCGGCCGACGCCGGCCCTATGGCCGCACGACATCAGAGATCGCGCGCGCGCGCGTCGACTGGAGCACCAGTCTGATGAAGTGTATTTCCCCCATGTCATTCGCCTCATGGGCCTGCAGAAGAATCTCGGCGACGTTGTTGCGGTATCGAGCATCGCAGCCGCCACGGCCTACTATGCCGAAATGGAGCAGTTGCTGACCGCCTCCGCCTGGCTTGCCGGCGCCTTTTCATTCGCCGACATCGCCTTCTACATGGCCTCGCTATTTGGAGAGCGTCAAGGTGCACCCATCACCGCTGCGACACAAAAACTTCTGGAATGGCGAGATCGCATGACAAAGCGCCAGGCCGTTATGCCTGTCGTCAGCGCCATGGCACACTGGTTGCGGGCGGCAGCGCGGCCGGTGCCGGCGTTCATGAATCTCGCCGATTCGAGCTGAAACCGAGCGGAACACACCAGAAATCAGAGGTCAAGTGATGAGCAAAGAACTCACCAACCGCCGAATATTGATGACAGCGGCTGGCGGCGCCTGGCTCTTTTTCATGTGCGCCCTGCTTGGTCCGGCGGACTCTCGGGCGGACGAGGCACTCCAAGTGATCGATAGCCGCGGCGCTGGCAAGATCGTTTTCGGTGTCATGGAAAAGACCTCTCCGGCAAATGCGATGGGTGCGGTGCTGAGCCACGTGCACCGCGAATTTGGAACTGCGCCCTTGGTCGGAAAAGTATTCGAATCCCGTGATGGGAAAAACTTCGGCGCCTTCTTCACCGTAAGTGCCAACGCTCCCGGCAGCAAATCCTACGCAGGACTCGCGATCGTCTCGATGGCCGCAGGGATGGAAGGGGCTGCGGCCGCTCTCTATGATGAGACCGCGCGTTTTGCGCAGTCCGAACCCAAGCTCCTTCATACGCTCGGCGAGGCATGGCGAGCAGCGGCGGCATCGCCCGGCTCGGACCGGGAATCTTCGGCTGTCGTGCCGCGGCTCAACGCCACACCCTTTCCGGACGGCAGCGGAGCCGTTGACTTGCCCGCGGGGTGGCGAATCACGTTCGCCTCTCACGGTTCCGCCCTCATCGCGGGTCCTCACAATGAGGCCGTACTCCTCAGCAATACCGTCGGACCGATTTATGATCCGAACAACCCGCAAGTGCAGGCACGTCTGCGCTTCGCGAATCCGCGCAATCCGCCGATTCTTTGCCCGACGGCGGACGCGTTGCACACCTACTTGTGTGTGGTACGCCGCAACAATGGGGAGCCCACCTTTCAACTCA
>Ga0302320_10017355_pt1 | contig 14618 bp, 15 predicted proteins | sample Bog_T0_3_FD_202130 | JGI IMG/M metagenome (GOLD analysis project Ga0302320, IMG submission 202130) | Peat permafrost microbial communities from Stordalen Mire near Abisko, Sweden - Bog_T0_3 | ecosystem: Environmental > Terrestrial > Soil > Wetlands > Peat | place: Sweden: Abisko, Stordalen Mire...
CACGGGGTAGGCACTTCCGGGTAAAATTTGGGCGCGGCGGGTAAACGACCGGTTTGGTCGTGAAAAAGCCGCGGAACCGGACGGAACCTGGTTGCGTAGTAGATTGCGAGCAAGCTGGGAGGAAGATTATGTTTTGCAGCGGATGCGGTTTGGCTTTGATGCCCGGACAAGCGGTATGCCCACAGTGCGGACGCCCGGTAGCGCCAACGGTCGCGACCATGCCGGATATTCAGTTTCAAGTGGAGAACTATCGGAGCAAAGTGAAGGCGCTCAGCACTGTCTGGTTTATTTATGCCGGATTTTCGCTGCTCATCGGCCTGGCCAGCATGGCATTTGCTCATGCGGCTCTGTCGGGACAGTTTGGGCCATGGGCCGGCGATCCCATGAATGGACCTTTTATGCACGGGCCGATGATGCCGTTTTTCGCACCGGGATTGCTGCATTTTCTCTGGATCTTCCTGCTGTTGCGGAGCACTCTGGCACTGGTTGCTGCCTGGGGATTGATGGAACATGCGCCGTGGGGACGCCCGGTGGCAATCGTCGTCGCATGCCTAAGCCTGCTGAAGATTCCGTTTGGAACGGCGCTGGGCATCTGGACACTGGTGGTGCTGGTCGGATACCGGAATGCGACACTGTTCGAGCAGCTATGAAGGAGTGAATGTGGGCCGGGCTGCCGAGTACAATCGGAACCATGAGTTTTCCAGAAACAAGAATGCGTCGGCTGCGCCGCACCGAGCCTTTGCGAGCGCTGGTGCGCGAAACTGCAGTGGCGGCCGGCGATCTGATTTATCCGCTGTTTCTATGTCCTGGTGAAGGTGTACGGCGCTCGGTCGGCTCGATGCCGGGAGTTTTTAATCTCTCCATCGATGAGGCAGTGCGTGAGGCAGAGGAAGCCGCGCAGTTGGGCCTGGGCGGGCTGTTGCTGTTTGGATTGCCAGAAACGAAGGACGAGCAAGGTTCCGGCGCTTGGGACGACGACGGCATTGTGCAGCAGGGGTTGCGCGCGCTGAAGGCAACGGCGGCCGGGAAAAAACTCGTACTGATCGCCGATGTCTGTTTGTGCGAATACACGAGCCACGGACACTGCGGCATTGTTATCAAGACAAGCGACGGGTTCGAGATTGAGAACGACTCGTCCTTGGAACTGTTGGCGCGCTCTTCGGTCAGCCTGGCCAAGGCCGGAGCCGATGTTGTTGCGCCGAGCGACATGATGGACGGACGCGTGGCGGCGATTCGGCAGGCGCTCGATGGCGCGGGTTGCAGTGGGACGCCGATTCTCAGCTATGCGGCGAAATTTGCGTCGGCGTTTTATGGACCGTTTCGCGAGGCGGCCGACTCAGCGCCGCAATTTGGCGACCGCAAAAGTTATCAGATGGATGGGTCGAACCGGCGCGAGGCGCTGCGCGAAATCGATCTGGACATTGCCGAAGGCGCGGACATGATTCTGATGAAACCGGCGATGCCGTATCTCGACATCATTCGCGAGGCGCGGGAACGAATCGGCGTGCCGATGGGTGCTTATCAGGTGTCGGGCGAGTATTCGATGCTGCAGGCGGCTTTTGAGCGAGGTTGGCTGGAACGCGAACGGACGATCGTCGAATCGCTTGTTGGAATTCGCAGAGCAGGAGCGGATTTTATCGTTACCTATTTTGCGAAGGACGCGGCGAAGCTGTTGGGCTGAGCGCGTCGTTGTGCATCGATTCCATATTCGTCCTGTTTAATTCGGCGCGCCCAAAAAGGGCCGGTTTTGTGAACCGTTAGATCCGGCCTTGTCATTGCGGCGGTCTTTGCAGTTATACTCGCAGCCAAGGTCACGCGATGGATTTCTCTACGTTTTATACGCCCGGCGTTCTGCCGTCATCCACTGATGTGTCCAACATTTGGCAAAATGCTGCCGTGCTGACGGTGATTTTGGCATTTGTCGGATACCTGATGACATTTATGAGTGCGCGGATGCTGGCGCGGCGCAAAGACAAACTGGAGTTGGTGAACCGGCGGCTGAATGAGTTTTACGGACCGCTGTATGTTGCTTCGCGGGCTGGCAATATTGCGTATCGTTCGCTGCTTCAGAAGCAGGGCAAGACACAAAGCTTTCCGATTCTCGACAGTGAAATGAAAGAGTGGATGCTGTGGATGACGACGATTTTCATGCCGCTCAACAACGTTCGCGAAAAGATCATTATTCAGAAAGCGTATCTCGTCATTGAAGAGGAGATGCCACATTGCCTGCTGGACTTTGTCACTCATGTTGTTGGTTACAAGGCCGTCGTGTCGAAGTGGGCCGAGGGCGATTACTCGGAGCGGCGCTCGACGATCGGCTGGCCACCGGAGTTCGATTTATATGTAGAGCGCTCTTATGCTGCGCTGAAAGCAGAGCAGACACGGCTATTGCAAAGCTTTCCAACCCGGGTATGGTGCGGAATCGTCCGTCGCAAGCGGAAATAATTCGCGGCGCGCCCAGTTTCCAAGATCGGGACATCCACCCCACGGACGAAGACCTGTCCGTGGGGTCCCGGCCCGGGGCACCCGAAATTTTGTGCGGCGGGAATTATTTCAGGCCGACGCCGTACTGATAGTTATAAGTGCCGGTGCCGCTATTCCATGGAAGGCTTGCGCTGAAGGTCGAGAAAACAACGGCATTACTGACGAAAGTTACGAAGATATCTTCCTGCGAAGTGGCCGTCGCTATGCGGAAGGTAAAGAGTCCGTTGCAGGGATCGGTCAGTTGGCCCTGAGTGCCATACAAATAGCTGGTGTCGGCAACCGGAATTAATGTGGACTCAGCGATGATGTTGTTTAGAGAATCGGTGATGGTGATGCCGCCAGCCGTAGTGATCGCAATTGTCGCCTGACCGAGCGAGGGCGTCCCAGTTTCCACATTGCCTTGCCCTGTGGCCGCATTGAGTTTTTGATAGTAGATGGCGGTATAAGTGCCAGCGACGGTGGGATCGAAGTTTTTGGTCGCAGCTTTTTTCAGGCCGAGCAGCGAGCCGTTTTCCATATCGACGATAAAGAATCCGCCGGAGGTACCGAAGATATAGTCGTTGCCGCCACCACCATCGGGACCATGGATGTAGGTGCCGGAAGTGGCCTCTTGCATCTGGCTGAAGTCGAGCGTTCCGCTATTGAATGGATTGTTATTATTGCCTTGATTGAGTGCGCCGTAGGGCCAGTAGGATGAGTTCTGTCCCGTGGTCGGACCGATGGTGACGGAACCTACTTCGAGGCCGCCGGCAGCGGTGCGGAATTGCATGTAGTTGTAACTGTTGTTGGCGAAAGTACTCAGCGAAATTTGACCGGTTTCTACGGCAGTAATCAATGCCGGAGTGTTCTTGTTGGGACCGGCCTTGGTGGCGGCGATGATCAAGGCATAGCCGGGAACTTCATAAGCCGAAGTCAGGTTTCCGCTCGGGTCACTAATCGCGTAACTGCCATTGGCATTGACGGTGTAAGGCACGGTTCCGCTGTCGCCATTGGAGAGATTGGTGTATGCGATTGTCGACGCGGTTGAATCGATGGTGATGGTAAGGAAGTCGCCTACGGAGGCCGTGCCATTGTAGGTATGCGTCGTAACTGCCGGTGCTGGTGCGGGTGATGGTGAAGGTGTTTGAGTTGTAGTGACCGCCGATTGACTACTGCAACCGGACAAAATGGCGATGACCATCGCAACGAAGAGCAGGCGCAGACGCATAACAGCCTCCAGACGAACACGATTTTCTGTGTCCACCTTCTAGCTATCGGCGTGTGGCCGCTGTGCGTGAAGCGCATTATTCGAAAGAGGATTCTTTCGTAATGAATTTCAATTTTCACATTGCGTCGAACACGGGGCGGCGCATCAGTTGCGGCCGCATTTGCTTAGACGGAGACCGGAACACTTAGGTTCTTCAACACGCGCAGCGTCGGTTCAGATTGATTGACGGTGTAAAAATGCAGGCCGGGCGCGTCATTGCGCAAGAGTGTTTCGCAAAGACGGGTCACAACTTCAAGGCCGAAATCGAGCAGCGCGGGCTTGTCGTTTTCGAGTTCTTCGAGACGCAAGCGAACCCAGCGCGGCAGGTCGGCTCCGCAACCGGCGCAGAAGCGCACGGTGTTGGCGCAACCGGTGATGGGCATGATGCCGGGCGTGACGGGAATCTTGATGTTGGCCTTGACGCAGCGATCCATGAAGTCAAAATAGGCATCGGCGTTGTAGAAAAGCTGGGTGAGCGCGCCATCGGCTCCGGCCTCGACCTTGCGGCGAAAATTTTCGAAATCGACGCCGGGGTTGGGTGCTTGCGGATGCATTTCGGGATAGGCGGCGACTTCGATCTTGAAAGCATCGCCTTGCGTTTCACGAATGAACGCGACTAACTCGCTGGCGTAATGAAAATCGCCGGGCGCGGAAGAACTCATGGCAGTCGCCGGCAGATCGCCGCGCAGAGCGACGATGCGCTTTGCACCGGCCTGGCGATAGGTGTCGAGCAACGAAGCGATGTGATCGCGTGTTGAACCGACGCAAGTGAGATGGGGCGCGGCTTCCATGCCGGCGTGACGGACGACTTCGGTCAGGGTCTCGTAAGTGCCGGCCTGCGTAGAGCCACCCGCGCCGTAGGTGATGGAAAAATACTCTGGCCGCGCGGTCGCGAGTTGAGCAATAACAGCAGGCAGCTTGGCGACGCCCTCTGGCGTGCGCGGGGGAAACAACTCGAAGGAGTAAGTCTGAGGCGAAGTCATGCGCGGTTCCTGACAGATTGAAGTCTGTTGGATGCTTTGTTCCCACCCTTCCGCAAAGAACGCGGAAGGATGGGGCACCCACTGTGTGGGGATAACTTGCGTGTTTCCCAGGTCTCAAAATCGAGACCTGGGGCACCCAATGTTCGTGGTTATGATTACTAAGTCACGCGGTCAGGGTACTAGCACCCATGGATCACAACTCTACTGCGAGCGAATAGCGAGCGACTGGCCCCACCGCAGGTGGCTAGTAGCGGTAGTTGTCGGCTTTGTACGGACCCTGAACCGGTACGCCGATGTAGTCGGCCTGGCGCGGAGTCAGCGTGGTCAGCTTGACGCCGATCTTTTCGAGATGCAAACGCGCAACCTCCTCGTCAAGATACTTGGGCAAAACATAGACGCCAACCTTGTAACTATCGCGCTTTTCCCATAGGTCGATCTGAGCCAGTGTCTGATTGGTGAAGCTGTTGCTCATGACGAAGCTCGGATGGCCGGTGGCGCAGCCTAGATTGACCAAGCGACCCTCGGCAAGAACGAAGATGGCGTGGCCGTCGGGGAAAGTGTACTGATCGACCTGCGGCTTAATGTTGAGCTTCTTGACGCCCTTCTCTTCATTGAGCCGATCCATCTGAATTTCGTTGTCGAAGTGGCCGATGTTGCAGACGATGGCCTGATCTTTCATGCGCTTCATGTGTTCGAGCGTGATGATGTCGACGTTCCCGGTGCAGGTGACATAGATGTCGCCGCGTCCGAGCGTCTCTTCGATTGTGGTCACTTCAAAGCCTTCCATCGCGGCCTGCAATGCGTTGATGGGATCAACTTCGGTAACGATAACGCGTGCGCCCATGCCTCGCAGCGAGTGGGACGAACCCTTGCCAACATCGCCGTAGCCGCAGATGACGGCGATCTTGCCGGCAACCATGACGTCGGTCGCGCGCTTGATGCCATCGGCGAGCGATTCGCGACAACCGTACAAGTTATCAAACTTCGACTTAGTGACGGAATCATTCACATTGATGGCAGGGACGAGCAGCTTGCCCTGCTCCATCATTTTGTAGAGGCGATGCACGCCAGTCGTTGTCTCTTCGGAAACGCCGCGCCATTCGCTGACGACCTTGTGCCAGTGCTGCGGATCTTCGGCGTAAACCTTCTTGAGCAGATCCTTGATGACTTTCTCTTCGTGGCTTTCGGAGGGGCTGTCAACCCACTTATCGCCGTTTTCCAATTCGTAGCCGTTGTGGATCAGCAAGGTTGCGTCGCCGCCATCATCGACGATGAGTTGCGGACCTTTGCCGCCTTTGTGACTCAGCGCGCGATAAGTGCAATCCCAATACTCTTCGAGCGATTCGCCCTTCCAGGCAAAGACGGGAACGCCGCTGGCGGCAATCGCTGCGGCGGCATGATCTTGCGTCGAGAAAATATTGCAGCTTGCCCAACGCACTTCTGCGCCGAGACTGACGAGCGTCTCGATCAGCACAGCGGTCTGAATCGTCATGTGCAGCGAACCGGTGATGCGCACGCCGGCAAGCGGTTTCGTGGCTCCGTACTTGGTGCGAAGCGAAACCAGGCCAGGCATTTCCTGCTCGGCGATGGTGATTTCCTTGCGACCCCAATCGGCCAAGCCGAGATCGGCGACCTTATATTCCGTTGCGGTGTTTTCGAGTGCTGACGGTGCCATGATTCCTCGCATTTCGCCCGCCATAGAGCCGGCCTCGGGCGCTAAGATTGTATAGTTCCAACTCGGCTAGGATAGCATCCAAAGGGTACCTGCGAGGAATGGGTTTGATGGCAACTGTCGGGAGCAAGGCTTCGGAGGTAAGAAACCAGATCCGAACCGCACGTTTGACGCGAGCCAAACGAACGGCAATTTTGAGGGTGCTGGCCGATCCGCGGCGATTTGAACTGCTAGAACGCATCGCAGGAGCCTCGTGTCCATTGGGGTGTGCCGCCGCTCGCAAGGCGCTGGCCATTTCCGCGGCCACGCTGTCGCACCACGTCAAGGAACTCGAAAATTCCGGTCTAGTACATATTGAACATGAAGGCAAATACATTTATTTGACATTTAACACGGCAATCTGGACGGCGTTTGTCGCCAGTCTCGGCGCTGTCGCAAAGACAGATTGCATGAACCGTTAAAAACTTCGCAAAAGAAATTCACAAAGGTTATGAATCGAATCCCGGCGACGGCCCATCAATTCGACAGTCATCGAAATGTCGAATTGAAGACGTTTTGTTTCGGGAGCAGATCAATGAGCAGTCTTAAGGGGAAAGTGGCGCTGGTTACCGGCGCATCGAAGGGCATCGGCGCAGCGATTGCCCGCGAACTGGCGGCGCGCGGCGCGGCTGTGGCAGTCAACTATTCAGGCAGCAAAGCGGCAGCGGAAAAGGTCGTCGCAGAGATCAAGTCGGCCGGCGGAAAGGCCGTAGCGGTGCAGGCAAATCTATCTGAGCCCGAGAGCGCAGGGCGGCTGGTAGAGGCCGTCGCCAAGGAACTCGGACCAATCGATGTGCTCGTCAACAATGCGGGCGTGTATGAGTTTGGGTCGCTCGAACAAATCACCCCCGAAAGTTTTCACAAGCAGTTTGACTTGAACGTACTGGGACTACTGCTGACGACAAAAGCGGCCGTTGCCCATTTCAGTCCGACAGGGGGCAGCATTATCAACATCAGTTCAGTAGCGGCTGGAGGAATTCCGTCGGCATCTGTTTATAGCGCGACAAAGGGCGCGGTGGATACGATTACCGTGGCGCTTTCAAAGGAACTCGGTGCGCGCAAGATTCGCGTGAACGCAATCAACCCGGGCATGGTCGAGACGGAAGGCGCCCACAGTGCCGGGATTATCGGCAGCGACTTTGAAAAGCAGGTTGTCGCTGAGACTCCGCTGGGCCGGATCGGGCAGCCTAATGATGTTGCCGGTGTTGCGGCGTTTCTGGCATCGGACGACTCGGTCTGGGTCAGCGGGCAGACGATTCACGTATCGGGTGGCAATCGCGTGTAACGGTCAAGTGCGCGGTTCGCTCTCCGCAGCTTCGGCATTGAGCAGTTGCCGCTTGCGTTCGACACCCCAGCGGTAGCCGGTCAGAGAGCCGCCGACGCCGACGACGCGATGGCACGGAACCATCAGGGCAACGCGATTCATGGCGCAAGCACGAGCTACGGCGCGCGTTGCCTTGGCGTTACCCAATTCTTTTGCGAGTTGGCTATAACTACGCGTCTCACCGCGAGGAATCTCTCGTAGCGCTTGCCAGACACGAAGCTGGAACTCCGTCCCGCGCAAATCGAGCACCTGCGGTGCGGCCAACTCTTTGGATGAATTCGTGGGTCCATTGACAACTGCCAAAGCCGCATCAACCCATTGAGAAAGCGCGGCGTCGGAATGAAGGCTTGCTGCGGGAAACTCATTACGCAGGCTCGCCTCGGCTTCAGCTTTTGTCGCGGCGAGCGCGAGCCAGCATAGACCCCGCTGAGTAGCTCCGACAATGATCCAGCCAAATGCGGAAGCCGTCGCCGCAAAACCAATCTCTTCGCCACATCCGCCAGCCGCAAATCGCACGGGCGTCATGCCGAGTTGAGCGCCAGCGTAGCCGCGACTCGATGAGCCGAAGCCAGCATCGTAGATGGCCGTGGTGACAGACGCGCCTCCCTTGAGCGAGCCACGCAATCGGCTGGCGCGTAGCGCACGCTGATATTGCAGAGGACTGACGCCGAACTGGCGTTTGAAGAGCCGCTGTAGCGTGAACGGACTGCAATCGGCCAGGCGCGCCAGCATCACAAGCGGCAGAGGACGGTCGAAGTTCGCCTCGATGTGAGTGCGTATTTTTTCGAGCGGGAAATCTGGCGCCGTCGTCGCTTCGGGCTGACAGCGCAAGCACGGACGAAAGCCAGCCTCGCGCGCCTGAAATGCCGAAGCAAAGAAGCGAACGTTTGACTTGAGCGGCCGACGGCTGGCGCAGTTGGGCCGGCAAAAAATACCCGTGCTTGTGACCGCATAAAAGAACCGTGCGGCCCGGTCGCGCGCCATAAGCTTGCTCCACGCGAATTCGGGATCAATCGCTGTCGCCGGCGCGGCTACTTCAATTTGTGAGAGAGTTTCGCTCATGAAAACCATGGTCGCCGACAGTCGGGCAGACCGGCTACCTGTTTCTTGCGCGAAATCCAAATTTTCTGGGTTTGTTCAGCGAAATCGGCCTTGAGGCAGAACTCGTCAGGGAGTCTCGCTCGGCGACACCGACCAGAGGCCGGAACTCATGGCTGTTTTCTTCACGCGCGAGCAGCACGGCTTCTGCTCGGATCAGGTCGGCTTCGGTGTCGACGCCAATAGTATCTCCGGGTGCCTCGGCCACGTAGATGCCGATGCCGTTTTCAAGCAGGCGGAGTTGCTCAAGCCGTTCGATCTGCTCGAGGGGCGACGGCGGCAGGGCGGCAAACCGCTCGAGAGTCGCTTTGCGATAAGCATAAATGCCCAGATGCTTGCGAAAGCTGCCCATCGCGTTCGCGGCCGAGGCACCGTTGGCAGAGCCGTCCCGATTAAATGGAATCGCGGCGCGGGAAAAATAGAGCGCCCGGCTATCGAGATCGGTGACGACTTTGACGGTGTTGGGATCGGCGAGTTCTTCCGACGAACAATTGACGGCCAACGTGCCGACCTCGACATCGGGCCGTGCAAACAACGCAATCAGCGGTGCAAAAAAAGCCGGCGTCAGGGTCGGTTCGTCGCCCTGGATGTTGACATAGATATCGGCGTAAATCTGGCTGGCCACTTCCCTGACCCTGTCCGATCCGCTGGGGCAATCGGCGGAGGTCATGGCGACGGGAATGTCGCGGGCACGGCAGACCTCTGCAACTTCTTTTGAATCTGTGGCCACAACGACGGGGCTAATCAGCCCGCTCGCGGTGGCTGCTCGCCAGACCCATTCGACCATGGGACGACCGGCAATCGGGCGCAACACCTTGCGACTGAGACGAGTGGAACCGAGCCGGGCCGGAATGACGCCAGCGATGCGAAAGGCGCTCATACAAAGTTAATTTTACAGCATGGGGGTATGGAGAATCGATTCTGCGAGAGGCAGCGGCCGCAAAGCGTCGGAGCGCCAAGTTTGACCTCTTACACAGCCATCCGTATCATCGTTACAGGAAGTTGCGCGCGGATTTCAGTTTGCGATTTCTGGCCGGGCCTCCAAGGCCTGCGCTTTCCCCCGGGCGGGGTAGCTCAGATGGTTAGAGCGACGGATTCATAACCCGTAGGTCGGCAGTTCGATCCTGCCTCCCGCCACCAAATTACAGTTCAGGGACATCCACCAAAGTCCATAAAACCTTGGTAATATAGGAAAATAGAGCGGTTATTACATACGCAGCGTCTATTGATGTCCAAGCATTTCCTTTGACATCCAGCTTGTTTTGGGGGCATGTCCACACATTTCTATAGGAGATGCCCCCAGTGCCATTGACTGTCAGAGAAATTGAAAACGCTAAACCCATCGGGAAGCCCAAAAGGCTTTGGGATAGGGATGGACTCTATGTGGAAATTTCTCCGGCTGGCAGCAAATATTGGAGGATGAAATACCGTTTCGGTGGTAAAGAAAGGCGCTTGTCACTTGGCGTGTTCCCGCAAATCTCGATGAAGGTCGCGCGTGAGCGAACGGATGCTGCCCGCAAGCTACTAGCCGAGAGCGTGGACCCCGGTGAAACCCGAAGGGCTCAGAAAGCTGCGACTATCTGCAAAACAGAGAATAGCTTTGAAGTTGTGGCCAGGGAATGGTTCGGAAAGTTTTCGTCGACCTGGGCCGAAAGTCACAGCACCCGAATCATTCGAAGATTAGAGCGCGACGTTTTCCCTTGGATCGGCGGCCGACCGATTGTCGACATTACCGCACCCGAGTTACTCAGTGTCTTGCGCCGTATCGAGAATCGGTCCCTGGAAACCGCGCATCGCGCCCTCAGAAACAGCGGTCAGATTTTTCGCTATGCGACAGCCACTGGAAGGGTAACGATAGATCCAACGGGAGGACTTCGGGGCGCGCTACCTCCGGTCAAGGTTGACAATTTTGCGGCAACTACGGAACCGAATCGTTTCGCCGAAATTCTGAGAATGCTCGATGGTTACAAAGGGACACTGACTGTGCGTTGTGCTTTACGCTTTGCGCCGTTGGTATTCGCACGCCCTGGGGAGCTGCGCCAAGCGAAATGGTCGGATTTTGATTTGAACGCATGCGAGTGGCACTACATCGCGAGCAAGGGTAAGACTCCACATGTTGTCCCTCTTTCTCGTCAAGCAATGGCAATCTTACGCGAACTGCACCCCCTCACAAGTCAGGGGAGCTTCGTCTTTCCCGGAGCTCGCAGTAAAGATCGTCCGATGAGCGACAACGCTATTCTTGCTGCAATGCGATATCTGTAAGCGTCATTTTCTGGCCGCCTTGTTTTGGTGTTGTTCAGGGTTCAAGCTCGACTTGTGGTGGCCATGTGGTCACGGAGGGCTTGGATGGAAGTTAAAGCCGAGGTTGGGGAAAACGCTTCTGGGCGTCGGCGGTACTGGACTGCGGAGGAGAAGCGGCGGATCGTGGAGCTGACGATATCGTCGAGCCAGTCGGTAGCATCGCTGGCGCGGCAGCATGGCGTGAACGCGAACCAGGTGTTCTATTGGCGGAAGCTTTATCATGCAGGCCAGCTCGATGGGGAGAGTTCCGCTGACGCGCCAGGCCTTCGCCTTCTCCCAGTCTCGGTGGGCAACGAAGAGCCAGCGGAGGCCGAGGCATCGGAGACAGAGCGGGATACACACGAGAGCGCGGATCCGCCGTTGACGATGAACATCGAGTTTCCGGGCGGTGCGCTGGTCAGTCTTGCGGGCGCCGTCGATGCCGAGATTGTTCGTGCGGTTCTTGAGAGTTTGCGCGGATGATCCCGGCTAACACACAGATCTGGCTTGTAGCCGGAGTGACAGATATGCGCAGAGGTTTTTCGAGCTTGGGCGGCCTGGTCCAGAGCACGCTCGATAAGAGTCCCCTGTCAGGACAAGTCTTCATCTTCCGGGGCCGCAGAGGTGACCTGGTGAAGCTGATTTGGCATGATGGCGACGGGATGTGCCTGTTCCAGAAGCGGCTTGATCGTGGACGATTTGTATGGCCGCAGGCAACCAGCGGCGCCGTGTCGTTGACGCGCGCGCAACTGTCGATGCTGTGCGAGGGGATTGATTGGCGTCAGCCTTCGCGGACATGGCAGCCTCCGATGGCGGTGTAAGTTATAGTCGCTAACTTATCCTTGAGTTACTGCATTTTATTTATGCATTCAAGTTATGATTGTGGCATACTGCTTTCATGATTTGCGTGCATGCCCATCCGAGCGAGATAGAGAAGATGGGCGCACCCGCGTTGAGTCATCTGGTGATAGCGCAGATGGCACGGATCGAGCAGCTTGAGTTTCAGATCGCAAAGCTGAAGCGCGAACAGTTCGGGCCTAAGTCGGAGAAGCTACCCGTCAACGAGGTACAGTTGACTCTATGCTTGAGCGGTAGCGTGATCGAGGCTCAGCCGATTGCGCAGACCGAACAGTCTGAAGCCAGCAAGGAAAAGCCAGCACGCGCTGCGCGCAAGAGCCGCGCTCTGCCGGCGCATCTGCGGCGCGAAGTCAGAACGCATCTTCCTGAACACACCAAGTGCCCATGCTGCGATGGAGAGTTGCGCAGGCTGGGTGAAGACGCGTCGGAGATGCTCGAGTATATGCCGGCCAGCTTCTTCGTCATCCGCCATGTGCGCCCGAAGATGAGCTGCCGCAAGTGCTCCTGCGTGGTACAGGCTGCGGCGCCGGATCGCGTGATCGATCGCGGTCTGCCTGGACCTGGCCTGCTGGCGCACGTTGTCACTGCAAAGTTTTGTGATCACCAGCCTTTATATCGTCAGTCACAGATATTCGCTCGCGAAGGCGTCGAGTTGGATCGTTCGATTCTTGCCCGCTGGGTCGGTGAAGCCGCCGCGTTGCTGGCGCCGGTGGCCGAGGTTCTGCGCCGCTACGTACTGGCGACAGAGAAGCTGCACGGCGATGATACTCCGCTGCCGGTGCTTGCGCCGGGGACCGGCAAGACCAAGACCGGCCGCTTCTGGACCTATGTTCGCGACAACCGTCCTGCAGGCGACAAGACAGCGCCTGCTGTATGGTTCGCATACTCGCCCAACCGTAAAGGCGAACATCCGCAGCGCCATCTGGCCAAGTTCGAGGGCATCTTGCAAGCCGATGCCTTCGCTGGCTTCAACAAGCTTTACGAAGGCGGCATGATTCAAGAAGCTCCATGCATGGCTCACATCAGACGTAAGTTTTTCGACCTGATGAAGGCGCATAACTCACCCATCGCCACCGAAGCAGTGCATCGCATAGCCGCTCTCTATTTGATCGAGAAGGAGATCAGGGGACGATCGGCAGACGAACGCCGCGCCGTTCGCTCGGCACGCGCCAAGCCTCTGTTCGACGAGATGCGACGATGGCTCGAACAAGCTCTTACACAACTGACACCGAAGTCCGAAACTGCCGCGGCCATCCACTATGCCCTTCAGCTCTGGGATGCGCTGGCGCACTATCTCGACGACGGCCGCATCGAAATAGATAATCTGATCGCCGAGCGTGCTCTGCGCCCGGTGGCTATCGGAAGGCGGAACTATCTGTTTGCCGGCTCGGACGCAGGCGGCGAGCGCGCGGCCATCCTCTATGGTCTGATAGGAACAGCGCGGCTGAACGGCCTGGATCCTGAGGCCTACCTGCGCTACGTGCTCGCGCGCGTCGGCGAGCATCCTATCAATCGCATCGAGGAGTTGCTGCCATGGAACGTCGCCGGAAAACTGCTCCCCGCATTACAGAAAGCCGCTTAGACCCAACCGCCTACGACGCTTCGCCCTTCGCCGTCTCCATGTATCCGCATATCGACGAATTCACCGAGCACGGCCAGATCGTCATCGGACACATCGAACCCATCGGCGGCGTTGCCATCGCGTCAGAAGGACGACAGACCCTGGCCATGCTACGCCGGCGCAAAGACGAACCCTTCAAGCAACTACTCGCCCGCCTCGACACCGCCATCGCCAAAGCCACCATCGACGATGTCTACGTCGACGAAGTTAACACTCCGCAAAGCTGACGTACACACTTCATGCGACCGGTCGTGTCCACTTGAATCGATCATGGACACATACGGTCCTATCACTCATGAAACCCCGCCCATCGTCCAGACGGCCAGAACGTCACGCTTACTTTCGACCCGGGAACCAAGAAGGTCCTCCAACAGGTTGTTGATGTTCGATCTCCGGGCCGCTGTCAGTCGTGCTAAGCCCGCCATGCCTACGGATAGTGCCCAGTTTCCAGCAGCTTGCCTGGAGCGCCACTGAGCCCCGAAGCGCTCCACTGCTGCACGCTTTACTGCTGGACCTCACCGCCCCGCCGATGGCCGGAAGTCGTCACCCTGGTCAAGTACGGCTTGAGAAAAAGACATTCTTCTCATAGATAACAACGACCCGCAGCGAGGACGGCAGTCAATGGCGCACGCTCTATGTGCGTCGCGCTTGCGCGAGCGAAGCCCCTTGACGGTCGCCGCAGCAAAGGGTGCGGCGTCAGGCGCCCGGCGCTCAGCCCGGGGAGCCGTGTCTACCTATGTCCCATGCGAAGCATGGCGGACTTTGCGACGATGGATCAGACGAGGACACCCACCGAAGCCACAACAGCAAGCCGCCCGCTCATCGCGAAAAACCGCGATGAACGGGCCACGGCTTCTCAAGGTTCATGGTGATTCAAATGGTCGATGGCCGGGCCGCCCGGCGTATGGCAGAATCATGGCTCCACGCAATAATCTGAAAAGGGATAGGGTTGATTTCGGGCCGGATTCTGCGGCAGATAAAGAATCCAAATACTCGCGCCAATTTCCTGACGA
>Ga0302320_10017357_pt1 | contig 14617 bp, 16 predicted proteins | sample Bog_T0_3_FD_202130 | JGI IMG/M metagenome (GOLD analysis project Ga0302320, IMG submission 202130) | Peat permafrost microbial communities from Stordalen Mire near Abisko, Sweden - Bog_T0_3 | ecosystem: Environmental > Terrestrial > Soil > Wetlands > Peat | place: Sweden: Abisko, Stordalen Mire...
GATGCGGCACATTTCCGCCAAGTTGGCCCCTTTTCCACCCAGCAGCGGCTTTTGGGAACCGTCTCCGTCGGTTTTTTTGCCGAACAGGTAGACATATTTGGGCCCCTTTGCAGGGGCGGCTTTCTTGGCTTTGGATTTGACGGCCATAGGAGTGGGGGGAGGGTTAAAAAACGGGAGCGGTCGGCGCAGGTGCGCAGACCTCCCATTGCATCACTCCGCCGCCGAAGCTGTCAACCGCGCAGGCTGCGCAGAACTTGCACCGCCGGCGCCCCGCCCGGGTCCGGCTTAGCTCACTTGCCGGCGGCCTCGCGCTGGGCGCGAAAGACCACGCGGAACATTTGGAGCGCCAGCCAGAACACTCCGGTCAGGCAGGCCGAGGTGATCGCCCCCCAGAGCACGATCATCCGATGGTCGTCGGACGGCACGTGGGTCTTGACGACCGAGTACATATACAGAAAGAAGGCGAGCACGAGGATGGCATCGACCAGCAGGCTGGCGGGGGTGACGAGCTTCGGCTTCGGTGAATCCATGGCTGGGTAGAAAAGACGCAGTTTGACGCGTTTGTCCATGGAAAATTCGCCGGCCCGCGCGCCGGCCCATTTTGGGATAGCCTCCGGGGGCGACCGCCGCCAGATTAGCCCGTTTATGGGCGACTCGCGGCTGAAAATCTTCTCGGGAAACTCCAACCGGCCCTTGGCCGAGGCGATCTGCCAGTCCATCGGGGTTCCCCTGGGCGAGGCCACCGTCACCAGTTTCCCGGATGGGGAGACCTTTGTGAAGATCAACGAGAACATCCGCGGGCGGGATGTTTACATCATCCAATCGACCTGTCCGCCGACCAACCATCACCTGATGGAGCTGCTGATCATGATCGACGCGGCGCGGCGCGCCTCGGCCGACCGCATCACGGCGGTGCTCCCGTTCTTCGGCTATGCCCGGCAGGACCGCAAGGACCAGCCGCGGGTGCCGATCACGGCGAAATTGGTGGCCAACCTGCTGGTCTCCGCGGGCGCAAATCGGATCCTGACTATGGATCTGCACAGCCAGCAGATCCAGGGCTTCTTCGACATTCCGGTCGATCATCTCTACGCCTCGCCGGTCTTCTTCGAATACCTCGCGGCCTCCCGCAGCGACACCCTGGTGGTGTGCTCGCCGGATGTCGGGGGCATGAAGATGGCCGCCGCCTACGCCGACGTCCTCGGCGCGGGCCTGTGCCTGGTGGCCAAAAAGCGCCAGAACGCCACCACCGTGGAGGCGATCAATGTCGTCGGCGAAGTCGCCGGCCGGGATATTCTCCTGGTGGACGACATTACGGAAACGGCGGGCACCCTGACCGCGGCGGCGAAGATCTTGCGCGAGCACGGCGCCAGCAGCGTCCGGGCGGCGGTCAGCCATTGCATCTTGAATGAAGTCGCCTACAGCCGCCTGCGCAGCGGCCTGATCGACGAATTCATCACGACCGACACCGTGCCGCTCGAAACCCGCGGGCTGGCGGTCAAGGTGCTGAGCGTGGCCTCGCTGCTGGGCCGGGCGATCCAGCGGATCAACACCAACGAGAGCGTGACGGGACTATTCAAGGTCAAGGGCTTCTGAGCCCGCGCCGCCGGCGCGGCCGCCCCGGGGGAGCGCCGGATCCGATTTTCTCCCATGAATTCCAAGTCTGTTTCCGCCCCGATCATCCTGGCCCTGGCGATCCTGGCCCTGGTCCCGGAAGTGCGCGCGGCCGAGGCGCCGGCGCCGGCCAAGCCGGTCCTGCATTTTGACCGCTCCCCGGTTTCCGACGGCAAGAACGGCCTCGTCACCTCCTACGCCGACGTGATCGACCCGGTGCGCAAGGCCGTGGTCTCGATCAACTCGACCAAGACGATCCGGCAGCGCGTGCCGGTCAATCCGCTCCTGCGGCAGTTTTTCGGCGACCAGCTTCCCGAGCAGGACCGGGAAACCAAGGAGGAGGGGCTCGGCTCGGGCGTCATCGTCTCCTCGGACGGCTACATCCTCACCAACAACCATGTGGTGGAGGGGGCCGACCAGCTGAAGGTCACGCTGAGCGACGACCGCACCTTCACCGCCACCTTGGTCGGCGCCGACCAGAAGACCGACATCGCGGTGGTCAAGATCGACGCGACCAACCTGGCCTGCATCACCCTGGCCGACAGCGACCACCTGCGGGTGGGGGACATCGTCTTCGCGATCGGCAACCCGCTCGACGTCGGCGAGACGGTGACGATGGGCATCGTCTCGGCCAAGGGCCGCAACAAGCTCGGCCTCCTCGACGACGTCGGCGGCTACGAAAACTTCATCCAGACCGACGCCGCGATCAACATGGGCAATTCCGGGGGCGCCCTGGTCGACGCCAAGGGCCGGCTGGTCGGCATCAACAGCGCGATCCTCTCGCCCTCGCGCGGGAGCATCGGCATCGGGTTTGCGATCCCGATCAATCTGGCGGCCAACATCATGACGAGTCTGATCACGACCGGCACCGTCACCCGCGGGTATCTCGGGGCGGCGATGCAGACGGCGACCGCGGACATCGCCGAGCAACTCGGCCTCCCCAAGGATTCCCGCGGGGTCATCGTCACCGATGTGACGGCTGGGGGCCCCGCGGAGAAGGCCGGCCTGCAGAGTTCGGATGTGATTCTGGCGGTCAACGACCAGCCGGTGGCGTCAGTCGAGGAACTGCGGCTCCTGGTGGCCGAGATGGCGCCCGGCACCAAGGTCATCATGAAGGCGGTGCGCGACGGCAAGCCCATCTCCATCCCGGTGACGCTGGAGAAGCTGACGGAAAATCCCAACGAGCTCATCACCGGCGTCAGCGTCCAGCATCTGACCGATGAACTGCGGACCCAGCTCAACATCGACGCTCGGGTGACGGGGCTGCTGGTCACGGCGGTGGCGGACGATTCTCCCTATGCGGATCGGCTGGCCGCCAACATGGTGATCGTGACGATCAACCGGACCGCGGTCTCCGATCTGGGCTCCGCGCTGCGCCTCATCCAGCCGGGGCGCAACCTGTTCCTGGTCTTCAATCAGGGGGCGCTCAGCTACCTCAGCGTCACCGTGAAGTGAGCGGTCAGCTCCCGGGCTTTTCGATCGGCAGCCGGGCGAGGGCGGCCGGAATGGCCTCGGCCGGATAGGTCGGGAAGGATAGTTCGAGCAGCGAGACGGTCGGGACGGAAAAGCGGGTGGCTCCGGCGCTGCGGTCCACCAGCATCGCGACCCCCGCGGGCCGGCCGCCGGCGCGGCCGACAATGTCCAGCGCCTCCAGCACCCGGCCGCCCCGGGTCACGACGTCCTCGACCACCAGAACCTGTTCGCCCGGAGCGAGCGTGAAGCCCCGGCGCAGCACCAGGGCGTTGTTTTCCTTCTCGGCGAACAGGTAGCGCGCGCGTGCCTGGCGGGCCACTTCCTGGCCGATCACCAGGCCGCCCATGGCGGGGGCGAGCACCGTCTCGAACTTGAGCCCCAGGCCCCGGACCTGCCCGAGCAGCAGCGTGGCCAGGCGCTCGACGGCATCCAAGTGCTGGCACACCTGGGCGCATTGGAAATAATGACCACTATGGAGGCCCGAGCGGAGCACAAAGTGCCCCTGCAGGAGGGCCCGGGTGCGCGTAAAGATGTCCAAGACTTCCTGTTGATTCGCGTCCATGGGGCAGCACGCTGCCGGTTTCGGCGCCGAAAAACAAGACCGACTGAGGCGCCGGTTCGGGTTGTTAAAATCTAGTCGGTCGGGTACTATCCGGCCGTGAAGCCTCCCGACCTCCTGCCGCTTGAAGACGAGCTCGGCGACGTGCTCGAAAAGGCGCTGGCCCGGATGGGCATGGCCGAGGAGGAGTTGGGGCTGCGGGCGGCCGTTCCCCTCGTCAAGATCCGGGACGCGATCGACTACCGCTCCGATCTGACGGCCGACGAATTGCGGCGCCTGGCCGCCGTGCTGGAGCTGAACGAGGTGGGCCTGTGCGCCTTGGGCTGCGGGCAATATCCCCGGCCCGAGATCGCGGGCCTGCCGTTCTGTGTCTGGCCGTTGTCGATGGCGCACGGGATCGGGGTCGCCAACGCCTACGTGGCGGCCGCCGGCCCGGGCGTAGCCGGGGTGCTTTTCGACACCGGGGCGGGCATCGAAGCGTTGCGGGCCGTCTGGCCCGCGGCGGTGCAGGACCTGGCCGCCGTATTTCTGACCCATGTCGAAACCGAGCATGCCGGCGGCCTTTGCGAGGTGGTTTCGCGCTTCGGGGTCGAGGCGGCCTTCATCCCCCGGGGATCGGCGGCGCCGTGCGGCCGTGAGACCTCCGAGGGGGAGGTTAAGAATTGCGCCGGGCTGGAGGTCACGGTTTTCACCACCCCCGGCCACGCCGCGGCGCACAATTGCTACCTGGTCCGCAAGCCGGACGTGCGCGCGGGGCGGGCCCTGCTGGTTTCCGGCGACCTGATTTTTGCGGGCTCCGCCGGCGGCGGCTACTTTTGCCCGCGGCAGCTTCGGACCCACCTGCGGCGGGTGCTCGGGGCGGTCCCGCCCGGCACGGTGATCGCCCCCGGCCACGGCCCGATGACGACCGTGGAACACGAACTGCGTTTCAACCCGTTCCTGACCTGATCGGCGCCTACCGCGGCTTGGCGATCCCGATCACGCCCGCGCCGACCCGGCCGCCCGCGTTGCCGGTCGGCTGGCCCCCGTCGTCGGGCTTGGCATGCACGATGACCGACCGGCCGACGATCGGATCAGTGGGGCCCATCAGCGTCACGCCCGTGAGGACCATCTCCAAGTGGGCCTTGCCGGTCTCGTCGGCGATCAGATTGCCCATGTCACCGGCGTGGTGGGGGGCGTCGGTCCCCTCGGCCCCGGCCAGCGCGTGGTGGTGCGTGCCTTCCGGATCATAGTGGCCGCCCGTGCTCATTGCCTTGGCCGCATCGCTCACGTCCCCGTACTCATGGATATGGAAGCCATGCTTGCCGGGCGAAAGGCCGGTGACGTCCGCGACGACTTTCACGCCGCCATCGGTGGCGGTGAAGGTGACTAGGCCGGCGGCCTGGCTGCCCTCGGTCGGGCGGATGACGGCGATCGCCGCGGTGACGGGAGCCGGATCGGCGGCCAGAGAGGGCGCGCCGGCGAGCAGCACCCCGGTGGCGGCCAGCGGGAGGAGGGAGAGGAGGGGGAATTTCATGGCGACGCAAGTCTAGCTTAAGCGGCGGATTTGCACAAACGCAAATGGCACTTGGGCTCCGATTCAGAGGGAAGTTTCCCCGTCGGTCCGGCGCGACCGACGGCCCCGGGCGGTATCGCGGAACCTCGGCGCCGCTCCGGCGTCCTACGCCCGGTCCCGCGCTCGATGACCGACAGCCTTCAACCCAGGATCGCTCCTCCCGGGCGCCCGCGCCCCCCTAGTGCGCTTAGCCGTCGTCATCATCCTCGTCGCTGTCGCCGTCGGCCGCCGCTTTCGGCAGCGCGCGGACGAAGGCCGCATGGACGGGCGCGGGCATGGGGCTGGTTTCCCCGCGCACGGACGCCCAGATCACGCGATTGAACGTCGCGTCGTCGATCGCGTCCTCATGGGAGAAATCGAAGCCGGCCGAGATCGCGGCGGCCTGCGTCTTGGCCGGATTGCGCTCGCTGAGCGAGATGCGGTTCGGCGCGGCCTCGTAGGGTTCCAGGTCGGCCGCGGCCTGGAAGCAGGCGCGCATCGGATTGGCGGCCGCGTCAAACTGCGACATCGGCTCCAGCCCGAGGATGAGCTCCATCGTCGCAAGCATCGAGCAGGTCGTGTAGGCGGTGGAATCTACCGCCCGGCGCAGCGTATACGGGCTGACGACGAGAGCCTCGGTGCGGTGGGCATCGACATGGTCGGGCCCGTTTTGCGCGTCGTCCTCCACGATGAAGATCGCGGTCTGAGGCCAGAAGCGGGAACGGCTCACGGCTTCGACCACCCGGCCGACCGCCAGGTCATTCTGGGCCACCATGGCCCGCGGAGTGAGGGCGCCGGCGCGCGCCGCTTCCGTGTGATCGTTGGGCAGCCGCACGATCTGCAGCCGCGGCATGTCGCCAGCCGCCTCAAATCGGTGCAGCTCGGCGATGAAGCGGGGGGCCCGGTCCAGGTCGCTGTAGGTGAGCGTCCAGCCTCGGTAGAGCGGGTCGACATGGCCTTGGAGGGCCGGGAGATTGCTTTGCGCCGGGTCTTCCGGGGTGGCCTCGCCGTGGACAAATTCGCCATAGCTGCGGTAGGTGATCCCGGCGGCCTTCGCCCGGTCCCAGAGGTAGCCGAGCGCGGGCAGGGCGGCGGCATAGGTCCCCTCGGCGACATAGGGCACCTTGCTCTTTTTGTGCCCATAATTGGTCGGCCAGGACCGTTCGATGAATTCCGATGAATAGCCGCCCATGCTCCACTCATGGCCGCTCGCGCTGACTTCCGCGTTCGCATAGAAATTGTCGAGCAGCACAAATTGCCGTGCCAGCCGATGGAGATTCGGCGTCACCATCTCCGGAAACAGGCACAGCTCCGGGTCCCCGTTGCCCTGCGGCAGATCGCCGAAGACCTGGTCGTAGGTCCGGTTCTCTTTGATGATATAAATCACATAGCGGATGGGCGTCGGGCCGCCGCGTCGGGCCGGAATCGGATTGCCGGGGGCCGCGCGCGGCGGGGTGGCGGGGCGGCAGAGGTCCGCGACTGCAGTCCAGCGCCGCAGCGTCTCGGCGTAGGCGCTCTGGCCTGGAAGGGCGACGATGGCCAGCGAGCCGTGATAGAGGGTCCCGTCGTAGGGGAACTGCTGCTCCGGGCCCGCCGGGCTGGCCAAAAGGTCGATCTTGCGGCCGACCGGCGGCTCGCCCGGCCCCGGCAGCCGGCCATTGGGCGACGGGGTCAGCCCGCGGGCGCTGACGACGAGGAGGCTCCGGCCATCCGGGGTGACCCGCACCGCGGTGGGAAACCAGCCGGTGGGGATGAACCCCAGGGCCGTCCCTTTGCCCGGACGGCGCACATCGAAGAGCGCGATGTTATTGTTGTAGGCATTGGCGACAAAGAGGGTGCGGCCGTCGGGCGACAGGCCAAGGCTGTCGGGGGTGGAGCCGGGCGGATCGGCGGCGGAAAACGCCGAGCAGAGGCTTTCCGATGGCCGGCCGGTGGAGACGTCAAGCACCGTCACGGTGTTGAGGCCGCCGTTGGAGATGAACAGACGGCGCCGATCCCGGCTTAAGATCAGCTCGTTGGGATGCAGCCCGGCGGGCCAGCGGGCCAGGACCCGACCGTCGTCGGAATCCAGGACGGCGACCGCGGATTCACCCCAGAGGCTGGCGTAAAGCCGGTGGCGGGGAACATCGAGGGCGAGGCAAAAAGGATCGGAACCTCCGACCAGATCCCGCGAAATCGCGAGGTCGTCGACTGGGGCGTCCGAATCATTGTTCCTGGTCCCTGGCCGCGCCGCCTCGGCGGTCTTCGGATCGAGCGCGGTGATCCATTCGGTGGCGCCCGACTCCAGGTTCGTGCGGACGACCTTCCCGGAGAAAAGGATGGCGGCGTAGGCGGTGCGGCCGTCCGAAGCGAGCGCGAGGCCGCCGACCGACGAGTGCGCCTCGCTGGCAGGAAGGTGGACCTGGGAGGCCGGCCGAAGCTGCCCGCGGTCAAAGTCGAACACCCACAGGAGGCCGTCGCCGCCTCCGCTGCAGACGAGCCGCCGGCCGTCGGGGGAAAAGGCCAAGCCGCCAAAGGTTTCGTGCATGGGCACGACTGCCGTCACGGTCCGGGTCCTAAGATCGACCACCCGGATCTCGTGCGCTCCCCACCCGGCATGGAGGATCGCAGCATAGCGCCCCGAGGGATCGACGGCCAGTCCGACCGGAAACTCGCCGAGCGGCACCTGGAGTCCGACCGGCCGGATCGGCCATTGGTTGTGCAGCAGGACGCTGCCGTCGGGCTGCGGGCCTGGCGTCACCCGGGGCGGAATGGCGGAAGCAGCCGCGGCGGCGGCGAGCCCAAACGCAGCGGCCCAGCCCGCGAGGGAATTCATAGGCCTACCAGATAGGCTTGATGCGGCCGTTATTCAAGGCGGGGCCGCGCGCAAAGCGCCCGTTTCCCGTCGCCCGGGAACTGTTGGGCGGGCACGCGTGGGGGAGCGGCCGCGGGCCAAGGGCGAACTGAAGCGCGAATTTGGCCGCGCCGCCGCGGGGCATGAAGTGCCCAGCGGCCGGAGCTTTCCACGGGCCCGCCGGAGAAATTTTGGAACCGTAACCCATAAAGCACTACTCTAAGGGGCACTATGCCCACCAATCCCAATAACCCCCCCTCCCACGAGGCGATTGCCGCCCGTGCAAAAGAAATCTGGTCTGCCGAAGGCAATCCGGACGGCCGTCACCTGGATCATTGGCTGCAGGCCGAAAAAGAACTGCGCGGCGAAGGCCGGCCGGCGAACTCCGCGCAGCGGAAACAGGACCGCTCGAACGACGAGGAAGCCTCGACGGCGGCGACCGGAGCTTCCGGACGCGGCGCGGACAAGCTGCAGGACGCCGGACGGCTGCCGGCCAGGCCCGGAGGTCAGCTTGCGGTCGAAAACCGCCCGGGCGCAGCCTCCAAGAGCGCGCGCTTCTTCCGCAAAGGGGAGTAGGGCCGCCGCTCCGGTTCCAGTCCCGGCGGAATCAGATCGACGGCGGGCCGATTGTCGGGATGCTCGGGGCCGGGGATCTTCCCGGCCCGATGACGACCCGCCTGGCGCTTATTCGCGGAATCAATGTCGGCGGCCATCGGCCGGTCTTGATGGCGGATCTGCGGGGCCTGCTCGCGCGGCTCGGCCTGGCCGAGCCGCGCTCGCTCCTCCAGAGCGGCAATCTCGCGTTCCGGAGCGAGGCCCCGCCGGCCGATCTGGAGCGCCTCCTGGAATCTCAGACTGAGAAATGCCTGGGATTGCGGACCGACTACTTCGTTCGGACCGGAGCGCAATGGACGGCGATCATCGCCGGCAATCCGTTCGCGGAGGCCGCCGCAAGCGATCCCGGTCGCCTGGTCGTCCTCTTCTTCAAGCAAGCCCCGGCCCCGGCGAACGTGGCGGCGCTGCAGGCCGCGATTGTCGGCCGGGAGACTTTTGAGTCGGCCGGCCGGCAAGCTTATGTCCTCTATCCCGATGGCATCGGTCGCTCGCGCCTGACGCCGGCCCTCATCGAGACAAAGCTGGGCGTTCGGGCCACGGGCCGAAATTGGAATACGGTCCAGAAGCTCGGAGCCCTGTGACTCCGGACGGAGTCGCTACGGTCCCGGCGGAGGCCCTGGCGGCGGAGCGGGCAACGTGAAAGAACGAGAATTTAGCAGGAATCTTGACGATCTCGATCCCGGCGAAAATCGGCGGGCCAACACAAATGGATGGCCGGAAATGCAACCCTTGATCCAGAGATCAGGTTCACCGGCTGCATCATCCCGGCGCAGCGCATTCGTCGGGCGAGCTCCAACCCGGATGCCTTGGGCATGAGATAGTCGGTGATCACAAGATGATATTGGACGCATTGAAGCGCTTCCCGCGCCTGTTCGCCGTTCTCTACGGATAGCGAAAGCAGCCGAAAGACTTCACTCGCGGCGGTCGGCCCACCGCTTCTACGGGCGGGCGATGAGCCAACGGTAGGTCGCGCCGATGCGAAAGCTGCCATCGGGCTGTCGAAACGGAGCGAGCGCCACTTCATGCGCTTGATCGACCGCCGCGGCGCTGGAATTTTCACGTGCCCGCATGGCCACTCCGGACGACCCGAGACCGCGCAACGCGGTCGGCAAGTCAGCATAGAACCACTCGCAGTTCACGTCTTTCACCTCGATCGTCTGCAATCCGGCCTGCGAGGCGAAGTGGCGGAGCGCCGATTCCTCCGACAATGCGAATGGCCCGGGAGCTCCCGGCGGCGGCAGCGGAAGCAGCGGCTTGAGCGCGGCGAGAAGTGAAGCCGCCGGCATCCCCGCCGGAGTGCCCCAAGTCATCACCACGAGCCGTCCCTCCGGTTTGGCGATCCGCTTGGCCTCGGCCAAAGCTCGGACTGGATCCGACGCGTACTGAAAAGCATTGAAACCGGTGACCACGTCAAAGAGACCCTCGGAAAAGGGGAGATCCTCCATTTCACCCAAGCGGAAGTCACTGGTAAGCACCCGCTCGCGAGCGATGGCGAGCAGCGTTTCGGATGCATCCAGACCCGAGACTTCCGCTCCGAGTTCGGCGGCAATCTGGGCCGCCATGCCGGAGCCGCACCCGATATCGCAGTACTTCGAGTCGCGACCGAGCCCGATTCGCGTAAAGACCGCCTCGTAACCCGTCCGGAACTGGGCTTCTTGAATCTCGGCCCAGTCTTGGGCGCGCGCGCCCCACAGCCGTCCATTGATCGCGGCGCTCTTGGAATTCGGCTTCATGAATTTTAGTCGAAAAATGAGACGATTCGCGCAGTCTCGGAGACCCTAGGCATAGCACCGGAAAATATTCAAGGCCGCAAAATCCAGCGCTCAGCGAAACTCCACGTGGCAAAGCCTGGAAAGGATGAGATCGATCGATTGGATGAACTACAGTCTCCTTGCATTGCAGCAGACTCCGTTCGATGAGCAGCTGATGGCCCCGATGCAATGGCGCGAACTTTCCGAGTATGAGCCCGCGAGTCATACTTTCTCCCCTCGGGCTAGCGCCCGGGACCATGCAATCAGGCCTGCCGTCGCAATCAAGAAGTAGATCGAGGGCTTGATGGCCGGACAGGTCCCAAGGTCCTTTGGTGGCATGGTATTGCCCTCGGTTCAATTTGACTTCCGTAAATCCGTAATGCAGTATTTCTGCATGAATACGGCCATTGCCATCTCTTCTCGTGGAACCCTGACCCTTCCCATCGGACTTCGGCGCAAGCTTGGACTGGATAAGAGCCATTCCATCCTTCTCGCTGAGGAGAGGGCCGACGGCATTTTTCTCCATCCTGCTGTCACGGTGCCGATTCGGGACATTCCCGCGGCAACCATCAAGAAGTGGGTTAGGGACGACGAGGACGACGCTGCCAGCGTGAAGTTCGTCAAGAGGTGATCGTCTTTCTCGACACCTCGACCTTGTTGGCGGCCTGCTGGTCCGCCAATGGCTTGTCCTACGCTCTGATCGAATGCGGGCGCAAGGAAGGCTGGCGACTGACCACGGCGGACTATTGCGTTGCCGAGGTCGAAAAGAACGCCAGCAAGTATCCGGACGGCCCGGGCCGTTGGCGGCGAGTTGTCCGTCCACATCTGGAGATCGTCGGTTCGATCTACGTCATTGACCGGCCTATCGTCTTCGAGGCGACCAAAGACAGGCCGGTGCTGTTATCCGCCATTGGTGCCAATGCTTTTGAATCCGTGTGCCCAGGATCATTCCCGACACCCGAAACGCGATGGCGCCGCTCGGATTCTTGAAGGGAAGGATTTTGAGCGTGATTTTCGTCGAAGCCACGGCGATCTAGGATTTCACAAAATAGTTCACTGTTTTGTGAAAGACTGGACAATCCGAGGCTTTGAACGCAAACAAGGAAGATCATATCCTCCTTGCAAGTTATTGTCGGGGCGTAGCTTAGCCTGGCAGAGCGCTACGTTCGGGACGGGGGAATCCTCTGTTGAGGATCAATGGGTTAGATGGGCATTTCACAGTTTTGACGTCAGAATCTGTGAAATATATGGAGACGCTCGCAGAGACCAAATTGGGGAATCCATGTCGCTTGACTGCCTTCAAAATGGCAGCACAATGACATTATGAAGACTCTTACCGTTACCACCGCACGCCAAAATCTCGGCCACTGGCTAAAGCTTGCCGCCAAAGGCGAAGATGTCGGGGTGATCATTGGCGCTGATATAATCGCCCTGCGCAAAGTCCCCGTTCAGGCAGCGGACTATGCCTACGAGCAGTACGGATTGACCCCAACTCAAGTCCAGGAAGCCGAACAGCGGATTGACGCGCAGATCAAGCGGGAGCGCCGGGCCAAGACCATTAAGGAATTCAAGGGCGACTGGCGCGAATTGCGCGGATGAGGATCGAAACGGCTAAGTCCTTCGGGCGATCGCTGCGCCGGCGCACGGATGACGAACTCAAATCGGTCGCAAGTGCGATGCAGTCGGCAGCCGCGACGTTTGGCCGAACGCATCTCCACACCGGAATCGACATTCGCCGCCTCGGAAGGAACCATTTTGAGTGCCGGGTCGGCATCGATTTGCGCTTGGTCTTCAGAAGCGAACGCGATGCGCTGGTGTTCGTTCTGGCCGGAAATCATGACGAAGTGCTGGCCTTTCTAAAGAATGCAAAATGAACGAGGCCGCCGAGTTCTCCCAGCGCTCGCCCTTCTGGCGGCCGCTCTTGGCCTCAGCGGTCTTTTAAGAGCGTCGGAGACCACTTCGACCCAATGGACCGGGGGCGTCGGACAATGGACGGAGGCCTCGCGTTGGGGCCTATTTATCGACGAGGTTGCGGGGTACCGCCCGAGCCTTCAATCGAAGTCCACGGCGATATTGGTCTGAATCATTTCAAAGCGAACGGCCCCATCGTGTTCCAGGGAATGCAATAGTTTAGTGCCGATCCGCGCCTCGATCCCGGGCCGGTCAAAAAGGGCCAGACAGGGAGCATCGGCGTTTAGACGGCTGGAACACACCAGGCCGTCCGGCTGGTCCGGATGTCGCATCAACGCTGCCGCCCAAGGCTGCGTGATTTCATAGCGCGAGCGAAAAATTGAACCATCCGCGCCGATGAGCCGTTGGGTATCCGCCGACATCACATCTAGGATCCGCAGCGATCCGGGAAGCGTGAATTTCACGATGCTCCGTTCCCGGCGCGCCTTGGCCGAAACCGAGCGCAGCCCAGGCTCGCGATCCAGCAGCTCATCGCCAAACGACTCCCAGAAGCCGGTCACCGAATCGGAGGCCAGATAGAGGCTCCTGAACGGAAGGGTCGGCCCGCCGAATCGCGAGTCCGATCGGTTGTCCCAGTCGATCAGAGGCCGGGCCGTCAGCGCGCACCGATACCATTCCAGTCGCGGCGGAACCAAGGGCAGGCGTTGCTCCGGCAGCCATGCCGGCGGTTGCCGTGGGTCACCCCGCTTCCGTTCGCCCATGGGTCAAGCGGCCGGGTTTCCGATCCGCCCCGCCTGATCGAGCATTTTTTGAATCACAGCCTCATCTCCGGAGAGCGAAAGATCGAGGTGGCGGTGCCCACCCAAGGATGTCCGCTTCGCCATCAGGAAAGAAAGGGCCGGGAAGCCGTTCCCGAGCAGTTGGATCAGCTTCGGCACCCACGGCCGCACTATCATCCCGTCGAATTGCCACAGCGGATAGCGTTCGCCCCGCCCGACCGGCTGCGAGAACGCGAGCAAGGCGCCTCGTTTCCTGGCATCGTTGACCGCTTGCCGGGTGATGCCTAGCCGCTCTGCTACTTCTTCGGAGCTAAGCGTTGCTCCGATTTCATGCAAAATCCGCTCGGCCTGACGCACCCCGCGCAACCGGAGCAGTTCTTCTTCCGATTCAGCCGCTCCGGCGCGCTCATGGCTGATCCGCTGCGCGAGGAGCTTATCCAAAACCAATATGAGCGCCTCGGGAGTAACCTTGAATGTGTGGGCTAATGCGGTCAGCGTATGAGCTTGAGCTGCGATTTCCGGCGTGATCTTGGGCGATACAAATACTCCAGCATCAAGAGCTTCGATCGCTTCGGCTGTTGTGCCCATAGTCCTATCTTTACGATAAACGCCAGTTTGTCAAGTTGGTAATCCCATGTATCTCCAGCAGCGGTTTGATTGAACCGCCTACTCGCGCCTGAGAACGGAAGATCCTCATCTGGCGCATAGGCTCCTGCACTGACCGCCGCTGAAGCTCAATTCGATTGTAACCTGGGGTTGCTTGGGCATTTGCTGACTAGGCGTTTCAGCCGATGGCAGAAGCTTCGAGCTCGGCGCGTGGCCAAGGACCTCTCAAAGGAGCGTGACCAATCGCCCCAGACGCTAAGCTCTTTGCCGGTGGGGAGCGTTTCCTGCCGCCGCCCCGCTCGCCCACTGTTTGGCTACCGTGAGAAAGTCCCCCAGCATTTGCGACCGAGCATCACGCGACCAGAGCAGCTTGAGCCGGAACGGTGGCACCGGAGCGCGGAGCTCGCAGAACTCGCACTCCTGCTCGATCAGGGAACGGTGCGTGTCTGGATCGACAGCAAATACGACCTGGCGGATGCGCAGAAAGCGCACGAGCGTGCGGCCCGTGGACACATTCGCGGAAAGATTGTCCTCGAGATCAAGTGACGGTCGCCAAGAACGTGGACAGCAGCGTCCTTAAAGATCGCGGGCATTCCTTTCCCGAAGAGCGCCCGGAAGAAATTGATCGGCCTATCGTCTTCGAGGCGACCAAAGATAAGCCTGTGCTGCCATCCGCCATTGGCGCCAATGCCGACTATCTCGTCACTTCGGACAAAGCTGACTTTGGCCATGTTCTTGGTACGGTCGTGTATGGCGTCAACATCCGGACACCCAAGACTTCTCTGTTGGAAATGGGTCTCGTGGAATGAGAGCCGTCGATCATCTCAGATGGTCCGCGCTCGGTTCACAAAATGGTTCACAGTTTTTACTTAAAGCCTGAAATATCCGGCTTTTCACCCCGATGCGATTCCCCCCGCTTTTCTGCTTGCGACCCCCACTTCCTGC
>Ga0302320_10017359_pt1 | contig 14616 bp, 13 predicted proteins | sample Bog_T0_3_FD_202130 | JGI IMG/M metagenome (GOLD analysis project Ga0302320, IMG submission 202130) | Peat permafrost microbial communities from Stordalen Mire near Abisko, Sweden - Bog_T0_3 | ecosystem: Environmental > Terrestrial > Soil > Wetlands > Peat | place: Sweden: Abisko, Stordalen Mire...
TAGACCCACGTATGAGGACAGGAAGGTCGGATACACGTCCTGGGTGCCATGGGAGAAGCTCATAAAGGCAGTCATCAGCAGCACCAGGAAAAGAAACGTGGGCAGAAAAGCCCTGAGCCCCGCCATTTCAGCTACTTTGGCGCGGTGTGCTTCGGCGATGGAGAGTGCCTTGCGCTTGCGCGCGCCCTCCAGCCACACCGGCGACTCCTGAACATGGGCCTGAATGTAAAAGACCAGCAGCGCGGGCAGGGAGCCGAGGATGAACAGGCCGCGCCAGCCGATGCCGGGAACGGTGAGCCAACCCAGCGTGAATCCGCGGAAGAAGAGGGCGAAGGCCGCCGATGCCAGGATGGAGCCCATCGCGTAGCCTTCCTGGAGAATGCCGGAGAAGGTGCCGCGGCCCTCGGCGGGCAGGGTTTCAAAGCAAAGCGCGGAGCCAACGCCCCATTCGCCGCCCATGGCGAGTCCGAAGAGAGCGCGCAGGATGAGCAGCACCGTGAGCGAGGGGGCAAATGCGCAGGCCAGCTCGATGACCGAGAAGCTGAGGATGTTGAACATCAGCACCGGGCGGCGACCGTAGCGTTCCGCCAGAAAGCCAAACAGAATGGCCCCCACCGGGCGGAAGGCCTGGGTGAGGAAGACCGCTCCCAGAATCGCCGAGGGCTGGGTGTGGAACTCCCCGGCGATGGCTTTCACGCAGAAGACCAGCAGGAAGAAGTCGAGCGAGTCGAGCGTCCAGCCCAGGAACGAAGCGAGAAACGTCTTGCGCTGTGGAGTTGTCAGGCGGCGGAAGTCGCTGAGAACAGACATGCAAGGGAGGATAGCAGACCCAACACTGCTGACAGAACGCTGTCAGCAGGCCTTCTGCATCCTTGTTGCATGAACAAACCTATCAGCTGGTTCGAAATCCCTGCGCTGGACCTGAATCGTGCCTGCGCATTCTACGAGCAGATCTTCGAAGTCACCCTCAACCGCGGCGACATGGGCCCCGCCTCGCTCGCCGTGTTTCCCTATGATCTCGACAACGCCACGGGAGGATGCATCATGACCGGTCCCGGCCTCACCCCTTCGGCTGACGGCGTGGTCCTCTACCTCAACGCCAACCCCTCGCTCGATGCGATTCTGGAGCGTGTACCCGCGGCAGGCGGAAAGATCGCCCTGCCGCGCACCGAGCTGCCGCCGGGGATGGGTGTATTTGCCCAAATCCTCGACACGGAAGGCAACCGGGTGGGGCTCCACGCCGTGGCATGAGCGGGGCGCGGCTGGTATGGTTTTTCCATGCGCCGCGCCGACCGGCTCTTCCAGATCGTGCAACACCTGCGAGCCCGGCGGCTGACGACGGCCGCCGAGCTCGCCGATTTGCTTTCCGTTACCCCGCGCACCATCTACCGCGACATCCGCGATCTGTCGCTTTCGGCCATCCCCATCCAGGCAGAGGCCGGCGTAGGCTACAGCCTCGACCGGTCGTTTGAGTTGACGGCGCTCATGTTCACACCCGATGAAATCGAAGCGGTCGTCGTGGGTCTGCGCATGGCGCAGGCGTTTGCCGGCGACCGGCTCTCCGCCGCTTCAGTCACGGCGCTGGACAAGGTGATTCTGGCGCTGCCCAAAGGCCGCCGAGCGGAGGTGGACCGCTCGCAGATCTACGCGCCGCCGGTGCACGCGCATGGTGAAGTTGATCCCCTGCGCGAAGCTTTGAACGCGGCCATCAACGACCACGCCGTCCTTGGCCTCACCTACGCGGACGACAGCCGCAGGCTGACAAGACGCACCGTTCGGCCGCTGGCGCTTCACTTCTGGGGTTCGGTTTGGACCCTGGCCGCCTGGTGCGAGTTTCGCGCCGATTTCAGGAATTTTCGCCTCGACCGCATCCGCGCCTGCAAGCGGACGGGCAGCTCCTTTGTTGACGAACAGGGCAAAACCCTGGCCGATTTCTTGCACTCGGCCGGCGTCCGCTAGCCGGGGCAGGTTTTTCTCGAATATTTGTTGCAACGAATACCTGCCCAGGCGAGTCTTATAGACAACCAAGGTTTCCGCGCGGAACTCCCCAGCACTTCCCTGTTCCCGCGCACCCACGGCGGGCGCATTCCCCGGCTCGGCCGGCAACTCCCACCAGCGGCCTGATGGCCCGGCACCGAAAGGATTCTCTATGATCAAGCGTTTGGCAGTTCTGTCTGGCATTCTGGCACTGGCCGCTCCCCTGGCCCTGGCGCAAACCTCCACCTGGAAGTCGGACCCCGCGCATAGCGAAGTGGACTTCAGCATCAAGCACATGAGCGTATCGAACGTGCACGGGCGCTTTGGCCACGTCAACGCGACCATTGCGCTCGATGAGAAGGACATCACCAAGTCCACCGTGACCGCGACCATCGACGTGGCCGGCGTGGATACCGGCGAGGACGCACGCAACAACCACCTCAAGACCCCGGACTTCTTCGACGTGGCCAACCTGCCCACCGCTACCTTCACCTCGACCAGCGTGTCCAAGAGCGGCAGCGGCCTGACGGTGAACGGCAACCTGACCCTGCACGGCGTGACCAAGCCGATTGTTCTCACGGTGGACGGCCCCAATGGACCGGTAGAGAGCCAGATGGACCACAAGCAGCACTCCGGCTTCTACGCCACCACGACCATCAGCCGCACGGCCTTCGGCATTGGCGCCAAGTTTCCCGGAGCCATTCTGAGCGACGATGTGAAGCTGACCATCGAACTGGAAGTTGTGAAGCAGTAAAGTTCTCGTCGCCTGGGAGGCAGACGGACGGTTCCGTTTGCCTCCCAGGCACAGCCTGCGCGGGGAACGTTCGATGGTCAGCCTGAAACTCGAAATCCAACAGGAGCCGCCCTTTTCCAGTCTGGAGGAGGAGGCGCTGCTGAACCTGCTGCGCACCGCCGACTGCCTGCAGAGGGCCTTCCACCTGAAGACCCGCGACTGGGGCGTGACTTCAACGCAATACAACGTGTTGAGGATTCTGCGCGGCGCGCAGCCTGCTGGGCTCACCTGTTCGGCAATCGGCAGCCGCATGATCACCGCCGAACCGGATATTACGCGGCTGCTGGCACGGCTGAAGGGACTGAAGCTGATCCGGCAGCGGCGCGACACCGAGGACCGGCGGGTTGTCTGGACGCAGATCTCCCCGGCAGGCCTGGACCTGCTGAAGAAGATGGACCCGGTAATTGTTCAGGTTCCCAGGGAGCTGCTGGGGCATTTGAGCAGCCAGGAACTGGCCGAGCTGATTCGGCTGCTGGAACTGGCGCGGAAGAAGGACGAGGAGGCACAGAGTGCCTTGTCGTGTGACGGGCACCAGGAGCACAAGCGGTAGTTTTTCACCGATTTGTGAGCTCTGGTCCGCCCGAGTCTGAGGGAAAGTGCCCGAAAAGTGCACTCCGGACCATCTTCTTGCGGGCATCGAGGGGGGAGCGTTAGAGGAAACTGGCTAGCTTTCCAGTACCTTGTGCGCTATCTGCTCCTCATCGGCATCCGTCTGAATGATCTTGTTATGCAGGCAGTAGAGGGCGAGCTCTAGGCGGTCGCTGACACCCAGCTTGTCGTAGATCTTGCGCAGATAGTTCTTGATGACCTGCTCGGTGGTTCCAAGTTGGAAGGCGATTTCCTTGTTGCGCTTGCCCTGGGTAATGCAGGTGATGATGGCCATCTCCTTGGGAGAGAGGCGGGGCGCGGTGCGCGGGCTTACCAGTGCGGCCGCCTGGGCGCGATAGGCCTCGATGACCCAGTTCACCGACTGATTGTCGATCCAGGTTTCTCCGGCGGCGATCCTACGCACACAGCGGACCAGCAGGTCGGGCGAGATGGAGCGGGAGATGATGCCGCGGACGCCGCGGCGATAGAGTTCGACGGTGTGGCTTTCGTCGGCGGCCACGGCCTGCACAATCAGCTTGACTTCAGGGGCAACGCGCAGCAGGTCGGGGATGACGTTCGCCGTACCGGCCAAGAGGCCTCCCTCCAGCAGCACGATATCGGTGGGATACCGCTCGATGGCCAGCCGCAGATTCTCGAGGGAGTCTGCCTGGGCCACAACGCGCAGGTCATCTTCCAAGGCGAAGACCTTGCGGATGCCGACGCGGTAGATGGCCTGGGAGTCGGCGAGAATGATGCGGACCGCACCGGGCTTCGCCGATGCGTCAAGAACTTCGCCGTCAGGTGAATCGTCCAACAATTCCATAGTGGTTCGCTGCCAGAGTCGGCCTTTCACTGCTCCGCAAACTGATATTCATCAATTGTAGCGGCAGTTTGAAATTGCGATTGACTCATGGAGCAGCGTACCACACGCCCGAGGCAATGGACCAAAACATCGCGGGGGGTACCCAGGACCGCACCGGGCATGCGCAGGGAAAAACGGATATTCATCCCCACATTGATGGGCCGGTCCATTTCAAAAAGAACGCCGCTGGCGGAGACGTTTTTGGTGAGGGCGGTGAACTCGACCTTGCCGCTGGCAAGGACCACGGGCAGCACCAGCGGAAAACGAACGGCGCAACGAACTTCTTGGCGGGAGTTTGGCGGCTGCGCATTTCCCTGCAAAAACGGAACCCCGGTACTCGAAGCATTCATAATCGACACCGTCCCCGGATGTTTGGAACCTTCTTGTCACTGTAACCAAAATCCGCAACAAGCCCCAGGGCACCAAAGTTTTCGAGAAGGTAACATCGAGGCACGAATTGCGCGCCCCCCCACCCAGTCCAGCCTGCTGCAAGCCCATGAAAAACATGGACATGGACGGCCTCCACCTTGAAGGCAGGCGCGCTCCAGCTCCGCGTTACCTGCCGGGACCGCCAGGATAAAAAGCCGCTGAACCACCCACCCACTCCCGATTTCGGTTGTGGTCCACGCCCATCATCTTCCCCCGGCCCAGGCGGACCAGCGGCAGAACCGGGGTCAGGCTGCCTTGCTCCGGCCACAGGTAGAGGATGCGGATCTCGGCCTGGGTCAGGCCGTGGGGCGTCTCGATGGTGGGAACAAAACTCATTCGCTCCTGCAACAGAAAATCCTGGCGCCGGTCCGTTGGGATGTCTTCCAGTTGCGCGCGGGTCGGCTCAAATTGGATTCCTTTTCCCGCAAAGGAAAAGAGCGGCTTGAGCAAGAGGTTGTTGTAGACAGTCTCCGGTCCAGTGCCGGAAGGGAGCCGGACACCGGCTGCCGCCAACTCGTCGCGGCCAGGTCCGGCGAGAAAATCGCTCAGGAATACTGCTGGCGGCACCAGAGGGTGACGGACCGGCGAACGCGAGAGCCAGGGAATGGAGAACTTGCTGATGAGGAAGTACCAGTTGGGGTGACCGGCCCACTCCACGTCCCAGGGGTGGGTGAGGTCAAACGGCAACCGGATCTCGCGAGCGATCAGTTCGTCGGCAATGGCCCGGTTATAGATGCGGTGGATGGGAACCAGACGGCCCGCGGCGTTGCGATAATGCAGCTTGTCTCCGACCGGCTCAAGGCTGCGAATATCCGCTACCGGAATGCCCAGCCGCCGCGAGGTCACCTCGAAATCGGGCCGGGTCTTCTGGTGCAGTGGGTCGATCTCAGTCAGAACCACATGTTCCGGGGGGTGACCGCCCAGAACCGTCTTCGCCATCAGGTCCCAGTAGCTCTCCCCGGTCAGTCCGCCCAGCAACTGACCCAGCGAACCGGGCAGCCCATAGATCTCGCGAAAGGCGTCGCACAATACAACCTGGTAACCATAGACCGAGGGGAAGGCCTGGATCTCCACCAGCCTGGGAACCAGCTCTCCCGCCGCATCCTTCACCAGTGCGAAGTCGGCGGTAAGAAAGTGTGGATGGGCCGATTCGCCGGCTACTTTGTACCCTGCGGGGATGGCCTGAGCGGCGGCGGCAAGATAGGCCGGATTGCCCATCAGAGTGCGGGCCATTTCCGCGCCAGCCTGGGCCATCTCATCCAGGAGGGCGAGCGGCACAAAGATGGGCGTCTCGGCCACGCGAAACTCAACCCGCGAGCCACAACGGCGCTCAAGCAGCGCCAGCAACGCCTCGTATCTGGCTGGGCGGAACTGCCGGTTGAATGGAGTGCGCAGCTCTGGAATCAAGGTTTCGACCTCATGACCATCCTGGTTTGCTTCAGTTTAAGCGAACGCCGGGCCGAGCGGCAGCGAGAACTGCTTCAGCTCCCCCACCCATGGATGCCACACGCCAGGCCAAGGCAATCCCACAAAAGTGGGAGAGACTGCGCCCATTCGAAACAAAACCGCGTCCGATAATTGACGGAATGGTTACTTTTGTTGTAGATGTTGCACAGCTTTTGGGTTACCCTTTTGATACAGAGCAAGACTCGAAGGAGATTTAGTTCCATGACGAAAAACAGATTCAAGCTCCAACTAGCGGTGCTGACCGCCGCCCTGGTAACCGGTGCAGTTACTGCAGCTGCCAGCCCCGTGATCGTGCCCCCGCTGCCGCCCACCGTTCCGCATCCTGGTGGTGGCCTGTTTGCGCTCACCAGCCCGGTGATCGTGCCGCCGTTGCCGCCTACGGTTCCGCATCCCGGCGATGGGAATGTTGCGGCCTCCAGCCCGGTGATCGTGCCCCCGCTGCCGCCCACGGTTCCGCATCCCGGCGATGGGAATGTTGCGGCCTCCAGCCCGGTGATCGTACCGCCGTTGCCGCCTACGGTTCCGCATCCCGGTGATGGGAATGTTGCGGCCTCCAGCCCGGTGATCGTGCCGCCGTTGCCGCCTACGGTTCCGCATCCCGGCGATGGGAACGTGACTAAAGCGTAGTCTGGCCGCATCCATCTTGATTGGCGACACAATCGTCCTGATAGACTTGGGGCATCGGGCATGGCTGTCTTTCTCCATCGAAGGAGGCCCGGCTGGTGTTGGATTCCATTCTGTCAGGATGCGGCGTAGCGGCCGAGGCAGTGCTGGTGCTGCTTCTGATCCGGATGCGTGTCTTTCGCACCCTCCCAGCGTTTTCCCTGTATATTTGCTGGAGCCTGCTCAGCGACAGCCTGTTCCTCTCCTTCCAGTTCCTCTATCCCACCGCGTCCTTCCGGATTTACGAAGGCCAGATGGTGATCGATTCCGCGATGATCTTCGCGGTTCTGGTGGAGCTTGCCTGGTCGGTGCTGGGGCCCATTCGCAGTTCCCTTCCTAAGAACTCCTGGATCGGCATCGCGGTCCTGATCGCGCTGGCCGGCGCCCTGGTTTGGCCCATCGCAGGCCTGACACTGCCCGGCTACCTGACGCTGGTTGGCCGCAATTATTTCCGGCTGCAACAGACATTTGCCATTTTGCGGGTGGTCGTTTTCCTCAGCCTGGCAGGGTTCAGCCAGTTGCTGTCGATCGGCTGGCGCAATCGCGAGATGCAGATTGCCACCGGGCTTGGGTTCTACTCGATCGTCTCGTTGGCGATCGAAGTGCTGCACACTCATCAGGTTGTTGGCCCCCGGGGGTACCACTGGCTGGACGAATTTGGGGTCCTCTGTTACCTAGGTTCACTAGGGTATTGGGTACTTTCATTTGCCACTAAAGAGGTAGAAAGGAAAGATTTCACTCCACAAATGCAGAATTTTCTGTTACTAGTAGGAGGTACAGCAAAGACCAGCCGCGTATCAGTGACCAATTTTGTGGTTACCAAAAAGCAGGCTGAGGACGACAAATGATCTTGTACTTATTTCAGATCGCGCTGATTGTTGGCTTGGCGGGCTACTTTTTCCGCAGACGAGGAGCCATGCGCCGGCGCAACGAGCAGAGCTGGGACTCCCTGCTGGCACGGTTGCGGCCCGACTGGAGCGCGCGGGAGTTGAGCGACCATTTCCTTTGGAAAGAGGAACTTAGCGCAACTCCAGCAGACGCTTGGAAGCGCATGGACGGCCCCCACGGCCTGTGGGTCATGTTCCAGAATGCAGGCGTCATGGTGGAAATGGCCGACTTTGCCGCCCGCAACAGCGAGACCGTGGACCGCGTGCTGCTGGAGACCCTGCGCAGCGATGCAATGCAGATCAGGGTGTGCGTCTTGATGGCGCTGGCGCAGTACGGCTTTTCGCAAGCCAGTGAAGGAGTCCGGGTGAACGCCTTCCGGGCAGCGCAGATGTACACCGGAATGGCCGCGCGGATGACCCAGTTGCTGCAGGAGAGTGCGGCGGTCGTTGTTCCCGATTTTGTGGCAGCCATGTAAGCGGGCCCCCTCCTCCGGCAAGAACCCCGGCCTTGGCCGGGGTTTTTTCTTTTGGGGCGAGGGCGGGTGCGGGTGCAGTGCCCGCTCATCCCTGGGCAGCGTTAGACCGGGTTGGCTGCCAGGAAGCCGTTGATACGCTTGTACTCCTCGTCGGTCAAGCGGAAGTGGAGGGCGGGGGCCAGGCCTTCGACCTGGGCCGCGCTTCGTCCGCCCACGATGGCTGCGGTGATGGCCGGGTGGTGGAGCGTCCAGGCCACGGCAACCACGCCGGGACTGACCGAGTGGCCGCCGCCGATCTCGCGGAGCAGTTCGACCAGGCGCAGGTTGCGGTCCAAGCGGGGCTGGTTGAACTCCACGGCCTTGCGCCGCCAGTCGTCTGCCGGGAAGGCTGCCACCCGCTCGGCGGTCATTTTTCCGGTCAGCAGGCCAGAGACCATGGGCGAGTAGCAAATCACGCCGATGCCGTTGTGCTGGACGAAGGGCAGGACTTCGGCTTCGATGGCGGGGCGGAGCATGGAGTAGGGCGGCTGCAGGCTGGTGATGGGGGCGATGGCCTGGACGCGCTTCATCTGCGCGACGGAGAAATTGGAGACGCCGATCCAGCGGATCTTGCCCTGCTCGCGTAGCCGGGACAGGGCCTCCCAGCCTTCTTCGATCTCCGCTTCCGGATCGGGCCAGTGAATCTGGTAGAGATCGATGATCTCCACCCCGAGGCTGCGGAGCGAGTTCTCGAGCTCCTCCGCAACAGAAGCCGCCCGGAGCGACCGGTAGATGGAACGGTCGGCATGCCAGCGCATGGAGCACTTGGTGAAGACGTACGGCTTGTGGCTGGAGGACTTGAGGGCGCGGGCCACCACCTCTTCCGAGTGACCCAGGCCGTAGATGGCCGCGGTATCGATCCAGTTGACGCCGAGGTCAAGGGCGCGGTGAATGGCTGCGATCGATTCGTTGTCGTCCTGGGGTCCCCAGGAGAACTCCCAGTTTCCGCCGCCGATGGCCCAGGCGCCGAAGCCGATGGGAGTGAGTGCCAGATCCGAGTTGCCGAGGATGCGAAGAGAGTTCGTGATGGTAGTCATAGCTGAGAATTGGATGCTCTTCGGCAGCAAGGGTCGCGCATTTCCTTCGGGTTCGGGGCTGGTTGGCTCGGAATTCGGGCCTTCCCGGCGGGGCGGCTGTTCCCGGTTCCCTGCTTCCGGCTACAATCACCCCAAAGCTTCAACAAGGAGTTTCCCCATGCGGCCATCTTTCTCGCTCGGCATTGAAGAGGAGTACCAGACCGTCGATCGGGTCACGCGCGACCTGCGTTCGCACATTGAGACCGAGATGCTGGCGGCCGGCAAGATGCGGCTGCAAGAGCGCGTGAAGGCGGAGATGCACACCTCGGTAGTGGAGGTGGGCACGCGGGTGTGCCGCAACATCGACGAGGCGCGCGAAGACATCTACGAGTTGCGGCGGGAGATGATCAAGCTGGCACAGGAGCATCATCTGGTGCTGGTGGCCGGGGCCACGCATCCGTTTGCCGACTGGCGGACCCAGGAGATTTACCCTGACCCGCGCTACCACCAGGTGGTGAAGGACCTGCAACTGGTGGCCCGCGCGAATCTCATCTTCGGTCTCCACGTGCACGTCGGCATTGAAGACCGCGAAGCCGCCATCCGCATCATGAACTCGATGCGCTACTTTCTGCCGCACATCATGGCGCTGGCCACCAACTCGCCCTTTTGGCTGGGCATTAATACCGGCTACAAGGGCTACCGCGCCAAGGTGTTTGAGAACTTCCCGCGCACCGGCATTCCCGACGCTTTCTCCAGCTACTCCGAGTTTGAGAACTACGTCAGCCTGCTGGTCAAGACCAACTGCATCGACAACGCCAAGAAGATCTGGTGGGATATCCGGCCGCACCCGTTCTTTGACACCGTGGAAGTGCGCGCGTGCGACATTCCGCTCCGCGCCTCGGAGACCGTGGCGATCGCCGCGCTCATCCAGGCCACCGCAGCTTACCTCTACAAGCTGCACGAGGCCAACCAGGACTTCCGCCAGTACGCGCGCCCGCTGCTGATGGAGAACAAATTCCGCGCGGTGCGTTATGGGCTGGACGGCAAGCTGATCGACTTTGGCAAGCAGCAGGAAGTGCCCCTGCGCGACCTTGTCGAGGAGTATCTCGCGCTCATCGACCCCGTTGTGGATGAGTTAGGAAGCCGCGACGCCATCGACGGAATTCGCACCATCCTTCACACCGGCACGGGCGCGGACCGCCAACTGAGAGTCTTCGAAGAAAGCAAAGGCGACCTGAAGGCGGTGGTGGATTATATGGCCGAGGAGACCAAGGCTGGCCTGTAAGCCGGGTGCAAGGGCGACACTCCGATTCGAATCCAATGAGCCCCACTTGCGGGGCAGTCTGGCGTCGCTTTTGCCATTAGCCGAATAGTTACTGGTAACTAGTTGCGCTGCACCATAACTGGTGCCAACTATCTTCGCGGCCGGTGCACTAAGGCCGCGCACTGGCAGATTGAAGGTCTGCCGAAATCCCCGCAAAGACAAATAGCTTGATGAATTCTCTAAATAGGGCTTGCTAACAATCCTCGTTCCTTGCTATGACATGGGTACGCTGGCTCCCCTCCCTTCCTCGCCGGCGTGGAGGAACCAATCAAATGAAACAGGCTTCCCCTGGCCAGAAGATGGCTACGCCTAGTGTGGAACAAGCTGCTCCGACCGCGGAACAGAATGCTTCGAGTGTGGAACTGGCTTCCACGGATGCAAAGAAAACAGCATTGCCCGCCCTGGGTGCCACCCAGGTCATCGCGCTCGGCGAAGGCTATAACAGCGTGAGCGGCGACTGCCTGAAGACCGCAATCAAAGGAGACAAGGCGACCGGCAATTCGAATGAGGTCTATCGATTCAAGGCATGCCTGACCGCGGAGGAAGTTTCGACCACGCTGTCGATCAGCGGCTCGGCCTCGGTGGCGACCATGGGCACATCCGGCAATGCCAAGGCAAGCTACTACGATTCCTTGCAGATCTCCACTTACACGGTGACGGTGGTTGTCTATTCCGGCGCCAGCACGACGACCTCTTTCGTGGACTACAAGCAAAAAGACAGTATTGACACGCCCTCGGGTTCCGATGAAACCGAAAAGTTCTACGAGGGCTACGGGGACTCCTTCTTTCAAACCATCGAAACCGGCGGCGAGTATATGGCCAGCTTCGTCTTCTACTGCCAGACCAAAAGCGAGCAGCAGGACATGTATGCCATGGTCAGCGGTTCCAGCAGCGACGGCCCAACGCAGTTGTCCGGAGACATGCAGACCACGTTGAACTACGCGATGAGGAGTTGCAATGTTCAATATACGGTGATGCAGCAGATCAACGGGACCGCGGGAATGGATTATCCGGCGCCAGGGGACGTGGTCGATTTTGCCAACAAGTTTCCGGGCCGGCTGGCGAGCGCGAACGGCGGAACAGGCGGCGATGCAACCATCAGCTTTATTACCGAGGACTACAACAAGGTGTTCGACACCAAACACTTCAACAAGATGGCCGAGAATCGCAAGTACATGGTCGGGAACAAATTTGCCTCGGGTCTTGCCCGCGATTTGACCGAGCTTCAAGGCGCCATCGACCTGATGAATCAACTGAAGGCGATCTACGCCTACTATGGCCATGCCAATCCGGACAATGCCAGCGGCGCGTACGTCGACCCGGTGCTCGACGCAAATCTCGCCACGGCAACAGCCGAAGTGAAAGCCATCAAGGGCCAGATGCAGGATTATCTGGACGATCCTTTGCAGGACTTCCCGCCGCTGGAGCTGACCTCGTTGGCCAACGGAACCCCGGCTCTCGCCATCGATCACCACACATATTGGTACCGGGACGGCAATTCGGAGACCAATTGGGACGATGTACCCGATGTGAAGAAAGCTGTCTTGACCATGAGCAGCATTGCTACGGTTACGTTTTTTGCCGGCGAAGATGTCAACGGAATCGAGACCGTCTACGTGAATTACGCAAACGTGGTGAACAACAAGAAGAACAAGACTAAACTGCCGACCTCGACAACGGAGACGCATGGCAATGCCGGCGACGGCCACCATGTCCTGGTGGTGAACGAAGACCCGGAAACGGCATCGCCGCAGTTCCTCTGGCAGACGCTTTGCCGCACCAATGGCTCGACAATACGCTACACCTGGATTGCCGCGCAGAATGCAGTCCAGATCGGGTGCGGCGGGTCCGGCAACAGCAATTCCGGGACCAGTGCGATCTTCTTTCCACCCGTTCCCGAGCCCAATACTTTCACGACGATTGTGAATGCCTACCCCATTGGATTTCATGGGAAATGCAATGGGAGCTATCTGTTTCAACTGGGGATCAAGTACTTCACGTTCCTCCCTGCCGAGTGGAAGTCCTTTTAGGGACGCAAGCGTTTCTCCAGTTGGCGCGGGGACGCAGGCATCGTTCGGGGCGGTCCTTTCTTCAAGAGAGAGCCGCCTGACGGTGCTGGCTTCCGCAGGAAGCAGCAGGAGAACCGCTATAGCCGGGCGGAAAGGTGGTCCGCAGGGCCATGCTTCGCGGAACACTCAGCTCAAACGTGAAACGGCGGGCCGGGAATCGATCCCGGCCCGCTTGTTTGTTTCGAGTTTGTCCAGCCTTAGTTGGTGGTAAAGCTCAGCACCGCTCCGGAGCTTGTTCCGGCCGCGGTGGTAACGACCGGCACGAAGTAGTATACGGTTTTGGACTTCAGACCGGTGAGATTGGCAACTGCGGAAAGCGAGTTGGCAGATGCTCCCAGGGTGGCCTTGGAAGTGCTGGTGCCGAGCGCGGTGGCGCTGGTTCCGTACTGGAACATGACGGTTCCGGCGAGGCCGCTGGTGTTGACGGTTGCGTTGAGCGTTGCGCCGGAAGTGGTGATTGCGGTAGCCGGCAGAGACAGCACCCACGGCGACCCGATGAACGCATAGGTTGCCGAGGCAGCGGTACTATTGCTGGAGCCTGTGGTTGCGGCGATGGCCATGACGGTCTCATTGACGCCGACCGAGAAAGGCGCGGTGTACTTGGTGGAAGAGGTGGTCGGCGTTGTGCCATTGGTTGTGAAGTAGATGGTTGCGCCGGAGGTGGAGTCAGTGATGGTGACCAACTGGCCCGCTGGATAGGTTCCCGAAGCCGGCTTGATGACCGGGGTAGCCGGAGGGGCCGCGGCAATGGTGTAGCCGGCGGTGACCGCGACGCTGGTCAGGTAGCCGGTTGCGGTGGCGATCGCTTCAAGCGTCTCGGTGGACGACACCGTGATGGGCGAGCTCGCGCTGTACTTGGTGGAAGAGGTCGTCGGCATAGTGCCATTGGTCGTGTAGTAGATGGTCGAGCCAGGCGTGCTGTCAGTGATGGTGACGGTCTGCTTGGTGGTGTAAGTGCCCGCCGCCGGTGAGAACACCGGGGTTGCAACGGTTGGTGTGGTCACGGCTGTGTAGTTGTTGACGAAATTGGCCACATTGAGCGAGCCAAGGCCGGTGGCCTCGTCATAGCCGGTTCCAACCAGATAGCCAGCCTGCCCACCGCTCTGGCTGGTGGACGAAGGCACGCTGTTGTTGCACATGCTGGGCGTATTCACGCTGCAAGAGCCGACGCCGCTGGAGGCAACTGTGACATCGTGAAAGGCCGAAGGTACGCTTCCGGCCATGGCATAGAGCGCCGGATTCAGATTGCCCTGCGCCCCGCCCTTCTTCTGGTCGAGCAGTGCAGCCACGCCGGCCATGTCCGGGGCAGCTGCCGAGGTTCCGGCAAAGACCGTGAGGTAATTGGTGCAATCGGCCCCACCCGCCAGGAAGCAACCGAGGTAACCATCGTGACCGGCGGCCGTGAAGGAGACATCCGGCGTATAACGGCCCGCCCGGGCGCTCGGAACTCCGGTCCCGGTTTGCCAGCTTGGCGTTGCGATGACTTTGCTGACGCCGCCTCCGGTGCCTGCCACCTGCGGCGCCCCGGAGTTTGAATTCGCTGGTTCATTCCAGGCACCCTCGGGGATATAGCCCTTGGCGGAAAGGTAGCCGCTGCCGTTGCTTGTGTTCCAGTACTGCGATGGGTTGCTCCAGTCAGCGAATTCGGTACCGCCCACGCAGGTGACATAGCTGGTGGAGCAGATGTAGTTCGGGCTGTCGGCCTGGGGGCTCGCGGGCGGGGTGTTGAAGGCAGCATCGCACCCGGATGCGCCGGAATCGCCGGAAGAGACAAAGACCGAGATGCCTTCTGATGCGGCCTGTTTGAAGAGGGAATCATATAGATTGACGCTGCTTGAACCCGCGGCCGACTCGCAGGCGCCAAAGCTGATGGTCACCACCTGCGCCGGCACCGGCGAAGTCTGCACCAGGTACATCACGTCCACTGCAATGCCGTCCATCCCCGCGTTGGGCGCGACGGCTCTTGTTGAGATGATCAGCTTCAGGGTAGCCCCCGGCGCAACGCTGCCCGCGCGCGTCACATCCA
>Ga0302320_10017360_pt1 | contig 14616 bp, 12 predicted proteins | sample Bog_T0_3_FD_202130 | JGI IMG/M metagenome (GOLD analysis project Ga0302320, IMG submission 202130) | Peat permafrost microbial communities from Stordalen Mire near Abisko, Sweden - Bog_T0_3 | ecosystem: Environmental > Terrestrial > Soil > Wetlands > Peat | place: Sweden: Abisko, Stordalen Mire...
GAGAACTCGAAGCCTGCCGTCCTAATTGCATCCTGGACGACCTCACCTTCTTTCAGTTCTCCTCCGTCCCGCTCCATTCCATCATCTAAACTGAATCATTGTCCCGCAGCCCTGTTTCGAAACCGGCCAGTTGGCCCCTGCTGTACTTCGCCGTCGCCCTGACCACGGCCGCGACTCTTCTGCTGGAACTCTCGCTCACCCGCATTTTTTCAGTCGTTTTTTACTACCACTTCGCCTTCCTCGCCATCTCGATCGCCCTCTTCGGGCTCGGGGTAGGCGGCGTCCTCTCGTACGTCGTCGCCGGCTGGAGCGGCAACTTCCACCGCAAACTCGGAACCCTCAGCCTCCTCAACGCCGCGCTGGTCCTCGTCAGCGTACTCGTCGTTCTCACTCGCGGAGCCACCGTCACCATCCTCGATTTCGCCCTCATTTACTTCACGGCAGCGCTGCCCTTCCTCGGCTCCGGCATCATCGTTTCGCTCGCCATCTCTTCCACCATCGAGCGGGTCGATAAGGTCTACTTCTTCGATCTCCTGGGCGCCGCTGTCGGCTGCTTTGCCCTCGTCGGTCTCCTCGAAACCGTCGGTGGGCCCAACACCGTTGTCGCCGTCTCGATCCTCTTCGCCGCCGCCGGAGCCATCTGGTTCAGCATCGCGGGCATGCGGGCGGGCCGCATCGCCAGCGTAGCCCTTGGACTCCTCTTCGCCATCGTCGTCGTCGCCAACATGAAATATCACTTCCTCGAAGTGACTTACGCGAAAGGCCAGAGACTCGTGGCCGGAGAATCCTGGTGGAACTCGATCTCCCGCATCGGCCTCGGTAAAGACCCCTATGGCGGCTATTCGGGCGACATGATCTTCATCGATGCCGATGCCTCCACCGCCATCGCCCGCTTCGACTTCAACCACCTTTCTCCCGATGACCTCCGGGACCTTCTGCATCAGGGACCCGGCCTGCCCTATAACCTCCGCCCTGGTGCTAAAACCCTCATCATCGGACCCGGCGGCGGCTGGGACGTGTCCCGCGCCCTCGCCTCAGGCAGCCACGACGTCACCGGCGTCGAAATCAACCCCATCATCGCCAACACCATCATGCGGAAGAAATTCCCGCAGCTCAGCAATTACCTCTATCTGCGCCCCGACGTCCACATCTTCGTCGAAGACGGCCGCAGCTTCGTGCGCCGCAACGACGATAAATTCCAGGTCATCCAGGCCACCCTCGTCGACACATGGGCGTCCACCGCCGCCGGTGCCTTCGCCCTTTCCGAAAACAACCTCTACACCACCGACGCCTTTCACGATTACTTTTCCCACCTCACCGACGACGGCGTTCTCACCTTCACCCGCTGGGGCTTCGAGCCTCCGCGCGAATCGCTCAGACTGCTTTCTCTCGCCTCCGTTGCCCTCCGCGGCATGGGTGAACAGGACCCCGCCCGTCACATCATCGTGGGCCGTGCCAATGCCGCCGGCATCTCGGGCTGGGGCGCGACCGACACCGTCATGTTCTCTCGCAAGCCCTTCACCGCCGCCGATATTGAACATGCCCGAACCGCTATCGCCGAAGCCCACATGGCCGCCGTCTATCTCCCCGGCGACCCGCCCGCTAACGAATTCGGCCAGCTGCTCCTCGCCAAAGACACCGCCGCCTTCGAACGCGACTACACCTTCAACATCACCCCTGTCAATGACAACCGGCCATTCTTTTTCTATACAGTCCAGCCGCGCGACGTTGAATCCTTCATCCTTAGCACCGGCGGCAAATCGGCCGACAAGAAAGTCAACCTCGCCGTCCTGAATCTCTTCTATGCCATGGCGGTCAGCATCGTCGCCGTCGCCATCATCCTGATCCTGCCCCCGATCGTGCTCGGTACGCGCCTCCCCACCGATCGCTCCGTGCGCTCTTTCCTCGCTTACTTCCTCGCCATCGGTGCCGGCTACATTCTGGTCGAAGTCGCGCTGATCCAGAAATTCGTTCTCTTCCTCGGCCACCCGACCTACGCCCTCACCGTTGTCATCTTCTCGATGCTGGTATCGAGCGGCGCAGGCAGCTTCGCCAGCCGTACACTCGTTAAAGACGAACCCCGCCGCCTCCTCGTAGCGCTCGCCATCGCCGCCGCGCTCGTCGCCCTCCTCGCCGTCGTCGCGCAACCCATCCTCTCCGCCGGAGTCGGCCTGCCGCTCGCAGTGAAGATGTTTGCTACCGTGCTGCTCATCGCCCCCGCGGGCTTCGTCATGGGATTGCCATTCCCCACGGGCCTGCGCATGCTCGAAAAACGCCACGCCCCCTCGGTCCGCTGGGCCTGGTCGCTCAACGCGGCCGCCAGCGTTCTCGGCTCCGTCGGCGCGCTTGTCCTCGCGCTCTATCTCGGTTTAGTCGGCACGCTCCTCATCGGCGGCGCTCTTTACCTGGTCGCTTTGGTGCTGTTTGCCATCAATTCGCAGCCCCTCGCTGTTCCCCTCCCAACCCTGGCCGAAATTCCCGCCTGATCTCTGCGCAAATCCTGCTATTTTTAAATCACAAGATGCGTCCATTCGTCCAGGAGCTTGAAGAGCTTCAGAACAAGTTGCTTGAGATGGGCGGGCTCGTTGAAACCTCCATTCACAGCAGCATCGTCTCCCTTGTCGATCGCGACGATTCCCTCATGCCCGCCATCTGGTCGGCAGAGCAGCGCATTAACCTGCTCGATATCGAAATCGACGAAATGGCCACCCGCCTCCTCGCCCGCAATCAACCCGTCGCGCGCGACCTCCGCTTCCTCACCGCCACCATCAAGATCAATTCCGACCTCGAACGCATGGGCGATCTCGCCATCAACCTCGCCCAGCGCTCCATCTCGCTGCTCGGCAGCGCGCAAGTCAAACCCCTCATCGATATCCCCCGCATGTCGCGCACCGTCGAGGCCATGGTCCGCAAGAGTCTCGACGCCTTTGTCCGCCGTGACGAAGATCTCGCCCGAACCGTGCTCATGACCGACGACGAAGTCGACGACCTGAAAAACTCCATCTACCAGGAGTTGCTCCAGCTCATCGAAGACGGCAAAGCCGCCGCCGGCCCCGCCTTCGACCTGATTTTCATCGCCCACAACCTCGAACGCATCGCCGACCACGCAACCAACATCGCCGAAGACGTCCTGTTCCTTATTAAAGGCGTCGACGTCCGCCACCACCACTTAGCATGACAGACGTGTTAACTCCGTAACAGTCTCTTCACGCTCTCGTCATCTTCTTTCTAAATAGCCTCTCTAAACTTCTCATTGCCGACGATGTTGAATCCGTTACATACCGGTTTTTCACCGCCCCAAGGATGCTTCCGACGGCACTCTTGGCATAGGTTGGACCGGTGGGTTTAAGCGTCATCGGTGCGGGCCAGTTCATTTTGAACTGGGATTCTTGAAGAAAGAGAACTGAGTTTCTAGCTGCTAGCGGGGTACCCTATGAAACGAAAACGAGTAGTAACGCCGCAGCCCTACGTTGCGGCGGTGAATGTCAGGCGCAAACCATCTGCTCTGCAACGCCTTCACCGCCGTATCGAAACATTCCGCAGGTGGTTTCCTAAGCTTACGGATCTCATTCTGATAATCCTGATGCAGATTTTGCTGGTACTTGCTGCTATCAGACACATTGTGCACCTCGCCTGATTCCGGCATTGCAGCTGTTGGGAAGGCCCGGTTCGCCATGACCTATCGGCATGCCGGGCCTTTTTTGCAAAAATAGTTGACCGGACCCGCCTTTGCCATCTATCCTTGCAAGAGCCAGAGTTCTTAGAGAGTTCCCTCTAATTCTAAAGGACTTGGTTATACTTGGTTATATACGGTTCGCTGCGACGAGGAATTAGGGTACCCCCCGATCACGTTCAGGCGCAAGAAGCCGTGCGAGGATGTCGGAATCGTCGCGCGGCCTTTTTGTTATGTTATGTTCCAGGTTAGCTGAGCGAAACAATCGCTTCCCGCCCTTCGTAACATTCTCGTCACGTTACCGTCATCAGTTTTCTAAACAGCGCCTCTAAACTGGAAATCTCTCGCCATTCGGGTTCCGTTAGCGGTTCTTTTAACCCGCCCGGTAGAACTTGCGCGTGCCTCAAAACCGCGTCCGCCCTGTTTGCGCGAATGTATAACGCTTCAGCCCAGGACTTCTCTGGGACTTTAAACGGGAGAATTGAATGAGTCTCAACCAAATCACCGCACGCCGAACCTCTGCCCTGCTTGCCTCGCTGCTGGCGGGCGCAAGTTTCCTCGGCGCCGCAGACGATGCCGCAAAGCCGGCAGCCAACTCAGCCGACGCGTCGGCGCCCGCAGCGCAGTCGCAGGCTCCGCAGTCGCAGAACGAAGAAATCGCCCGTCTCCGGGCCGCCCTGGCGGCGCAGCAAAAGCAGCTTGAAACCCTGCAGAAGGCGCTTGAAGATCAGCAGAAGATGTTGCAGAGCGCCATTGCGGCCCCGGTCGCAAAGCCGACCAGCCTCGGCGCCGTAGCCAGCCTCGCACCGGTAGTCCCGGCTCCTGCCCCTGCTCCCTTTGCCTTGCCCGCAACACCGGCGCCCCGGCCTCAGGCCTCCCCTGCAGCCACCGGCGGCAACCCCTGCGAAGCCCCCCCCGACGCCAACTCCGTTCCGCCGTATCTCCGCATCGGCAGCACCTGCATCATCCCGATTGGCTTCCTCGATGCCACCACTTACTGGCGCGACAAGAGCGCCGGATCGAGCATGGGTTCGAACTTCGGCAGCGTCCCTTACAACAACACGGTCAACGGAAACCTCTCCGAATTCCACTTCAGCCCGCAGAATTCGCGTCTCGGCTTCCGCGTGGACGGCGACTGGAAGGGCGTTCACTTCATCGGATACAACGAGTTCGACTTCAACGGCACCTCGGGCTCGAATGCCCTTTTGGTCAGCAACGGCGCTTTCGTTCCCCGCCTGCGCCTCTTCTGGGCGGACGCTCGCAAGGGCAAGATCGAATTCCTCGCGGGACAGAGCTGGAGCCTGCTGACCCCGAACCGCAAGGGCGTGTCGGCTTTGCCTGGCGATCTCTTCTACACGCAGGTCGTCGACATCAACTACATCGCGGGCCTTACCTGGACCCGCCAGCCGGGCATGCGCGTGATCTACCACCCGAACGACAAGGTCGCCTTCGCATTCTCGGCCGAACAGCCCGATCAGTATGGCGGCGGTTCGGCGGGCGGCAGCGCCATCACCTTCCCTTCCGCGTTTTCCGCCTACTCGAACGCTCAGATCGACGTCGCGCAGAACGTGAGTTCCGGCCAGAACCTCTTTAACCAGCCTTCGGTCACGCCGGACTTCATCGCCAAGATCGCGTTCGATCCCGGTCCCCAGCTGCATATCGATATCGCTGGCATCGAACGGAACTTCAAGGTTGCCAACCCAACGTCGGTCTCAACCTACGGCCAGCACTTCTCCACTCAGGGCGCCGGCGTCGAACTCGGTCTCAATGCGGAACTCTACAAAGGCCTGCGTTTCATCAACACCGACTACTGGAGCGACGGCGGCGGACGCTACCTCTTCGGCCAGGCGCCCGACGTGATCGTGCGCGCCGATGGCAGCCTGAGCGCCGTTCACTCCGGCGGCTTCATCGCCGGCTTCGAGGACACCGTCAAAAATACGCTCCTCTACGCCTACTACGGCGGCATCTACATCGGCAAGGATCTCTCCTACACCTCGGCCACCGCGGCGCCGGTCGGCTACGGTCCCATCAGCAGCGACGGCCAGAACCGCATGATCAACGAGTTCACGTTCGGCTTTAACCAGACCATGTGGAAGAGCCCGCGCTATGGCGCGATTAATCTGATGGGTCAATACGAGTGGCTGGAACGCGAACCGTGGTTTGCGGCCTCCACCGCTCCGAAGAACACCCACGACAACACCATCTACGTCAACGTCCGCTACACGCTTCCGGGCTCCATGCCCAACTTCTAAACCATTTGTAACGCAACTGAAACAACGGGGTGGCACACTCGAATGTGGCCACCCCGTTTTGGCGATTCAAAACAGGGGATAAATTTATGACAAAGAATACAGTATTAGGTCTTGCAGCCTTCGCCGCAATGTTCGCGGCCACCGCTTCCGCTCAATCCATCAACGCGGCCGGCGCCACCTTCCCGGAACCGATCTACAAAAAATGGTTCGGAGAGTTTAAAGCCGCCCATTCGAGCGTCGCGATTAACTACAACGCTATCGGTTCGGGCGGCGGCATTAAAGGCATCACCGAAGGTACCGTGGACTTCGCCGCATCGGATATGCCCATGACCGACGAACAGATCGGCGCGGTAAAGATTAAGCCGCTGCATTTCCCGACCGTTCTTGGCGGAATCGTGCTCACCTACAACGTACCGGGAGTGGAGTCCGGCCTGAAGCTGACCCCCGAGGCGGTCGCCGGCATTTTCCTGGGCGAGGTCAAAAAGTGGAACGATCCGAAGATCGCCGCCGAGAACAAGGGCGTGAAGCTCCCGAACGAAGATATCTTTACCGTGCACCGTTCGGATGGCAGCGGCACCACCTTCGTTTTCACCGATTACCTTTCCAAAGTCAGCCCAACGTGGAAGAAGAATATCGGGGCCAATTCGTCCGTCAGCTGGCCGGCAGGTGTGGGCCAGGCGAAGAACGACGGCGTTGCAGGCACCATCAGGCAGACTCCGAATTCCATCGGCTATGTCGAGCTGCAGTACGCGGTCAACAACAAACTGGCGTACGCGGACATGAGGAATGCGGCCGGCAAGTGGGTAAAGGCCAGCTTCGACAGCGTGACCGCAGCCGCGGCCAGCTCGAAGGATCTGGGTCCCGACTTTCGCGGGTCCATCACCAACGCCAGCGGTCCGGCCGCATGGCCGATTTCGACCTACACATGGCTGCTGATCCCGACTCAGATTCCGGACGGAGCCAAGAAGAAGGCCGTTGTCGATTTCCTGACCTGGATGCTAAAGCCCGAGACTCAGAAAGAAGCTCTGAGCCTCAACTACGCTCCCCTGCCTAAGAACATCGTGGCGCTCGAAATCAAACAGATCGCTTCGATAAAGTAAGGCCTGGCCCCTTATCGCCTATGGCTACCCCCACCGCCGCTCTTCCCGAAGTCAGAAAAAGGCCCGTTGCCGGGCACCTGAGCGGCGGCGACGGGGTAGCCAGAGCGCTCACCCTCTTCTTCGCACTCCTGATCCTCGTCGTAACCGTTCTGCTGGTGGTCCAGCTTTGGAATAACAGTGAGCTTACGCGCGCAAAATTCGGCCTCGGGTTTTTGACTTCCGCGGTGTGGAACCAGAACTCGACACCCTCCCGGCCGGAAGAATACGGCGCTCTGCCGTTTATTTACGGAACCTGCGTTACTGCCTTTCTGGCGCTGCTGATTTCCGTACCTCTGGGCGTGGGCGCAGCCATCTATCTTGCCGAACTGGCGCCTCCCAAAATTTCCAACGGCCTCACATTTATGATCGAGCTGCTGGCGGCGGTGCCCAGCGTTATCTTCGGTTTGATCGCGATCTTCAGCGTGGTTCCGATCATGCGGACGACCGTTGAGCCGTTCATCAAGAAGGGCCTGGGATTTCTTCCGATCTTCTCCGGCCCGACGTACGGTTTCGGGTATCTGACGGCGGGGCTGGTCCTTTCGATCATGACGCTGCCGTATATTATTTCCGTCTCGCGCGAAGCTATTCTTTCGGTGCCTCGCGAACAGCGTGAAGCGGCTCTCGCGCTGGGCGCTACTCAGTGGGAATCGACGTGGGACGCGGTGCTGCCTTTTGCGAAGCTGGGAATCATCGGATCCGTTTTTCTGGCGCTGGCGCGCGCTCTGGGAGAAACGATGGCGGTAACCATGGTCATCGGGAACGATCCGAAAATCAACACCTCGCTTTTCTCGCAGGGCTATACCCTTGCCTCGGTGATCGCCAACGAATTTCCCGAGGCGGTCAAACTGCACTCCGCCGCTCTGGTCGAGCTCGCATTGGTGCTGTTCGCCCTGACGATGGCCGTGAATGCAATGGCGCAGCTGATGATCGTGCTTACGACGCAAAAGGGTTCGGGTAAAGGATGACTTCTCGCAACAGCCGCCGTAACGCTTTGAACAACGTGATGATGTCGGCCACCGCCGTTTGCGCCGTGGTGGCCGTTTCCACCCTGTTTATGGTTCTTGGGTATCTGGTGTATAACGGCGGGAAATCGCTGAATCTCCAGTTCTTTACGAACCTGCCCGTGGGCCAGGGCGAAGAGGGCGGCGGTATCGCGAATGCGATCACGGGCAGCGCCGAGATTGTGTCGCTGGCATCGATTTTCGGCCTTCCCATCGGGTTTCTGGCGGGTGTGTATCTGTCCGAGTTCAGCGGGAAAACGCTGGGCTTTCTGATCCGTTACACCGCGGATCTGCTCAATGGCGTTCCGTCGATCGTCATCGGCATCTTCGCATGGACGGTTCTTGTGGTTTCCATGCACGGTTACTCCGCCATTGCGGCGGGCTTCGCGCTCAGCCTGATGCTGATTCCGATTACCGCGCGTTCCACCGAACAGTTCCTGCAGGAAGTGCCGAGGACTATGCGCGAAGGCGCGCTGGCTCTTGGGGCAAGCAAGTGGCGCGCCATCGCGACCGTAATCGTTCCAGCCGGGCGGAAAGGCATCATGACCGGCATGATTCTCGGCGTCGCGCGGATCTCCGGCGAAACCGCGCCTCTGATCTTTACCTCCCCCGGCCAGCAGTTCTGGAATGCCAGCCTGCTGCAGCCTCAGTCCTCGCTTCCGGTTGTGATTTATACTTACGCCACCGCGCCCTCAGACAACGCGCACCAGCAGGCGTGGGCCGCCGGACTTGTGCTTCTCGGCCTTGTTCTGGTCGCTAATATCTCGGCGCGCCTCATCGTCTCGCGCGGAATGTCGATCCCGAAATGAGTACCGGCATGAGCCCTTCACCTAAAACTTCAGCCGCGGGCCACAGCCCGCAAATCAATCCCATGACTCCTTCTTCGACCGCCGCGGCCGCAACCACGGCCCCGGCTACTCCCAAAATGAAGGCCACGAACGTCGACTTTTACTACGGCGCTTTCCAGGCCCTCCACGGTATCTCGCTCGAGTTCGCCACCAACAGGGTGACAGCTCTCATCGGTCCCTCCGGCTGCGGAAAATCCACCTTCCTCCGCAATCTGAACCGCATCAACGAAACCCTGCGCGATACCCGTCTCGAAGGCGAAATCACTCTCGATGGCGAGGACATTCTCAATAAGGACGTCACCGAAATCCGTCGCCGCGTCGGCATGGTCTTCCAGCGCCCCAATCCATTCCCGAAATCGATTTTCGAGAACATCGTCTATGGCCCGAAGATCAACGGCATGCTGAGCAAGGGCAACGCCGCTCAACTGGTCGAACACAGCCTGCGCCGCGCCGCTCTCTGGGAAGAAGTCAAGGACAAGCTGCATGAATCCGCCTACGCTCTCTCCGGCGGCCAGCAGCAGCGCCTCTGCATCGCCCGCGCCCTCGCCGTCAATCCCGAAGTGCTCCTCCTCGACGAACCCTGTTCCGCTCTCGATCCCATCGCTACCGCTAAGATCGAAGACCTGCTCTTCACCCTCAAAGATCAGTGCACCATCGTCATCGTCACCCACAACATGCAGCAGGCCGCCCGCGTTGCCGATACCACCGGCTTCTTCCTGCTCGGCAAGCTCATCGAGCACGACAAAACCGACACCATCTTCAAAAATCCTTCGAAGAAAGAAACAGAAGATTACATCACGGGGCGTTTCGGTTAAACCCCTCACCCCCAGGAGAATTTCATTTGCGGCCTTTTGAAGAAGAGTTCAACGCGCTCAACGAAGCGTTGCAGGAAATGGGCGGACTCGTCGCCCAGTCCGTCCATCGCAGTGTCCTTTCGCTCGTCGAGAAGAACGAAGATTACGCCAGCCAGGTGCTGCGCGACGAAGCCCGCATCGATCAGCTCGAAATCCGGATCGACGACCTCGCCACCAGCATCATCGTCCGCGACAACCCCGTCGCCCGCGACATGCGCTTCGTCGTCGTCGCCATCAAGATCAATACCGACCTCGAACGCATGGGCGACATGGCCGTTGGCATCGTCGAGCGCTCCCTCGCCGCCATGCGCCAGCCCGAACTGCCTCTCAAAACCAGCTTCACCGGCATCGGCAACATCGTCGAATCCATGGTCCTGCAGGCCCTCGAAGCCTTCGTCAAGCGCGACGCCGACCTCGCCCGCGGCATCCTCAAGTCCGACGATGCCGTCGACCGCATGCGCAACGAAATCACCACCGAACTCATCGACCTCATGAAGAAGGACCCCTCAACCATCGAGCGCGCCATCGACTATATCCTCATCGCCCGCCGCCTCGAACGCATAGCCGACCACGCCACCAACATCGCCGAAGACATCATCTTCATGGTCAAAGGCGTGGACGTCCGCCACCGCAACGATGTCCACCTCGACGCCTGACGTCTTCGTCAGTGGACAGTAAAGCCCAACAGACTGTCCCCCGCTCCCACCACTACATACTCGCTGCCATCGACTTCATAGGCAATGGGCGCGTTCGAAACCTGACTGGCCAAATTCGCGTGCCATAAAGCCTTGCCATCCCGAGCATCGAAAGCCACAAAATTCCCTGCCCCGTCCCCGGTAAATATTAAATTCCCCGCTGTGCTCAGAATCCCCGCCCGAGCCCCGCCGCCGTCCCACTTATGGCTCCACCGAATCGCCCCGGTCTTATAATCGATCGCCTGCAGCATCGCCTCCGACCACCCGCCGCGGTCCGTCCCGCCCCAACCCTCCGGCTTATCCGAAAGGTCGTACAAATACCAAATACTGAACGCCCGCGTCGCATTGACATAAAACAACCCCGTGTCCGGATCGTAGGCCGGAGGCGGCCAGTTCGCCGCGCCCCCCTGATTCGGCGACACCAGCGAGCCATCGATCTGCGGCTCCTTCGCATTATTCGGAATCGGTTGCCCGCGCCCATCGAGCCCCTTCACCCAGTTCGTTTTCACGTACTCTTTCGAAACGATATTCTTTCCCGTAACCCGGTCCAGCACGAAGAACCACCCGTTGCGGCATGCCATCGCCAGCAGCTTCCGTGGCTTGCCCTCGATGGTCCCGTCGATCAGCACCGGCGCTTCCACGTTGTCCCAGTCGTGCGTGTCATGCGGCGAAGGCTGGAAATACCACGCCATCTTCCCCGTATCCGCGTTCAGCGCCACAATCGACGCCGTGTAAAGGTTATCCCCCACGCGCCCCTGTCCCGCTACCACGGGCTGCGGATTCCCCGTCCCGAAGTAAATCAGATTCAACTCCGGATCGTACGAAGTCGGCCCCCACGTCATCCCGCCCCCGTGCGCCGCCGCATCCTCGTTCGGCCACGTCTCAAACCCCGGCTCGCCTTTCTTCGGAACCACCGACCAGTGCCATTGCAACTCCCCCGTCTCCGGATCGCGCGACTCGTAATAACCCGGAATATCCAGATCGTCGCCGCTCACTCCCACCAGCACATGATTCTTCACAATCACCGGCGCCACCGACGCATAGTACATCCGGTCCAGATCGCAAATCGACTGGTGCCACCGCTCCTTCCCGTCTTTCGTATTCAGCGAAACCAGTTGGCAATCGGGCGTCTCGAAATAAAGCCAGTTGCCCGTCACCGCCACCCCGCGGTTCCCGATATGAATGCCTCCCTTCGATTGATGCGTGTGATGCCAAATCTCCCGTCCCGACCGCGCATCCACCGCCCAGACATTATCCGGAGAACTCAAATACAAAATCCCCCCGATCTCGAGCGGAGTCGATTTCACCACCTGCCCCGGCGAATTCACCCGGTAAATCCACGCCAGACTCAAAGCCTTCACATTCGACGTATCGATCTGCTTCAGAGGACTGAACCGCCGCCCCGTATAATCCCCGCTGTAAGTCGGCCACGTCTGGGCAAACAAAGTCCCCGCAATTAAAACTGCACAGGCCGCCTTTTTCATTTCAGCCCCTCCAGATAAGCCGTCACATCGTGCATATTCTTGTCGCCGATCGAATCAAGCAGCCGATGATGCGCCTCGAACGGATCGTCCACCTTAACCGTCACCGCCGAAGTCCGAGCCCACGAACGATACACCCCATCCGCGTCCCTCAGCGACACATCGAAATCGTCGATCTTATCCAGAGTCCCTGTAAAACTGGCCCCGGATGCTAACGTTACCGTCACCATCGTCTGCTTATGCCCGCGCCCAAACCCCGTCCGCGGAAACATAAACCGCTGCTGGATATCGATCGCGTCGTACTTGCCGCCGAACCCCTTCAGATCCCCCGCCGCCGAATGGCAGCCCGAGCATCCGCCCACGCCGTTGAAATAAGCCTCTCCCGCCCGCGCGTCGCCCGTCAGAATATTCTGCGCATGAAACGTCGGCGACGTCCGCAAGGTATCGTCCAGCCGGGCATGAATAAAATGCGCCAGGTCTTTCACCTGAGCCTCGCTCAAATCCCCCGAAGGAGTACTCTGCGTCGGATGCCCCTTCTTCAGAAACGGCCCGATCGTACTCCCATACCGGTCATGCAGCAACGTCAGCGATCGCACCAGGTCCGGCCCGTTCTGCGCCCCCCGCGCCGTCGACCCGTGGCACGTTATGCATTCCGCGATATACGTCTTCCGCCCCCGCTCGGCGGCCTCCGGATCCACCACATGCTTATCGTCCGAACCCGCCTGATCGAGCAGGCTCCCGCCCTTCTTAGGAACCGCCTGCGGGGCCGGCTCCTGTCCGCTCAGACACAAGGCAACCGCCACACCGGCACACCACAGCGCATTTTTCATAAGCCACCTGAGATTGTATTACCGCCATACCGGCAAGTCTCCCGAAGCACCGCGCGGCCCATCGGTAAACAGAACCATATGCTGAGCCGCGACTGTCAAGGAGCGGTAACGAAATCTGGCAGCCTGCCTGCATTCACACAGGATCCGGTTTCCGGATATTACGGGGAGGTTCCTCCGGTGCCGCGCCTTCCAGTTCATTTGCGAAAGCCCCGCGATCGAGTTCATCCTCCCACCGCGCAACTACTATCGTCGCCACCGCGTTTCCGGCAAGATTGGTTAGCGCACGAATCTGCGACATAAATCGATCCACGCCCAGCAACAGCGCGATGCCCGCCACCGGAACCGTACCAAGGGAAGACAGCGTGGCAGCGAGCGTAATGAAGCCGCCCCCTGTAACCGCCGCCGCACCCTTCGAGGTCAGCATGAGCACAAGCAGAAGAATGAATTCCTGCCCGACGGTGAGCGTCGTATTCGTCGCCTGCGCTACAAAGATTGCCGCGATGGTCAGGTAAATCGAGGTCCCATCCAGATTGAACGAATATCCCGAAGGCACCACCAGCCCCACTACCGATTTATCGCAGCCGAGCTTCTCCAGCTTCAGCATGAGTCCCGGCAGCGCCGATTCCGACGATGACGTGCCCAGCACGATGAGAAACTCTTCCTTCAGATAACGGATCACCTTCAGAATGCTGAAGCCATGCGCCCTCGCGATCGGCCCCAGCACCGCAAAAATGAACAGTCCGCTGGTCAGGCAAACGCAGAACATCAGCTTGCCGAGCGGGATGAGAGTCCGGACACCGAACTTGCCGATAGTGAACGCCATGGCTCCGAAAGCCCCGAAGGGCGCCGCTTTCATGATGATTTCCATCACGCCGAACAGCGCATGCGCGAGCGTGTCGCATGCGGAAACGATGGCCCGGCCCTTTTCAACATTGCCCAGCGCCAGACCGAACAAAATCGCCACCAGAAGCACCTGCAGAATCTCCCCTTTGGCGAAAGCGTTCACCAGCGTATCGGGAATAATGTTCAGCAGGAAGTCGACAGTGTGAACGGCCTTCTGCGGGCCCGCATACTCCTGAACCGATTTCGCGTCGAGCGTAGCGGCCGTCGCATTGACGCCTGCGCCGGGCTTCAAAACAGTGACGACAACCAGGCCGATCAGCAGCGCCATCGTCGTCACCGTTTCGAAGTAGAGCAGCGCTTTGATCCCGATGCGGCCCAGCTTCTTCAGATCGCCGACATTTCCGATTCCCACCACTACGGTGCAGAAGATGATGGGCGCGATAATCATGCGGATCAGCTTGATGAAGCCGTCGCCCAGCGGCTTCATTGCTTCTGCCCCGGCGGGATTCACGATGCCGAAGACGATGCCAAGAATGATCGCGGCCAGCACCTGGAAGTGGAGCGACCGGTAGAACGGCAGCGTCTTGAGCTTCATGAAATCGGAATGTCGCGTCCCGTGCCCGTGGTGGTCCGAAATCACAGTGTAGCTTCCCCCGACCAGTCGGGACGCGCTCGACCACCCGGACCCGAGGTGGGATTAAACCGGGCGATTGGGGCGCACGCAGTCTACGATCTGAAATATCACTTTACCTGGCACGAAAATATCGGCACAGGATACTACGCGGTAGACCGGCGGAGCAAGCGCGCGATCTGATCCGACAGATCTGTCGCGCGAGGAGTCGTGATCGTCAGAGGGGCGGTGTCGCCGGTTCACACACACGTGCTGTTGTCGGCTCCGCCGGTGCTCTCACCTGCGAAGCTGGCGCGCAGTACATCAAGGGCCGATCGAGCCGGAACCTGCAGGCGGAATTCCCGGAAGTGCGAAAGCGGTATTGCGGAC
>Ga0302320_10017361_pt1 | contig 14615 bp, 8 predicted proteins | sample Bog_T0_3_FD_202130 | JGI IMG/M metagenome (GOLD analysis project Ga0302320, IMG submission 202130) | Peat permafrost microbial communities from Stordalen Mire near Abisko, Sweden - Bog_T0_3 | ecosystem: Environmental > Terrestrial > Soil > Wetlands > Peat | place: Sweden: Abisko, Stordalen Mire...
CCAACGCGCCAACGGCATATATTCGGCAAAAGGCACCAGGGCCTGTTTATGATACAGGCCCTTGACCTCTCCCCGGTTTCCGATCAAAAGCGCGCTATTGTAATCCTTATTGTCGATACGCGAAGCTATTCCTATCAAAAGATCCGTTCTCCGTCGGATAGCTTCCCGGAAAATGATCCCCCGCCAGCGCTCACTTTGCAAAAGATCATCAGGAAACGCCGTTTCCGGCCAGATGACCAGGTCCGGATCAGCCAGTAGGAAAGACCGCTCAGTGAGATATAAATGAGCCCCGGCATTTCGATCAAAAAGATCGGAGTCTGCCTTTTGGGCAGGTGAAATATTCGCCTGAATAACGCTGACCCGTAGCCTGCTCGCAGCTGACAGATCAGTGTCTTTGATGATGCTTCCCGATAAAAGGACGCTTAAAAAAACAACCCCGGCAGTCAAACCGTAACACCATCCCCATTTACTGCGAAAGAGACATAAATAGATCAATACATTGACCAGAAAAATAATGCCGCTCATCCCCTGGCACCCAAAAGTGCCGTAAAGTTTCAACATCAAATGACAAAAGGCCTGCGCGTGACTGATATTAAAACTAAATCCCCCTAACAAACTATTGCGGGCCCACTCGCTAAGGCACCAAAGCAGAGGATAATATATCCCATCAACCCAACCATATCCCGTCGATCGGTAGCCCGCACAAAACACCCAAGCCTGGAAACTCATGCCTAAAACAAAAATAATGAATCCCGCCGGAGAGATCGTATAAACATCCTGCGCCATAAGCCCGTAAGCGCCTAAACCAAACAAAAATCCCACTTTCAAACGTTGCTTTAAAGGCTGCCCGCGCAAAGCCATCAGCAGGGGCACTGCAAAGAACCAAATGCATGGCCATAAACCGTAAATAAAGATCTGATTGGGAAAGGAAAAATAGAAAAGGGCGACTGATAAAAGGGTGAGCAGCATGTGGACCTTAAAACAGAAGGGGCGATTGGTTCCATCGCCCCTTCTGTTTCATCATCTTATAAGGCCGTAACGATTCAATCTTTATTGATCTGCAACCGGGGCCTGAGATTTTTCCTCAACCGGAGGAACATCGCTCTTGGGAGCAGCAGCCACCGGCGCTTCGCCCTTTTTCGCCGGAACATACTGATCATCCGGAAGATCAATAAGCTCGTGCAGCAAAGCCGCTGATTTAAGCATATTGTCCCTGTCCTGCTGGGCCTGGAAAATTTCAACACTGTGCCGGGCCGCTAAAACTGCCGGGAGCTTTTTGCCGATCATTTTATTGGAAATGCTCAACATATAAAAAACCGTCCCGTTATCAGGGAACACCTTGGCCGCCTGATCGAGGAACTCCTGCGCAGGACCGTATTCTTCAACCTTTAAAAGGATCTGCCCCATCAACAAATATGCTTCGGGTTCTGAAGGATTGATCTTGATCGACGTTTGCAAATCCACAATGGCAGATTTTAGATCTTTATTCTGCAGGTCCGAAAAACTTTTCAGGATCAACTTATGACCGACATCTTTCTTCTGATCCGTGTCCGGCTGTTGGGCTTCCTGCTTCTGACATCCGACCAAGCTCAAAATTGCCAATAAAACCAAAATATTCTTTTTCATGATTTCGCTCACCTTTCTTTACTGCCGCATTACTTTTCAGGAATACTTATTTTTTCATTAAATAACTATGCACGCCCTCGGCTGCAGTTCTGCCCTCATGGATCGCCCATACCACCAACGACTGTCCGCGGGTCATGTCACCGGCTGTAAAAACACCCGGGACCGATGTCATCTTGGTATGATCAGCCGATACATTTCCTCTGGCATCCAACGCGACACCTAACTCTTCGATCATGCCTTTTTTAGCCGGTCCCACAAAGCCCATGGCTAACAGCACCAGATCGCAGTCTAAGTCAAATTCTGAACCCGGGATTTCGCTCATTTTCATCTGCGCACTGGCAGGATCACGGGCCCACTGCAAACGCACCGCGTGCAATTTCTTTAACTTCCCGTTCTCTCCGCTTAAACGTTTGGTCATGATACTGTAATCGCGCACACAGCCCTCTTCATGAGAACTGGACGTCCGTAAAATAAACGCCCAATTCGGCCACGGATTATCCACCACGCGCTCCAACGGAGGCTTAGGCATTAATTCAAATTGATGCACGCTTAAAGCTTGCTGACGGATAGCGGTCCCGACGCAATCTGAACCGGTATCCCCGCCTCCCAAGACTACGACCCGCTTCCCTCGGGCAGAAACTTCCTGCACCGACGCAAATTTTACCTGTGCCAGGGTTTGGACATATTTGGTCATGAATTTATCCGCACCATATTTGGTATTCCGCAGGTTCTGCTGCGGCAAATAATACATGGCCTGATAGACGCCTTCTAATTCCCGTCCGGGAACCGGCAGTTCCCGCGCCGCTTCAGCCCCGCCGCATAAAACCATCGCATCAAATCTTTCCCGCAATTGCTGCGCCGGGATATCTACACCCACATGTACGCCGCATTCAAAGGCAACGCCTTCTTCACGCATGCGCTCGACCCTGCGGGAAACCACACTTTTTTCCAATTTAAAATCCGGGATCCCCAGACTGAGCAGGCCGCCGATCACTTCATTCTTTTCATAGACGGTTACCTGATGTCCCTTGTGATTCAACTGGTCTGCGCAAGCGAGACCGGCCGGACCGGAACCGATGACTGCCACCTTCTTACCGGTACGATTTTTGGGAGGCGCCGCCTTGATCCAACCTTGCGCATAACCTTGTTCAATAATGGCCAGCTCAATATTCTTGATGGTCACGGGAGGATTATTAATGCCCAGCACACAGGAATTCTCGCACGGAGCCGGACAAACGCGGCCGGTAAATTCCGGAAAATTATTGGTCTTATGCAGCCGCTCAAGGGCTTCCTGCCAGCGACCGCGGTAGATCAGATCGTTCCAGTCCGGGATGATATTACCGATAGGACAACCCGACTGACAAAACGGCACCCCGCAATCCATGCAGCGCGCCCCCTGGGCCTTCAAGTCTTTCTCGCAAGGAAGATGCGTAAACTCTTTATAATTCTTAATGCGTTCACCGACAGCATCTCTGGTGTAGTCCTGACGGTCATATTTCATGAAACCTTTGATCTCGCCCATATTATTGCCCTGCCTTGATCTCTGTCGGGGCAGCCGCTTTCGAAATCGCTTCTGCCTCTTCCAGAACCCGGCGATAATCCCGCGGGTATACTTTGACAAATTTCCCCAAGGTACTCTCCCAATCCTTCAAAATACCTTCGGCCACCGTTGATTGGGTATATTTGAAATGCTTTTCGATCAACGTTTTTAACTCCAGGATATCTTTTTGTTCTTGCACCGGGAACAAATCCACCAGCCCCGGATTACAATTTTTCTTAAAAACCCCGTCCTTGTCATACACATACGCAATGCCGCCGGACATGCCTGCCGCAAAATTGCGCCCCGTAGGTCCGATGACCACCACGCGCCCGCCGGTCATATATTCGCAGCCGTGATCGCCCACACCCTCAACTACGGCCTGGGCCCCGGAATTGCGTACGGCAAAACGCTCGCCGGATAAGCCCCTAAAGAACGCCTCGCCTTCAATAGCTCCGTACAAAACCACATTGCCGACAATAATATTTTCTTCGGGCCGGTACTTCGCCTGTTTAGACGGAAATATCACAATGCGCCCGCCGGAAAGGCCCTTGCCTACATAATCATTGGCTTCACCTTCAAGGGTAAAGCTGATGCCGTGCGCCAAAAATGCGCCGAAACTTTGACCTGCCGCACCGTTAAATTTAATTTGGATCGTATTCTCCGGCAATCCCGCCAGTCCATACCTTAAAGCCACTTGACTCGAAAGCATGGTGCCTACGGTACGGTTGATATTGCGGATCTTCGATTGCAGCTGGATCGGAGTCTTGTTCTCGATAGCCGACTGGCTTTGTGCGATCAATTCATTATCCAGCGCTTTGTCAAGACCGTGGTCCTGAGTGCTCGTGTGCCGAATGGCTACTCCGCCCGGCACGTCAGGCCGGTGCAATATATTGGTAAGATCGATGCCTTTAGCTTTCCAGTGGTCAATGGTTTCCTTGGTATCCAGCATATCTACCCGACCGACCATATCTTCAAATTTCCTGAAGCCCAGCTCAGCCATGATCCCGCGAACCTCCTGGGCAATGAATGTAAAAAAATTGACCACATACTCGGGCTTCCCGGCAAATTTCTTGCGCAGGTCTTTGTCCTGTGTAGCCACCCCAACCGAGCAGGTGTTCAAATGGCATTTACGCAGTAAAATACAGCCCATGGTGATGAGCGCGGTAGTGGAAAACCCGAATTCATCGGCACCTAACATCGCGGCGATGACCACATCCCGTCCGGTCTTGAGTTGTCCGTCAGTTTGGACCCGTATACGCCCGCGCAGATCGTTCATCACCAAAACCTGCTGGGTTTCAGCAATGCCTAATTCCATCGGCAACCCCGCATGTTTGATGGACGTCTGCGGAGAGGCGCCGGTCCCGCCTTCAAAGCCAGAGATCAAAACATGATCGGCCTTGCCCTTGGAAACCCCGGCCGCAACCGTACCCACCCCGATCTCAGAAACCAGCTTGACCGAGATCAAGGCTTTAGGATTCGCATTCTTAAGATCATGGATCAACTGTGCCAGATCCTCAATGGAATAAATGTCGTGATGCGGCGGCGGCGAGATCAACAGCACGCCCGGAGTGGTATGACGGGTTGCCGCCACTTCCTTGGACACTTTATGTCCCGGAAGCTGACCGCCCTCGCCGGGTTTGGCTCCCTGGGCCATCTTGATCTGGATCTGATCTGCATTGACCAGATATTCAATGGTCACTCCAAAACGGCCCTGGGCTACCTGCTTAATGCGGCTTCTGCGCCAGTCCCCGTTAGGGTCTTTCTTAAAACGCTCGGCATCTTCACCGCCCTCACCGGTATTGGAAAATCCCCCTAACCGGTTCATGGCAATTGCCAGGGTCTCATGAGCTTCCTTGGAAATAGAACCATAGCTCATGGCGCCCGTCGCAAAACGCTTAACGATGGATGCCGCCGGCTCTACCTCATCAATGGATATCGGATGACCGGCTTTAAATTTTAAAAGTCCTCGAATATTAGGGATCTGCCGGCTATGTTCATTGACTGCCTTGGCATATTGTTGATACACCTGGAAATTGCCGGAACGTGTCGCGTGCTGCAAAAGCGCTATCGTGGTGGGATTTAATTGATGGAATTCCGCTTCCTTGCGCCAGGCATATTCGCCGCCTTCATCCAGCATTCCGTCCTGAGTGGTCGGCATCAGCGGATAGCCATTATCATGACGCTTGAGCGCTTCCTGGGCCACGATATCGATATTAATGCCGCCGATACGCGACGGGGTAGCCGTAAAATACTTGTCCACCAGCACCTGGCCCAAACCCACGGCCTCAAAGATCTGTGCCCCGCAATAGGATTGAATGGTAGAAATACCCATTTTAGAAATGATCTTATACAAGCCCTTATGACAGGCCTTGATAAAATTCTTCTTAGCATCTTCAAAAATAAGAGGCTCATCGAAACGCTGTTCTTTGATCATGGCTTCAATGGTTTCAAAGACCAGATAGGGATTGATCGCATTGGCTCCATAGCCGATCAAGACCGCAAAATGATGCAGTTCGCGGGCCTCGCCGGTTTCAACGACAATGCTGACCTTGGTACGCGTCCCCTGGCGGATCAAATGATGATGCAGCCCGGCGCAAGCCAGCAGTGACGGTATCGGAACATTTTTCGCAGAAATATCCCGGTCAGAAAGGATCAAAATACTGCTTCCCTTGGCAATGGCACGATCGGCCGCTTGACACAAGGCCTCAAAAGCCTTTTGCATACCGGCTGATCCTGTGCTTTTTTCAAACACGCAGGGCAGCTTCAAAGCCTTTAACGAGCCCTGATCGACGTGTGCCACTTTTTCTAATTCTTCATTAGTCAGCACCGCGCGCTGGATCCATAAACGATGGCAATGCTGCGGGCCTTCCTCTAGTAAATTGCTTTCAGGACCTAACATCACATCCTCGGCCATGATGATCTCTTCGCGGATCGCATCTATAGGAGGATTGGTCACCTGGGCAAATAATTGTTTGAAATACTCATAAAGAGGTTTGGGGCGATCCGACAAAACCGCCAGAGGCGTATCAGCCCCCATGGAACCGGTTGCTTCCTCGCCTAAAACCATGGGCTTTAATATGATCTTAAGAACTTCCATCGTATAACCGAACGCACGCTGCCGGGCAAGCAGGGTCTTTTCATCAAGACCATGGACCTTTTTAGGCTCCGGCAAGGTGCGTAAATCGACAATATTATCCCTTAACCACTTTTCATAGGGCTGGCGGGAGGCATACGATTTTTTAATTTCTTCATCATCAATGATCCGTTTTTCCTGGGTATCCACCAAGAACATTTTACCCGGCTGCAGACGACCTTTAGTAATGACTTTTTCTTCGTCCACGGGCAATACCCCCGCCTCCGAGGCCATAATGACAATGTCATCCCGAGTGACCACATAGCGCGAGGGCCTGAGTCCATTACGATCAAGCAATGCGCCCACATAACGTCCGTCGGAGAAAGCAATCGACGCCGGGCCGTCCCAGGGTTCCATTAAACAGGAATGATATTCATAAAAGGCACGCTTTTGAGCTTCCATTTCCTGGTTATTGCTCCAGGCTTCAGGGATCATCATCATCATCGCGTGCGGCAGAGAGCGTCCACAAAGGACTAGCATCTCCAAAACATTGTCAAACGTAGCCGTGTCCGAACCGTACGGGACTACGGTGGGCAAGACTTTCTTTAAATCCTCGCCAAAAACTTTGGAAACGAACTGTTTCTCGCGGGTTTGGATCCAATTGATATTGCCGCGTAAGGTATTGATCTCCCCATTGTGCGCGATATAGCGGTACGGATGCGCCAACGCCCAGCTGGGAAAAGTATTTGTGGAATAACGTGAATGCACCAAAGCAATGGCCGAGACCATGGCCGCATCACTGAGGTCAGGGAAGAAAAGATCCACTTGCTCGCTCATCAGCTGACCTTTGTAAATTAAGGTCTGGCTGGAAAGCGAACAAAAATAATAAAAATTCTTTTGGGACAACGTGGAGGTATAGACCTTGTTCCACAGACGCTTGCGGATCACATAAAGCTTGCGCTCGAAATCCTCCCGGGGGGTTTCTTTGCCGCGGGCAATAAAAAGCTGTTTGAATGAAGGCATGACCGAACGGGCCACCCGTCCCACCTTGGTCGGCTCATGAGGCACCTGCCTCCAGCCGATGAATTTTTGCCCTTCTTCATGGATAATATGTTCGGTCCATTCCTCTATGATATTGCGGTCTTCCAGAGAGGTGGGCAAAAAAACCAGCCCAACGCCGTAATCACCGGCAGCGGGCAGGGAGATGTCGTTGCGAGCCAATTCCTTGCGGAAAAAAGCGTCCGGCATCTGAATGAGGATCCCGGCTCCGTCACCGGTTTCCGGATCGCAGCCACACGCACCGCGGTGGCTCAAATTTTCCAGGATCTTCAGTCCATTACGAACAATGTCATGGGATTTTTGTCCCTTGATATGCGCGATAAAGCCGACCCCGCAGGAATCATGTTCAAAGCTCGGGTCATATAAACCTTGTTTCTGTGGAAGACTCATATTTATCTTTTCAAATTAGGGGTTAAAGGTTGTTAAATACAAAGTAAGCTATTCTATTATTTTTAGTAGCATAATGCAAATTAAATTAGCAGGATGGTTCCGCAGGCTAAACACGCTCAGCTACCATGATCAACGATTGCCCCACCGGAGGGCTTCCCAAGGATTCCAACGCTCTTAAACATGGAACTATTCTGTCAAGCATATGACAGGCCTCTTTATGAAATTCTTTTTGTTTTAACACCCGTCCGGCAAAAAACCAGGTCAGGATACCAAACATGTTCATCTAATAAGCCTCTGTGACCACAAATCCCGCATTCTGTAAAGCGCTGCGCAAAGTTTTTTTAGTATACCGACGGCGATGGTCAACCCTTCTGTCCAGAGTGCCATAGATCCCTGGTAACGCAGGAACAAAGACCACCAACTTCCCCTTTTTCTTTAAAAGATGCCCCATATGCTTCAAGGCCATCACGTCTTCTTTTATATGTTCCAACACATTGATACAGGTGATGGTATCTGCCTGGCCCCCGGGATGATTGACGATCACCTGCGGATCGGTAATGTCCAAAGGAACTACCCGGTAATTTTTCAAAGGAAGGAAGGTATGATTTAATGTGTTTATCATCCTAGGATCATAATCTGAAAGGATGACCTCTTCAATACCGGGAGCATCAAACTGTCCGGAGATATCCCCAAGGCCGCTTCCAATATCCCAAACAACTCCCCGCAGATGCCGTCGAATACAGCTGTAAAGCCAGATGTTATACCGGCTTGACCCGCGGATGACGTTGAGCGTTTGAAACATATCCAAAGACATAAGTTCTCCTGTTAAATGTAGTTGCGAATTTATCGCGCTTTGACTTTAGCTATCATACCGTCCATCTGAATAATAAAATCCCGGGCCATTGGCAAACCAAACGCTTTCGACCGCAGCCCCAGCGTATAGGCCGCCTCTCCCTGTCCGTGCATCAACGCCATTTGAGCCAGATAAAAATCCTCGAACGCCTTTCTATCATTAGCGCCTATTGCCTCGTAAAGCGCTTCATCGCCGCTTTGCGCAAGTAATTTTACCTGGAATAACGGACTAAAGAAAGCCTCCGGATGAATTGCCCCATATAGCAGCACCTGTTGTCCTCCAGCCAAAGCATCTTCAATAAAGGCTCCCCGGGGATCAATTATTTTAAATTGCAGGATATCCATCGCTAAATCCCTGGGGTACAAGCCCTGGATCATCTCCTGGTAAACGTCAAGTCCGAAACAATGGTCCCCATAGACCAAAGAAAACGGGAGGGACGAACAGCGGTAATACCCGCAAATGAACGCTCCCTTATGACTGTAAACTTCTTTGGAAAAATTTTGTTTGGCGCTAGAAAACTTATAGGCGTTCCCTATACCGATCAAACAAAACACCAGGCTGCTAATGACAAAAGCCAGCACCGCCACGCGCCACAGCCAGGGCTTCCCGCTGCCGCTACGATACATGAACGCCCACAAAAATCCAAATAACCCCATGGCCGGGACCATATAATGATACGCCGTTTCTTTGGCTACCATGAGCAGCTGTAGAATAACGCTCAACGCCACCCACGCTGCCCAATAGTACGATCTGTTCGCTGAAACACGAAAAAACCGACGAAAGCAAACCACGCCTAAAATGAATAAAACACTGCTCATTAATAACCATTGCTGGCAGATTGTTATCATTAATCCATGACGAAAACTGTCCCACGCAATAAACCCTCGTGGACCGCCATAACCGCGAAATTCCGTATGCGTCAGCATCTGATACAAATTATTCCACATCAAAGGATAGCGCGTCCAGACCGGCATGGTCGCCATAATAAAGAACGCCGCCGCGGCTGCGCCAAAAAGCAATCTGGATCGAAACGACGGCAATACGGCCAGCGGGATGATCACCAATGAAAGACTGGTGAATTTGGTCGCTACCAAAAGCCCATACACTGCTCCCCACCCCAATGCCGTCCACCAATGTGATCTTTTATCCTCAACAAAAAAAGCCCTCAATAAACATATCCCGTAAAGATTGATCAAGCCGATCATCAACGCCTCCGGAGTGACATTGGCCGGAACCAGCAGGAACCCTTTTTCCTTGCACATTGTTAAATATAAAAAAGCCGGCGCCTGAACCAGGAATGCAAAGATCACATCCCTGCTTTGCCGATGCGCGTACCAGGCTAGGAGAGCTAGGCTCACGGCATAAAAGATCATTAACAGCGCATAGATCGCGTGCAGATAAAATTCCGGAGCCTTGATCACATGTTCAACCATCTGGACATTGCCGGAAAAAAGATTAAACAATTTAATGACGCCCTCCCCCAGCAACTGCAGTGTTGTGCCGGGATGTTGAAAGTATAAGGGCACCCGATGATCGGCCAGATACAACGCATTCATTAAATACTGATACGAGGGATCGCAGTTAGTGCCGATCCAAAAAGGCCCGCTGACAAAGCGCCAGGTCAAAGACAGGATAAAGATCAAAACAGGCATTCCTATGACGATCAAATGAACCATCATCGCACTCCTTGAGCCCAATTAACGGAAAGAAATACCGCACTTTCGGAACCATCCGGCAGATGGGTCACCCATATCCTGCCGTAAAGCATGTCCTGGACAACGATCCTATCGCGCCCGTCTGAACGCTGCATATATAATCCGCAAGGCGCAAACTTGCCTCTAGGAAAAGGGAAGTCTTTAGTTGGGCCATCAACAGCCACATGTTCCATGCGCAGCTTGTTTCCCGCATGCTCTCGCATCAAAACCCAAAAAGGATACTCCCAGGATTCTTCATTAAAAACCAAGCCTACTTGAGAACAAGAAACTTTGTTAAATATCTCGGCTGCTGTTTTGTCATGAACAGCCAGCATCATCTGTTTTTTATAATATTGCTCATGCCTGTCCGTATGCCAAATACTGGCCGGCCCCACCCAGGGCCTGTTATCACTTCTCAACACCCACAATAGGCTGGGGATGATAAAAACGAACATGATCACGATCATCACCCATCGCGTACGCAAGTTCCCGATCATCACGGCCGCCGGCACACAACTTAACAAAAATATTCCCAAATGCAGACGGCTATTCCATGGCTGCCATTTAAGAATAAGACAAAAAGTAGCCATGCCCGCGACCAGCGCCAGCATATAAGCCCCTGCCATTTCTTTGCGTGCAGGCCTGACGATCACCCAACGCACAACGGCATAGACCATCAGTATTAGCAATAAAAATAAATGCAGCGGATTTTGTGCATAGTCTTCGTCCAGAAACAACGCGCTGATAGTAAACTTATCGCCAAGCATTGAAGATCGGTCTTGAAGGTGTAAGCCCAGCAGCTGCGTCCAATACTCCAGAAACCCCAGGATCCTGTCGTTCACGGCAAGGAACGGGGTGGTAATATGCATAAACGTGTTGCGCAAGGCATTGATCACCAGCGTCGCCATTGTCCAGTGTTCATTGACCAGATCTTCCGAACCCGGCGATAAAATTCGATGATAAAAATACATGTTCCTGGCATAATGCCCGGCATTGACCAGGACCGCTCCTCCCAGAATGATCCCTACCGCCGCCAGCGCCTTGACAAAACTCTTATTCTTAAATTGCGAGAATGCTAGCCAGCATACAAACGGCCACGCGTACAAATAATTGGTCTCACGGGTCAACAAGGCATTTCCCAGCGCCAAACCACAAAACACTAAACTGATGTTCTGATCATGCTTGATGGCATCCATTAAGAAAAACACAAAAACCATCAGCCAGAAACTGCCGATCAGATCACTTTGAGTGCTGGATGCTTGCAGAATAGACATCGGTATCGTGGCCATCAGCACTACTGCCACCAATTTCTCCCAGGAGGTACGCTGCCATAAACCCAGCATCCCCCAGGCCGCCAGCATACATCCCCACCAGGCTAATAACTGGACAATATTACTCAGCCTGTCTGCGCCTGTCAGTAGCCTAAAGTGAAAAATAAATACTTCCCCGCCATAATCTTTCCACAGCTGACGCTGAATATTGGAAGGGTAATAACTAAGGCTGGCGTTTTGCACCCAGTGTTCCACCCGGGCCAAATGATACGTCATCGAATCCCAGGTTCCGGGGGCAGCTTTGATCGCTGTCATGGTCACCGGCAGCAAAACCAAAACAAAAAAAAGGACCGCCATGATCACCCAGGATCGTTCCGGCCGCACTGACCACGACCATCGGGGAACAGCCCATTTGAGCCTTTGCCATTGCCAAAGCATCCCGATATCGGCAAGACCCCATGAAACCATCAGCCCCGGATAATTCAATAGCTTAACAAGGCTTAAAACTTCCGTTGCTATGAGCGTCCCTGCCCCGGTCATGACCGCCGAAGCCAATAGCGTAAAATACAGAGGGCCTGGCCGCCTCAGATAAAGGACCATGGTCAGCAAGACATAAAAAAAAAGGATCAAAAGAACTGCCATAGAATAAACTCTGCCTGCAGCGGTTAATGAATGAACCGGAATTTAATGATAGGCCAATACATTTCCAACGCCGTGGACCATTTGATCTTCTTGCCGGCCTGGCGGGAACGGGCCGTGTAATTGATAGCGACTTCTTTGATCGTGAAACCCCGATGCAACAGCTTCACCGTGAACTCTGTCTCAAAAGCAAAGTTCCTGGAAGTGATCGTCATGCCTTCCCAAGTCCGACGGGTAAAGATCTTGTAACAGGTGTTGATATCCGTCATGTCCACGCCATACAAAAGCTTGAATGTCCGGTTGGATATCGTATTGGCCCAGCGATTGACCGGCTGCATATCTTTAATGCGTCCCAAAAACCTGGAGCCATACACCACCTGGGTAGTGCCGTCTAAAATAGGCTGCAAAAGTTTAGGATACTCATTAGGGTCATACTCCAGATCAGCGTCTTGAATAAGTAGAATGTCACCCGTGGCATTTTTAAACCCCGTTAACAGAGCGGCGGTCTTGCCTTGATTATGTTGGTGGATCACCACCAGTCCCAGCGGCTGGGCCAGACGATTTAAGATCTCGGCGGTCTTGTCCTTTGATCCATCATTGACCACCACGATCTCTCGCGAAAGCCCGGCAGGCAGGAGAGCCTGACGAACTTTTAAAATAATAGCCTCGATCGTTGCTTCTTCGTTATACGCGGGAATAACCACAGATAGTTTCATTCTTTGTACCTATTGGTGATCGGCAGGCGCCAGTCTTTGCCGAAAGCGCATGGAGTGATCTTAACGCCGGGCGGGGCCTGACGTCGTTTATATTCGTTAGCATCGACTAAACGGATGGTCCTTGACACAAGTTTAGGGTCCATCCCCCCGGCCACGATATCTTGATAGGACGCTCGTCCTTCAATGTATTCCATTAAAACCTTGTCCAGATCGGCGTAGGCCCCCAACGTCACCTCATCCGTCTGGTCATCGCGCAACTCCGCTGAAGGAGCCCTCAACAAAATACTCTCGGGGATCAACGCCTCTTTTTCAAGGCTGTTACGGTAACGCGCGAGCGTATACACCTTGGTCTTAAAAACATCCTTGATGACCGCATATCCGCCGGACATGTCTCCGTAAAGGGTGCAATACCCAACGGCCATTTCGCTTTTATTCCCGGTAGTCAGGATCAACCCCCCGAACTTATTGGCAAAGGCCATCAATATGTTGCCGCGGATGCGCGCCTGGATATTCTCCTCTGCCGTATCTGCAGGCCGTCCGGAAAAATACGGCGCCAGGGTTTTTAGATAATCCGCAAATATCCCTTCGATCGGGATCTCTTTGAATTCTATGCCTAAATTCACCGCCAGCTGCCTAGCATCCGTACGCGTGGCTTTGCTGTTAAAGCTGCTGGGCATAGAGATCGCCGTGACATTCTCGCGCCCAAAAGCGTCCCTGGCAATACAGGCGACCAGGGCGGAATCAACCCCGCCGCTTAAACCCAATGCCACCTTTTTAAAACCATTCTTGAAAGCATAATCACGGGTGCCCAGAACTAGCGCCTGATAGATCTCTGCCGTCTCATCTAAAAGGGGCTCTACCCGGCCTTCCTGCGGCAATGCGACGAGCAACAATTGTTCTTCAAACTGCTTAGCACGCGCAAAGACCTTCCCCTCGGGAGATAGCACCATGCTGCCCCCGTCAAAAACCAACTCATCCTGACCGCCGATGGCGTTAACATAGACTATATACGCCTGCATCTCCCGGGAACGCCGCGTTAAAAGCTCCTGGCGCATTTTTAATTTCCCCGCATGATAAGGAGAAGATGAAATATTAATGAGCATCTTCGCCCCGGCAGCGGCCTGGGAGCGGTAGCCCGCTTTCTCGATCCAAATATCTTCACAAATGTTAACGGCGATCGTCTCACCCTTGATTGTCAGTATCCCCGTATTCTTACCGCAGGAGAAATATCTTTTTTCATCAAAAACCCCGTAATTAGGCAATTCCTGCTTATAATAAACATCCGTTACTTTGCCGTCGCTGATAAAAGCCGCTGCATTATAGATCTTCCCTTTCCTGTCACAATCCACAAATCCCACGATCACCGAGATATTGGAAAATTTTTCAGCCAACGCATGCAAGGTTTTAATATTATCCGCCACAAAATGTTTTTTTAAAAGCAGGTCCTCCGGAGGATACCCGCAAAGGGCTAATTCTGGAAAAACCACCAGATCCGCACCCTGCGCTTGTGCCTGCTGCACATATTCCAGGATCTTGCGGGCATTGCCGGTCAAGTCTCCGACCGTTGGATTAATTTGCGCGAGCGCTATTTTTAGCATTGATTATTCCCAGGAAATTTTGATATATGTTTTGGGCCTGCTGATCAAAAACGGTATTGTACTTTCCATGATCCTCTATCATGGAACGGGCAAGCTCCGATTGTCCGGGCAGGTCTGTCCGGCTATAGGCAGCACACCACTCCTTAATGCTTTGTT
>Ga0302320_10017362_pt1 | contig 14615 bp, 11 predicted proteins | sample Bog_T0_3_FD_202130 | JGI IMG/M metagenome (GOLD analysis project Ga0302320, IMG submission 202130) | Peat permafrost microbial communities from Stordalen Mire near Abisko, Sweden - Bog_T0_3 | ecosystem: Environmental > Terrestrial > Soil > Wetlands > Peat | place: Sweden: Abisko, Stordalen Mire...
CATACACGCGGAGGCTTTCAAGAAACGATGCGGGCGCCGCCGACGGCACGAACTTGAGCTCGTTGCTGTAATGAAAGTTCCACAAGGCGCTGATGAATGGGATTCCTTCATCGAACGCAACGCGATCCCCCGTGTGCAGCTCTGCCTCCCGGAACTTGCCCAGGCTATCGAACTTGGAGCGCGTCAGATACGTGTGATGGGACAGCGCGTCCCGCACCGAAGGGCCGAGAGCGTCCACCACTCCCCAGCCGAGGAGCTGATCGCTATTGATCCCGAGCGGATAAAGCGACAGCACCACCGACGCTCCAATCACCCCCTCTCGGGTGCGGACCCACGCACGGCCTCGGAGCATCCATGTCGCGGCAGCCATGGCACCCGCGAGGATATGAAGGTTATAGCGAGCGTTTCGACCGATCAGCGTGGGGGTAACGAAAACGCTCGCGACGGTGATGGCGATGACCCACGTGAGGTTCCGCAGCTCTTCATCCCGACTTCTTCGAATCGCCTTCGTGAGGGCCATGAGGGCAGCGTAGCCCAGGCCGACGGCGCCCAGCGGAACGACAATCCATGCGATTGCATAACCGTATCCACGGAAGTGAATGTCCGAGAAACCCCGGCTCGGTAGATCGTAGGACTCGGACACGATGCTTCGGAGCGTGGCGTCCGCCACGATCTCTCGCATCGACCGGAGGCCCTTCCAGTGAACGCCGAGGTGAGCGTTGTCGTAGGTCACCGGCCAGATCGGATTCTTGAAATAGCGAAAGTTGTGAATCAGGGGCAGTGCATTCACCCCGGCCAGAAACACCGCAGAGCCGAGAATGACGCCCGCCGTCGTGACTGGACGCCTCCGGGCGTGCGCACGGGCGAGCCGAATCGCGGCGACGAGACCAATCACGGGCACCAGCGTCAGGGACGAGAACTTCGACCCCGCAAGGAGACCCAGCGCAACCGTTGCCAGCACGATGTCGCGCACTCGGCATTCAGGCTTCGTCGCAAAGTAGATGGCTGCGATGGCAAAGAACGCGACCAGAACATCGATGTAGATCCAGCAAAGCTGAACCCATGTCTGCGGCATCAGCAGGGCGACCGACGCCCACGTGAGCGAGAGCATGCGGTCTCCATACCTTCGCGAGAGTGCGTACACCGCGAGCATCAACAGCGGGGCGGCGAGGACGTCGGGCAGCTCGACGAGTGTCCTGTCGGTGAAGATGACGAACCAGATGGAGAGACACTCGCACAGCTTGGGGTAACCGTTGATCGCCTGGTTGGTTTCGTTCGTGCCGAGCTCGACGGGTGCGAATCCATGATTTTGAAGGGCGAACCCGACGATGGGCTCGTGGTACATGAACCCGTCCCACGAGTTGATGGGCAGAACGATGGTAATGAACAACGCGTAGGCGATGATGGCATAGCTCACGGTGAGCCCCACCAGGGCGAAGCTCCGGTCACGTCCTGCGGCGACCAGTGCGTCGTAAGGAAGCGCGCCCATGGCGCGCGCGCTGGCGAAAGAGCTCGCCATATGCTCGCGAACGGAGCGCCCTCGCACGAGCAAGTAGAACGTCCCGACGTGGACGGCGCAAGCCGTGATGCCCAGGTGAGTGGCGTCTAGTGCGTTCGCGTAGCCCAGGACCAGCACGGGGGCGGCCAAAAGGAAGAAGAACAGCGTCGCCGTAGCGATTGCGACCTCGGTCGCGCGCGTTACCAGGCGGCCGGCAATGCCGATGCTGTTGAGAAGGGCGCCTAGCGTCAGGAGTCCGAGGAGCAGCCAGTGCAGCAAGGCGCCGGTCAGGAAACGCGATCCGCTACAGTGCGTCAAGAACGCTTGCGCTGCTCTGCCCCCGACCACAACGAGTTGCACGGACGTCGTTGCTCTCGACGCGTTCTGCCACCTCACTCGCCGATCGGTGAGGGGCACAGGCTCAAGCCCGGCGGTCGCCGGGAAGCGAGTGGACCGTCTACGTACTGCTCGTTATGCTTGCTGCCGCGCGGGCATCGGCTGTCGCCGCTCTGTCCCAAGGAGAACTCGATGAGGAGCACCCAGAGCGTCGCTGTCCGAGCCCCGGTCCACGCAAGGCAGGGGTTCGTCGAGAGGGCGAGCCGGGCCCGCGGTTCGCGCTCTCTCCTGGCGCTGCTCCTGTCTGTCGCGAGCGTTGCATGTGGCACTGCGAAAGAAGGTTCGCGTGGAACCGACGCTGGCCTCGAGGTCGGGCGTTATGACGGAAATGTTTACGTCGATGCCGGCCCCCCGCCGCCCGCATCGGTTGACGTTCTCACCGGCCACAACGACGTGTCGCGCACCGGCGCGAATCTCAACGAAACGGTGCTCACGACCTCGAACGTCACCCCGACCACCTTCGGAAAGCTTTTCTCGCTGCCGGTCGACGGCCTGATCTACGCCCAGCCGCTCTTCGTTTCCCAGTATCTCATCAACGGCGCCGTTCACAACGCGCTCGTCGTCGCGAGCATGAACAATAGCGTCTACGCCTTCGATGCGGACACGGGGGGCAACCCGCTGTGGCACGTGAATCTCGGACCGATCGTGCCGAGCTCGGTCATCCACACGCAGAATATCCAGGTGGGTGTCGGCATCTTGTCGACGCCGGTCATCGACCGCGTGAACGGGTTGATCTATCTGACCTGCAAGACCTACGACGCCGCGAGCAAGCTCCAGACGCAGTCGCTCCATGTTCTCGAGCTCGGAACTGGAAAAGACATGAAGGGGAGCCCCGTGGTCATAACAGCTACGGTCCAGGGGACCACGGACGCGGGACCGACAACCATCACGTATGATCCGTACTATCAAGCGCAACGTCCGGCGCTCTTGCTATTGAACGGGAGCGTTTACTTGGCTTTCGCTTCTCACGAAGACCACATGCCATTTCATGGCTGGATTCTCAGGTATCAGTACGACGCCGCCGCGGGGACGCTTGCGCAGACCGGCGTCTTCAACACGACGCCCGACGGCACTTCGGGGGGCATCTGGCAGGGCGGCCAGGGCATGCTGAGCGATGGCACCAGCATCTACACTATGGTTGCCAATGGCAGCGTGACAGTACCGTTCGGTGGGCAGAGCTACGGGGAATCCTTCCTCAAGCTCGCACCCGACCTTAGCGTCCAGGACTGGTTCATTCCCGACGGCTGGGAGCCCGCCAACATGGCCGACGACGACCTCGGCTCCGGAGGCCCCGTCCTCATTCCGGGTACGCGTCTCCTCGCCGGCGGCGGGAAGCTCGGTACGATCTTCGTCGTCGATTCCGCCAACATGGGCCACTACAACGCGATGGACGACAATAACGTCCAGGAGTGGATGGGCACGAACTCGATTTATGGATCTCCGGTGATCTGGGCGGGGACTACCGGGCAGCCACAGCTCTACTTGTGGGGGTCGGAGGACGTGCTGAAGGGATGGCGGTTGTCGAACGGACGCTTCGACACGACGCCTTTCGCGCAGACGACCATCAAGACGCCCGCTGGCTTGTGCGATCCCGTCGGTGCGCTCGCGGTGTCGTCGAACGGTAGCAAACCGGGCACCGGCATCGTCTGGGCCTCCATGCCCACTGCGAATCCAGACCACGCGACGGTTCCGGGAGTCTTTTACGCACTGGACGCGGAGACGCTCGCAGTGCTTTGGAACAGCGGCCCCGCAGGATCGGCGAACGACTTTGGCGCGTACGCCAAGTTCGTTCCTCCCACGGTCACGAACGGGAAGGTCTATCTCGCAACCCACTCGCAGAAGGTCGTCGTGTACGGGCTTCTTGGCGTGGGGAGCACGGATCACTGACCTCGCTCGCACTTCGGGGGTCGCGGACGAGACGAGACGAGACCCCGTTCCGCCGCACAGGCGAGAGCCTGTCGTCCACGTCCGGCGGCTCGAGCAACGGTCAGGCTCGGCGACTGGTTGCAGAGCTCCGTCACGTTCTCGGGGACGAACGTCTGGACGTACTTGACGGGGGGCTGGTACCGCTCGCCGTCGTACTGCCGCACGCTGAGGTTCGAATAAGCACGAAGCCGCACCAGCACATCCGTTCCGGCACCCGTTCGGGTCGTGTCGACGCCAAAGCTCGCAGGCCAGCTCGAGCTCACCGGTAACGAAAAATCGGCGGAGCTGAACCAGGCCCCTTCCGCCGAGTAACTGTCGACGCGAAGCCGGTTGATGACGCCGGGAACCGGGAGATCCGTGTCGACGATGAAGAGCGCTTCGCCGTAAGGAGACAGCGAGCTCGAACAGGCCGCCGCCAGCGCGCAGATGCACGCCACGGTCGTGCCTAGCGGCGTCGCTGTCCTCACGGCGGGATCCTGCCTGAAGGAAGCCACAACCTAAAGGGGGTCTCGACCCGACCCCACGGGGGCAGCTGGCGGAGACCGATCCGGCGCCCGGAGGGCGTCGGGCCTCAAGAATGCCCCGGGGTGTCCGTTCCCTGTGTACTGGGTGCGGCCGTTCGAGCCCCACGAAAGGACGCGAGCGATGGCGGTGCGAGTACTGGTCGTGGACGACTCGATGATGATCCGTCAGCAGATGGGGCGTGCACTTGCGGAAGCCGGGTTCGCGGTCACCGAGGCGAAGGACGGCGTCGAGGCGCTCGAACAGCTCGCGGCCGTGGCCGAGATCGGCCTCATCGTGTGCGACTTCAACATGCCCCGGATGAACGGCATCGAGTTTCTGCAGCGCCTCAGGTCGGACGGAGCGGTCTCCGGCATCCCTGTCCTGATGCTGACCACCGAGGGCAATCGAACGTACATGCACCAGGCGAAACAGCTGGGCGCGAAGGCATGGATACTGAAGCCGTTCAAATCCGACCTCGTCATCGCGGCGATCAAGAAGATCACCTCCGTGGCGGCGTGAGCGCCCGCCGTCCGCTCGCCTTCAGTGTGCGACGGCCAGGCCGTTAACTCTCATGTTCCCCGTGAGTGCCTCCCTCCCCGAAAGAATCATGGGCCGACTCGCCTCGGTCCAGGCGAAGCTTACGATCGTCATCTTCGTCCTGGTTCTCGCCATCACGTCGGCGCTCACGGTCTGCCTCTCGGCGCGGCAGGTCCAGCTCCTCCGGGGCGAGCTCGAGCGCAAGTCGCTCACGATGGCGCGGCTCACGGCGCACGAGGTCGAGTCCGCGATCGCATTTGGCGACCAGGAGACAGCCAGGGAGGTGTTCGAGGCCATGCTGCTCGACCCCAATGTGGTCGGCCTTTCGCTCATGCGGGAGGACGGCTCCGTCTTCTATACCGCCGGGGCTACGTTCGCGGCGATGCGACTGCCCAACGCGGAGGTCGAGACACTGATCCCGGTCGTCGGCGGCATCCGCGCAATCGCCCCGGTGGTATCCCGGGAGGGACCGCGGGGTCGGGTGCTGGTGGATCTCTCACTCGCCTCGCTCGAGACGGAACGCGCTCGGCTGCTGCGGGAGGCGCTCTGCATCGGGGCGGCGGCGCTCTTGCTGGGCTCGGTCTCCGCATGGCTCATCGCCCGGTCGATCGCGCGTCGGGTGAGCGAGCTCGCGAAGGCCGCCGCGCGCGTCGCCGAGGGCGATCTCATGTGGCCAGCGACCCTCGACCGATCGGGCGACGAGATCGGCCAGCTGGCGCGCGGGTTCAGCCACATGGTCGACAGCATCAGCACCCTGATGCAACGGGCGGCCGATCGCGCCAGAGAGGAGAACGATCGACTCGAGGTGCTCGTCGGTGCGCGAACCTCCGAGCTGGGCGGCCGCAATCGCGCGATGCGTCTGGTGCTCGACCACGTGGGACAGGGATTCGTCACGGTCGACGCGAACGGGACGATGTCCTCCGAGCGCTCCCTCATCCTGGACTCGTGGCTCGGTACTCCGGATGCCGGGGCGACGTTCGGCGACTACCTCGCGAGGGTCGAGCGCAACGTCGGGCTCGCGTTCTCAGACTCGTGGTCACAGGCCGCAGAGGACGTGCTGCCCATGGAGCTCATCCTCGATCAGCTGCCGACGGCGCTCCGCCGCGGAGACCAGCACTGGAGGCTGACGTATTCGCACATCGGGGGTACGGGCGCCGACGTAGCTCTCCTCATCATCGTCTCCGACATCACGGCAGCCGTCGAGCAGCGCAAGGCCGAGGAAGCCGGGCAAGATCTCGCGAGCCTTCTCCAGCGGGTCGTCGCAGACCAGGCGTCCGTCGCGGAGTTCTTCGCGGAAGCCGACGACCTGATGTCGATGATCAAGGCCCCGCACGAGCGGTCGCCGGAGGAGCTGCGCCGCGCGGTTCATACCCTGAAGGGGAACGCAGACGTGATGGGGCTCCGAACCATCGCGCAGATTTGTCACGACCTCGAGACGAACGCGCTTTCGGTGACCGCTTCCACGCCGACCGCCGCAGACCGCGAGCCGCTGGTCCGCGCGTGGCAGACACTTGCAGGGTGCCGCAGGCTCATCGGCGAGCGGAGTGATCGCATCGAGATCGAGCGGTCAGAATACTTCGCGCTCGTGACGGCCGCCGAGAGCGCGCCCCGAGCGGAGTGGCAGCGAGCCATCTACCGGTTGGCGCTCGAGCCCACGGCACGGCGCCTCAGGCGCGCGGCCGACCAGGCCACGGCGCTCGCGACCAGGCTGGGCAAGCCCGGACTTGGCGTCGTCATCGATGCGAATGGGGTACGGCTGCCCGGGGCGACGTGGGCGCCGTTCTGGTCGGCGTTCGTGCACCTCGTGCGAAACGCGGTGGACCACGGAATCGAGCTGCCAGAGGTGCGCAGTGCCGCCGGGAAGCCACCCCACGGGAGGCTCACGCTGCGCACCGTCATCACGGCCGGCGACCTCACCGTCGAGATCACCGACGACGGACGCGGCATCGACTGGGCCAGAGTGGCCGTACGCGCGTCGAGAGCGGGCCATCCGTGCGACACACAGCAAGACCTGGAGGCCGCGCTCTTCCAGGACGGTATCTCCACCGCCGACGAGGTCACCCATGTGTCCGGTCGCGGAGTGGGGCTCGGCGCGGTGCGCGATGCGTGCGAGGCGCTCGGCGGTACGACCTCCATCACGAGCGTCGCTGGAGCGGGAGCGACCTTCCGCTTCCGATTCCCGGGGTTCCTCGCGCGACCGCTCATCCGGCCGCATCCGTCGATGACGTCGCTCGCCAGCCCCGTGTCTCGTTCGTCTCCACCACCGCGCGGGCCGGCGACCCGCGTCGCATGAACCCGCACGATCCCCTCCCCATGAGATCCCACTCACTATTCGCTCTGGCTTTCGCGGCCACCCTGCTCGACTGCTCCACGCCCGACACCAGCGGCGTCCCGAAGGCGCAGGAGACGCCCGAGACGACGCCTCTCGCTGTGGCGAAAGTGACCGAAGTCAACCCCCGGCTGCTCCGACGGTTCCAGTCGATCGAGACCCCCGCACCCCCGTCATCACCGACGGCCGCGGCGAAGCTGGCGCTCGGTCGACAGCTCTTTTTCGACCCCCGCTTGTCGATGGACCAAGACCTCTCCTGCAACGGCTGCCACGCGCTCGACCGGTACGGAATGGACGGCAGCGCGACCTCGAAGGGCCGGAGTGGCGCCCACGGCACGCGCAACGCGCCCACGGTGTTCAATGCAGCGGGGCACTTCGCGCAGTTCTGGGACGGGCGCGCCCAGACGGTCGAGGAACAAGCCAAGGGCCCGATCAGCAACCCCATCGAGATGGGCCTCCCGGCGGATCAGGCCGTCGCGCGCCTCAAGGCGGTGGACGAATACGTCAACGAATTTGCCAAGGCGTACCCGGGAGACGCCGACCCCGTGACCATCGATCACGTGGGCGACGCGATTGGCGCTTTCGAGCGAACGCTGGTGCTCCGCAGCCGATGGGACGTCTACCTCGAGGGGGACCGAACCGCCCTGAGCGCCGCGGAGAAAGAGGGACTGAGGGTGTTCCTCAACTCGGGCTGCATGGTGTGTCATACGGGCAAGTATGTAGGCGGCTCGATGTTCGAGCGCCTCGGGGCCGTCGAGCCGTGGCCCAACAGCTCCGACGTCGGACGGATGGCCGTCACAGGTTCTCCCGCAGACCGGATGATGTTCAAGGTTCCGAGCCTTCGCAACGTCGAGAAGACGGCCCCGTACTTCCACGATGGGTCGGCCAAGACGCTCGACCAGGCCGTGCAGATGATGGGGCGACACCAGCTGGGCATCGACCTTGCTCCCGAGGAGATTCAGTCGATCGTTACCTGGCTCCGGTCGCTCACGGCAGATCTGCCGCACGACCTGACGGCGCGTCCGCGGCTCCCGGGGGAGAAAGCGTAAGTGTCGCCGTGAATACTCTCCGCATCACCGAGCCGCACAGCGGGATCCGATCTGGATTGCTCGCGTTGCTCGTCCTCGCCTGCTCGGGGGCATGTGCGACCGCGACCGCGGGCGAGCCGGCAGAGCACAAGCGAAATGCATCGCCTGGCGACGGTGCCGGAACGGCGTGCGGAGCGTCACCGCTGCCCAACTGTCCGCTTCAGGGCTGGATGCGGTCTCAGGCCGCCCCCGCCATGAAGGCCCGCGACAAGGTCCGCCTCGAGCGCGCGTTCACCCAGATTGCCACGTTCGCGCCGCCTGATTACCCGCAGTGGGTCAAGCTCTCCGAGGCGGGCGCCGCTGCAGCGCGACGCGGGGACGTCGACGAAGCGGAGGTCGCCTGCAGCGACTGTCACGACACCTATCGCGCCCGCTATCGTGCGGAGCGTCGCGACCGGCCCATCTTCTGATACGTCATCGCGCCGTTCGGACGATCACCCACCCGGTCGCTAGTAGAAGGAACCGAAGTAGCCGGGCAGCGCCGGTTCCGACGGGGGCGACTTCGCGTCGAATCGCGCGAAGATGCCGTACTGCTGGGGCACGAAGTAGACGTATCGCCCGTCGAACGCCCCACCCGCGAAGCCGATGGCAGAGACGTTGAGGGTCGCGAGATCGAAGGTGCTCCAGGACGAGCCCACGTCGAATGGAAGGGTGGAGTCGAAGCGCGTCACGACACCGTCGTACATCACGGACATGTTGCCGGAAGCGTAGGGCACGAAATAGACGTACCGACCGTCGAACACCGCCGTGACCGCTCCCCCGGCGTGGGGATTCACGCTCGCCCAATCGAAGAAGCTCCAGGACGACCCGCTGCCGAAAGGCAGTGTCGTATCGTATCGAGTCGCGATGCCGTCGAACTCAACTTCCACATTGGAATACGGGACGAGATACAGGTAGCGGCCGTCGAATGCGCCGCCGAAGAAGCCCTTCGCGCTCGGGTTGGCGGTGGTCGTGTCGAAGCTCGCCCAGGAAGCGGCACTGGTGAATCCAAGGGAGATGTCGTAGCGGAGCACGAGGCCGTCGGGTCCGGATGCATTGAAACTGGGAACCAGGAAAAGCGAGTGGCCATCAAACACGCCGCCGACGAAGCCCTTCGCATTCGGGCTGACCAGCGTCGTGTCGAACGTTACCCACGATGAGACGCTCGTGAACGTCGCGGTCGTGTCATATCGCGCAACGTGAGACGAACCGTGACCCGGAATCAGGTAGAGATATCGACCGTCGAACGTTGCGCCGTTGAACGTGTTGGGCACGCCAGTGACGGCGGTCGTGTTGAACGTCGCCCACGACCCTCCGTTCACGAACGGGAGCGAAGGGTCGTAGCGGGTGACGATTCCCGCCGTCGGAACGAAGTAGACGTACCGGCCGTCGTACGTGGCTCCGTTCGACGACCCGACTCCGGCATCGAGCGAAGCGAGCTTGAAGGCCGCCCACGAGGTCAGGGAGGAGAAAGGCGCCGTGGTGTCGTAGCGCGCGGGGGCGAGGTCGGTCGAGGCGAAGTATACGTACCGACCGTCGAAGGTTGCACCCTCGTAGCCCGAGTATCCCAGCCCCGCGTCAATCGACTCGAGAGCGGCGACCGACCAGGAGGCCGACGCATCCAGCGCGGCGTAGGTTGCGACAGGGCCAGCCTCCACGTGGCCTGCATCCGTGTGGCCGGCGTCCTTCATCCCCATCGTGGCGTCGTGGGCGTCGGCGATGGCGTGGTCGACGCCGGCATCGCGAATCGGCGTGCGTGAGACTGAGGCGTCGGGCGTGTCGAGGTTGCACTGGGTGGCGTTGGTACACCGCGACGGGACGATCTCGGAAGATACACATGTGGCCTGGACGCAGGTCGTCCCTGCCTCGCAGACGACGCCCTCGCAGTCGCGATCGAGCACGATGGGTAGGGTCAATCGCGTATGGTCGATGAACCCCATCTCGCGCGTCGCAACGATGCACCGACTCGCGTCGACGTCGCATGCCGAGCCTGGGTCGCTCCCCGGGGCCAGGTCGGCCTGGACGGTGACGATGAACGTCCCCTCCCCCATCGCGCCTGGAACGACGACGAGCGTGCCGATGCTGCCGTCCGCAGAACAGTTCATCGTGGTGGCCACCGGTGACTCGGGCGACGTGACGTTGCGCGACGCGACGGCGATGCTCGTACCGGCGTAGCCCGCGTCGCACGCGTTGGTGCTGAGCACGAGGGTGACCTCGGTCGGATCGCGGCAAGCGGCGACGGCGATCGCAACGAGGAGGATCCGCCCGCGCAGCATCTTTTTCAGTGTAGCGCCATCCGCGGCTTCCCGCCGGCTCCGGGACTGCTCGAGCGGTGATATGCTGCGGGCGTGACCTCTGATTCCCGCCCCCGGCGAGCCTCCGACGCCTCTGTGCTCTCACCTCTGCTGATGACTTTGCTCGTCGGCGCCTGCGCTTCCCAGGGCGTCGCGGCCAGCGCGCCCGTCGCGGCCCCGAGCGCACCGCCATCGGTTGCAACTCCGCCGCCCGCGCCCCCTCCCCCTCCTCCACCGGCAACGGCGAGCGACGTTCTCGCCGGATCCCGGGCTCCGTTCGACGCCTGCTACGCGCTCGCACGCAAGACGCGCCCCGACCTGGGACGGACGAGCGTGGAGATCCTCTTCTCGATGGACGATAGCGGCAAGCTCTACAGCGTCGAGCTCACCTATCGAAATCGCATGGATGATGCGGCGAAGGACTGCATGCGCAAGGCCGCCGAGGCCATGACGTTTCCCCCCGCTTTGCGCGGCAAGCAGACGGGCACCATCGTGTTCACGCCTCCGTGAGCCTTTGGCCGTCGTGACGTGAGCGCCTTGCCGGCTCGTCCCGCGCTCCTCCATGCCCGCGAGTCCGTCGCGTTCGGGCCGGATGGGGTGCGCATCGTCGTGGTGGCCGACACACATGGCCGGCCTCATCCGCAGCTCGACCGGCGCATCGCAGAGGCGTCACCGGGCCGCATCCTTCATGCGGGCGACATCGGGGACCTCTCGGTCCTCACGAGGCTGCGAGCGCACGCCCCCGTGACCGCGGTCCGCGGCAACATCGACGAGCGCGCGCGAGACCTGCCAGACGTCGTGACCATCGACTTCCACGATGGAGGCCAATCGCTCTTCCGACTCCTTCTCCTGCACATTGCCGTGCAGGGGCTCAAGATTCGCGCGGACGCGGCGCGTCTCGCTCGCTCCGCTGGGGCGAGCTTCGTCGTGTGCGGCCACTCTCACGTGCCCTTCGCCGCGCACGATCGGGGCCTCACCGTGTTCAACCCCGGTTCGGTCGGACCGCGGCGCTTTCAGCTTCCCATCGTGCTGGGCATCCTGGAGGTGAGGCGCGACGGGGTCTCGGTGCGTCACGTCAATTGCGAGACGGGCTTACCCTGGACGGGCATCACGTGACCGCCGCAGTCGTCGTCCCCCCTTCGCTCGACGCTCTCGTCGCGCTCGCCCGGTCCGCGCGGATGGTCGCCTTGACGGGCGCCGGGCTCAGCACGGAATCCGGTATTCCCGATTACCGTAGCCCCGAGTCTCTTGCGCGGGCTCGTCGGCCTATCCATGGTCCTGAGTTCGTTCGATCGCCTTCGCTGCGGCGGCGCTACTGGGCGCGATCGGTCCTTGGATGGGAGCGTATGCGCCATGCCGAACCGAACGCCGGTCATCGCGCCCTGGCTCAGCTCGAGGCACGCGGGAGCGTCACGCATGTCATCACCCAGAACGTCGACCGCCTGCACACCCGAGCGGGCTCGCGGTCGGTCACCGAGCTGCACGGCGCGATTGCCGAGGTCCATTGCCTTGGCTGCGGCGCTCTCGAGAGCCGCGACGACCTCCAAGCCAGGCTCCTCGTGCGGAACCCGGACTGGATGTCCCACGCCGTCACGGTCGCGCCGGATGGGGATGCCGACGTGCGGGACGAGCTGATCGAGCGCTTCGAGGTCGCGCCCTGCGTCGCGTGTGGAGGCATTCTGAAGCCGCGGGTCGTGTTCTTCGGCGAGAACGTAGCGAAGGTGACCGTCGACGAGGCGTTCGGCGCCCTGCAAGCGGCCGACCTGCTCCTCGTGGTCGGAACGTCGCTCACGGTGTTCTCGGGCTACCGCTTTCTTCTCCGCGCTGCCGACCGCGGCATTCCGATAGCTCTGGTCAATCGCGGCCCCGTGCGGGGCGAGGAGCGCGCGACGCTGAAGATCGAGGCCAGCACGGGTGCCACGCTGACCGAGCTGGCCAGGCGGCTTGCGCTGTCCGCCGAGGAAGAGTGACTCGCTGCGAACGACCGCGCAGCCACGACGGCAAAGTTCGCTGCCAGCGGAGTCACTGAAGATTCTCGGTGCGCGGGCTGGATCTTCGACCGACGCGAGGCCAGATTGGGACCTCACCACGAGCTTTCCTTCAAGCCGTCGGAGACGAACATGACTGTCGCGCACACACGCTCATCGAGCGGATGGACTTGCGTACTCGCGCTGATGGCCGGCGCGGTCGGCTGCGGAAACACGTCCGGCAACGGGTTCCCGATCGGACCCGGTGGCCCCGACGGCTCGGTGGTGGTCGCCGACAGTGGCTCGACCGCCGATGGATCCATCAAGCTCGACACCGGCGGCGACGGCGGAAAGCTGAAGACGGGGTCGGGAGGAGACAGCGGCACCACGACGGTCGTGAACACGTGCCCCAACGGGGAGAGCACCACGGTTACAGGAACCGTCTACGACCCGGCCGGGCGAAACCCGATCTACAACGTGGAGGTCTACATCCCGGCCGTCCCGCTCACGGAGCTACCCAAGGGCGTTCCTACCGGGGCTGACTCCTGCTCCTGCGGAGCGCTGTTCCCGAGCGCGGCGTATGCCAGTGCCTCAACGAAAGTCGACGGGACCTTCGAGCTCCAGAATGTACCCGCCGGTATGCAGACGCTGGTTCTGCAGATCGGCAAGTGGCGGCGAGTCCTCACGATCAACATCGCCAACAAGTGCGGCCCGAACGCGATCACCGAAAAACTCACACTACCGGGTACGATCGCGGCCGGCGACACGCAGAACAACATGCCCGACATCGCCGTTTCCACCGGCGGCTCGGACTCCCTCGAGTGCCTCCTGCTCCGCATGGGCGTTGCGTCCAGCGAATACGTGGCCGGGACGTCCACGGCCGGTCACGTCCACATCTTCTCGGGCGGCGATACGACGGGGATGAGCACCGGGAGAACGGGCAAGCCGGAGAAGTATCCCATGGCGAGCGCCCCGGAGAGCTCGACGAGCCTCTGGGCCAGCAAGGCCCAGCTGATGCCCTTCGACATCACACTCCTCTCGTGTGAGGGCGGCGAGACCTACAACGCAAACCCGCAGGCGCTGGAGGATTACCTCAACGCCGGGGGCCGCGCGTTCGCGTCGCACTATCACTACTCGTGGTTCAGCGGGCCGAACCTGTCGGGCGGAAGCGGGCAGACATACCTCTCTCCGCTCCCTGCCGACTACGGCACGAACGGCGCGACGCTTGGCACGTGGACGGCGAACGGTACGAGCGGCGGCCTGTCCAGCGACATCGGCGCAAGCGTCGTCACCACGCTCAATCCCGGTCCGGGCACGTTCACCAAGGGGCAGACGCTCGAAACGTGGCTTGGTGAGAGCCCTGTCTCGGCGCTCGGGCAAGGTGGCGTCAGCGCGACCGATCTGTCGATCTATCAGCCGCGCTACAACGTGGTCGTGGGCGCGTCCAACCCGTACTCGCAGCCGTGGTTCACGTCCGCGACCGGGACGCCCGGGCAGACGATGTACTTCTCCTTCGACACCCCGCTCGCGGGCATTCCGGGAGACGGCGGCTCGAAGAACTACTGCGGCCGCGCCGTGTTCGCGGACATGCACGTCGGCGGCGACACGGCCGTCAACACGGACAGCGTCAACGGCGGCGGCGGGTTTGGTAGCAGCGGATCTCCGCCTCCCGCAGGGTGCGACAACACAGACCTCTCCCCGCAAGAGAAGGCGCTCGAGTTCATGCTGTTCGACCTGTCGTCCTGCGTGACTCTGGATTCGAAGCCGATTCCCGACGCGGGCCAGGTCGTGATTGGCGGACCGCCGAAGTAGCAGGGTCAGGTTCGCGGAGGCGCCGCCTCGCAAACGCCGGGCACGGCCGCGTCGTACTTCCCCAGAAGGTACGACGCGGGGCGATACGTATCCCCCCTCTTGACGTAGAGCTCACCGCTGCCGGTGTACGCGCAGCCGACGATGTCGTTCTCGTGCCAGTCGGACCCGAAGCGGACGTCGATCGCGAACGGAGCGAAGGCGTGTCCGTTCCTGTCGAGGGTCGCACTCGTCTGCAGGACACGAACGCGGCGCTCCACCGGTGGCTGTCGCACGCGCGAGAAGGAG
>Ga0302320_10017363_pt1 | contig 14614 bp, 13 predicted proteins | sample Bog_T0_3_FD_202130 | JGI IMG/M metagenome (GOLD analysis project Ga0302320, IMG submission 202130) | Peat permafrost microbial communities from Stordalen Mire near Abisko, Sweden - Bog_T0_3 | ecosystem: Environmental > Terrestrial > Soil > Wetlands > Peat | place: Sweden: Abisko, Stordalen Mire...
GATTTCCACATTCCCACCGCCACGACGACTACGACGAGGATGATTATTTTTCCTCAAAACCCGGCCCGTTAAGAGCTACGTGTTCTGGGGGCAAGATCAGGATGCCCACCTTACAGGAACGTTGAAAATGCAACTAGCCCGCAACAGTATTGTGTCATCGCCGCCGATGTTATCGATTCCCGCAAGATCGGGTCATTTAGTGCGCAGCACGATGCCCGCCTCGATGCATTATCCAAGCTTTATATGGATAGCGGTTTGAATCTTTCCCCTTACACGCGGCCATTTTTGGCGGGCTACCTGATTCGAAACCTCATCAAAGACTTAGCCGAGCACACTCCTGCCAACTCCCCGAACCAATTGCCCAGCACCGGCCTCAACATTGCATGGCTCGATAGGTTAAAAAGCCTTCGTGCCCTCCATTCGCCTTTTCTGGCGAATGGAGGGGATACCAAGAACTCAACCCAACAGGAACTGTGAGATTTCACTAGCTCTCACATTTCTCCGTTGATGGTGGCAGATCCAGAAACCGGCACGTCTGTAGCAGTTCCTGTACTCTCTAACACCCGCAGATTGCCGCTGAAAGTGCCGGAAACAGTTGGCTGGTAGGTCACCTGGATGGTGCAGCTAGCTCCTCCTGCCAAAACCGTTGGACAGGTATTTCCTTTCAGCGTGTAGGCCGTCGAACCTGAGAGCACAATCCACTGAATTCCTTTTGGCAAACCGAATGTATTCGTAATGGTCGCGGAAAGAGATGGATTGTCACCCACCTGCATGGCGCCAAAATCCACACTTGCCGGGTTTACAGAGAGCGCCGGGGGAGTTCTCAAGGGCACTCCCGTTCCTGACACCTCAAGGCTCAAAGATGGTTGATCCTAAAAACAGCAGTTGCACACCGTCATCCGTGGCCTGCATCGAGGTTTGGAGCCTCTGAAACTTGTTGCTTTGTAATCGGGGCCCGATTTCAGTCGGGCCGCAAAGTGCTGAAAGAATAGCTTGGCTTTACAGGCTGCGGAAAAACTCAATCCGGAGGGAGATGGGGGTTTTAACCCCCATGTAAAGCCCATAGAATGAGTTCGGCTTTAGCCGCGGAGGGATGCTTTTCGGGGATTTCAACACAATTTCAGCCTTTTTCCGCAGCCTCTTTAGCCCCTGAGGGATGTTTTTGGAATATTCCGCCCCAATTCAGGCCTTTTTCCGCAGCCTGTTTAACCTCTGCAAGACTTCGGCCTGGCAAAATACCATGGTTCGGCTTCTTCTCGATCCTCGATTTTCTACTACTTCGCAACTCACCCAAATGGTGAGATCGCTCACCGCTGTAAGCGGCTGCGCTTTGAAGATGATGGCCAATTCCAGGCTGGATCGACTGCGGTTTTTAGGATGACTGAGTTGACCTCATCCGTGCTGCGCCGAGCATCGGTAAACTCCGCTCTGACCGCGCGAAAACCCGCCAAAAGCGACTCGAATATCTCCGTGCCTCAACAAAGCACAGTTCAAGGCCACGGAAAATAGCTGCCTGGGTTCCTGGGGCTATTTGGAACTGCTGGCGTGGCTACTGAGAACCTCGACAAATGGTAGGGAGTCCTGTATCCCTTTCCCTATTCCCTGGTCCCTGTTTCCCCCAGCCACCGCTTGGTATTTAGCAACTGCCGCTGATCGAGCGCCCAGACCTTTCCAGTCATCTCATCGGCGGATTTGCCTTCGCGGATACACTTATCGAACTCGACCTGAATCGCCTGCATCTTGGCGTCGAGGTCGTCGATGAAGCTGAGCGCCAGTGCTTCAGGAATCATCGGCAGCTTGGGTGAACCAAACTCCAGCTTGCCGTGATGGCTCAGAATCATGTGCAGCACCAGCACCTTCAGCTTGGGCGGGAAGTCAGGCAGGCTGTCCATGGTCTTCTCGGCCAGCGCCGATCCCATTTGGATGTGGCCCAGCAGCGTACCTTCAACGGTGTACTCGAAGCCGATCTCCCAGCTCAACTCGCGCACCTTGCCAATGTCGTGCAGGATAACGCCGGTCAACAGCAGGTCGCGATCAAGAAGCGGATAATGCGGCGCAACGCGGTCGGCCAATGTAAGCAGGCTGACAACGTGCTCCAGCAAGCCTCCGAGCCAGGCATGATGAAGCTGTTTGGCGGCCGGAGCTTCGCGGTAGGCCTGGGCAAGAGCGGGGTCGGCCAGCAGCGTGGTCAGCAGACGCTTCAGATCGGGGTTGGTGAAGCTCTCCACAAAGGTGAGCAGTTGCCGCCAAAGAGCAGCCACGTCGTAAGTAGTAGAGGGCAGCAGGTCGGTTTTATCCACCTCGGCCGGCAGAGCTACGCGCAGCTGATCCACCTTCATCTGCAAGCGGTCGTCGAAGCGGGAGGCCGAACCGCGAGCCTTGACAATGTCGCCGCGCTCGAAGTCCTTTGCAATGCGTGGGTCAGAGGGCTCCCAGACGCGCGCTTCAAGCTGGCCGGTCTTGTCGCCCAGAATCAAATTCAGATAGGGCTTGTTGGACTTGGTGGTGCGCTGCTGCTTGAGCAGAACCAGGAAGAAGCCGTCGAAGAGCTTGCCTTCGTCGAAGTTGGCTAGATCGGCAATGTAGATGTCTTTCATAATTTTTACCGGGAAACGGATTGCGCCCGCTGGAGGGCTGCAAGAGCAGTATAATCTGATTGTTCGGAATTGAAAGGATGACAGAGAAACTTTTATGTCGAATATCCTCTTCGATCTAGTCAAGATGAGTGCTCAAAGATTGGGCATCGCTATAAGCCGCTGTCCTCCGCCCGGCAGCTTAAAACGGCATTTGCGCGATTACCTCACTGAGATGAAGATCGATCTCGTGCTGGACGTCGGAGCGTTTGTCGGAAACTATGCAAAAGAGCTTCGCGAGATTGGGTACCGGGGGCGGATTATCAGCTTTGAGCCCGTTCCGGATTCATATGAGAAGTTACAAGAGGCAATGCACAGCGATTTCATGTGGTCTGGTAAACCGTATGGTTTGAGCGATGAAAATCGGGAATCGCTCATCAATATTCATAGTAAGGGAACGTTCAATTCTCTGCTTACTCTGCGTGAGGATGCAGAGCGCGCTTATTCTCTCGATCCCACTCAACGAAGACAAACGACAATTCAACTCAGGCGGCTGGATGAGGTTCTCCCTGAATTGATCGCGGAGACCCAACCTCCACGAATATTTATTAAAATTGACACACAGGGGCATGACATCAGTGTCATCAAAGGTGCGTCCGGAGTTCTCGGCATGATTGTTGGAATACAAAGTGAGCTTCCTGCCGTTGAAATCTACGATGGAATGTCTTCCATGTCCGCTGCTCTGAGTTATTACTCCAGTTGCGGCTTTGTGCCTAACGGATTCTATCCTGTGAATACTTTTCGCAATCTTCAAATATCTCCTGAATTTGATGTTCTTTTTACCCGATTCAGCGGCAGGCTCACCTGCTCTTAGTTTCCTCTCGACGAAAATATTCTGAGAGAAAGGATTCCATGTCAATCTCAGTTGTGATTCCAGCTCACAACCGGTCGCGCTTCATTGCGGAAGCGATTGAAAGCGTTCTTTCGCAGACGCTTCAGCCCGATGAAGTGCTGGTAATCGACGACGGTTCAACCGACGACACCGCGTCAATCGCCGAAAGCTATGCGCCGCAAGTGCGTGTCTACCGCCGATCCAATCAGCGCCAATCCGCGGCCCGCAACTTCGGCGTACAGCAAGCCACCAGCGAGTGGATCGCCTTCCTCGACGACGACGATGCCTGGGAGCCCAACAAGCTTGAGCGGCAGATGGAAGAACTGGCGCTTCATCCCGAGGCCGATCTCTGTTATACAGGCCGCGTGTTAATCATGCAGAAGGGCGATACTGCGACCGTTGGCAAAGTCATCTACGCACCTCCAGCGAAAGACATTCGCAAGTCGCTATTTGAGGGCGTAACATTTTTTCCGAGCGCCGCGCTGGTCCGGCGTACCGCGCTATTGGCAATGAACGGCTTCGATCCTAAGCTGCGTATAGGGGAAGACTACGATTTATGGCTGAGAATGCTTCACACGGGAGCAAGATTTGCCGCCTGCCGAGAACCTCTCTTGCGCTATCGTCTGCACCAGGAAAACACTTCAAAGAACATGATACGGTTTGAAAATTGCATGAGTATTTACAAACGGCTTGTTCTACCACACCTTCCCAGACTTACGGGATGGATCACATACTTCAAGTACTTGAGCGATCACGAGGTGGACGTAGCCTACGCTCTGCGCGAACAGGGGAATCCGGCTCATCTGGCCATGATGGCCAGGTCCGTGCTACATTGGCCTTTCAACGATCTTCATCGATACAAGGCGCTTATCCTTATGCTTTATATTCGACTCGGAAAGCCCTTCAACACGCATTGATCGGCTCGGCTAGGTAAGGTGCAATCCTGAATGAGGATTTTGCCCCGCTATTGCCGAGAGGCCGCTCTTGGTTCAGTCTTCCGGCAAACATTGAAATACTAAATCCGTCGCAATCGCTTGGATAGCGATCTTTTAAGAGATCCTGGAAGCGATGAACAAAGATACCCCAATGTTGGCCTATTCAGCTTTTGCAGAATCTCGTTGTAATGATATGGATGAATATAATCCACGCCGGATAATACTTGAAGATTAGTTACTAATTCATTCTCTTTTTTGACAAACAAAACGGCATTCTGCCGATAGGTCCAATCGCACTCGGGAATATTCCAGATTCGTGGACGGAGAACGTCCAGCAGTACATAGCCCTTTGCCGCGAAAAGCGCTACCCAGTAACTCAAGTACTGCTCGTTGATGTGATCTGTCCCACCCTGCCCAGGGATTGCCGCTGAGAACAGGATCGCGTTCGCGAGCTTCGTCAGATCGTCTACCAACCCTTCCGCCCGCGATTCCTTGAGGTGCTCGGCGACCTCCATGCACATAGCCAGATCAAAGCGCCGATCCAAGTGAATCGGCTGGCTCAAATCAAAGGCCTGAAAACAAGTTGACGGAATTCTAAGGAGTTGCCGATTTACATATTCACCATCGATACCTATTACGTCATCAACGCCCAGTTTCAAAAATTGTTCAGCCCACGTTCCAACACCGCATCCAACGTCAATGACACTCTTGACTGACATCAGGGACATCACAATGGGCGCCACACACCCCGCGGAACGGGATGATACATCTTGTTGTTTGAGATAAAATGCGTCGTCATAGGGGGTGCTAGGAACAGCAACTCCTGCTTGGGAATGAGAAGTATCTTGAGTGCTGATTCGGTCAGGCATAATTGATATTCTCCCTTTCAGTTCGGATGCCGCAACGGTTCTCCGCGGCGACTTCAAGCAGGATATTCAACACGGTGCCTCCTGGGTCCGGGTCAATCATTCCCAGTGCTTTTTCTCTTGCGCGTTGCCCAATGGCCTCCCATTGAGGGCGCGCGGCCCAGGCGCGCTCAAGGGCCGATTGGAAGCTGTCAATATCAATCCCTTCGGAGATGAATCCAGTCTCAGGCTCGCTGATCCATTCGGTAATTCCACCCACGTTGTTGGAGACACTGGGACGGCCGCATAACATTGCTTCAACAAGAACCAGAGGCGCGCTTTCATTGCGCGAGGGAAGCGCGAGGAGATGATTTTCAGCCCATACCGCGCGAAGATCCTCGGCGTATCCCTTGAACACGACCTTGTTTTCAATCTGGTAGTGCTTGGCAAAGAGCTTGAGCTGCGGCAGATGCGGACCCTCGCCATAGATCGACAATTGCCAGTCCCGATTCTTGAATTGAGGTGAGCCCAAAGCGGCCAGCAGAATGTCCTGACCTTTGCTATTGATTGCAAGCCTTCCTAAAGATGCAATGCGAACAGTAGCTCCACTGGGCATTGGCAAGGGACTGGCGTCATTCACATTGACAGGATTCCGGACAATTGTGACGTGGCTCAAGCGAGCAGCCAACAAGTGCTCGGTCTCCTTGTAAGTACGTGTTGCCACAAAGAGCACTCGCCTGGCCCTCTGATAAGCGTGAGCGGCGATCTTCTGAGTCTGTCTAACGATAGGTTTCTCAAACAAGAAGCTGTTATGGCAGAGGACAACGTAAGGGATTCTAAGGGTGCCGGAGCGTTCCAAGTCGTTCACAAATTCAGGCCGGGGAAGAGCATCCCCAACGTTGAGAAGTATGACATCCGGTGCAAAATCGCGAATTCCAAAGGAAGGTGGGAACCAGGGCGCGGCGAGGTTTCCCAGCCTATAACTGACTCGCTTCCTCAACCAAGCGGCCATGCCGGCGCCTCTGCCCGGCAAGATCAACTTCAGGCCCAATGCTGTAAGAGGCATGATCTTCCCAGGCGCTATCTCATCCCGGCTTTTGAAAAACGCTACCTTATGGCCATCTTGCAGGGCTTTTCTGGCCGTTGCAGCCCATAACTCCTCGCACCCGGCCCAACTCCATCCGGCAAGATCCGAGATGATTGCAATGCGCTGGGGGCTCCCGGATGGAGGCAAAGGGATGTGATTGACTGAATATGCTCCTTGCGCCAGACCGGAATTCGCGGCAGACGATTTGGTTTCAGAAAGTGAGCATTTTTTCTGCGTCGGCGCAATGCGCGGTCGATTGCCTGCGTGTTCCCTGATTGCCTGCTCGACGCGGTCCACAAGCAGCTCCGGCTGGATTTCTGGCCGCTGAGAATACTTCAGGGCTTCCTGCGCAAGAAGTTCATATTGCTGCTTGTCATCCCACATTTTTGAAAGAGCCGCAAGCCAGTCTTCGATTGGGGCCCTGGCTTCGACGAGAATGCCGCCGGTGCCAACCGACTCAGGCAAGCCGCCTATCCGCGATGCAAGAACCGGGATTCTATTCAACTGCGCTTCGGTTGCGCAGCGCCCCCATGCCTCTTCCCACTGGCTTGGCATCAAAAGCAGTCTGGCACGGCGATAGATGGCGCTGGCGTCAAGTTGAGGTTTGTGCCAATGAATATTGTTTGCGCGGAGCACCCTTACGCTGTCTCGAAATTTTGAGCTCTGTTGCCAGCACTCGACAAAATCGAAGGGAATGTCTGGCCGTTCTTCAGCCAAACGCAGGGCAATTTCAACGCCCTTATCCTCCACCGGGTTGACGAATAGCACATTTTCCCTGGTCGTATGTGTCCGGCAATTCTCAGGCAAGACAAGTGGAGAGATAACTTCAGATTCGATTCCGTAATCCGTGCGCAGCTTGCCGGCGATGAACCCGGAATTGGCTATGTAACGAAGAGATGGATGTTCAATCAGGCTGCCACCGTAAAAGGTGGCGTCACGGAGGCAAATGATAACAGGAAGCCCAAGGTTGAGAAAGTGGTCGGCGTAGGCGCGCAGAGGACAGGTTTGCAGCAGGACAATATCCGGCTTGAAGTTTTCAACCACATCGGGAATGCCGTCCGATCCCCATCCCCGGAAGACTGGGTATCCGTAAAACTTGTTCATTGTGTGGACGTTTTTGCCCCGCAATTTGGACACAACACGATTTCTGAACCAAGGCCAGTCGCCGTCCCGCAGCCCAGCCAACACTCCAACTTGAAAGCCTCTTTCCCTGAGGGAGACCGCGAGTGCGTTGGTGGATACCGTTGCGCCGCTGAATGCCTGGGGCAGGTACGGATAACTGGTAGCAAAAAGCACACGCATTGCTTTGAATCTCCAAATCGAAAATTTAATTATGCTCTAGCTTCTGAAGACGTTCCGGAAGATAGAAAAGATGCCAACCTGCAAAGACCTTCGCGGAAGCAACCTTCATAAAAACGAAATAAAGCTTATTCCGCACATTACTTGCGAAATCCCCACGTCCGCAGCAACCCGCCTGCCAGCGCCCGCAGGCCGCGCTGTACCGCTCGGCGCGCATTCGCGGCGTCTCTCCAATCAAAGTCGAAGAATTCCATGGGTCCGCTCAATGACCGGATATACTCCCACCATCCCACCAAACCCTGCTCAAGATACTTGGGAAATGCGGAAAGGTCATTGACCAGCATCATGTGGCGAAAATCAAATCTGATTGCCGCCACCGGAGAAGGAGTCTCTCCAATTAAATCGAGATAGTGGATATACCCTGTCTCAACTCCAGTGTATCGCGCGCAGTCCCCGGTGCCGCTGACGCGCGGATTCACCTCGATCAAGAGCAGTCTGCCATCGCGAATATCCCGCTTCAGCTCGATCTCGCAGACTCCTGCAAAGCCCAGCGCCAATAGAAACTTGTTGCAAGCCTCGTCGATTTCATCGTCAACCACCGGCTCAACCAGCGTGGCGCAGCCGTAGAGAAGCGGGTAGGCGCGCAGTTCCTGAACCACACAAGCGCCCAGGCGATGGCCGTCTTGCGCATAGACGGAGAGATAGCAGTATTTTGCCGAGTCAGGCCCGACGATCTCTTCCTGAGCAACGGCCTGCGGCACCAACGCGACGACGTTCTCATAATGCGAGAGCAGTTCCTCGCTTGTTGCGGCTGAGATTGTCTTGCGGCCACAAAGCGGGTTGCCGGCCGGCAGCGCCTCCCACTCGCGATGAGCGCGAGGCTTCAGCAGCACGGGGAATCTCGCATCCTGGATAAAGGCTTGTAGCTCCTCGACGGACTGGACATAAGCCGAACGGGGCGACGGAAGGCCAAGTTGGCGAGCTAACTCGTACTGCCGTTCCTTGGTGGATAGCTCGGCCTGAAGAAGGCAGCCCTTTACAGAAAAAATAAAATGTTCGCTGAGAATCTGCGCATGACGCCCAATTGCGGAGACAAAAATATCGGCCGCGGCAATCAGGACAGGCTTTTCACCCATTGCCGCAGCCAGCGCCAGCATGAATTCAAGCCACTTTTCGGGTTCCTTGTCGGGATTGGGAGAAAGATACGAGCGCCCATAACAGGAACGGAAACCGGGATTCTCAGCGTGGCAATCGACCCCCACCACCCGGATACCCTTCTGCTCCAGGTCGCGCATCAGATTCAATCCGGTCTGAAAGACAGATGCAACCACGGCGGGTGGCCGCTGGGGCCTTGCATCGTCCTTGGGTGCAAGCACTTTGGAGAGGCCATCGAAGCGATAAACGCCCGGCTCCCGATTGGTTGGCATAGTACGAAGCTCCCTTGGCTCTACGACGGAATTGCCTGGCCGTTCATTCGACATTGCCAGATCATTGTGATGTAACTTATTGATGCTATTCTCTATCCTGCTTGGCTGACAAGCCGTGTGCAAGGGCGGATAGCACCGTTCGTAACTTCGCCGCAAACCTCGTTTTGCGGGAGGCGGTAAAAGGCCTGGCATTGAGCAATTGCGCCTTTGGGTGCGGGGATTGCTTGCTTTGGTCAAGGAAATCAACGACTATAGTAGCTCCGGTGGAGGTTTTGCTCCTTTCCCTTCCTCGATTGAACCCCACCCCAGGAGACGCAAAATTGATGGTCAATTATTTGGAGTTGCCGATTGGCGATCGCTCCCCAGAGGTCTTCCGCGCGGTCATTGAAATCCCTCTGGATGGAACTCAGAAGTTCGAATACGACAAGCAGTTGCACGTCTTCAAGCTGGACCGCAACCTGCACTCACCAGTGCATTACCCCGGCGACTACGGCTTTATTCCATCCACATTAAGTGACGACGGCGATCCTCTGGATGTGCTGGTTCTGGTGCCGGGGCCAAGCTTCCCGGGGTGTGTGCAGGAGGTGCGTCCCATCGGCCTGCTGGAGATGATGGACCAGGGTGTTCTGGACGAAAAAGTATTGGCGGTAGGCAAGAACAACCCCCGCTTTACCAATGTCTGGAATTACACCGATGTATACCCCCATCTGCTGAAAGAGATCACTCACTTTTTTTCCATTTACAAGGATCTGGAAGGCAAGCGGGTGGAAATCAAGGGCTGGCACGACGCCGCCTATGCCCGCGACCAAGTGGTTCGTTCCGCGCGCCAGTTTGAAGAGAACAAGGCCAAACTCGCCGGCAAGAAGACGAAGGGTTGAACTGACTATTGAATTGAAATTTGAATTCCTATCTTCTGTTCGGTCTCCCAAATTGAACTCGCTCTCAGCATCAGGACGGACAATCAAGGAAGCTCAGCCAGTACGCCTCTGTCGCGCCATTTATCCTCTTAGCAGGGGCATTTTCGCGCCGCGGAGATGAAGGGTGCTGGGCAGATCGCAAAAATGACAAATCTGGAACGCGGGTCGAGTGGCCTGCAACGTCGAGTGCTGCGGTCTGCGTGGATTGCCGCGCTCTCAGCCTTTTGCGGCGTTGCGGCGGCTGCCTTCTGCCAGCAGACTGGGCCGGTTGCACCCGTGCCGGAAGCGCCCGTGCCAAGTTTGCCTGGCAGCATTCGGGGAGTGGTTGTGGACCGTGAAGGGACCGTCTGCGAGGGCGCTCATATCGCGCTGACGGAAGCCGGTTCGCCCACCACGCCTGCAAAAACAGCAATCTCCGACGCAAGCGGACGCTTCGAGTTTAATGGCGTACCAGTCGGCGCTTTCACGGTCACTATTACAGCTGGTGGTTTCTCAACCCAAGTGGTAAACGGACTGCTGCGCTCCGGCGAAAACTACGAGGCGCCGGCGATTACCATGCTGGTCAATGCCGCACAGAGTGACGTGCATGTTTCCGCATCGCAGGAAGAGATTGCGCAGGCGCAGTTTCATCAAGAGGTGCAGCAAAGGGTTCTCGGCATTATTCCAAATTTTTATGTGAGTTATGCGCCCAACGCGCCGCCGCTGACCGTGAAGCAGAAATTCCATCTGGCAACAGTCTCTTTGATTGACCCAATTACGATTCTGTCGACGGGTTTCTTCGCGGGGATCGAACAGGCCAATAACGATTTCAAGAGTTACGGGCAAGGCGCTGAAGGCTATGGCAAGCGCTTTGCGGCCAACTATGCGGACAATGCGATCGGCACAATGATCGGCGCAGCCATACTACCCTCGCTGCTGAAGCAGGATCCGCGCTACTTCTACAAAGGGACCGGAAGCAAGCGGTCGCGCATCTTCTATGCCATCGAAATGTCTGTCGTCTGCAAGGGCGACAATGGACATTGGGAACCGAATTATTCCGGGCTGACTGCAAGCCTGGCCTCGGGAAGCATCTCGAATCTCTATTACCCTGCGGCCGACCGCAACGGACTCTTATTGACCTTTGAGAATTCCGGTATCGGCATTGCCGAAAGCGCGCTTCAGAATCTTTTTCAGGAGTTTCTTATTCGCAAACTTACGCCCAAACTCCTGAATTACAACTCGCCTAAGCAATAAAATGCGCTCTTTTCGCCGAAAGGTTCGGCAGCTTACAATCGCCCCATGGACAATGAACGCATCCGGTCGATTTGCATGGCTCTTCCGCATGTCCGGGAGACCCTCAACTGGGGTCACGTTCTGGTCTACTGGGTTGGCGATCGCGAGATTGGCGGCAAGATGTTCGCGTTGACCAACGCCGACGGAATGGAGACTCCGGTGCTCAGCTTCCATTGCGGGGCCGAGCGATTTCATGAGCTTTTAGAACGCGAGGGTGTCTATCCAGCTCCGCATCTGGCCCGAGCATCGTGGATTGCGCTGGAGCGGTGGGATGCCCTGCGTCCGCGCGAGATCGAGGAGGAACTGGCCCGAGCCCATGGGCTGATCCTTGAAAAGCTACCGAAGAAAACTCGGGCGGTACTATTGCTCCCTGAAAAGGAGCGCGCCAAAGTTATTCGAGAACGCAAGAAATTGCTGGCGGCTGGCTCCAAGTGAGCCGCCACTTGGTGTGGTGAGTCAAGGGTTCCTGTCAATCATCCTGAAAACGGCAGTGAAAAGCAGTCTGGATAAGAGCAGTCTGCACCACCGCTTCCAACGTCGGCTGATCGCAACCTCCGCCAACTCGCCAACTCGCGATTTCCGCGAAGCGGAAGCCAACTTGCCGCCTTTGTTTCACCTAGTTTTTTTATCCTGGTGGTCGGCAGTTTTGGGTGCGATCCGTGGATTTCCCGCTGCAAAAATGCACAGCTCCGCACCGCGCCAAAATGGTGATCTCTTCAATCTTTGCAATCCTTTTACATTGCAAACAGTTGGCTATTCTGTACGCACTTCAACTGCCGTTTTCAGGTTTATTCTGCGGAGATGTGTTGCCTTGAACACCCGAATCGCAGGTTCTTCGGTTCCGCTGAAGTACGCTTCGCTCTGGATGACAGGTCCATTTATGATATTGGCCGTGAGGTCAAATGAGGGCAGGGATCTCTCCCAGCCCTCATTTGTATCAGCTAGATTCTGCCGGAATCCGGCCTGTGGATTTAAAGCGGCTGCACGTCGGCCGCCTGCCATCCCTTGGGCCCCTTAACCACGTTGAACTGCACGGCTTGACCTTCCTGCAAACTCTTGAATCCATTTGAATTGATTGCAGAGTAATGCACAAAGACATCCTCGCCGCTCTGGCGCGAGATAAAGCCGAAGCCCTTCGCGTCATTGAACCACTTCACAGTGCCTTGTTCCATTTTGATCGTATTTCCTGAATTGAATTGCGCTAGATGAATCCGAGCGACCACTGGCAGAACCTTGCTTGGTTGGGCGAGTTACTGCTCACGCCCGCTTCGGCTCGAACGCTGAAAATAGTGTAGCATCCCTCGCAAGCGGCAGAGCTGGAATTGTGGCTACCGGTCCCAAATCCGGTAATTCCAACTCTGGAAGCCGTTGAGGCATATGGCCTTATAATGGAACTTCCGACAGTAAATCCGCGGGAGGCTGTCATGCCCAGGGATCAGGTTCCCAACCTGTTGTTGCGCGCCACTGAGCTGCTTGAAGAGCAATTCGAGGCATTGCCGGCCTTTGAGCCGGCCTCCGGTTCCACAGCCAACTCAACCGCAATGGCGCGGGTTCTTGAAGACGTTGCTCACCGTCTTGGCGATAACTATCCATATTTCCATCCCCTCTATGCCGGGCAGATGCTCAGGCCGCCGCACCCATTGGCGCGTGCCGCTTACGCGCTGGCGATGACGATCAACCCCAACAACCACGCGCGCGACGGTGGCCGGGCCAGTTCGGAGATGGAGATTGAGGCTGTCCGCCAGCTTGCCGGAATCTTCGGATGGACAGAGTTTCTGGGCCACCTGGCATCGAGCGGCACCATTGCCAATCTGGAGGCGCTGTGGGTCGCCGGGCAACTGGCGCCCGGCAAGAGAATTGTTGGTTCGGTCCAGGCGCACTATACGCACCAGCGAATCTCCGGCGTACTGAAGCTGGAGTACACTCCGGTGGCCGCGGATCGCCGCGGTCGAATGGATCTGGAGGCGCTGGAAGTCGAGTTGCGCAAAGGCGATGTGGGCTCGGTCGTCGTCACACTGGGCACCACGGCAATCGGCGCGGTAGACCCATTGGACAAGATTTTGGCGCTCCGTGAACGGTACGGCTTCCGCATTCATGTGGATGCGGCCTATGGCGGCTACTTCCGGCTGATCTCCGAAGCTCTAGCCGAGCCGGCGCTGCTGGCCTACAAGGCAATCCACCACGCCGACTCGATTGTCGTCGATCCGCACAAACACGGTTTGCAGCCCTACGGCTGCGGCTGCATTCTCTTCCGCGATCCGGCGGTGGGCCGCTTCTACAAGCACGACTCGCCGTATACCTACTTCACTTCAAACCAGTTGCACCTGGGCGAGATCAGTCTGGAGTGCTCACGGGCCGGAGCCTCCGCCGTAGCTTTGTGGGCTACGCAGCGGCTGTTGCCTCCGGTGCCGGGAGGCGGGTTTGCCGGAGGACTCGCCAGCGGGCGGGCGGCGGCCATCGAGCTGGATCGGCGGCTGCGTAAGGATGACCGATTCCAGCCGCTGGCAGCCGGCGCGCCGGAGCTTGATATTGTGGTTTGGAAGGTCAGAGCAGAAACTCCCGAGCAAAGCTCCGAGCTGGCGCGCAGAGTCTTTGACGCCTGTGCCACAAGAGATTTGCATCTGGCGCTTGTAGAATTGCCGGAGGCTTGGTTCACGCCCGAGAGTGATGCGGCCGTCAGCACAGGAACGGTAACTTGCCTGCGTTCGGTCCTGATGAAGCCCGAGCACAAGGCGTGGCTGGATGAGATCTGGGAGAGGCTGACCGCGAGTTGCGCGGAGGTTTTGGGAAGAGATGAATGACGGTCAAAACAGCCATGCGCGATGAAGAGAAGGTCGTCCTCCAGATTGGCGATTGCGTCGTCACGATGCTGCCGCAATTCGGCGGCAAAATCTCTTCGATCCTCGTTAGAGGCATGGAATTGCTGCAAGCGCCGCTGCTTCCCATAGGCCCGCGCACACAGACGATGAGCTTTGACGCCGGTGACGCCAGCGGATGGGACGAGTGTCTGCCTTCGGTTTCCGGCTGCACAGTTACGCTTGCCAATGGAAGCACCGCCGAGATTCCCGACCACGGCGATCTCTGGCGTGTGCCGTGGCAGGTGCTTCACAGTAGCAACGGCTCCGTCAGCATGTGCGGTGAATGTTTCTCATTGCCTCTGAAGCTTCATCGCACCATAACCCTGACGCAGACGGAAAAGGGTTACCGCCTGCAAGCCGACTATAAGGTCACCAACACCTGCGCTACTGAGACGCCGTGGGCTTGGTCGGCGCATCCCGGCTATCTGGCCGAAGAGGGTGACAGGCTTGAGCTGCCGGAATCGATTCAATCGCTGCGGCTGGAGTGGTCCAGGAACAACCGCCTGGGC
>Ga0302320_10017365_pt1 | contig 14613 bp, 10 predicted proteins | sample Bog_T0_3_FD_202130 | JGI IMG/M metagenome (GOLD analysis project Ga0302320, IMG submission 202130) | Peat permafrost microbial communities from Stordalen Mire near Abisko, Sweden - Bog_T0_3 | ecosystem: Environmental > Terrestrial > Soil > Wetlands > Peat | place: Sweden: Abisko, Stordalen Mire...
CAAGGAGACTTTGCTATACCCTTCCTCGTAAACGGTCCCGCTGTCCACGAGGGCGAGGGAGAGGTCGGGGCCGGTTTTGGCAGCAGAAGCGCGCGCTGAAGGGGTGAGGTTTGCGAGGAAGACTAGAGTTAGGATTGAAAGAATCGTTTTCCAGTCAATGAGCCGGGGGAAGGGGACATTCATAGGCACTGGGAATATGAGCATAAAGTATGCGTTCTTTTGCAGAAACACAACGTTTCACGGAGGCGGCTATGCCACACAAGTTCGGAATCGGGGGCGGTGACCATGGTTCCCGGGGATGAAGTGATGGCCAAGGCTCGGAGGATGGTTGAGTCGGTCTACACTAACCGCGGCGGATTTGGGAGCCTTTGAAGCGGATGGTGAAGCGGAAGACTTTCTTCTGACGGCACTGGATTTCGCCAGTCTGGGTGTCGAGCCAGTAGGGGATCTCGAGGCGCTGGACGTCGACGGAAGCGTGGAAACCGCGCTCGGAGAAGACGTCGATGAACATGGCGAGCGCAAGGGGATCCTCGAAGACGGGCTCCTCGGAATTGATATTGGCCTGCCCGGGAATGGCGTGGCGCATGACGATGGGCATGACTTTCTGCTCGATGAACTCGATGACGCGCTGGAAGGTGGCGGCGTTCTCGGTGGCGTAACTATCGAGGCGGTTAACGAGTTCCTGCCGGGCTGCGCGGACGATCTCGCTGGCAAGCGGAAGGCGGCGGAGGAGGTCGTAGGTGCGGGGCTCAAGCTCGAGGGAGCTCTGGTACTCGAGCTCGCGGATGATATTGCGGCGAACGACCTCAAGCGGGGCCTGGGCGTTGATGAAGTGGTAGTGGAAGAGTTCCTTGAGGGAGACGAGTGCGTCGTAGGTTTGCTCCTTGAAGACGCGGTAGCGATTGCGTGCCAGAGCCTCGTTGAAGTCGGTGGGGCGCTCCTCCCAGAGCTCGCCGATGCCGGAGCGTTTGACCTCCTCGTTGTGGCTAATGACCTGACGGCCGCGTTTCAACTGGCGGGCGATGCTCTCCGGCTCGTCCACGAAGAGGACCATGATGTGAAACATGGGCTGCCGGAAGTGGATGGCCAGGGGTGTATCCGCGAAGTCCCGACGAAGCGAAATCATCTCGTCATAGAGCAGCTTGAGACACTCGACCTGAACCTTGGTGCGCGGGAAGCCGTCGAGGATGGCGCCGTTCTGCTGCTCGGGCTCAAGGAGCTTGCGGAAGAGGATGCCGATCACGTCCCGGTCAAGGACCATGCCGCCGCGCGCCTTGATCTGGCGGGCCTCGGGCGTATCAAGAAGGGCGCTGACGACGATGGGTGTAGCGGTGATGTCGCGAAGCTCGCGGATGAAATTGGTGTTGGTGCCTTTGCCGGCGCCGGGAGCGCCGCCGAGGAGGATGAGTTCCTTTGGGAACCGAAGGTTTTCGCGGCCGTAATCCTGTTCGAGATCTTTCCAGATGCCGTTGAAGATGAGCTGGGCGTCCTTAATCTCGAGATCCTGGGCAGAGGATTTTTGGGGGGGGTCCTGGATGGGGGAGCTCACTGGAAAGAAGTGAACCACGGATGGACACGGATGGACACGGATTTTTGCGGGGAGAAGGGGGAATGGGATCCCGCAGGGCGGGAACAGGTGAGGCTTGTGGGACGTATATGCGGCGGGTTGCTTTTGGGGTGGGGATGGGGTATTTTTTGAAACCAATGGAGGCGCTAAGAAGGTATTTGGGGCCGATCCGGTTAGGGGCGGGGATGGCGCTGGTGGTTGCGCTCTGCCTGCCGCTGGGACAATGCGCGAGGGATGGGAGCGGGAATAATGGCAGCGGAACTCATTTGGTTGAAAGGTCCGTGGCCACCGGACTTTTTCCGCTGCCTCACGATGAGATTCTCTATACCTACGCGATCATGTCCGTAATCGGTGGGGGGATCTCCTGGCTGAGCGCAGCGATTTTGGTCGCGTTCACATGGCCGCTGGCATCGGTGTCGTTTGGGGCGAGGTGGATGGAATCGCGATTCTCGTGGATTTATAATGTGGTGGAACTGCTGTTATCGGGCGGGACGGGGTACGTGCTTTGCATGCTTACGGCGTTCGACGTGTGGCTGTATGGCGCCTACGTGGTGGCGATATCGATTGGGCTGTTTGCGTGCACGTCGCTGATATTCCTGGCGTGCACGATCTGGGCGCTTTGCCGCAGGTTGCGTGGCAAGCGGCGGGGGGAGGATAGGCATCCGCCGGTGGTGGCGGGGCCGGTTCCGAGCGGGTGAGGAGGCTGCTGGACGGGGAATCCGGGTTCGCGTTTTCTGCCGTCGTTGCGGGACTTGGCTCGCTTTTGCGCCTATTCCCCGGGTTGAAACCCGGGGCTATTTTCGGCCGTCGTTGCGGGACTGGGCGGACGGTTCATTCTCAAGTGAATTGCAGGCGCGCGAGGTATTTACGCGGGCTGGATTTCGGCTTGGAAGATTTCCAGGGCTTTGCGGATGAGGGGGTCGTTCTTGAATTCCTCCATGGGATCGGCCGGAACAGGCTCGGGAGGAGGGGAGGGGAGATTGGCGGGCTGGATGACGAGGCCGTCGCGGAGTTCGCACTCGACCGTGTGGGGGCGGCCCGTGAGCTGGGTGAAGAGTTTCTCGAGGAAGCCGCGGTTGTTTGGGACGGAGGAGGGATTCCATGGCCATTTTTTGGGCCGGCGGGAAGCCAAGGAGGATGACGCTGCCGGTGGCATCCAGAAGCATGCCGGCCTCAAGCCACGTGGTGATGAGGGGACGATCGCGGCGGACGGCGAGGAGGGTGTCGGTCCAGAGGGTGGGGAGATCAATCGGAGCGGCGGGCGGAGGGGTGGGGGTGTCCGGGGTCTCGCTGACGACGGGGGCGGGCTCAGGGAACGGGGCTTTGACGGGAGCGGGATCGGGGGGTGCGGGAATCGTGCTTACTGCCGTGGGTGCCTGAGCCTTGACGGGGGTGGGCGCGGGGGCTGGTTTGCGCGGGAGGGGACGGGCAGGCGGGGGCGTGGCAGCGCTGGCGCCGGAGGAGCGTGTTGGCAATTCCCCGCCGGAGCGAATGGCGGCGAGGGCGTCGAGGATTTCCGATAGGGTGGCCTGGTCAAGGGTCTGGACGGCCTTGATGATGGCGATCTCGAAATGGAGCTTTTTGTTGGGCGCCCATTTCATCCGGGACTCGGCGGCGGCGAATTGCTCGATGAGCTCGAGAAGGCGGTCCGTGGCAAGGCCGGCGGTTTGCTGCTCGAGGGCGGCGAAGAGCGCGGGGCTGAGATCGGCGCGGAGACCCTCGGGGTCTGCCTTCATGACGAGGAGATCGCGAAGATGGGTGATGACGTCGGCCATGAGGCGGCTGAGGTCCTTGCCGTTCTCGGCCTGGGCCTGTAACTGGCCCAGCGCATCGCCGCACTGGCCGGAGAGGATGGAGCCGCAGAGGGAGGAGACGGTCTCCTGGGCGGTGAAGCCGAAGATATTGAGGACATCCTGTTCGGAAATCTGGTTTCCGCAGAAGGCGACGAGCTGATCGAGCATGGACTCGGCATCACGGAGGCCACCCTCGGCGCCGCGGGCGATGGCCTGGGCGGCGGGTGGATCGAGGGTGATTTGTTCCTTGCCGGCGATGAATTGGAGGTGCTGCTCGATGAGAGGGGCGGGGATGCGGCGGAGATCGAAGCGCTGGCAGCGGCTGATGATGGTGAGGGGGACTTTTTGGGGATCGGTGGTGGCGAAAATGAAGATGACGTGGGAGGGGGGCTCCTCGAGGGTTTTGAGGAGGGCGTTGAAGCTGGAGTTGGAGAGCATGTGGACCTCGTCCACGATGTAGAGTTTGTATCGGCCGCCGGTGGGAGCGTACTTGACGTTGTCGATGATGAGTTCGCGGACTTTGTCGACCTGGGTGTTGGAGGCGGCGTCAAACTCGAGGACGTTGAGGCTGCGGCCCTCGGCAATCTCGCGGCACTGGGAGCAGACGCCGCAGGGCTTGGTGGTGGGGCCGTGCTCGCAATTGAGGGCCTTGGCAAGGATACGCGCGGTGGAGGTCTTGCCGGTGCCGCGGGGGCCGACGAAAAGGTAGGCATGGGCCAGGCGGCGCTGGTCTATGGCGTTCTTGAGGGTCTGGGTGATATGCGCCTGTCCGACGACTTCGTCGAAATTCTGGGGGCGATATTTGCGGGCAAAAACCTGGTAGCTCACGGCACTGGCAATTGTAATTGGGGCGGGGGCGAAAGGCGAAATGGAAATTTGAAGAAAAGGGGGTAGGGCGGAACAGCTCCCTGAAGGAGTGTTTGTGGCCAACGATGGGGGACACCCAACGGGCACCTCAGCATTGGAGCAAAGGAGGCTGTCGTTTAGCTTCAATGGCGATCCGCCGGGCGAACCTGCGGCCCCGCGGGAGGCGTTCACAGAAACAGCCCCGGCTTAACGGCATTCGAATTGGGATTGGCGACAGAGGTGTAAGGAAAAACCTAATGCCGATTAACTGGAAGTTGCAGTATGTTGACGGTTTCCTCCCCTAAATGGATCGCGGCAAGGTATCAACGATGCGGACGGTGTCGCTCATAACGAGTGCGCTCGCGGTGTGCACAGCGGTGCTTGTGCTGGTCGGGTGGGCGATGAATATAGCGATACTGAAGAGCATTCTACCGAGCCTTGTGGCGATGAAGCCGAATACGGCGATGGGCCTTGGGTTGAGCGGGATCGGATTGGGATTGATGGCGTGGAAGGAACCGGGGAAGGGGTTGCGGGCCACGATTGCGGTGATTGCGGCGATTTTAATGACGCTGGGAGCGGCGACGCTGGCGGAGTACGCTTTCAATTGGAACCCAGGGGTCGATCAATTACTGTTTCATGAGGCACCGAATACGGTGTGGACGGCGCAGCCCGGGCGGATGGCGCCTGTGTCGGCGTTCTGCTTTGTGTTGATGGGGGCGGCGCTGCTGGCGGGATCGCAGAGGGTGCCGCGCTGGCTGGGGGCGCCGGTGGCGAGCGGATTGGGGGCGGCACTGACGGTGGTGGGAGCCCTGGCGCTGGTGGGAGGTGTTGCGGGGGGATGGCTGGGAGCCCCGACGTGGAATGACTCGGGGCTGGCGGTGCATACGGCGGCGACGTTCATGCTGCTGGGGGTGGGATTGCTGGCATTCGCGATAGAGAAACTGGAGTTGCGATGGCGCCTGGGGGTGTTGGCGACTGCGGGTTTTGTGCTAGGGATCGCGATCATGCTGATGGCTACGGCCGTGGGGTTCAACTTTATGAGGCAGATGCTGGATACCTCCGTGCAGGTGGGTCAAACGCAGGAGTTACTCAGGGCGCTGGAGAAAGCCCGCGGTGAAATGGGCCGGTTGGAGAGCGACCAGCGGGGATACGTTCTCACCGGGGATGCGAGCCTGCTGGCGATGCGGGACAAATCCGAGGCCGAGGTATTGGACGACCTGGGGAAACTGGGAGCAATGCCAGTGGGCGACCAGGAACAACAGCATCGAATTGAGCAATTAAAATCGGCGAACCGGCAGCGGTTCGCCTTTGAGGATGAGACGATCGCAACGCGGAAACAACAGGGCTTGGCCGCGGCCGAGCAAATGATGGCGAGCAGCGCCGGGATGCGGCTTTCCGAGGCGATTCGAGAATTGTTTGGGGAGGTACAGAATGCCGGCTTCGCGGTGCTGGACGATCAGCAGCAGAAATTCCGGGCGGCATCGACGAGCACGTTCCTGGTGCTGCCGGTCGGTGTGTTCTTGAGCCTGAGCATCCTGACGGTGGGATTATTCTTCATGAACGCGGGCGTGGGAGAGCGGGTGCGGATGGAGATGGCATGGAAGCAGAGCGAGGAGCGGTTTCAAAAGGTGATCGAGAACCTGACGGAAGGGCTGGTGATCGCGGGGATGGACGGGCAATTGCTGCACTGGAACCCGGCGGCGCTGGCGATGCACGGGTTTGCGACGAGCGCGGAGTGGGCGCTACGCCTGCCGGAGTTTTTCCAGATCTTCGAACTATCGACGCTGGAAGGGAGGGTCCTGGCGTTGGAGGAGTGGCCGATGTCGCGGGTGCTGCATGGCGAAGCGCTGCGGGACGTGACGGTGCGTCTCCGGCGAAAAGACGAGGATTGGGAGCGGATCTACAGCTACGGGGGCCGGGTGGTGCAGGAGCCGAGCGGGGAACGGCTGGGATTCCTGAGCATCTCGGACATTACCGAGCGGAGCCGATCGGAGCAGGCGCTCCGGGCGAGCGAAATCCAGTTGAGATCATTCGTGGAGCAAGCGCCGGTATCGATGGCGATGCTGGACCGAAAGATGGTGTATGTGGCAGCGAGCCGGGAGTGGGTGAAGGAATTTGGTAATGGTTACGAGTCGCTGACGGGATTGAGCCATTACGAGTTGCATCCGGATGTGCCGGAGGAATGGAAGGAGGTGCACCGGCAGGCGTTGGGGGGAACCTCGCAACGGAATGATGAAGACCTATGGGTGCACGCGGACGGCAGCAAGCAATGGCTGCGGTGGACGGTGCAACCGTGGCAGGACGCGCAGGGCGCGGTGGGTGGCGTCATGATCCTGACCGAAGATATTACCGACCGAAAGCAGGCGGACGAAATGCGGCTGGAAAATGTGCGGCTGGAGGAGGAGAATCGGCAATTCGCAAATGCGAGCCGAATGAAGAGCGAGTTCCTTGCGAATATGTCGCATGAACTGCGGACGCCACTGAATGGGATCATAGGCTTTACGGAACTGCTGGTGGACCAGAAGCCGGGACCCTTAAATGCGAGGCAGCAGGATTACCTGGCAAGCGTGCTCAGCAGCGCAGGGCACCTGCTCCAACTGATCAATGATGTGCTGGACCTCGCGAAGGTGGAAGCCGGGAAGATGAGTTTTGAGCCTGCAAGTTTCAACCCGGAGAAGGCGATCAAGGAGGTGTGTGCGGTGGTGCATGGACTGGCGAATACGAAGGGGGTGCGGCTAAGAAGCGAAACGGCGGAGGGGGTGGGAGCGGTGACGCTGGATGAGCACCGGTTCAAGCAAATCTGCTATAACCTGCTCTCCAACGCGGTGAAGTTTACGGACGGAGGAGGGAGCGTGGAGATCGTGGCGACGGAGGTGGAGGGAGGCAACTTTGCGGTGCGGGTGACCGATACGGGGATCGGGATCAAGGAGGAGGAAATGAAGCTGCTGTTTCGGGAATTTCAGCAGCTGGATAGTGGGGCATCGAGGCGATACGAGGGAACCGGGCTGGGACTGGCGCTGACAAAGAAGATGGTGGAGATGCAGGGGGGCAGCATCCGGGTCGAGAGCGAGCACGGGAAGGGGAGCACGTTTACGGTGGTGCTGCCGAAGGTGGCGGGGTAGGGGCAGGGACTACGGGCGGCGCGAGTGCGGTAGCAGAGAGGCGCGGAGAGGGTTGGCAACGGTGCTTTCTCCGAATAGATGGATATGCCGCCAAGCCTGGACCCGCGACCACCACATGCTGAAGCCCGGGAAAACGGGGGACCGGTGGAGATCCAGGCCGGGCACGTGTGGCTGATGGCTTTCAGCACGGGGGCGATTGTGGCGAATATTTATTATATTCAGCCGCTGCTCTCGGCGATTGCGGCGAGTTTTCGAATATCGGTGCCGAGCGTCGGTGTGGTGGCGATGCTGACTCAATTTGGGACTGCGCTGGGGATGCTGCTATTCGTGCCGCTGGGGGATACGAAGGACCGGCGGGCATTAATCGCGTGGATGCTGGCGGGTGAGACTTGTTGCCTGGTGGCGATGGCGACTGCGCAAAATTATGCGTGGCTGGCGGTGGCGAGTTTCGGGATCGGGATGACTGCGTCGGCGGTGCACGTGATTGTGCCATTCGCGGCGCACCTGGCATCGCCGGCGCGACGCGGGGCGACAGTGGGGACGGTCCTGGGCGGGCTGCTGTTCGGGATATTGCTGGCGCGGACGTTCAGCGGACTGCTGGGGGCGTGGATGGGGTGGCGGGCGATCTACTGGCTGGCAGCGGTGATGATGCTGCTGCTGGCGGGATTGCTGCGGTGGGGATTGCCGGCGAGCAAGCCGGAGGTGCGGTTATCATGGCTGGGACTGCTCGGCTCGGCGGTGACGCTGGTCCGGAAGCAGCCGGTGCTGAGGGAGGCATCGATGCTGGGCGGGATCTTTTTTTGCGCGTTCAGCGCGTTCTGGACGACGCTGGTGTTTTACCTGCAAAGGCCTCCGTACCATTATGGAAGCGGGGTTGCGGGGCTCTTCGGGCTGGTGGGGGCGGGCGGGGCGATCTGCGCGCCGTATGTCGGGCGGGTGGCAGACCGGTACGGGGCGCGGCGGACGGTGCTGGTGGCGCTGCTGGTGGTGCTGGCATCGTATGTGGTGATGTATTTCCTGGGCGGGCACCTGGTGGGATTGATCGCGGGGGTGCTGCTGCTGGACATGGGGGTCCAGGCGGGACATATCTCAAACCAGACGCGGATCTATGGGCTGATCCCCGAGGCGCGCGGTCGGCTGAATATGGTATATATGATCTGCTATTTCATCGCGGGGGCGATTGGCTCGTACGCCGGAGCGGTGCTGTGGCAGCGGTATGGCTGGGCGGGTGTGTGCGGGATGGGTGCGATGCTGCCGATGGCAGGGTGCGCGGTGTATGCGCTGGGAAGGGACGGGCGTGTGATGCCCGCCAGAAAATAAGCGGCGGTGAGGCGGTAGCCGGCGGCGGATTATTAGAGATCCGGAGCGAGCTCGACGAAGCCGCTTGCCTTGACACCATCCGAGACGGGGCCGAGGAACCCGCCGAAGATGGCGGGATAGCCTGGGCCCTGATAGAGGACCCCGTGAAAGGTGGTGCTGGCCGGTGTGGCTGGGCCGATGAATGAACCGGTGACTGTGCCGGTGGCGGTGTCGAGGGTGATCTTGACGGAGTGGGGGTTCTTGCCGACAGGGGTCATGACGTTTGCCGTGCTGAGGGTTACGGCCTGATAGAAGGGTGCGGTGAGGCCGCCGCCACTGAACTCGATGGTGCCGGAGGTGATTGCGATGGCGCGGACACCTTTTGCGGGCACAGTGTAGCGGGTGGCATCCTCGTAGATGGTCGAGTTAAACCCAGCGGGGAAATATTTGTTCTGGGCGGCGTTATCGGCCCAGTCGATCACACCTTCCGCATAGGAGCCGAAGCCATAGTCAAAAACAATGGAGCCGGTAAAGTTGGGGTCGTTGAAGAACTGGTAACTGTCGTGGCCATTGGTTCCCTGAAGAAGCAGCCCCTGAGAGGTGAAGGCGGAGCCATCGGCGAGGGTGCCTGACATCGAGACAAGGCCGGCGGTGCTGACGGTCAAAAATCCGTAACCATCTCCCTTGGGAGTGGCCCTGGTGCCGATGGTGGTATCGGGCGAGAATGCCTGGGTGTATTTACCGGCATTGCTTTGCGGCTCGCCGGCATCATAGGCGGAGCGGAAGAGGGTGACGGATTCCGTATCGGCGGTACCGACGAAGATGAAGGCGTCGTCCTTTAGCTGTAACTGGATGGAGACGGTTATTCCGTCCACTTTCTGGCTGAATGCCCCGGTGGCGGTGAGATTGCCCGAGTAAGCGATTTTGGATTTGGCTGTCTGGAGGGTTGCGGTGACGGCTCCGCCGGGTTTGAGGCTGACGCTCAGGGCGCCGACGCGGTTTGCGAGGAGGCCGAAGAAGCGCCCCTGGGCGGGATCCCATGGCGGAATGACGGTCTTGTTGAGTACGATTTCGAACAAGGTGCCCTGTTCGTCGGACCCACCGGAGTTTGTGGTGCCATAGAGATTGGCGTCGGACCCGAGGAGGAGTCCGGAATCGGGGATTTCGCCATCGACTCCACCGGTAAAGGAGTAATCGACGACGGTTTCATTTGGATAGATGCCGAAGAAGGAGCCGCCGGCGTCCGAACCGCCGGAGGTCATACCCCAAAGCGAACCGGATGGGCCAAGAGTCATATCGATGGGGAAAGCGCCGGTGGAACCGCCCGTGAAGTAGTAATAGCGTGTGTAAGTGATCTTGGGGGTGGTGGTGATCTTGTAAATGAGGCCGTCACCATCCGGGCCGCCGCTGTTTGCGACACCGTAGAAAACTCCGGCGGCTGTTTTGGTCAGCTCGCCCATTGGTGTCGCGCCATCGACGTTCTCGCTCTCCGAGTTGACAGCCGGGAAGTAGTAAAGCGGGGCAAATGCGCCGGCTGGGGTAATGCGATAGATAACGCCCTTGCCATATTTGCCCCCGCTCGGGGTGACGCCGTAGAGATAGCCGTCTCCGCCGAGGATCAATCCGGAGGTGGGTTGCGCGCCATCGGTGTTCTTTCCCCCAACCATTGCGCTGAACGAATGCAGGCGCTTGACGGAGCCGCTGAGGGTCACGGAGTAGACGACGCCATTGCTACCGACGCCGCCGCCCTCGGTGGTGCCGTAGAAGAGTGTCTTCGCCGCGTTGAGAGCGAGCCCGCCCGTGGGGTACGAGCCTTCGAGGACGGGGTTCTTGGCGAAAGTGTGGATAACACGAAAGACGCCGTCTGGGGTGATGGTGAAGATGACGCCATTGGCATAGGCTCCGTTCTGGGCGGTGCCGTACATTTCATTGCCGGGTCCCTGGGCAAGGGCGCCCATGGGGTTGTCGCCATCGTTGCCATCGGTGAAGGAATAGATATTGCCGCCGAAGCCGTCCGCGGTGGTGCGGAAGATATATCCATCGCCAAATCCCTGGCCATAGAGGCCGCCATTGAAAGCGGTGCCATAAAATGCGCCGTCAGGTCCCTCGAGAAGTTTGGACTTGGGGATGGATACGTCGTTGGGAGGATTTCCGCCGAAGGGATAGATGCGGAGGGTATTCGCCTCGGCATGATGGAAGGCGATGGTGAGCGCCAACGCAGCAAGGGCGAGGACGATACGGAGTGGCGGCAGAGTCATGGATGTATTTCCAACTTACGTGAAAGTCATTCCTGCCAGCGCTCACTGGAAGAAAGGCCGGCAGGGTAAGCATACTCCGCATAAAGATTGCCGTTCTGAAAGACACGCACCCACAGGCCGGATAGGGAATCGGAGGCGGTGGGCTTGGCGCCGTTGGTAAAGTAAAGGTAACCGCCATCCGAACCGACGAGGGTGGTTTTTTTCAGGGTCACCGAATCCGTATCGAAAGAGGTTTTTCCGAGGGATTCGAGGGAAGCAATGGTGTAGGCGCCCTTTTTGGTTAGTTTCCTGGGAGGACCTTTAATGCCGAGTTCTTCGTGCTTGTAGAAGATGATATATTGGACATCCAGGTTCGTGAGGGCCTTGAAGCCCTGGTTTTCCACGGTGACGGCGTAACCCCACTGTTCGGTGGTCGTGGTCGAGTCGGATCGGGAATGAGAATCCGTGGCGAGTTCGATTCTCTTTTTGTCGCAAGTGATGTTCAGATCCGAATCAGCCGCCCGTGCGCCATGGATCACGAGGAACAGCGCCGCTGATATCGCGAAAGCACATCTCGAGTTCATGGTAGGCGTGATTTAAGCGGGCGGCGATTCTCGGGTCAATGCTGGCGTGGAACTGCGGGTGAACCGGTTGCTATTCGACGGCTCCGTGGGGGCGGGACAGGGCCGATTCCATGGGAGCGCCCGAATCTGAACTAAACCGGGCGCCCAGCGGAAGCAGGGAGGAAATCCGGTCAATATTCCCATGAGAAATCCCCCTTATTTGCCCCTGTTTGCCTCTGGAGTACTGCTGGTAATAGGCACCGGTTGCGCATCGATCAGCGTTCAGCCAAAGACAACCCATGCGGTGCCGCCGTCGGCGCCGCGGCGAATCGTGATCGCGGACATTGGGTTTGCCGACGAGTCCGGCCGGCTGCGCGTGGACCGGGAAGGGCCAGAGTTGAGGGCGTTCAAGCAGGACCTGAAGGTGAAAATGCGCGGTTATCTTGCGAAAGAGTTGGGGCGGTTCGGGATCCCGGTCGAAGAGGAGGTGGGTGGGAAAATACCGCCGGGACCTCCGGGCTGGCTGATGAAGGTGGAGTTCACGCGGATCAACCAGGGGAGCCGGGCGTTGCGAGTCATCGTGGGGGCGGGCGCCGGGGGCACGAAGATGAACACGCGTGTGCGGATGATCAGTACGGAAGACGGGAAAAGCGTGTGCTCATTCCGTACGACGGGAGGGAGTAATGCAGACTCCGGCATTGTCACATCCTATGGTCCACTGTCAGTGGCAACCTTGGGTGGAGCGCTGATCAATGTGGCCGGCAGCAGCGCCCATGGGGTGACAGAGGATGCGCGGCGGACGGCGAAGATGATCGCGGACTACGTTTCGCAGCAATTGGCGGAACGTGGGGCGATCCCTGCGAGCAAGGCACGCGAGCCGAAGATTCTGAATGGGGCGGTCGATCCGTTTGGGAGCTTGAAGAATTAGACGGGGGACAAAGGGGGTGTTGCGGGCGACTCGGCTGAGTGCTCGCGTGATGGGACGTTTTGTCATAGGGGTTTCAGCCCATTGACAGTGGAGGGGGCGGTCCTAATCTGGAAGTCCAACCGCCGCCTGAGGTCGCGCTTACCGACGGCCAGCGGGCTGGCCTGTCAGTCAACCCCATCCAAATTCCGATGTCCCACTACATAACCATTCCCATCGATCCCAATGGCGTCATCGATCCCGACGAGAAGATTGACGATATCATACCCAGGTCCATGTCCGATTGTTTCGGAACCGACGATGTTTTCATTTACTCCCATGGTTGGTGGACGTCGGGAGATTCCGCCTTGAAGGAGTATAACGTTGCGACAACGGACTTTATTTTCGGACTGCGGAGCAGCAAAGGCCCGTTTACCAATCCGCCGGGGGTGCCGCTGCTGATTGGGATTCACTGGCCCTCGATGCTGAGCGAAGATGACTCGTCGCTCCTGGACAAGATTGAGCCGTTGTCCTTTTACACGATGGAAAAGCGGGCGGACGACATTGGGGAGGAAGGCCTCTATGCGATACTGAGGTTGTTGTTTCCGCCGATCGCGGGGATTGGGAAAAATATTCGCGTCAATTTTGTCGGCCATAGTTTTGGCTGCAAAGTCGTGTGTGCGGCACTCGAGAAACTGGCCCAGAACAAGATTGCGATCCCCGCAAACGTCTCATTCAACGTGATCCTCCTGGAGGCGGCGTTCCTAACGGATGCGCTGGACGCTGGAGGCGATTACGCGGACGTAATTCCAACTTTCGGCCAGAGCATGCGTTTACTGATCTGCCATTCGCAGAAAGATGGCGCGCTCGGGACGGCCTTTCCGGCGGCGCACTTCATGAATTTCTTTGCCGATCCCAAGGATGACACCGCATTGGGATTTACGGGGCCGACGGACGCAACGAAGAACGCGTTCGCGTCCAACAGCGCGCTTGCAGTGGATTGGGGGAGCACCTTTGTGGGTACTGTTCCCGCGCCGGTTCACACATCCACGCTCATATCGGCGGACCTGACGCCGATTCATTCCGCGCCGCAGAACACGTTCAACGGCGGTGTATCCGGGCATCACTCGGATATATTTTTGCCGGAGATTTACGATCTGATGAGCTGGTTTTTATTCGCCTGATGGGGCGGAGTGGAGAGGCGATAGGGGAGGGGCTGGAAAAGCGTACAGCCGCTTACTGCGATCGAAACGAAGTGTGATCTGCAGATGAGGAGGCGTTTAAATAACGTTGTACTTCATTTTCGCATTCCGACCGCAATCAGTATCCCGTTTCGCCGAATCAAATAGCCAAAACCAATCATCGCACCATGAGCACGATCATTACCAACGATGGAACCGAGATCTTTTACAATGACTGGGGGACCGGGCAACCGGTGGTTTTCAGTCACGGCTGGCCATTGAGCGCGGATGCGTTCGAGGACCAGATGTTTTTCCTCGCGTCGCATGGGTACCGGTGCATCGCGCATGACCGCAGGGGGCATGGCAGGTCCAGCCAGCCGTGGCAGGGGAATGACATGGATACCTATGCGGATGACCTTGCGGAGCTGGTGAAGGCCCTGGATTTGCAAAAAGCGATTCACGTGGGGCACTCGACGGGCGGGGGAGAGGTGGCCCGCTATATTGGACGGCACGGGACCGCGAGAGTGGCGAAGGCGGTGCTGATCGGGGCGGTGCCGCCGCTGATGCTGAAGACGGCGGCGAATCCGGGCGGGCTGCCGATTGATGTTTTCGACGGGATTCGGGCGGGGGTGGTGGCGGACCGGTCGCAATTCTTCAAGGATCTCTCGATGCCATTCTACGGTTATAATCGGCCCGGCGCGGCTGTCTCCGAGGGGGTCCGGAATTCATTTTGGCTCCAGGGGATGCTGGCCGGTTTCCCGGCGTCGTATTTCTGCATCAAGGCTTTCTCCGAGACCGACCTGACTGAAGACTTGAAAAGGTTCGATGTGCCGACATTGATCATCCATGGGGATGACGACCAGATCGTGCCGATAGCCGACTCGGCCCTCCTTTCTTCGAAACTGGTAACGGGGGCAATCCTCAAGGTGTATCCCGGGGCGCCACATGGGTTGTGCACGACGCGGAAAAACGAAGTGAATGCGGATCTGCTGGCATTCATCCAAGCATAGGCGACCACGCGGGGGGAGGCGCGTTCCCTCAGGAGTCGGGCCGACTGGATTCGAACCAGCGACCTCTTGAACCCCATTCAAGCGCACTACC
>Ga0302320_10017366_pt1 | contig 14613 bp, 1 predicted proteins | sample Bog_T0_3_FD_202130 | JGI IMG/M metagenome (GOLD analysis project Ga0302320, IMG submission 202130) | Peat permafrost microbial communities from Stordalen Mire near Abisko, Sweden - Bog_T0_3 | ecosystem: Environmental > Terrestrial > Soil > Wetlands > Peat | place: Sweden: Abisko, Stordalen Mire...
GCCTGGGGCGGCAGGAGTCTGGTCAGCGATTTCCGTCCACCCAGCGCCGGAAAGCGGGTGTTCAACGACACCATCGTGAAAGGATGGAAAGGGATGGGCGTTGATCCAGTTCGGGAAGCGGCTAGGCATAATAGTGAGTTAAACGGCGTGTTCTACCGCCACATGATCGAGCATGTGCGGAAGGTGCTGGCGGACATCAAGCGGGTGGTGCCGGGGTACGATCCGAATCAGGGCTACGAGTTGGCCGGTTTCGTCTGGTTCCAAGGGTTCAACGATCTGGTTGACGGCTGGTCGTATCCCAACCACAATCAGCCCGGCGGGTATGACGAGTACAGCCAACTGCTGGCGCAGTTCATCCGCGATGTGCGCAAGGATCTTTCGGCGCCGAAAATGCCCTTCGTGATTGGAGTCATGGGGATTGGTGGTGTGAAAGAAGATAAGAAGCCGGGCGGCCAGATGTACTTCCGCCAGGCCCAGGTCGCGCCGACATTGCTTCCTGAGTTCAAAGGCAACGTGGTGGCGGTGCAGACGGCACCCTATTGGGATGATGATTTGGCCGCGCTGCAAGCACGGATGGATGCGTCCTGGCCGAAGGTGGACGCGAGGGTCGCTGCGGAGAAGAATACCTCATGGGAGAATAAGATGAAGGTCATGGCTGAGAACTACACGCCAGAAGAGTGGAAACGCCTGAAGGGCGCCTCCAACCAGGGCTACCATTATCTCGGTGCCGCGAAGATCATGGCGCCGATCGGCAAGGCCTTTGCCGACGCGATGATGACGTTGCAGAAGACCCAACGACAGGAGAAACCATAAAATATTTTGACGCTCACCGAGCAATCTCATCCGCCGGTCGTCACCCGTTTCGAGTCATTAGCAGGACGTCGATAGCATGTTTCCGTGCGGCATCATCGGTCGATTGCGATTGCGCTTCGCTCCAGGACTGGGCGACCGCCGCAAGCCACGCGCGGTCCGCCGGCGCCAGGGCCGGGGATGAAGTTGGGACAATTGTCACGGCAGGCGGGAAGACGGAACTTATTCGCGCGGTCGCCGTGCCGCCAACAGCCGCGCGATGGCCGGCAAAGCCGTTTTCATCAGGTAACTGTGCAACGCCATTGTCAGCGCTCGGCGCAACCGTACTTTCGCTGCTCGACGTCGAGGCGGCTGCGGCGTTCGCCGCAGAATCAAGCGACGCGGCATTGGAAAGACCGGTCGCCGGCATCGGCAATGCCGCCGCCGACTGGCTTTGCTGGCTGTCGAGGGCCGCGCCGGCGGAGGCGAAGGGAGCGGCATCGCCGATCACGAGGCTCCCGCCCTGGGGAAGCGCCGAGGCCGTGGCGATTACCAGCGTGCCCGCCAGCACCGTCGTGACGCCGCCATAACCGTTCGCGCCGCTGAGGACTACGGCGCCCGTTCCCGTCTTCATCACCGCGGCGTTGTTGCCGCCGAGATTGGCGCTGATCGTACCGGCGGAAAGGTCATAGGCGGCGGCCGTAAGCGATCCGTCGCTGATCGTGCCGGCGGCGACCGTCACCGTACCGACGTTCTGGCTCGTCGCGCTCAAATCGAGCGAGCCGCCGTTCTGCACGGCCAACGGACTTCCGGCCGGTCCCAATGATTGACCGCTGGCAAGAACGACCGCGGCGCCGTCGATCGTCGTGCCGGCCGCCGGCGTGCCCGCCGGCGAATTGGTGCTTGTTATTACCGGATCGGGAATCCCGCTGGCGTTGTCGTAGCGGTCGGCGTTCCATAGCTCTACCAGGTCGTTGACGTTGACCTGGCCGTTCTGGTCGTAGTCGCTGCGCACCTGGGCCACATTCGCCGGATTGACGGCATTGGTGTAGTGCAAGTCGACAAACGCAATGTCCGCCGTGGTCACTTGCAAGTCATCGTTGGCGTCGCCCTTGAGGGCCGTCATCAGGCACTGGTTGCTGCCGTTCAACACGTCGCCCGAAGGATCTGTCACGCCCACGAGTTCCACCAGGTAGCGGGCCGCGTCGGGCAGGGCCGGAGTGAACTGGATCACGCCCACCGTGTTGTTGGCGATCAAACTCGTGCTGACCGTAATGCCGGCAAGATTGATCGTCGTGCCACCCGGTCCGTTGCCCGCCAACTCGACTGCGGCCGGCGTGAACGTAGCCGGCGAGATCGCGTTACTGAAGGTTACCAGCAGTTCCTGAATGCCGCCCGCGCGCGGCTCGCTCCACGTGCCATCCTCGGGCGAGATCGTCAGCGCGACCTGGCCCAGACCGCCTGTGTCAGTCTCAACCGATTGCCAGGAGAGGATCAACGGCAACACGGCGACCGTTACCGTGGCCGTGGCCGAGAGGTTGCCACATTGAACCGTGACCGTGCCGGAGCCAGCGGTTGCCGGGGCCTGGAAAAGTCCCGTGGAACCGATCGTGCCGATGGTGGTGCTCCAAGTCAACGGCGAAGCCAGGGCGTTGCCGAATTGGTCGAGAACGGCGGCGGTGAACTGCTGTGTGGCGCTGAGGTTCACCCACGCCGGAGACGGCGACAGCGTGATGCCCGTCGCAACCGGGCTCACGACCACGCTGACGGTGCTGGTGATCGAAGCTCCGGTTGGATTGGTGATCGTGGCGGTAAACGTATAACTGCCGGCCTTGGTACACGTGGCGGTGGTATTCTGCGCGGCGTTACTGCCGTTGACACTGAAAGTCACGCTAGCCGGACCGCTGGACGACCACGTGTAGAGCAGATTGGACTGGCCCGCGGCGTCCGCGCCCAGCACCGAGAGGTTCGTCGTCTTGCCGCTCACCGTAGCGGGACTGGCCGCCGCGGGCTTGGCCACCGTCGGTGGAACGCCGACGACCTGGACGGTGCCATTGACTGCCAGTCCGGCCTTGTTCCAAGCCAAATCGGTGCCCAGGGCCGGCAGATTGATCGCGGCAAAGCTGCCGGAGTAGGCGCCTGCCGAGAAGAGAGTGAAGACGTCCCCCGCGGCCAGCGTGCCACCCAGCTTCGTCACCGTGAGCGTGCCACCGTAGGTCACGGCGGTGAGCCCCTCGACGAGGTCGCTGGTCGGCGTCCCGCCCGTGGCGCTGATTTCCATCGCCGTCGTGCCCGACAACGATAGCGTGTTATCGATCGAGAGCGTGCCGATGCCGCCCTCGCCGGGCGCGAGTGTCGCACCGCTAGAGACCGTAACCGGTCCGTAGATCGTCCCCGTGCCGCCCAGCGTGCCGCTGGAAGCGACCGTCACCGAACCGGTTCCCGTGGCCGATCCTTCCGAGTTCTCGATCAACAACGTGCCGGCGGAGACGGTTGTGCCGCCCGAATAGGTGTTGTTGCCGCTGAACACGGCCGTACCGGCGCCGGCCTTGGTCAGCGGGTCGCTGCCGGCAATCGCCCCGGAGACGTTAAGACCGACCGCCGCCGCGCCCTGGGCGACATTCAACACCGGACTGCCATAGACGAGGTTGAAACTCGACGCGATGTTCGCCGTGGTTGCGGCGGCGTTGAAGATCATCGTTCCGCCCATCGTCTCCAGGGGGCCGCCGGACACGGCGCCGCCGGTCATCTGCAGCGCGGAAATGTACTGCCCGCTCCCCAGCGCTAACGCACCCCCATCGATCCAAACGCCGTTCTGGTCCGTGCCCAGGCCATGCACGCCGGCCGTCTCCAGCGTGCCGCCGGCGTTGACGGTGATTTGATTGTAGTTGCCGAAGGGGTTGACGTACCAGCCTCCCACGCCGGAGGCAAGTTCATAGGTCCCGGAGTTGATCGTAAGTCCGCCGGTGAAATCGTAATCGGCATTCTGGATAAACGTTCCGCTTCCGTTCTTCACGATGCCCTGATTGCCGTCCAGGACGGCGCCGACCGTGGCCGACTGGTTGTTCACGACGATCGTGGGCGTGCCGGAAGTCGTGCTCAGCGTCAGCGGTCCGCCGCTGCCCGTGTTGAGCGTCCAGCCGTATTCATTGTTCGTATCGCCGAAAAGCAGGTCGCCTGCGGTCTGTGCTCCGTCCAGAGTGACGGTGGCTGGGGCCGTGAGGGCCAACTGGCTGAAATTGGCCGCCGTTCCGGCCACGCCGGCGATCGTATCGTTCTGCCAGTTGGCGGCCGTGGCCCAGGAACCGCCTGCGACATTGTTCCAGGCGTCCAACGCATAGACCTGCACGGCGGCCGTGGCCGTGTAGGAGCCACTTTGGGCGGTGATCGTAGGCGTGGCCTGCGCACTGGGCGCGGTGTACAGGCCCGCAGCCGAAAGCGTGCCGGCCCCGCTGGCGGGCGAAATGCTCCATGTGGGCGAAATGGCGCTGCCCATCTGCTGGCCGAATTGGTCCACGTCATAGGCCCCGAACTGCTGGGCGGCATTCACGTTCAGAATTATCGACCCCGGCACGATCGTGATTCCACTCACGGTCTGGTTGACCGTCACGTTGACCGAACTGACCGCCGTCAGGCCGTAGGCGTTGGTGATCGTCGCCTGGAGCGTGTAGGCGCCCGCGCGGGAAAACGTGGCCGTGGTGTCCTGTGCCGCGTTGGTCCCGTTGGCGCTGAAAGCGGGTTGGCTCGCGCCGCTGGACAGCACGGTGGCGGTCCAGGTGTAGTACAGGTTGGCCTGGCCGGTTGCGTCGGCGCCCAGTACCGAAAGGTTCGTCGTCGTTCCGGTCACAGTTCCAGGCGAGGCCGCGGCCGCCGTGGCGATCGTCGGCGCCGCGCTGGAACTCGTCGCCACCGCGACGCGGCTGAAGGTCGTCGTGTTGGTGTTCGTGGTGGTGTAACTATCGGCGGCCACGCCGATGTAGACCGTGCCCGTCATGGCGATCGTCTGCGTGCCGATGGTCGTCCAAGTGACGCCGTCGGGCGAGATCTGCGATGTGAAAGTGCTCCCGCTACGGGTCAGTCGGACCCAATACGGCGCGGAGCCAGACGAACTTCCCGCGGCGACGGCAGAGTTGCCCGCGGCAGTTCGATATTGGAAAACGGTCCCCGCGCCGGGCGTTACGGCCGTAATCACATAGGCGGAGGTGGCGTTCAGCGACTGACGGACCATCACGCCCGCCTTGGCGTTGGACGCCGTGTCCTGCTCTGAAGCCACCAACGCGGTAATGCTGCCGTCGCCTGTCAACGGCATATAGGTAAAGCGGAACTGGTCGGAGACGCCCCCGATGTCGCTGCCGCTGCTGACGACCGCGTAGTCGCCGGCGACGCCGTTGTAGGCCGCGGCGCCCACGTTGCTCACGCCGATGTCTTGCGATTGCCACAGGTAAGGTAACGCCACGGCGGCCGGCGCCGCGGCAAAGGCCACCGCCGAGGGCTGGTAACTGGTGTTGCCCATCGTCGCGTCGGCCGAGGTGACGCGATAGTAGTAGGTCGTTAACGGCGTGATGCCGGTATCCGTGAAACTGTTCGTACTCAGCGTGGCAATGGTCGTAAAATTCACGTCGTCGGTCGACCGCTCGACCTGGTAGCTCGTGGCCTCCGTCTCGGCGTTCCATTGCAGGGCAAGCTGGTCCGTTCCCTGCGTGATCGCCAGGCCCGTCGGCGCGAGCATCGCGGTGACGCCCGTGGCCGTGGCCGCCGCCGAATTGCCCAGCGTGCTGTCTGCCACGACCTCGTACCAGTACTGGGTGTTTGCCGTGAGGCCCGTGTCGGTATAGGTGGTGTCGTCCGCGGGCGTGGTGCCCACGGCCGAATAGTGTACGCCGTCGGTAGACCGCAAGACCGTGTAACTCGTGGCCGCGGGAATCAGGTTCCAGGCGACCTGGAGTTGATACGGCCAGCCCGCGTTCACCTCCACGCTGGGCGCGGAGGGCCGATTGGCAATCGTCACCGCTGCGGAGGGCGCCGACTGGCCGCCACTGGAATCGCGCGTGCTGATGCGATAATAGTACAGTTGTCCGCCCGCCAGCCCGGAATCGGAATACTGGAGCGTGCCGGCGGCGGTCGTGGCGATCTGCGTCCAGGTGCTGCCGCTGGTGGCCCGCTGGATCGAGTAGCCCGCGGCGCCGGTTGCGGCGCTCCAGGTCAGTTCGATGCCGGTCCCCGAAGGCGTCAGCACCGCCGCCAGGCCCGCGGGCGCAGAGAGGCTATCGTAGGCCGGCACCGTCGGCGCGAGCGTCACCTGAATCACGCTGGGCGCGGCGCTGTCGGTCTGGCCGTTGTAGGCCATCACATTGTAATACAACCCCGACACCGAACCGCCCGGCGTGTCCGTGTAGCTGGTCGCCGAGCCGGAAAGCGTGGCCACGCTGGTGAACGTCACGCCGTTGCTGCTCCGCAGGATCATGTAAGATGTCGCGCCGGGCACGGCGTCCCACTGTAGATTGACGTGCGTGCCGTCGGACGGCGCCGCTCCCAGTCCCATCACGGGCTGCATTACCGCCGGGGCCGTATTGCTTAGTCCGAAATTGACGATGCCGGTGTAGCCGGGGTGGCTGTCCGTGTATTCCGTCGCCCAGAAGGTGTCGTTACTGAGGTCGGCATTGACGCTGCCGTAATCGCCTACGCGGGTGCCGTCGTAGGTGCCGGTGAACGCGGCGATGGGCGTCTCCATCGTGCCCGCCGGGTCCGACGCACTGCGGCCCGTGACGAACATGGCCATTTCGGTGCCGCCACCCGCAAGCGGGTACCCGGTGGCGTCCAGCCAGGTGATGCCGATGTCGCCGTTGGGCGCCAGGCTGCTGTAAGCGTAGCCCATGTCGGCCCAACCCGCGGGATTGGCGATCGATCCGCTCTGGATGACCGTCGCCGTGGTCACGTCAACCTCGCTCCAGTAGAGCGAGTTCACGCCGTTGGTGGCCCAGGAGAGCGAGGCCTCGTCGTCGACGCCCGCCATCGTTTCAACGCCGTTGACGGTGCGAATCTCGGCGTATTTCGAGGTCGCGAAAGTGCCGCCGCTGATGTTGTACGTGGTTTCCGTCGGGTCGGCGCTAAGGTAGTTGGTCTCCTTGATGAGCTGCGTCGAACTGTAGAACCAGGCCGGATCGCCGGCGCCGCTACCGTAGGACAACGAGTCGTCGACTTGAAGGGTCGGATGTCCGGGCGCGGTTTGCGAGTACGACACCATCGTGCCGCCGCTGAGGATACTCGACTTCTGGATCACGATGGTATTGGGAACACTGGAACTGCTTTCGCTAGGATACCAAACGAAATAGGCGCTGGCGTTGAAACCAAAACGTCCGCCGTCCACGGAGTCGGGGAAACTGAGCGTATACCAGTACCAGCCCTGGGTGGGATCAGAGGTCTTCGAGATGCCGAAATAAACGGTGCTGACGCCGTTGCAGATGACGTATCGCTGGTCGGCGGGATCGTAGACGACGGTCGGGTTGTCGCCGTTGGCGCCGCTGCCGGAGTTGCCATTGCTGGTCCAGTTAGCGGTCATGGAGATATTTTCGATGAACTGCCCGCTTTGGGAGAAGATCGCCATTTGGCCGCCGGCCACGTCAACGACATCGTGGGGGCCCTCGGCGGCCGTGATTTGCAGGGGATACCAGGACGCATAATTCTCGTTCATGCCGCCGAACTCGGCGCCCAGAGAAATGCTCAGCAGTTCGCGGCGCTCCAGCACTTCCAGTCGCAGGTTGCGATAGAACTCGGCGCGCGGCCGTCGCGCCGCAACCGGCTTACCGCGACGCTTGCGAAAGCCGAAGAAGCGGGCCAAAAAATGATCGTCTGCCACGAAGGGACTCCCAGGTTCTGAATCCGGATTTCAAATCCGGATTTCGAATTCTTCAACCCCTTCGTTTCCGCCTCCACGTTGCCAATCCAGCCATCAGCGCCCCGGCCGCCAGCAACACCAGCGTCCCCGGTTCCGGCACCGGCGTAATCGAAGGCGAAGCCGCAAGCGGCTCGTTTAGCCCGGAGCTAACAGCTCCGGTGTCGGACCCCGCGCCGCCGGACCCGCCTGCGAACGCCGTGGCGTCGCCGATGGTCAAGTTCGAACCTGCGGCGAGGGCCTCGTTGTCCATCAGAACCAGTGTGCCATTGGTCACCACCGTGTTGCTGAAGTTGTTACTGCCGCTGAGGATCAGCGTGCCGGCGTCAGTCAGCTCCAGCACGCCAGTTCCGGTCGTGATCTCGTTGACGCTGCCGGAGAGGACCAGCGTCGAGCCGGCCGTGGGGGCGATCTTGAGACTGCCTGCCAGGGCCATGTTGGCCGAAATGGTCTGCATGCCGCTGCCCACGACGTAGATCGACGCGGCCGACGTGGAGTTGTCCATCGTCAGGCTGCCGGAAACGCCCGGAGCGAGCGTATACGCGGTCGAGCTGTTCGTGCTGTCTCCCAAGGTCAGCACACCGAGCGTTTGCGGGGTGTCCAGCGTAATGGCCACCGCCGTGCCTGCGGAGGCAGTGACGACGGCCGCCTGTCCCGGGCCGCTGGGCGCGCTGCCGCTGTTCCAGTTCCCGCCGGTATTCCAACTTCCACCGCTGGTATTCAACCAACTGGGCGCACCGGCCGAAATGATGTCCAGTTGATTATTGGTATAGGCCAGTTGATAGGCGCCGGTCAGTCCGATCACATTAGTGCCGAAGCCCCCCGTGTACGTGCTGTACGACATCAGTTCCGCGCTGCCGCCGCTGAAATTCAGCACATCGAGCGTCCCGGCGAAGCTGGCGGGGCCGTTGCTGGTCAACTGATTGGTCGCGGAGAGGACCAGGCCGCCGCCGGACATGGCCAGGGCCTGGATGCCCTGGCTGTAGGCCGAGGCGTCCAGGGTGCCGCCGCTGATCGCGATTTGGCCCGGCGCGGCGCTGGGGGCGCCCAGCACCAGCGTGCCGTTCTGGACCGTGGTCGTGCCGGCGTAGGTATTCGCCGATCCCAAGGTGAAGCTGCCGGTGCCGACCTTGGTCAAGCTCAACGCTGCCACGGTGCCGGCCGAGTTCTGGAGCATGCCGTTGAAGACGCTGTTGGCGTTGTTGTTGCCCACCGTCAGCGTGGCCGGGCCGGTCGTGGTGTCGATCGTGCTGTTGACGTTCCCACTCAGGCCGTTGACGCTGGTGTTGTAGCCGGCCAGGTCGAGCGTGGCGGTGCCCGTAACCGAGACGTTGCCCGCATTCGCGCCGTAGGGCAGGGCGTTGTTGGCGCCCATGCGAAGCGTGCCGGCGGCGACGGTCGTGCCGCCGCTATAGGCGTTGTTCACGCTGGCCAGCGTCAAAGTCCCACTGCCGTTCTTGTAGAGGGCCAGCGTGCCTGCGCCGTTGGTCAATGTGCCGCTGAAAACCGTGTTGCCCGATTGGCTGACGGCCAGGGTGCCCGCGGTCGCATTGGCGCTACTGGTGACGATACCGTTGGCGCCGCTGAAGCTGGAAACCGTCGCGCTGTAACCGGCCAGGTCGAGCGTGCCGCCGTTGGCCGCCAGGCTGCCCGTTCCCAGGGCCGCGGAGTTTCCCAGTTGCAGCAGGCCGCTGCTGAGGAACGTCCCGCCCGAGAAACCGTTGGAAGTGGCAAGCACCAGCGTTCCCTGGCCCAATTTGGCCACGCTGCCGCTGCCGGTGATCGAGTAGCCGCCGTTTTGGTTGCCATAAAGGTCATAGACCAAGGCGGCCTTGTCGCTCACGCCGCTGGTGCCGGCGAGCGAGCCGTCCTGGCCGCTGAGGCCGGTGCCCAATTGCAGGGCACCGTTACTGATCGTGGTAGCGCCGGAGTAATTGCTCGTGCCCGTAAGGGTCAAAACGCCGCTGCCCGAGGTCATGAGTGCGACGTTGTTCGTAGCGCCGTTGTTGATTGAGCCGCCGAAGGTGCTCGGGGCCGATTGGTTGACGGTCAACGTCGCGTTGGCTGACCCGCTATTGGTGATAACGCCCGCGGAGCCGCTCAGGCCGAGCACCGTCGGACTGTAGGTGTTCAAATCGACGAAACCGGTGTTGGCCGCCAGGCCGCCGTTGCCCAGGGCGCTGTTGTTGCCCAATTGCAGCGTGCCGCCGCTGACGGTCGTGCCGCCCGTGTAGTTACTCGAGCCCGAGAGCATGAGCAGGGCCGCGCCGGACTTGGCGAAGGCTAGGTTGTTCTGGTTCAGGCCCAAACCGCCGATGACACCGGAGAACGTGCTGGTGCTGGTCTCGTTGACGCTCAAGGTCGAGAGATTCGAGGACGAACCGACGACGATGCCCGCTCCGGAGAAGTTACCAACCATTTGGCTGAAGCCGTTCAGATTGAGCGTGCCGCCGGACGACACGGAGAGAATGGCGCTGGTGCCGATGCAGTTGTTCGTTCCGGCAATGACGGTTCCCGCCTGGAGATACAGTGCGGCATTGTTGCTCGACGCAACGGCATTGAGGAGCAGGGAGCCGTTCCCCTTCTTGTACAGGCCGCTGTTCCCTTGCCATTGATAGACGCTCAAGGGGCCGTTGATCGTCAGGTCGCCGGTAGCCGAGTTCGCCCCGGAATCGGTCTGCACGACGAGGCCGTAGCCGTAGTTCGTCAATTCGACGTTCGGATCGATCGTCGAGCCCGAAGCCGCCGCACTGCACCAGATACCCTGGCCGTTGGTATCCCACTGCCCGATGTAGGCCAGGCCGGAGCCATACTCGTGGATCGTCGTGGGCGCGCCGAGCAACTGGATTCCGCTGCCAGCATTGACGTTTCTGCCGCTGGCGATATACAGGCCGGAGGCGGAAGAAGCGCCGTTGCCATAGATCTGGATCTGTCCCCCGCCGCTCCCGTTCTCTCCGGTGTTGTAGTTGAACCTCAGCGTGGCCCCCTGGGCGATGACGTAAGGCACGTCGCCGCTCTTCGCATCCACCTCCAGCGTTCCACCGTTGACGTAGGTTATTCCGGTCCAGGTGCCGGCCGCGGTCAAGGTCAAGGCGCTGTTGGATCCGGCCTTGATGACCGTGCCTGCACCACTGATGATGCCCGTGTACGACTGCGAGGCGTAATAGTTGAAGGCCAGGGCCGCGTTATCGACGATGCCGCCGCTGGCGACGACCGTGCCATCGTGGCCGCTCGTGCCGTCGCCCAGCGCCAGGGTGCCGCCGCTGATCGTCGTTGCCCCGGTGTAGCCGTTCGTGGCAATCAAGGTCAGAATGCCGGCACCGGTCTTGGTCAGTCCATTGCCGGAATTATTCATGGGAATCGCCACCGTCAGGTCGCTGGCGGGATCGGATCCGCGGGCCACGTTGAAGTTGACGCCGTAGCTGTTCAGATTCATCGCCGCGGAGCCGGAAATCGTATCGCGGGCCCCGCCGTTGGTCTGGAACGTATTGGCGCTCGTGTTGGTGACCCAGTTCAGTCCCGATCCGGTGACGATGGCGCCGCCGCCCACGGAATCGAAATTGAAGGTCGCGGCGTCGAAATCGTAGCGGTTCGATCCGCCCGTGGCGGCGATTCCCAACGTGCTGGGGCCGTTGATATTGATCTGGCCGCCCGTGTAGACGTAGTAATTGGACGTGCTCAAGACCAGCGAGCCGCTAGAAGCGACGGTCGTCGTTCCCGTATAGGAATTGCTGGCGGCCAGCGTCACCGTGCCCGTTCCGGTCGTGGCGAAGCCGCCGCTGCCGCTGATCGGGGCAGTCACTAGCACGGCATTGGAACCGCCGATGGTCTGCAAGGCGCCGCTGTTGTTGACAGTTCCCGAGACCGTCGCGGATCCGGTGTTGTTGAACACCAGACCTCCGCCGCCGGAGATCGGGCCGGAAAGGGTCGCGCCGCCGGAACCGGCAAAGGTCAAAGCGTTGCCGCCCAGGCTTACCGAACCGCTGAAGTTCAACACGGTGCCCGGATTATCGACGCTGATCGCCCCGCCGGCGGTGAGCGCGATCGTGCTATTGGTCGCCGGCGCGGAATCGACTCCCGTATATTCCAGCGTCCCGTTGGCGAAGTTCAGTTGGCCGCCCGCCCCCAAGGGACTGTTACTGCCGCTGTTGGCGACCGAGGGAACCTGGATCGTGCCGCCGTTGAAGGCCACCGGCCCCGTGAACGAGTTGGTGTTGGCGATGGTCAAGGTCCCGCCACTGGTCATCGTCAGCCCCGTGGAGCCCGCGACGGCGAAGGCGCCGTTCAAGAGATAGGTCTTCGTGGCGTTGCTGAAGGTCACGCTGGTCGGATAGACGTTGCTGGTGGAGAGAGTGACCGTCGTGTTCACCGCGGTGTCGTCGAAGACCACGGGACTGTTATCGGTGTAATTGGCGGCGCCGCTGCTGTTCCTCCAATTTGTCGTCCCAATGAGTTGGGTGGTGCTCCAGACGCTGCTGGCCGATCCGGTCCAGTAGGGGGCGTTCAAGGCCACGTTGACGTACAGGTCCGACGCGCCGGACGAGAGCGTGCCTGTACCCAATGAGTAGATTTCGTTGTCGGTCGGGCTGGTTCCCAGGCTGAAGGCGCTGGAACCCGCGCCGCCCAGCGAACCGGAGAAATCGATGAGCGGATGCTGGCCGATCGAGAGGGTCGTCGAGCCGATGTTGACGACGACCGAGTTGGCGCCGCCGTAGGGGCTCAGGCCGCTTGTAACATTGATCAGCGACAGGGGCGAAGTGGCCGTGGCGAGGTTGACCGTGGCTGCGCCGTTGAACGCCAGCGAGGCGAGATTCAAGGTGCCCGCGCCGTTGTTGTAGCCTGCCTGGAGGATGTCGCCTGCGCCGATCGTCGTGGCGCCGGCCTGGCCGAGGCCGCCGAAGGTGACGCCTCCGCCGCCGGTGGCGACCGTCCCCGCCGCATTCAGCGAGCCGCCGTTGAGATAGAACGTGCCGGTGCTGATCTGCGTGGGGCCGCTGTAGTTATTCGCCGCGGTGAAGACCTGCGTCCCGCTGCCGGTCTTGGTCAAGGCGAGGAACTTCGTGCCACCATTGGCGATCGTTCCGCCGAAGGTGTTCGTCACGCCGGTCGATGCGTTGATCGTAAGAGTCGTCGTTCCCCCGCCCGCGCTGTTGTCGGTAATCGCGCCGCCCGTGCCGGAGAGGCTCGGCAGCGACTGAGGATAATTGTTGAGGTCCAAAGTCCCGGCCGTCATGGCCAAGCCGCCCGTGCCGATAGCGCTGGCGTTGGCCAGTTGCAGGATGCCGCCGCCAATCGTCGTGCCGCCCGTGTAGGTATTCGATGCGGAGAGCGTCAACATACCGGTGCCGCTCGTGCTCAGCGCCAGGTTGTTCTGGTTCGTGCCCGCGCCACCCAGGTAACCCGAGTAGGTGCGGCCGGCGCCGGAGTAATTCACGGTGAGGGTGGAAGGAGTCGTGCTGCCGCCCACCACGGAGTTGCCGGAACCGCTGCCGTTGGTGAGCAGGTCGCCGATGGTTTGACTGACGCCGCTGAGCACCAATTGGGCACTCGTGGAACCGTTGCCCAGGGCCACGGCCGTGCCTGTGGGCAGCCGATTATTGCCGCCGGAAAGGATGATGCTGCCGGCGTTGATCGACGTTCCGGCGGTGTACGTGCTTACTCCCGTAAGGTTCACCGATCCCGTGCCGAACTTATGGAGGCTCGTGTTGATTGCCTCGCCGCGGACCTGCGAACTGCCGCCGTTGATGACCGCTCCGTTGACCGTGAGGTCGCCTGTGGCATTGTTCGCGCCGGACTCGATGTCCATCGTATAGCCATAGCCGCCGGAGAGATTGATGTTCGGATCGATCGCGGAGCCGGACGCCGCGGCACGAAGATAGAGCATGTCGCCGCCGGCGTCGAAGCCGCCGATATAGGTCGTCGCCGTTGTGCCGTAAATGCGCACGGTGGAGGGCGCCGTTTGGAAGATCAATCCGCCATTGCAATTGAGCGTTTTGCCGGCCAGGATGTACAGCCCTGCGGAACTCGCGGCCCCGTTGCCGTTAATGGTCACTGAAGGCGAATAGCCGCCGCCTGAACTGTAACCGAACCGCAGCGTCGCGCCCTGGGCGATGACATAAGGCACGTCGCCGCTCTTGTTTGACACGGTCAAAGTGCCGCCGTCAACATACGTCGTTCCATTCCATGTGCCGGCGCCGCTGAGCGTCACCTGTCCCTGCCCGGACTTGGTCAGGGCGTTGGAACTGTTGGTAGCGCTGTTGACCAGGATGGGCGAGCTGATCGTGAGGTTGTCGGTCGGCTGGTCGGCGCGGATCACGAACTCCGTCGTGCTGCCCGACGGCATGAGGCTGCCGGTGGCGATGGTGGCGCTGCCGCCGCCGCTCTTCAAGATGCCATTGAGGCTCAAGACGGCGCCCGAGGCCAAAGTGAAGTTGTTCGAGCCGCTGATGTTCAGCGTGGTGAACGTTGCGGTGGCTTGCGCGGAGACCGTGCCAGTGGTCTGTACGTAGGACGTGCTGGCGATGCTCGACGTGCCCGCGGTGGTCACGGAGTTGGCGTCGACTCCGTAGTTGATGCCGCGGACGAAGCCGCCCGCGTCGTACCAGGCGTAGTTGCTGCCGCCGAAGAAGGTCCCCTGGTTGATGAAGCCTGTGGCCTGGCCGGTGATCGCGATCGTGTTGTTCGTACCGTTGGTTCCGCCGCTGGAGACGAAGTTGCCGGTGGCGCCGGTGCTGCGCGCGGCCAGCGAGGCGAACGTCAGCGAACTCGTGCCGCTGCCGCCGAAGGTCGATTGCACCGTCGCGTCGCCGGCCGTGAAGGCCAGCGCGCCCAACGATTGGCTGGTGCCCGCGGCCTCCTGGATGTCGAGCGTGCTGGGCGAGTTGAAGGTCACGGCCGTAGTGCCCAGGCTGCCGGTGACCAGCAGCGTGCCG
>Ga0302320_10017369_pt1 | contig 14612 bp, 13 predicted proteins | sample Bog_T0_3_FD_202130 | JGI IMG/M metagenome (GOLD analysis project Ga0302320, IMG submission 202130) | Peat permafrost microbial communities from Stordalen Mire near Abisko, Sweden - Bog_T0_3 | ecosystem: Environmental > Terrestrial > Soil > Wetlands > Peat | place: Sweden: Abisko, Stordalen Mire...
AGAGCTTGAAAGAAAACTGCGCCTGTTCTTCAATCGCAAAAGTAACCTCGATCTTGAGGCAACGATGTCCTAACCGGACGCCTCTCCCGGTAACATTTTACCGTGAGGCAATGCGTACGGTTTGAATTTAGGTGATTAAGGGGTGAGGCGTATCTCTTCCAGCATCTCAACGTAATTTTTCCCAAAGGTTTGGCCCTCCCATTTCTTTTGATACTCCTGGAGGCCTAGTCGAAAATGTTCCCACCTGAAGTAGCGAGGTTCGTATATCTCACTCGGAATGTTGTGAAATGCTTCGGCCAAATCAGCAACCTGTGCAGATCGATTCGCCCGTCCCAACATTCTCATATCAACGAAAGCATGGTGGATCATTTTGCCGAGCGCCTCGCGCTGCTTTGGCGTTGGTAATGGGTCGCTCTCCATCTCGACCACTGATCTACCAGCGCAATTACTTCCTCCAAGCTCGAAACGAGAAAGGAACCGCCGCTGGGACAGCGGCGGCTACCTGAAGGCAACTGCCAAAATAGTTAGAGGTCCTTCGACGGCGCCGGGACAAGCCCGGCTTGCTCAGGATGACCGATTTTATGGAGTCGCTGACGCGATGAGGAAGCACAACCGCCTTACGGCGGCGGCTACAGGCAAGCGCGCTATTTGCTTTCGTGGGCGGAACTTAGTAGAGTGGTCGGTCGGCGGCGGGAAGTCCCCTGCCCTTTTTCCAGCAAGACGTACCGACTTTGAACCCCTCACCTATTCTTTACGAATCGCATTCGCACACGCCGCTTTGCAAACATGCGCAGGGTGAACCGGGTGAATATGCGACGGCGGCGTGGAAGCGCGGGCTGAAGGGGTTGATTGTGACGTGCCATTGCCCGATGCCGGGCGGCTTTTCGGCGCATGTGCGCATGGCACCGGAGCAGTTCGACACTTACGTCCAGATGGTGAAGCGGACGATGGAGGATTTTCGCGGACGGGTCGATGTGCTGCTGGGGATGGAGAGCGATTATCTGCCGGGCGCGGAGGAGTGGCTGAGGAAGCTGCACGCGCGGGCGGAGTTTCATTACATCCTGGGTTCCGTGCATCCGCAGATTGATGAATACCGGGAGCTCTATTTCACCGGCGATGTGGTGGAGTTTCAACGGACTTACTTCACGCATCTGGCGCAGGCAGCGGAGTCGGGGCTCTTTGATTGTCTTTCCCACCCGGACCTGGTGAAGAATGAGAGTCCAGAGGATTGGGACCTGGCGGCGCTGATGCCGCATATTCGGCTATGCCTCGACCGGATTGCGGCGACGGGGATCGCAATGGAGCTGAATACCTCGGGCGTGTTGAAGGCGATCCAGGAGATGAACCCGGCGCCGGATATTCTTCGGGAGATTCATGCGCGGAAGATTCCGGTGGTGCTGGGCGCGGATGCCCATATCAGTTCGCGGGTGGGAGATCGGTACGAGGAGGCGCTGGTGCTGCTCCAGGGGATCGGCTTTGAGTCGGTGAGTTGTTTTCGCGAACGCAAGCGCCGGGAGATTCCGATCGCGCAGGCGCTGGCGAGTCTGCGCTAGGGCCTTTGGACACTAAATGCAGTTGGGGCTGAAGGCATTGCTGCGCCGCAGAGGGACGGATCGAGCGCCGTCCATTTCCACGGATAACTACCAGTCATCCGCCATAAGTACCATTGCGATGCTCTTTCCGACTGCATTATAATTTACGTGGATATACCAGAGAGTTCCTTGCCATGACACCACGCGAAGAGTTTATTGCCGCTTTGGAGCGGAAGCCGCCGTCGGGACGCGTGCCTCATTTTGAGCTGGTCTTTTTTCTGACCATGGAGGCCTTCGGGAAGGTCCATCCGCTTCATCGCAACTACGAGCAGTGGCTCCAGATGAAGGAACGGGAGCGGGATTTGCATCGGCACGACATGGCTGATCTCTATATCGCGACCGCGAAACGGTACGAGCACAACGCGATTTTTCTCCACCCGAATCCCGGCAGCGAGGAAGAGACGCTGCGCCTGATCGAGGCGGTTCGCGAGAAATCGGGAGACCGCTATTTCATCATGCTGCATGGCGACGCGACCTTCGGCATTCCGAACGGCAATACGATGGAGGAGTTTTCCTATCGCCTCGCCGACGAGCCGGAAAAGGTGCACGAAGAGGCTGCGGGCATGGTGGAACGGGCGCTGGCCAAGGCGGAGCGGTTCAGGGCGCACGGCGGGTTGGACGGCTTTGCGCTTTGTGCGGATTACTGCTTTAACCGGGGGCCGTTTCTGAGCCCGGCGCAGTTCGGCGAATTTATCACGCCGTACCTCGCGCGGCTGACCCGGGGTTATCGCGATGCCGGTTTTTACGTGATCAAACACACGGACGGCAACATCATGCCGATCCTCGATCAGCTGGTGCAGACGGAGCCGCACGCGCTGCATTCGCTCGACCCGCAGGGCGGGGTCGATATCGCCGAGGTGAAGCGGCTCTATGGAGATCGGGTGTGTCTTATCGGCAATGTCCACTGCGGCAAGCTCGATGCTGGTACGCCCGACGAGGCCCGCGAGGCGGCCCGCTACGCGCTGCGCCACGGCATGCCGGGTGGCGGCTACATTTTCTCCACCAGCAATTGCGTTTATACGGGGATGCCGCTTTCGCAGTACGAGGTGATCCTCGAGGTCTGGCGGAAAGAGGGCGTTTATCCTGCATCGCAAATGAGTAGCTAGACTGCGACTGAGTAGCACCAACTCATTCGCGGTGAAATCGTTGTATTGATATTTTTTGGAAAGAGCCGAATCAAAATTCGGCTAGCGTCAGCCAACGCAGGATAGGCACGCTTTCACCCTGCATTGTAGGTTACGCAAAACGCGGGGATATTTTCGTACCCTTTCCAAGACCCAACGCCGAACGGCGTAGCAGCTGCATTTGAGGTGGACCGCCACCGAGTTTCGCACGAGTCCGATGGCTTACGCCCCTGGTGACGGGAGAGGCGTCCCCGCGCGGGTAAAAAACACGAGGGCATCCCATGAATACGAGCGCCATCATCCGAGACAATGTGGAAGAGGAAGCAGGCCACGAGCGAGTCGTGGACAAGGAGGACGAAGGCCATTCCCGCATCCCTTTCGCTTTCGCCCTGCTTGTCACCGTCGGCCTCCTGGTCATGAACTTGTTTCTCCCGGACGACTTTGATGCTTTGAATTACTTCGTTTTTTTTCGTGCATCTTTGCGATCGAGGAAGCGATCGATTTGTCGCAAAAAATCGACAACCATTCCGCGCTCGCGGAGAGAACGGCGCGATCGACCGGCGGCGCCGAAGTGCCGGACGATGCCCTGGCCGCACCGCCCTTGCTCTACGCTTCGTGAGGAGGCGATCTTGACGACACGGGGCGGGCGCTCATACATTCTCCGCAAAAGGATTGATTCCGACTCTGCGGTGTGATTTACTCACCCCTCCCGCCACTTTTCCGGAGTAGCTCAGTGGTAGAGCGGTCGGCTGTTAACCGATTGGTCGTAGGTTCGAGCCCTACCTCCGGAGCCATCTTGTAACTGACTTAGAATGAGTTAATTGCGGATGGTAAAAATGGATTTTCTGGCAATTGCCAGAGGATTTGCCAGAGGACTCGAACGAAGCGGCGTAGGATAAAATACTCCTCGCCGATTTCGGCTTACTCGATGTCCGCTCATTAACGGGAGGAGGCGAGAACCGGATAGCATGTTTGCCGAAAGGACAACCATGCAGGATCGTTACTGGCTCTATCAACGGGAAAACGGCGTCTTTTATCTTCAGGATAAAATCACCGGCAAGCAGCAAAGCACCCGCACGAAAAATGACTCGGCGGCGAAGCGTCTTCTGGCCGGAAAAAATCAATCAGTCGAGCAACCGATGCTCAATCGTTCCATGGCGAAGACGTATCTTTCGGCCAAGTCGCCGGAACTGATGGAACGCACTTGGGAAAACGTGATGGATCATTACGCTCGCTCTGGGGTTGAAGCAACCCGCGACCGGAAAGAGCGGGCGTTCCGTAGTCAGCCGTTTGCCCGACTGCGCAAGGTGAAGCTTCTCGACACGGAAGCCGATCACCTTTTTGCCGTCCTCGAACATAAGAAGGCCGGCAATGCCGCGCACCATTACATGAGGCGCATCCACAACTATGCGCTCCATCTCGGCTGGCTACTGGCTCCCGTCATGGCAGAGGCGGCGTGGCCTCCCGTGCGCAGAAAGCATTTTGTGGCCATCACGGAATGGGAGCACGGCCAGATTGTGGCGAAAGAGGGCAATCTCGAACGAAAGCTTTATTACGAGATGCTGTGGGAGACGGGCGGCAGTCAGTCGGACATCGCCGCTCTCCATTGGGATCGGGTGGATAAAGAAACCAAGACGATTGAATTCATGCGGCAAAAGCTCGAAGGCCGGCAGGATGCGGGTCTGAGTTGCCTTTGCATCGGACCTCGTCTCCAAGCCATCTTGGATCAACTGCCGCAGGAAGGATTTTTCTTTCCCAAAATCCGGCTTGAGCTGCCGAAACATCGCTCGGCGGAATTTCGTCGCCGCTGCCGGACACTGAAAATCACGGGGCGCGTGCTCCATTCCTACCGTTATGCCTGGGCGCAACGGGCGCGGTCGGCGGGGATGCCGGAACGTGAGGCCATGAACCATCTGGGCCATAAATCAAAAGCGATCCATGCGGCCTACGGCCAGCGTGCTTCCATCACCACCCTCCCACTCGAATACTACGAGGCGCAAAAGGCCAAGAAAATCGTCCTCTTCACGGAAGGCCAACGCGGTATCGAAGCGGAGAAGGCGGAAGAAGCTTCATCTCTTACTGTGAAGAAGGAGTTTGGATCAGGTTCGGCCTAACGGCTCATGGCCAGAGCATGGGTAGTTTCTCGGACTGATTCTGGAGAAGTGTACCAAAAAAGATCATCCAGTTACAACTTCCCCGCATGGGCGGCGGATAGATTCGCGTTACATGAACCAAATCTATCTGCCTACGGGCACCAATGATCCCCTCACGTTTCAAACCCACGCTGCCGCCTGCTCCAAGCTGACGAGAAGTAGCGGAAGAAAAAAATCCTCGAATTCACGAAAATGGCGACGACGAACGGAAGAAATATCACAATTCGCGAATATTGGACTTAACTCTCCGAAAACTCTCTTACGGGAAGTGGCGCAAATCGGGCAGACTGAAGGAATGAACTACTCCAATTATTTGTCTGTACCAGACGGGCATTGGCTTGTGTTCGACGACTTCCGGTTGTTTGGGAAAGGCATCCTCCGAAAGCTTCAAGCGCTTGCGAGATTCCGCCTGAAAATCACTACTCGTGCAAACACACCCACTACACAGCTAGAAGTGCCTCACTACTCAGTAACCATATTGGGAGCGATATGGTGTAATCATCGCATGAACAAGCCACCCATTGAAGGCACACCTTTTATTTAACAAACCCCATGAAAAAAATTAAAAAAGAAACCACCATCCTTATGTACGATAATGATCCTGTTACGTTCCTGAACCTGCGTCGCCTGCCCGGTCGCGTCGATTATCACGGCGCGGGCGTCCTACTCCATTACGAAATCGCCGCCGTTCGCGCCCTGGTTGAGATGGGCTATCTCAAGCCGCTGGGCGATCCCGGCAGCGCGGAGCACAAATATTTTCTCAGCAAGACGATTGAGAAACTGGCCGCCGATGAACGGTGGATGGATAAGACGACCCGCGCCTTGCGCCAGTATTGGGCGAAGAAAAACGCTCGCCGGAAGAACGGCGCGCCCAACCTGTCGCGCATCCGCCGTCACGTCGAACCGCCGCTGGCTGACGCCGCCTGACGACAAGGCCAAGGAAAACGGCAACGCAAAACCAGAAGACCGGAAGCGCTTTGCAGTCGAACTGCCCCCCATAAAAGCCGACAGCGGGGGGCAGTTCGGCGGCAAAGCGCGTACGCACAGAACCAGCAGGCAACCGTATTCCTGCTGTTGCGGTCATTGATTAGATTATGGCGGCTGTCTGAGATGCCATTGTCAAAGAGATGATTATGTCTTATCTTGCCCGCATGGAAGACGAACGTCGCGAATGGTTCTGGAAACAGTTTCCAGGCTTGGTCTGGTCTAATTCCAAGGCCAGCGATGCCGTCATGATTCGAGCGGCTCTGAGCCGTCCCTACGAAAATCGTCTGGAAGCCATTGGATGGGAATTCGGTCTCGAACGCGTGCGGCAGGAATGGGCGGTTCTTTGCGCCGATAAAATTACCCCTCTTTCTTCCCGGCATATTGCCCAGGTTTCCGACATGCTTGATCGGATCAAAACAACCCTAAAAAATGCTCCAAGAATCAACCGCGAAGTTGTGGCAGGCCCTCTCGTCAAAACCTGAATTGGCGGGCTTTGTTCTCATTGGCGGTTCGGCGTAGGATGAAAGCGGCACAAGGGGGCGGTGCGTGGCGATGGCGGCGGAGACACGGCCCGCCTCCTGTTGCCTGATGAAGGTTCCGGCCCCGACGCGGTGCCAGCAGGCACGGCGAGAGGGGCATGAGGCGCGACAGCGAAATGATTCCCGTGAAGGTGCGCCGTAGCTGTTCAAATCTACCCAAAAAATCGGTCTGAAAATCTTACCCTCCCACTTTCCGGGCTTAGCGGCGTTTACACTCCCACTACCCGCTAACCGGAAGAGATGAAATCGTGCTGAAATGGAGGCAAGTCAATTGATGACTTGCTTGATAACAAACCAACTCCCTTTTATGTACGACAATAATCCGATAACGTTTTTAAACCTGCACCGTTTGCCCGCCCGCGTCGATTACCAAGGCGCGGGAGTCCTGCTCCATTTTGAACCTGTGGCGATTCGAGCTTTGGTCGAATTGGGGCATCTCAAACCAGTCGTGAACCGCAAAAGTTCGGAACACAAATACTTTTGCACCAAAACCATCCTGGCATTGGCCGATAACGAGAAATGGGTGAGAGACGCATCGCGAGCGGTCTGCGACTATTGGGCCGCGAAGAATGCGCGTCGAAAGTCGAGCAGGCGCTCGAAAACATGCGGGGATACGGCGCGTCCATCGGCTCCCGAGTCATCGCTGTGCTGAGTGTCCTGTAGTCAGAACATATCTTCTCCTAATCCGAATCCGCTTACTCACGGTTTGAGGCCCGAATGCCGTGTAATGGAGACATGCGCTTCTTATCTCTAATCGGGGCGGTGCTCTGCATCGTCATCGCGTTTGGTTTCAGTACGCAAGACTCGGGCTGGATCATCTCGTTGGTGATGGTTCCAGCGGCGGCTTTTCTTGCCCGTCACGCCTTTAGTAGACGAAAGCTTTCGCCGGACGTGGTGCTGGCTTTGGGCGGCGTCCGGTGGAACGAAGAGGATTTCTGCCGGGGCTGGGAAATCGACGGTCGCACCGGGTCGGGCAAAACCGCGAGCGCGGTGGTGCCCATTATCCATCAGTTGAAAGAGAACCGGCCCGAAGTCGGTATCCTCGCGCTCGATACCAAGGGCGATCTCAGCGAGCCGCTGGCGCGCATGGCGGAAGACCTCGAATGTCAGGACGACCTTGTGCAACTGGAGGTGAAGCCTGACGATGCCGCGCCTGACTGGAAACCAAAGTTCACAATGAATTTTCTCGCGGATCGATCTATTCCGTTCTCGACCTATGCCAGGATCATCGTCGATGTCGCCACCGCCGCCGGGCAAAAGGGCGGCCAGGCTTTCTTCAAGGTGGCGGCGCAAACGGCCATCCAGCAAACGCTCTCGGCGCTGGCGGCTTTGGAACGTCCGGTGACCCTGCCGGCCTGCGCCGGGATTCTATCCAGCGAAGCGAATTATAAGGAGATGGGTGAAGCCTTGGTGCAGTTGGCCAAAACCCGTACGAACTTGGAGCCGCTGGTGCGCTATTTCCAAGAATTCATTAAACAGCCCCCCGAGCAACTGGGCGGGGTTCGGGCCACGGTTTATAATTACCTGCAACCCTTTACGGCTCCGGCCATCGCGGAGGTTTTTAGCCCGGAGCGGCCCAACTTTTCGTTGAGTGAAATCGACCAAGGCAAGCTTGTCAGCGTGAAGATTCCGCAAAAATATCAGGTGGAGAAAAAATATGTCGGCCTGCTGCTCAAGGTGCTCTTCTACCTCCATGCTTTGCGGCGGTATGATCTGAATCAGGAGGATCGTGCCAAGAAAAACCTGATTGTCATGGTGCTCGACGAAGCGCAGGAAACAGTGCTGCTGAGCGAGGACGGCACCTCCGATTACAATACGGTGGACAAGATTCGCGGGGCGCGGGCCACGACGATCAATTCCACGCAATCTCCCACCTCGTACATTCCACCAATGGGCAGTCGGGAAAAGGCCGAAGTCTTTCTGCTGAACCTGGGCAACAAAATCTACTTCACCGCCGCCGACAAACTGGCCTCGGAAATGATCGCCGATGCCATCGGCAAGCACACCGTCAAAAAACGGACGTATGGCCGGTCAGCCGGAAAAAGCACCATGAGTTACCGAGAGGAAGATGAGCACTGGATCAAGCCGCACGAACTTCGCGATCTGCCTAAACATGACGCTGTCATCAAGCACTGCGAACGGCACTTTCGGCGGCTCCATCTTCCACCTTCACCTTTCACCGCGCCGTCGAAAAAATCATGAGGGAAGGGATCATGGGTAGTTAATCTCAATCTACCTTCGCCTACTCACATTCCGCTCACTCACGGTAAAGACCACCGTTCATCTTTAATGGAGGGGTGAGCAAAATCCCTTCCTCGGCACGAGGCAATCCTTATCAGAGCAAGCTGGAACCCTTCGCGGATTTGATCCGCGATTTGCGGCGTCGGCGTAAAAGTTACCGGCGCATCGCGCAGATTCTGCGGGATGAGCACGGCGTGGTGACCGATCACACCAGTATCTGGAGCTACGTCAAAGTCCGCTCCAAGTCGCGTCCCGTTTACACCATCTCGGAGGATGTTCCAAAGCAGCGAGCGTCCACTGATCCGATTGCACGGCTCAAAGCGAAGCCTGTGCCTCCGCCGAAAGAACCCATTTTTCAGTACGACGAAAACAAACCCCTAACCCTCATTAACAAAAAAATATGAAAAAGTTAAAAAAGAAAGTCGCCTTTTCCATGGGCGGAAAAGGTGGAGGTGGTAAAACCACCGTCATCTCGGCCCTAGCCGAATGGTACGAAGAAAACCAAATTCCCTGCACCCTGCTTGATCTCGATATTGAGAACAAAAAGAAAGGCAGCTTCTCGCATTTCTTTCCCGACCGGGCGGTCAAGATCGACATCAGCACCCCGGCGGGACTCGATGCGTTTATCGATCATGCCGACAAAGAGCCGGACATCATCCTCGCCGACATGGGCGCGGGCAGCGGCAAGATTTCCTCGGCGTGGTTCAATTCGATGTACGAATCGATTGCCGACACCCTGTCGTTTACCGCGATAGGAGTCGTTACAAGCGATCCCGCCAGCGTCGAAAGTCTGCTCAACTGGGCCGCCCAGTTGCAAAACCGGGTCTCGTACCTGGTGGTCCTCAACCAGCAGGAAGACATACAAATTGACTTTGCCTATTGGGAAAAGTCGGCGGAAGCCATCGCCTTTCGCGCGGCTTTCAATCCTCCCATCATCCGCATGGAGGCGCGGTTGCCCGATTTGCAACACGCCCTGCGCAACCATGGGTTTACACTCGGTAAAGTCGCGGCCCGCGAAGTCACCGGGACGGAACTGAGCAAAAGTAGCCTCGTTATTCGCGCCCAGGCGTACCGTCGCCAGCTTTTTGCGGAATTTGATCGGGTCAAGGAGGCTCTTCTCCCATGAAACCTGACATGTTTGATAACATCGCAAAATATGTCCCAGAGGAACACCTTACGGAGTTTTGGCGGGTAGTCTCCCGTTTGCGCCAACTCAGGCCGGACGATGAAATCCTCAACATCTTCCAAGCCATGGGGGTGATGACTTTCATCCTGCGCGATTTGCCGTCTGCCCTGATCGCGGAACGGGAGGCTTGGAAAAGTCAGCTTGATGAATTTCGCGGTGAGATAGGCCAGATGACCGAAGGCGCGGCGAAGCAGGCCATCACGATCAATAACCACGGCGAGGTGCTCAACGAGGCCATGGTCAAAAACGGCCTGATGATCCGGGAAAGCACGAGCCGCCTGGAAAAGGTTTCGCAGGAAGCGGTGAAGCAGATCGATGTCGATTCCATCAGTGATAAGATCAGCGCCCGCATCGAAGAAAAAATTGTCACGCGATTGGATTCGATCATCACCAGGGCGGAGCACATTCTCAACGTGATCGGCGAGGTGGCCACCGAATGCCTGCGGGCGGTCAAGGAATGGAAAAGGGCCACCGTCTGGCCGCTGGTGGGCAGCATCTCGGTGGGCATCCTGGGGCTGTGCCTCACGTTGACGGGGATCGGACTGAAGATGATCTATGACGGCGATCAAGCGGCGCTACAAACCAAGCTGGTAGAAGTCCAGGGGATGGCGGAAACGAACAAGGCAGCTTTTGCCCTCCTCGCCAAAAATCAGATCGAAGTGGGTGTGACGGGAGTCATCGGTCAACCCGGTCAAAAAGCAATCACCCTGACGCCTGCGCTGAGCGCGAGAATGGATACGACTGCGAATCAATCTCAGCAGGGCGTGATTTTCATTTCCGTCCCGGAACCGATCATCGACAAGTTTGCGCCCTGGCGGTTTAACCCCTGAATCTGAATCAAAAATGTTCCCACGATCTTCCCACAATGTTCCCACACGATCTCAGAGTGAGGGCCGCGAGTTCCCACAATCTCCCCACAGTGCTCCCACGCCGTGGGAACTTGTGGGAAGTTTTTCTCTGATGATTTTTCCGGCCATAGCTGCGCTACGGGGAGATGTCTGTCCAACTTTTATCTCTGTTTCATCCGCTGATTAAGCTGAATGGAGCAATGTCATTATGTTGAGAATTATTTGCAGTGAAGATGCCACTCAAGCCAAGAATTACTACACCAGTAATTTGAAATATGAGGCTGATCCAAATAAGCTTGGTAAGTATTACGGCCAGGAACAGGAGGTCATCGGGGAATGGCAGGGTAAAGCTTCCGATCTTTTAGGGCTGAATGGGAAGGTCGATCAAGAATCGTTCGAGGCTTTATGCGATAACCGGCGGCCTGATGGAAATGGAAGGCTGACAGTTCGCACCAGTGACCATCGCCGGGTCGGTTATGACTTCAACTTCAACTGTCCGAAAAGTGTTTCCGTTGTCCATGCCCTGACTGGAGATGAACGAGTCTTGGGCGCATTCCGGGAATCTGTTTCGGAAACCATGCGTCAGATCGAATCGGATATGAAAACTCGGGTTCGGGTTCAGGACGCGAATGAGGATCGCAAAACGGGAAATATGGTTTGGGGCGAGTTTATCCACTTCACGGCGCGTCCCGTAGAAGGTCGGCCAGATCCCCACCTTCATGCCCATTGCTACGCTTTTAACGCCACCTACGATCCGGTGGAGGAAAAATGGAAAGCAGGGCAATTCGGAGACATCAAACGCGATGGGGAGTATTACGAAGCGGCATTTCATGCTCGGCTAGCGAAGAAAGCCGGCGAACTCGGTTATGCCGTGGGCCGTTCGGGGGACTGGTGGGAAATCAAGGGGCTATCGCGGGAAACTCTGGAAAAGTTTTCGCAGCGGACGGAAAAGATCGAGGCGGCGGCCAAAGAGGGCGCCATTGATGACGCTGCTGCCAAGGATAAGCTCGCAGCCCTGACCCGTGAAAAGAAGGTTAAGACCTCGATGAGTGATCTAAAACGGGAGTGGGCGGAACGGCTCACCCTGGGGGAGAAGCAAGCTCTGTCGGGCCTGCTGGGACATCAGCAAAATCAAGTCATCACGGCACGGGAATCAATGGATTATGCTCTGGCCCATTGCCATGAACCGACCTCGGTCGTGACCGATAAAGCACTGGTCACGGAAGCCCTCTGGCACGGCATTGGTCAGGTGGATGTCGTGCAAGTGGAAAGGCAACTTTTGCGCGAGGAAATCCTGACGCAGGAAATGAACGGTCGGCGATGGTGTACGACCAAAGAGGTGCTCCGGGAGGAGTGGGAGAACATCAATTTCGTAAAAAGCGGCTACGGAAAGTCTTGTTCGCTCAATCCTCAACCTTACACATTACGGGATAAAAAGCTGGGACAGGATCAAAAGGATGCGGTCAGGTATGTGCTCATTTCGACGGATCGGGTGATTGCCCTGCGGGGGCCTGCCGGTGCGGGCAAGACAACTACGATCCAAGAGGCGGTAGCGGGAATCGAGGCGGGTGGCCACAATGTTTTCATCTTTGCGCCCAGCGCCGAATCTTCGCGCGGTACGCTCAGAGAAGAAGGTTTTGAAAAAGCCGACACTGTGGCATACCTTTTGAAAAATGAAGTGTTACACCCCCAACTTCAGGGGCAGGTGCTTTGGATCGACGAAGCGGGTTTGCTGAGCGCCCGCCAGATGCGCGGCATTTTCCAACTGGCCGAAAAACAGGATTGCCGGGTGATTCTGTCGGGCGACACGCGGCAACACACGTCGGTTGAGCGCGGCGATGCGTTGCGCCTGCTCGAAAAATACGCGGAACTCAAACCAGCCGAATTAACCGAAATCCGCCGTCAGCACCATGAGCAGTATCGGGAGGCGGTGCGGGATTTTTCCAACGACAAGCCTGCGGAGGGTTTTGCCAAGCTCGACGCCATGGGCAGCATCATCGAAGCCGGAGACGAACGGTACCAGCAACTCGCCGTCGATTATGCCGATGCCGTGGTGCGGCGTAAGACGGCCCTGGTGGTTTCGCCCACTCATGCCGAGGGCGATAAAGTAACTGCGGCAATTCGGGAGGAATTAATAAAGCGCGGTAAACTCGGCACAGATGAACGGAAATTTATTCGTATAATCAACCAGCAGTGGACGGAAGCACAGCGAGGTAATCCTCAAAGTTTCCGCCCAGGTCGGGTTGTCCAGTTCCATCAAAATGCGCCCGGCTTTACGCGTGGTGAAAGAGTGACCGTTTCAGGCATCAGTGACGTTTCCGTTCTTGTTCGAGATGAGCGAGGCCGCGAATCCACGCTGCCGCTCCATTTTGCCGCGCGATTTCAGGTCTATGAAGCGCAGACTTTACAGATCGCTGCCAAAGATAAAATCCGCATCACCCAAAATGGGTTCACCATAGACGGCAAGCACCGACTCAACAACGGAGCCATTCATCAAGTGAAGGGATTTACCAAAGACGGTGATCTCAAATTGTCGAACGGTTGGGTGATTGGGAAGGATTACGGGAACTTGGCCCATGGTTATTGCCAAACCTCCCATGCGGCGCAGAGCAAAACCGTGGACCGCGTTCTTGTCGCGCAATCGGTAGCATCTTTGGGCGCATCGTCCGCCGAGCAATTTTACGTCTCCGTCAGCCGCGCCAGAGACAGCGTGACGGTCTATACTGACGACAAAGTGCGGTTGGAGGAAAGCATCCAATCCAGCGGCGCCCGCATGACCGCTCATGAATTGCTCAAATTGCCAGTCTCAGCAAAAGTAATTGATCCTTTCGAGGCGATGTTACGTGAAAAGACGACGATTTCTTCGTCTAAACCATTACGCCCGGATATGAATGAGGGGAAAGAGTACCCCGCCGAAAAAATTCAACCCACCGTGTCGCCTCATAATAGCCAAAAAAAGAAGTCGTTCACCTATTTTGCGCCTGAGCGACCCAGACAGGGAATTTCATTTTGAGAATACACTCCGACAACAGCACTCCCAGATGTTATCACTTGGTTAAGTTATTCCGTCGGTCTGATGACGACGACGTTAACTGCCTTCAGTCCAATAAAACCAGTGTGCCATTTGCCGTTGTTCTTTGGAGTTGCATGCCCCATGTCCTCTCCTTTAGTAGACCTCTGGAAGTGCACCAACTGCGCGCCTGGTACACCATGATGATTGAATACCATCCGGACGAGTATTCCGCGGAGGCGGGTCATTATTCAAATCGGGAAGATCATTGAGGAAACCCATTTCCTGTTTGAAAAGCGCTCTATCATTTGCTGCCAGACAAGCAATAATGCCAATTTTTCGGCGGCGTAAGGTGATCAGATCAGAATCGTCTAAGTTTTCTTAGGGAACTGAATTTGAACCTGGGTTCCTTCCCCGGGTTTGCTCTTCATGAAAAACTCCGCTTTGCTGCGTGCCACCAGTTTCTGCACTAGGACCAGACCGAGCCCGAGACCCTGCAGTTCGTGTTTCTTGCGATCGAACTGATGAAAGGCCCCGATGTTTTCGATCTCTTCCGCCGTCATGCCGCGCCCTTTGTCCGTTACGGTCAATCGTCCGTCGGATTTTAACTCAACGCTTACTGGGGTTCCCAGGCGTGAAAACTTGCAGGCATTGTCAACGAGTTCCTCGACGATCCGGACGACGTCTTCAGCCTTGATCGAGAGCGAACACGGTTCCGTCCGAAGCCCGAGATCGTCACGGCGATTATTCAAGCGCAGCGCTTCCTCGACACCGGCCTGGATGCTATCGATGACCTCGGTTGGAGAAAAGGTTGGCGCGACCGCCTGTTCCGCCAATCCACCCTGCAGGTCGAGAATCATAAGATAATTGCGCAGCGTGCGATGGAGCCTCAGCGCCGATTGATAGACGTCGTTGTAGATGTCGGTCAACTC